>Ga0187827_10001907_pt1 | contig 29400 bp, 42 predicted proteins | sample ETNtaG_39_FD_167969 | JGI IMG/M metagenome (GOLD analysis project Ga0187827, IMG submission 167969) | Marine microbial and viral communities from oxygen minimum zone, Eastern Pacific Ocean - ETNP2014_SV_150_PacBio MetaG (Illumina Assembly) | ecosystem: Environmental > Aquatic > Marine > Hypoxic...
ATACTTCTTCTTTTGTTGATTCCTTGACAGTCTCCAAATACAGTTTCTAGAAACTTCAGGAAACAATGGAGCAAATATGGTAGAAACATAATTACTGTCGTAATATTCTTTCATCTTCTCCATGAGCGATAACTCTTCTTCGGTCATGAGTGGTTTTATATCTCTTTGAGATGCGAAGGTTCCGTATCTGGCCTCGATATTAAAACCAATATCTTCTATTACGGCTCCTAACGCTTGATGTCTTATTTCGTTTACGTGGTTACCTGCTGCACCAACCTTTGGATCCCAATTTGGAGTGCTTAGAAATATAACAGAATCATCAAAATCTGGCCCATTATCTTGAAAGCGTAACATATCGTACATCTTTTCTAGCATTCTTCTGCTATGACCCGGCTCTACATGTTCAATCACTTCAAAACAAACAATAATGTTAGGAGCCGAGTCAAGCGTCATTAAATCCAATTCGCAAATATCCATTTTGGATATCAAATTGGTAGGTTTCCAATTAGCGTTCTCAAACATTGCCGGCATCTCAAGCTTTGAGACATCAACAGCGGTGTATGTCTTGGGCGTTGTTCTGTTTACATATAGCGTTCTTGCAAGAGGAATCTCTTTGCCTGGTCCTATATCCAGGATATTAGCATTTTTATAACGGTTTTTACGTCGGAGATACATAGCCACATGGCTCCATCTTAAGCAATGGGCTATGTAATCCCGATGTAAAATCCCACGTTCTTCTGCTTTATCCAACGATAAGAAAGTCTTATCGATAGAGCGACCGTGAGCATTTGCCACTAGAATGGCACATCATCATCTAATGGGGAAAATGTAGGTACTCCACCACCAACGCCATCACCTTCAGATATAAACTGAAGATCTTTCAAGGAGCAGGTAACACCTTTGTTAGTTCCAGCGATGAACGGACGGAATACAATGTGAGCTCGACATATAGATCCATTGTGTACAGACTCTGGATTTAACTCACCTCCCACTCTGCTTACTATCTTTGGTTTGAACTTTGTTTTAGCTTTCAATACCCAACGACCAGCAGACCATTCCTTACCCATTTCATCCCCGTCTTTAATAGGTATGTACGGTTCTTTAGCATTAGCTACTTTCTCGTCATTATTCTTGGCTTCTTCGATATTCTCATCTAAGGCTTCCTTTACGCCTTCATCTCCTTTATCGAAGCACATTGTGATAGAATACATACCTGTGTCCTGTTCTTGAAACTTCTCAGTTTCTACAAGATTAGGAAACATACAGGTAAATTCTGTTGTTTCATGATATACATTTACTATCTCTTTAACCATTATCTATGCTCCTTGGTGTATTGTGGACAAAACCTTTTGACATTGCAATACTTGCTGCATCGCATGTTAAAACCAGGTCTATCTTCTATATAAAGATCTTCCTGGTCTTTTTGTATTATGATGAAATCGTTTGCGTCGTCTTCTGTATCAAAGAGTTTTACAGCTCTAACCTTCTTCTTCTTCATTACAGCGACTTTGCGTTCGCTTTGCCATCGCTCTTCTCTGTCGCACATGTGCTCATCAAAGAAGTGCCTTTGCAACCTTTTGTCTATGTACCACCTGGTTTCGCTTGCAGGCCAGTATGGTATATCATGTATAACCTTTAAAGCGCCTTCTGGATACGTAGAACCAGGTTTAACATTCTTCTCGTTAAAGTCCTTAGAGAACGCTACGATAGCTAATCCAGATACTTTCCAACCATCGCTCTTCATTAAGTCTGCTAGAACATTTAGTTGGTTAGTCCACGCTGGTTTTATGCCATATGAAAGAGCAAATGCGCCTACAGTTTTAATATCGTATATGATGTTATTTTTAATATCATATACATCAACTTGACCGCTGACTGAGTGTGAACCGTAATCTTTATGAAACCGCTTCTCTACCAACACGTCAGAATTAGACATGTTTGCGTACTCACAAATAGCATGAACAGCGCTTCCCCATACTGCCCAAGTTCTGTCGCTTACATCTTCTACGATATTATCTTTATTGGCTTTTCTTAACGATAATACCTGTGGTGAGTCGATTAGTTGAGTGGTACTGATATCTGACCGTTTTGGACCAGAAGTATATGGGTTATACTTCAGTACGTTACATAACCATTCGGGATAGTTGTGTTTATTGGTGTATTCTCCCAATTTTTATTCTCCTGAGTTAAAAAATAATTATATCATGCCTAGCATTTAAGATAAAAGCCTAATTTTATCATTTATTTCTTTATTGTATCGGGACACAAATCTTTAAAATCCTTAGCTCGCAAGACCACATAACCATCTTCAAATTTCATATATCGTTCGTGTAAATACACTATTGGTTTCCTATGTTCTGCTTCTCTGATAGCCTGTTCCATAGCTGAATGCAACCAATCTGGAAGTACTTTTCTGTGTTTTACTTCTATTGACAATGTTGGATGTTCCACATCTCTTCTGCTTTCGCCATTGCAACCGGTTCTTGTTCCACCGAAAAGCTTTGCAGCTTCTCGTTCTACATTTTTCCAATTACTGGTTCTCATTAAAAGCTCCGTCAAAAGGTGTACTTTTCTCTCCAACATATTTTTCATAAAAATCTTGTTCTTCTCTTCCATAGTCGTGAAATCTCATACTTTGTTCGCCATAATCTAAACCGCACATTGGTTCAAAACCTCCATGCCTATTCTTAAAACATTCTAATGCAGCTTGCGGAGCTGCAGGTGTATTACCGCCTTCCCTTGATTTCTCTTCTGTCTTATTTCTATGAACCATGAAGCCTGCATCAACAAGATCTGTTAACTCTGAAGCTCCCTTTATGTCATACTTACTACATCTCTTGGTTTCATCATCTGGTTTTCTAACGTGGGCTACCAGATGTATGCATAGTCCTGTATCTCTACAGACATTAGCCAATATGTTTGCAAAGTTCTTCTGAGCTAGATATATGTTTCTTTGTTCTGAACCTAGATTAACCTTCATTAAAGAATCTATAACGAACTGGGTTACACCTAACTCTTCTTGTGCATACCTTGCTGCAGCTATAAGCTGCTTAGCCCCACAATCTATTTCCCTGGTATATATCCACATCTTCTCGTTTAACCAACACCACGCCTCTTCAGCATCCTCTGGGTTTGGATATATATCTCCAGTGATCTGTCTTGCTAGCCTTTCGAGCTGGTATATTGGTGCTAACTCTGGAGACCAAAACAAAACTTTCTCATCTCTTGTTGAATAATCACCAGTCATTAGGTAAAGCATGACCTGCTGCACTATAAGGCTTTTACCATGCCCATTCATTCCAGCCCATATAGTTAATGTATTAGGTAGTATTCTGAAATCTATATCCCATGGCAGTCTACCGCCTGGTTTTTTATCTTTATTTCTTAGGTGTTTTAATGCATCATCAACGAATATTAAAGGTGATTGAACGAACGATTTCTCTATTCCTTCCGAATACTTGTTAATCTGTTCTTCATCAAGCTCTAAACGCGTTGCTATTTCTCTTGCTCTTTTGTAATCAACCATTAAAATTCACTCCAAAATTTTTCTTTCTTCTTTAATGGTTGCGACTCCCAAACCCTTGTTTCTAAATACTTTCTCAGACCTGGAATCCATTTGCCATCATCGTTGGTCCACTGTTCTGATTCTTTGCGCTGCTCTAAATCTTCTACAATCACGTCAGCAATAGCTTCATCGCCAAATTCCCTCCACGTTTTCATATCACGGGCGATTGTGTTGCGTCTATGTTCAGGATAAGCCGACCACACACTCATAAACACTGACTTTGTATTATTCTTTTTATTATTTATATTCTTTGCGTCAGCTACGCTGCTGACTAGCTGGTCAGACGCGTTGCTCTCTACCTGCTGACTAGCTACGCTGCTGCCTACGTTTTGCGTGTATTGTATGTGTGCATCAGCCTTATCGCAGATGGTGTATAACGATGTTGTGCCAGCTCTTGCTGTTATATCTATGTAGCCGTACGCCTTCAAGTCTTGCATATAGTTCTGTATGCTGCCCTTGGTATACATAGGCATCATGAGTTGCAAAGCTTCTAGGTGTATTGGTCTAGTATTGGTTGTTCTTTGGTTACGCCATGCAAGGACAGACATTAAGCATCTGAGCTGTCCCGCCTTAAGACGGCTATCGCCGATAATTGTTGCGGGGAATATACCGTATCGATGTTCGATTGGCAATTTGGAAAGATCATATTCTTGATCCATAATGGTTGTTCCTGATCGCTTATTGTTAATTCAAACGCGGCAATGTATGTTATAATCCAATTTGGGCACTTGCCCTTTTTAAACTCGAGCATCATCAAGCAATCTTTGTAATGTTTATAAAACAAATCAAAGTGTTTGCCAAATCTAAACTCGGTTATTATTTTGCCATCATCTATGATACACCACGGAGGCAGTTTGTCTTTATCCGGTGCCACTAGCTTGTCGAGGCCAGAGTGCTCCCATTCCTGTACTTCCAAAACCTCCTGCACTTCTTTCTGATTCTTCAATAAATAAATCCTCTATACTAGTTTCTTCAGTTTCTACACCAGATACTGGAATCAATAAAAATTGTATTATCTTAGTATCAGCAGTTATCCACACCTCTCGTTTAGAGGCATTGATCAAATGAATGTGTATTTCGCCTTGATATCCTGAATCAATAACGCAAGCACCGGCTATCAAACCTAATGTTGTGCATATACCAGATTTGTTAAACGCAATTAACGCATAACCCTGTGGTATGTTTGCCTTGATACCGCTTGGTATCTTAATGCTATTGCCAGGTGAAACTTTGGTTACACTAAAATCAGACGGTACAAAGAAGTCTATACCAGCATCAAGAGAGTGCGCTCTTTTCGGTGGTATCACCTTCCTCACCCGTGAAAATTTCAATATGTTCACCTTCTATCTCCTCTACAGTTATTGAATATCCATCTTCGTCTTGTAGTTCCATGTTATCTTTAAGCGTTTTTTCAGCAAACGAAAGAACAGCTAAAAGAAAGTGAAGAACTGGTTTACTTGATGTGTTCAGCTTGATTTGGTAGTTCATCAATTGGTCCGTCGACTTCTCTTTTTGTTCCATTGTAATAGTCCTCTAGGCCCTGTATATACCCACAGGTATCTACAAGATTATCTCGTTTATGTACAAAACTCTCTCTTGCAAGCTTTAATGCAATCAACGCCTTGTACATATCCTCTATAAGCATCTCTTTTCCAGTCATACCTATATAAATTAGTCTAGCTCTTCCCATACTCTCGCTAAACTCTCCATAGTTGTTATGGTTAGTAGCTCTATCTACTACTATTGCCTTAGCGATATCTAGTATCGGTTTTGTATAATCTTCTTTATCCAAAGTCGCCACCCCTCATTTTAGTAGTACAAAAATCTGTAATTTTAGCGTCTATCTCCTTGACATCATCTTCTGGATAAACACCAAATCGTCTCTTGAACTCAGCATCTGGAATACAGTTTGGTTTCAACGTAAAGCCCTTGAAAGAATAGTTCTTCCAATCGCTTACATCTTCAAATAGTAAATCCCAGTGTCTCTTGTATATATGCAGTGACCCAAGGTTAAACGTTAAGTCTCCAAGTGTTACATAATGCTCTTCTAAGCGTAATTCATTTAGCATCATCTGTTGTATCATTGAAGCACAGAACATATCATTGCACAAACCAAATATGGCATCACAAGATCTCATGTTCCACGTTAAGTACAACTTAGATTCTCGTATCTGAAACTGTATGTATCCAGTACATGGGTAATCCTTTTCGTTCTTTCTGAGATGCTTTTCATTTAATATTGGTATTACAGCCCGTCTACTACCAGGGTTAACCATCAACTCTTCAACAGTTCTTAACCAGTTTGAATTGAATATGTAGGTTCCGTAATTGCTTTCAACCTCATCCCATTCGTCTGCTATAACTTCCCAGATAGCAGCCTTCTTGTACATGTTACCTATCTTTCTGTTAGCTCCTATATAAAAAAGAAACTCTGCTAATGCATAGTTCTCCTTCCACTTGCGTTTTGGATGAACAATGCCCAGCTTGGTTGGATCAGTAAGTGTTACCTGATAGTTAAGCAGTTCTATTACTTCACCTATACATGACCCGTTCTGATAAGAATCTACCAGGTTCCCGTCACATCTTAAGTCTGTAATAACATTTGAATAAACTTCATTCATGCTCGAATGTTTTTTCGTCATCTGGATATGGCCATCCCTCTTCATAGTTGCCCCAAAAGAATTCCTCTTCTTCTGAGTGTTTAAATTTAGGTTCCTTTTCTTTCTCCTCTAACTGTTTTAGTTTTTCTTTTATCTTTTTTGACATCCTTATTGGCCTGTTTTTTAGCAAACTCCCTTAGCGACATACTGAACATTTCTTCGAACCTCTTTGACCAAGTTACTCGTCCGCTTGGGGTTAACTTGTTCATCCTTCTCCAACAATATCTTGCAAAGTGTAATCTTAGCATTTCGAAGTTTAACTGATCTTGAGCTAATGTTTTTAATTTCATTTTCTATATCTTTCGTCATGTAGAAACCAGTGGTTTCAAAAGCTAATTTATATTTTTTACAAAAAGATAGCATGGTTTGTACTTTGGTTGTTGTCATGTCGCATGCTTTACTTATTTCTTTAATGGATATCCCCCTTTTAGGGACACACGTAAACAGATAAGGCTTTCTAGGATCGTTATCAAACCATCCTATATCGCATGTAACCCCGAATTCCACATAATTAACAAACAAATCACAGCATTGTTCTGTTTCTTCGCAATGTTCAAAATATGGGCATGTCTTACAAGGTGGATCTGATTGCTCATTCATTCTTTTTAGTAGTTTAACCACGTTCATTATTAATTCCAAATAAAAAAGGGTGCCAGCTTTCACCAGCACCCTCCCTGATTAAACCTTTAAATATACAGACATCCGGTCTGAATAACGAAGAGGAAGATCTTGACAATACTTCCTGTATATGGCATTGTATGCGTTATCGTACTCACGCAGGGTAAGCCTTGTTTTCTTGGTTATGGGGTTATCTGGATTGAAAGCATCTCTCCAAGATCCGTCAGCCATAGCTTCGATAGCTGCACCAATTCTTGATCCACGACCTCTGAAGATGTATGTTTTGCCTTTACTTCTGGCCTCTTTCATCATCGTTTTTTTCTTAGACACTTTTACATCCTTTGCTACTAAACGTCTTGTAGCGTAGTTACCAATCAATGTTCGTTCTGATCTAGACATAATTTCTCCCTTGCACCGTTCCAGGTAAGCAATAATTAACCACGGTGCCACAATTAATCATTACTTTTGTTTTCTTCTTTCTCTTTTGCCCGTATTGCAGCCATAGCTAAATCTTTAGCTGTTTTTCCAGGGCGAGATATACCAAATTTAGTAAAACATATCGAATGATACGTTGGAAGACCACGTAATTGATTTTGCTGGTCAACCGTCATGAATTTTTTAAGTTTTGATTCCAATTGTTTATTATACCTTGTCGTTTAAAAAAGAAATAATCATTATTTAACCATAAGCAGCTGGCATAGCCATTGTACACATTCTGACTTTTCGTTAGGCTTCTCACCTGTTGTGGTATGAGCAACCATACCGTCTTTCTCGCGCTCTACTGACACATGCCACATGATTCCTATCTTGTCTTCCTTGACTCTTAGTATAACGGTATCACCATTCTCCAGTTTCATGTAAAATTTTCTCCTGGAATTACTAAAACGTCACCCACGATACCATTTTTGATGTATTGATTTACCTGGTAATCCTTGAACAAACCCTCCTCGTCAGCAAGAAAGACGTGGTCAATAGAGAAATGCACGGTGTAAACGCTTGGAATAACCTGGACATATCCACCAACAGCTGCTTGCCAATTCTTTAGAGAATGTTCTTCTTTCCATTCTGTTATGTCTCCGAACTGGTTTATTAAATACGATTTCGATTTATCAAACACGTCCGGTGTCTTGTTATAAGATGTTTTGTTCTGTTTCATTTATCTCCATCTCCGTTCTGCGTTTATCCCAAAGTTCTTGCATCAAACGATCTACCAGCTTATTGCAATCCTTTTCCATAAGTGTTAACGTAACCAGCCGCTTGTTTACTGTGGAATAGCCAGTTATATCTAACTTAAACGGTGCGCTGTTACGTTTTGTTACTATGAATGCCATAATTATGCTCCAGTGTGTCAACTAATATGTTGTCGAAAGCTTCCTTTAGATTCTCAGTAGCAGTGTCCAATGCAAAATGGGCTGATAAAATCTGTAGCCGATCTATCTCGAGGTACGCCAGGAGTTTATCCCGGTCTATGTGCGGAGGAGTCTTACCGCGGGCAATATGGGTAATCGCGGTTGCCAATCCCGGGATAAATCCGCAGGGGATATCCTCTGCCCCGTACTCCTTCAGGTGTTCGATGCTCGTCTCCCAGGAATGCTTGGAAAGCTGTATGTACATAGTAGAAAAGTAGGGCATCAACCCGATTTTGTGCATCTCCTTATCGTCTATCTCCTCGCAGATCCGCTCTCCCTTTATGATATGCGTGATGGTACATATCAGCGGGCGGACATCGTAGACCTGACACTTACCGTCCTTCAGTAACGCACAAGGACGTTGGAGATAGAAGTACTCTTCCTTGTTTTCCAGGAAAGGCTTTTCGGCTGCTGCTTGCTCATCGAGATTCGCCATCAAAGACTGCAGTAGCTTTGGGTGGGCTTTTGCGATCAGGTATGCTTCCCATGGGTTTATATCGAACATCGATGAGCAGCAAATAGGTTTCGTGCATCGCCCGCACTCTGTCTTTATCTTCCCGTAGGTGAAATCATTTACTGCCCATCGGATACTGCGTTCTTCTTCAAGTATCTCTTCCCAGGTACCACGACTCTTGCCGATTATATCTGTGACATACTGGATCAATGCGTCCGGTTCACGACAGGTGGCTGATACTATCATCTTGCGAGATCCGGCACAACATGGATCACTAACCAATACATAAACGGTGGGATCAATATGAGTATCAATAGACCTCGTATCCACTTTTCCTTTGTGCTCATTGGCTGGTCAGGGTCAAACTTTTTCTCTTTCATTATCAAGCTCCCATTCGTATTTCTGCTTCATGCTCTCGTCTTGTAACTTCTTCAGCATGTAGATCATCATAATATCTCTGAAGCCGGTCTGCATCTTCTGGAGATAAACCTATCGTTATTAAGCTTGCTGTAACCCGAGCACCACCGCACTCATAGCAGTTGGTGTCGTACTTACCATTCATCATATCTTGGAAGAATTCTTCTCCTAGTTCGTCTAACTCCTCTTCCGTATATGCGTGTCCCCGCATGCCATCGATAAGAGATCTACCAGATCCACCGCAATATGGACAAACAATAACTTCACTTGGAAACTCGCCTTTTTCGTCGACAAGAATTGGTTTATGATTTTTCCATTGAACTTCCATCAGTAATCGTCCTCCGCCCAGTATTCGCCAGCATCGTAGAATCCACCGTTACTACTGTAATATCCTGGTGGTGCTTGTCTTGGAACCTCGGCAGGTGGGTTGTAACCCGTGACGATACCATTTGGATAATGATTTAATGCTGCTTCGCAACTGTCGAACATATCGAGATATTTTTTACTGTGTTGTCCTGCTAGAACGCTGCTTGGCGGGTATATTCCCCATTCGTACACAGTAAACCCGAGTGTTCCTGGTTTCTGTTCTATTGTAATGTGGTGCATTTGTTATTCCTCTCTTCGTCTATTAATCTTAATCTGAGTGCGAATACTAACATAGTATTACAAAAAGAGCAACATCTACCTTCTTTAAGTGGCATTGCATTCTCACCCTGATTCCAATATATTTCTCCTGTAGCAAGGTTTACTTTTTCTTCTACCTTTTCACCACAGATGCAACAATTAGGTGTCTTGTTCATAGTCTGTTTCCTTTTGAATAAAAAAATGGGGCCCACACGAGAATAGCTTGTTGCTATTTCGTAGGGCCCCTAATGGAGGAGTAGAGTCGATAGGCTACCTGGCGATAACCATTGTTTTGCCGTTGGTCTTGACCGGTACGTGTTCTATGATACCGTCTTCTTTGACACCGAATGCATCAGACAGCTGCTTGCCTTTGATCGCAAGAACTGGATCTTCGCCATCCTTTGTCTTCTTTTTGTAGACCTTGTTGCGTCCGGTCTCGCTGAACTTGATGGTCAAGACTCCCTCTTCAATCTTGGAGTCGTAGCGATCACCCGGTCGAACCGTAGCAGGCAATTGCTTCTTGGTTAACCAGACAAGACGCTGACCTTTCTGAGTGTACAGCTTTACTGTAGAAGGAGGTACTGGTGACGCTGCTTTTGCTGCGCTTACTGCTGCTTGTGTTGCTGACATAATAATCTCCCGATTAAGCGTGTTTTACTCTTGAGTGAGTATATATATTATGCAATGGCGTTAAACCTTATTAACAATAACAATTATTTATACACCAAACAACCAAGTATAAATATTATTTATTGTTCTGCATTGTACCAGTTGCTGCAATAAAGCTCTAACATGATCATTGCCTCTTGCAGCATATTTAATTCTTCTGCAGCGGGGCCGATCACGGTATCTTCCTTATGGGTTGGATAGATATCTAGATCTGCTGCATCTTCGACTCTTTGATATAACCGCTCTAATATTGTTGCTGGTGACTGATGTGTCATGAAATATATCTCGATAATCAACCAAATTAATTTTCGATTGAAATATAATTATAATTCGCCTAAAAAAAATGAGACAATAACAATTATTTATACGTGGTATAACAGTTGATAACAATGATTTATATATGGTAGGGCGCTATAAGGATACTGGTAGTCGAACACTGTTTTATGTGTAGATTTGCTTGAGCCTTACGTCGGGTTTTCGCACACACGCGTATTCTCTGGGATTCTGGGAGGGATTAAACCCCCAATCGAACCCGATGTTCTGTTTTAAACCCGAAATTGGGGTCTATGTCCTGTTTTAAACCCGAATTTTAGTGGGTTAGTATATTATTAACTGCTAATATTCGGATGAAAAAAAAAGGGGCCGAAGCCCCTTCAAATTCGTTGGATTAAACCGTCAAGACGATCTCACCTTTCTTGCACTGAGCGCCCAAGACGTCGATCCTGCCGTCCTGCTCGTGGCCGAAGGCAGCCGTAATCCCCTTCCCGATCACGCAGAGAACCGGCTTCCCTTTCTTGTCCGTGATCTTGCGAGATCCGGCTGGATCCGCGCGCAACACGATCTTGCCCGCCGACAGTTCGACGTTGAACCTTGCGCCGATGCCGAAACCATACTTGGCCAGCTCATCTTTATGCGTCAACCAGATCAAGCGGCCGCCACGTTGCGAATATAATTTAGCTGATTTCATATTAGAACTCCCTTATATTATCGAACAATTATTTATTCGATATATAGATTCTAATTCGAATCGAATATTTTTAACAATAAAAGATTTTTTTTATTTTCGAATCATCAATAAGAATTATTTATCGACGGGCGATTGATTCCCAGCGGCCGTGTATGACTTATAAATCAGTATATAAGTATATTAATATATTATAATATGCGGGGGGCCGTTCCAGTTCGGTTGAGAACACCTCCAGATTTTCTAAAAATCAACTTTACGATTAAACTTCGGATATAACCCGTTTTTTCTAAATTTTCCAGAAATTTTAGGTAGTCAGCAGGTGGTCAGCTACGCTGCTCTTTAGCTGGTCAGCTGCGCTGCTGACGTAAAGAATAGTAATATATAAAGAATAATACTCTCAGCTTTATGCTGGCTTGGCTGCTGTTGTTTAATTTTATATGGCCCGCCGTGATATAATATAACAGTACTAATTATGGTACAAAGGATTACTTATAGGAGTAAATCATGCTGTCAATACCGAACGCCCAAGTTAGGGCAATAGATCGTTTTTTTTCCAATGCTTTAGGTAGCGGGTTAAACCCACTTGCTGCGATGGATAAAGTATTTGAGACACTTACAACCGAAGTTCCACCTGCAGATGGACACGAATTCACTCTGTATAAGATGGTTCCGGTCCATTACAAGGTAGAATACCAGGATGATGGATCCGTCCTTTATAAGGTTACCGGGGGTGAAAGTGATTCGACAGGTGATAAGCCCAAAGTGGAGTAGCCTGGACGAGGGTTAGATTCCCTCCACCTCCACCATAAAAATTAATTCAACCCGCGTGATATAATAATGTAGGGAATAATTACGTAATAGCAACTCGCTATTATCGTGCCATAAGGGAACCTTAAATGGCTTCAACAATCGTAGCGGCTGATTTAACTGTAACTATAATAGAATCTATTACTCTTAATAGTTCTAATATGGGTGCTACCAACACTCTTGTGGTAGAGTCAGTTAACGAAATAAATCAACGTATAGTATCTGTAGATGCTGACAACGTTAGAACACTTTTTGAATTCTCAACCACTATAGGTTCTGGTACTTATGTTAGAGCTAATGTAAAATACCTTAGAATTACAAATAAAGACGACACTAATGCGATTAGTTTAAACCTAGAGTCTGCTACTTCTAATTGTTGGATTACTCTGACGGCTGGAGAGAGTTTTATGCTTTCGGCCGCCTCTGCAGCTATCGAAGCTGATGATGATACAACCATTGCAGCTCCTACATTGCAAGATCTAATCTCAATAAGTGCGTATTCTAGCAACCAGGTTGTTATTGATCTTGATTGTTACATAGCTTTAACGTAATTTAGGAATACTTATATGTTGACTGAAACCCAGGAAATCGCGGACCTCTTTCGAAATCCACGTAAAGTACACCGGACTCTACCGTTTAAGAAGTTTGCTTCTCATACCTACGGTAAAGGCAAGCTTGCTCAGCCGGGAGGCGGTGGAGATCCTGACCCTAGTCCTGATCCTGATCCTAAACCTGATAGCTTCTAGATAACCATGCTTAGAACAGTTCCAGATAGAGGCGATATTATTCGCTCACTTCCGCGGCCCCTAAGAGATAAACTTTTTCCAGCGCCTCCATCCCCAGAACTTCTTCCTCGAAAGAAAGAACTATGGGAAAAGTATTGGGATTCTTCCGGAAACCCAACTGGGACGCCTTTACCGGATTGGCCTCAACCGTATACCATTACGGACAGCGGGTTTAAACCTGCTGAAAGCATAACCGATATCATGTCGGGTGGCGGTCTTGTTAAAGCACCAACCCAACAACCAGTTGCTGCAGCTCCACAACAGGTTACAGCACATACTGCCAGCCCGTGGAGTGCATCTATCTCTGACTTCTTTAATAACGATAACTGGACACGGCAATACAAGGGTATTAACCCGAGATCTGGAGAACCCATATCTGTAGGTAACTGGTACACGCCTGGCGGCGCTAGTGCAGCGCCGGTTAACACAGCACCAGCCGCAGCACCGGTTAACGTGGCACCAGCCGCAGCCGGTGGTTCAGCAATAAACAACGATCCGTTAGTACGGGAATTAGCTGAAAAATTCAGAAACGATGAATGGCGTGGTCGCGGACCACAGACTATTTATCCAGTAGATCCGGTAGACACCCAGTTCGACCCCACACCTTTACATGTGGATCAAGGCCAGGATATTACACCAGAGGAAAAACCACCGTGGTGGAATCAGGTTGGTAAATTCTTAGGTACAACGGCTAAAAATCTACCAGATTACATACCAAATCTAGCAACATCTAGACCAATAACTAGTACTCTACCACCAGAAACAGGAGCAACAGAAGCTCTCAATTATCAACATTTACCAAGCCATATACAGCAATTACTATTCGCGCGTAGGGCTGGGATTGGTAGAAAAGGTCCAGTAGATTACAGAGAACTCGGATTACGCAGGAATGATCTCAGCCGGCTTATGAGGCACGGTGGCGTAGACCCAAGGGATTGGGGCGGATAACAACCAGGACAATAAATTAATGGACATTTTAGAAATTTTTAGGCAAGCAATCAAGGGTGGTGGCAACCGCCTCGGGCAACAGTTTTCTCCAGTGTCAGACGAGGAGAGACAGGCTAACATGAATCAGCAGCCCAATTTCCCTGGTTATAGCACTCCAGCCGGCGCGGATGCTGGCCCTGGTGTAGATCCCACTTTCGCACAACGCCAGTATCCTGGTAGAGAAGGTATAGCTGCTCAATTTGCGCCACAAGGTGCTAGACCTAATGGATTCCCTGGGGTTGACGACATGCAACGCCATCGTGGCGCTGGTTACACCGTACCTGACGCTGCAAGGCGGGATATAATGGGCGCTCATGATGCTGGCAGAGACTATGGTTACGAAGGCTCTGATCCCTATCCACCCGACGTGGTTGATCGCGTTCTTATTGAAGAGCAGATGCGCCGCAGGAATAGAACCATGCCAGGTTCACCGGTGAATTACTAATGGCTTGGTCAAAAGGAGAGAGTGGTAACCCGCGTGGTCGCCCACGAAAATCTCAAAAAACCATGGCACAGCTAAGAAGTCAGATATCTGAGCATTTACCTGATGTTATCGAGGTTCTAGCCGGCGCCGCCAAAGATGGCGACGTTCAAGCTGCTAGAATACTGGTAGAGAGATGCGTTCCATCTATGAGGGCTATAGACCAGAACGTTAACATTAATGATTCAATGCGAGAGCTTACAGATATCGAGCTCGTAGACCTGATTAAAGAGTTTGAAGATAACTTGGAACAGGTTCCTGAAATAAAACACTAGGATATGTCATGCCAAAAGTAGAGTTCCCATACACTGCGTCTGGCCGTGCGGCTGCAAACAAAGCTGTTAGTCTCCATCCCGAAGCGAGGATGTTTGGCGGAGGTAATCATCCAAAACCTAAGCAGCCACAACCCCGCAAAAAGCCAAAGAGATCTGACGAGGTTCGCGGTGGTAATACCGCCTATTAACTATGGCTTTACTAAGCGTAGACACGTTATACACGACGTATGATACCTACACATCAGCGGATGCTTTAGAATATGCTCAATCGCCAAGTACTTATGCTGAAAAAGTAACAGATTCTGCTACTTATTTTACTAAGGTAAACTCTCTTACTGTTGGCGACAGTTATGGATATGAAAGAAACATATACGTGGCTGCTACGCTAGATTCTGGGCTCACTTCTGGAGTTACCTCGACAGTGGCCATAACCGTAACTGGTGCAGATGAAGATAGCTTCTCATCAAGTGGGCATGCCCTGGTAGGTGCTGAAGTAATATATTACGCCTCTACAACTGAAGATGGTGGAGGAGTAACTACAGATCTTAATACGTTAACTAGAGCTTTAGCGTCTACTGTAGATGTTACCCATGCTATATCCCAGAATGTGTATGGTCTCGTTGCTAGATCTATAACAACTATAGAGCATAACCAAGAATTAAAAGTTTTCAACATAAACACTACAGCTACAGCAACTTCATCTCAATTTCCGAATATTGTTTTTATTAACATGTTTACTATTCCAGAAACTAGCGTTGCTATGGTAAAATATGCTGATGACGATATAACTGTAGTATGAGCTTATCTTATACGCTGGTTCACAGTTATCCAAGGGAAGAAATAAGGGCTATACTAGCAACAGAATTAACCAGGAGGGTTAAGGATGGGAAAGACAAATGGGTTGCTCTTGAGGGACCCCAACGGGAGTTCGTTTATAGTGAGCATCCTCACATTCTCTTCGGAGGCGCCCGGGGAGGATCAAAATCTGTTGGAATGTTGTTGGCTTTCAGGAGACACGCAGAATTATACGGGGAAGATGCTCACGGGTTACTATTCCGTAGAACTTACCCAGAAACGGGGGAATTGGTTAAACTAGGTCAGCAAGTATTTGTTAAGGAGGGTTGGGATTGGAAAGTAGGAGAAAGAAAGTGGATAAGTCCTAAAGGTTCTACACTACAGTTAAAGCATCTAGATGAAGATAACGATGCTATGAAACTGCAGGGTTTTTCTGTTACATTTTTAGGTTTTGACGAGTTGGGCAACTGGCCGTCTCCAGAACCTATAGATCTATTGCAGGCTACTATGCGTTCGGCTGCCGGTGTTCCTACTCTGTTTAGAGCTAGTGCTAACCCCGGTGGGCCTGGTCATGGTTGGGTTAAAGAGAGGTATATCGATAATATAGAAAATAATAAAATTTTTATACGATCTAAAATAACAGATAATAAACCTTTGATGGATAATGATCCTGGATATATAGACAGGATTAAAGCTTCTGGCCCAGATTGGTTGGTTAAGGCTTGGTTGGAAGGCGATTGGAATGTAGCACCAGGAGCATTTTTTGAATCTATTTGGGATCCATTAGAACATATAGTAGAACCATTCGAAATACCTCTAGAATGGCGTAGGTGGAAATCCTATGATCACGGGTATAAATCCCCTGCGGGGTGCGTATGGTTTACTCAAGATTACGACGGTTGTATATATTTATACAAGGAAAGATATTGGGTAGACAGACCTAACGTTGGGTCAGAAACCCCAATAGAAAATATTGCAGAAGATATTTTATCTGCAGAAATAAAGGAAAAAAAGGCGGGAATAAAATTCAGAGGAAATATAGCAGATTCGGCCATATTTATGCAGGATGGCAGACATAAGTCTGTTGCTGATGTATTTAATGATTACGGTGTTGTCTGGGAACCAAGCGCTAAAGGTCCAGGATCTAGAGTCCAAGGACTTAACGAGTTTATTGACAGATTAAATGCCAAGTCCTTTAAGGTTTTTTCGAGCTGTAAGCATTGGCTTAGAACGGTACCATCATTGCCGGCAGATCCAAAAAGGATAGAAGATATAGATACTAAAGCGGAAGATCACTTGTTTGACGCCACAAGGTATGGACTAATGCAAAAAAGAGCAAAATCTAAAAAACCTAAACCAAAGAAAACTGATCCTAATCCATTTACTCTAGAGTGGTTAGATAGGTTATCAGAACTTTACGAGGATTACGATGTCTGATTTAGAAATTAGTGGAATTTCTTCTACATTCCCAGAAGTTTCTACCTCTTCAAAGGGGTTGATACGAGAGTTCCAGAACAATGTTGCGTTATCATATAGAAAATGGAAGCGACATTATAGGGAAATAGAACATAGTCGAAGATATGCACTAGGTAAAACTACGTGGAGATCTCAAACTATAACAGCTGGTCAAGCTAGTCAAGAAGCTGGCCGAATTGTTAAAGGAAATATTATTCATGCAACTCTGCAGAATATTCTTCCGTTAATTTACGCTAAAAACCCAGAGATAAGTGTAAAGCCAAACGAACATGTAGATCCTAGTGGTTATGATTATAGGACTGCTGATCTATTTTCAACCACGTTAGAGGTTGTGCTTAATAGTTGTCTAAAGAAGGCAGAACTAAAGCGTATAGCAAAACAGATTCTTAGATCTTGCATGGTTAGTAAAATTGGTATTATAAAAGTAACGTACCAAAGAGATTACATAAAAGATCCTCTAATTAGCAGGCAGTTGAATGACGCTCAGGAAAGTTTAGCTGCTCTTATAGATACCATTAAAAAGGAAGACGCTGTAGATTCTCAAGACAAGGATGCTCTAGTACAAGAGCAGAATATGATTGTTGAGAGTCTTGAGGCGCAAGCCACGGTTCTACGGCGCGAAGGATTAAACCTAGGGTTTGTTCGTCCAGAAGATTTTCGTATGGATACATCTCTAGATTCTTTGCAGGATTATAAGCAAGCTAGATGGATGGCAAACAGAACCTGGATGACCCCAAAAGAGGTTATGTCACGGTTTCAGCTTGATAAAAAAGATATAGAAAAGTTTACTACTTACCGTAGAAACCAGAACGGTATACCTCAAAGGTTAACTAGAGATGCAAGTACTGGCGATTCCGAGGATGTAGCAATCGCTATAGCTATATGGGAATACTGGGATAAAGTTACACAAACAGTATACACTTGGGCAGAGGGTGGCGACACATACATAAAGACGCCTTTTCACCCAACCAAGATGGGCGACTGCTGGTTTCCTTTCTTTATATTAGGTTTGAACTGGATTGATGGAGAAGAGTGGCCTATATCTGATGTAGATCTTTTAGAAAATCTACAAGATGAGTACATGACGATAAGAACTCAAGCATCGAAACACAGAGATTTATCCGCTCCGTTCTATGTTGCTGACTCCAGTAGAATAAATGCTGAAGATATAGAAACGTTTTCAAACGCTACTATTGGTGATATAGCATTAATTAATGCTTCTGGAGCTGGTGTTAATACTGTATTTCAACCAGCATCTACGCCTCCGTTTAACCCTATGATATACGATACATCTTCTATAAGAGCTGACATAGAATGGATTAGCGGTTTAGGAGATGCAGCTAGAGGATCTGTAACGCGCTCTAAAACAGCTACTGAAGCTAACATTCTTCAAGAAGGTTTATCTACTAGGGTTAACGAAAAAGTAGATTTACTTGAAGAGTGGTTAACTGATTTAGCGAAATTTTCTGCTGAAATATTGCTTCAAGAAATGTCACCAGAAATGGTTTTACAAGAAGCTGGTCAAAATGCGTTTTGGCCGCAACTAGATAAGCAAACGTTATATGATAAAGTAAACATTGAAATCAGAGCCGGTAGTACTGAAAAACCTGATAAAAATGTAGAGCAAATGCGGTGGATCGAGGTTATGCCAATTATAATGCAAAACATCGACGCTATACAGATGATGAGAGCTCAGGGTATACCGGATGAGTTTAATCCGTTCATTAACCTAGTAAAGGAAACATTTAAGAGGTTCGACGAAAGGATAGATGTTACTAAATTCATACCGCCTATCCCACAAGATATAATGGAATACGCATCTCAGAACGAGCAGGTACAAGCAGCTATGCAAAGCGGCGGAAATAGGTATGGTGGTCAACAGGCAGGACAACCACCATCACCAGCAGGTGGTAGAGCAAATCCTGGATATGTTCAACAGGAGAACGCTCCAGCAAACCGTGTAAACCAAAGGTCTAGAAATAGGTATAGAACGCCTGAAGAGACAGGCCAATAAGGGAGAAACTGATGGCTCAACCAGCAGCGGAACTAAGTAACGAAGAACTTTTCGATTCAACAAAAGATGTGCTATCCCAAGCTTTTGACGACTTGCAACAGGAGAAAGAGGGAAGTAGCGGCGAAGATATAGAGCTAGACTTAGAATCATCTCCAACTTTTGACGAGGCTCAAAAAGAGCAGGAAGCCAGCAAGGATGAATCGGTTGAAGAAGTTAAAAAAGAGGCAGCCACTGATGATAAGCCTGACGAAGAGGTCGTTGAAAAAGTTGAGAGCAAGGAAGAAGAAAAGACTGCTGATGTAAAAGAGGTAGAGCTGTCTGATGACGAAATATTAGATAACCTAAAGCCAAAAGCCCAAGAAAGGTTTAAAGATTTAGTATCTAGAAACAGGGATTTAGAAGGTCGTATAGGAGAGTTAGAACCATCGCAGGCTATGGCTGAGCATGTTTTAGGCTCCGGCACACAACCAGATCAACTCAACTTTGCTCTCGATATATTTAAATCTTTGAATTCTGGAGATTGGGATGCCGCCCGTAGTGCGTTATCTAAACTAGATCAATTTTCTAATGTCATAGCCGAAAGGCTTGGTGTACAAGGGGGTCAGGATAACGAAAAGTCATCGTACTCTGATTTCGAAGATTTGTCGAAAGCTGTAGATGACCTTGAGATGTCTAGTGAGTGGGCTAATAAGCTAGCTGCCCAGAGGGTTCAAGCTAACTCTATTAACCAATCTAGGCAAGAGTTTTCTCAACAAATAGAAGAATCGGGTAGGCAGCAGCAAGCTTACGACGCAGCGCAGTCTACAGCGTATAACGATATAAAGTCTTGGGAGGATGGCATCAAAACATCTGATGCTGACTTCGAATCAAAACGTGATATAATGTTGGACATTGGAGAGAAGATAGCTAATTCCGGCGTAAGCCCCAGTAGTTGGCTTCCTCTTCTCAAAAATGAATACGATGTTCTCACGCGAGGGATGTCACTTGCCTCAAAAAGAACAAACGCTAGTAAACAATCTGGGCCTCTAGCTCCTAGTAGTTCAAGTGGCGGCGCGGTCGATAGTGCTGAGTTAAAAACTGCGGAGGTTACTCCAGAGTTTTTACAGTATCACTTAGACCAATTACACAACAGGTGAAGGGTGTAATAGCTGGGACCCACCCGCCCAGTAGCACAAGAAATGCATTCGTGCGGCAACCCTGTAAATAGATTAACTACTTTAACCGATAACAGGAAATATCATGGCAACAAATACTGCTTTAAATAGTGCCGATATTACCCAGCTGGGTTATGTAGCTCTTCAGAATTATCTGAAAAATAAACCTATCGATCAGGTAGCTCAGGAACGTCCTTTGCTGAAAGCTCTTACGGCTAAGAAAAAGCCTTGGGGCGGCGGTAAAGAGAACATTGTTGAGCAGCTGCGAACAGGATATGACAGTAACTTCCAGTGGTTTGGTGAACATGCAAGTACCAAAAACACTACGGACACTGTCACCTATAACACTCGCGATACCGTACGCCAAGCGTACTGGCCGTGGTGTTCTGCGCACGATGGTTTCTATTTCACTGAAGACTTCTTGCTCGGTAACGGTATTATCGTTACAGATTCCGCACCCCGGAATTCTTCATCTGCTGGCCTAGTCCAGCTAACTAACATCTTCAACGAAGGCATGGAAACTCTGCGCCTTGGCTTTGAAGAGATTCTCGATCTTTCGCTTCATTTGGATGGTACTATTGACCCGGGTGGTTCGGGTACTAGTTCGAGTGGTCGTATCATAAACGGTCTCGACTTTATTGTTGATATCAAAGATACTGCTAGCACTGTTGGTGGCATCACAAAAACTGCCCACACCGGTACTAACTACTGGAACAACCATTGGAACGATGGCTCTGGACTCAATGATACTGGCGCTACCGGCACCGGTGTTACAACTGCTACTTTGTTAGACTCAATGACGGCTATGTGGCGTGAATGTCAGAAAAATGGCGGAAGCCCTGACATCATCCTCGCTGGATCGACGTTTATTGACAATTTCCGAGAAGCAGCTAACTCGGCCGTATCGCGTTATGCGGTTCAACCGACCCAGCAAGCACAGATGCCTTGGAATCTAGATCCTTCTGTTGAAGTCAAGAATGGTGGCACGTTCACCGGCCTTTACTTCCAGGGTGTTCCAATTCTTTGGGATCCGTCGTTTGATGGTGGATGCACTACAAAAGACAGCTCTGCTACTTACGCTTGGAAGCGTCGCTGCTACTTCCTTAATAGTAATCACCTTTCTCTGCGCCCAATCGAGGGCAATGATATGGTTGCTAGGAAGCCGCCGCGTCAGTACAACAAGTACGAGTACTACTGGGGTATGACATGGCGTGGTTCTTTGACGGCTAACCGTCTGAACTGTCATGGCGTTCTCTGGAGTGTCGCGTAAAAACCTTTGGGAAAGGGGGAGCCTGATCGCTCCCCCCGACCCTTTTTTATAGGGAGATATCATGTATCAAGTTCCTAGAATTTTGATCAAAATCGATAACGATCAGTTTACTAAACCTGCAAAACGAATACCGTCTCACGAGTTACCTTTCTACTTAGAAAGATATGGTCCTACAGTGTCTGTTGAAAGTAAAACAGAAGGCACTTTTGAGGTTGGCGACATTCAAGAAGAGTGGACTAGACTTTCTGGACAGTATGGAGAGAACTCCGTATTATCAGTATTTGGAAGAACGCCACAGGGTTTGGTAGATGCCTTAGACAAAATAATGGCGAAAGAAAAGAATGTCAAGAACACTTCTAAGTCTTCGAACAGAACTAGCGCAGCGGCTGGGGTTTAGTGCATCTGGATCTGCTGCTATAGCGCAGGTAGATATACTTAATTCAGCCTTACGAAGCGCTCAGGATCAGTTATTTTATGAATTTGGTGATTTACTCACCAAGAAGATAAATAACGCTGTTCCTGGCACAACCACATCTGGAACAGCTTATTACCCGTTCCCAACAGATTGCGATCCCTATAAACCTTTAACTGTATCTATACAGCGTCAAGGTACCGGTAGGTTCTATGAACTTCAAATAGGTATTGGAGTTCACAGGCACAATGATCTACCAGTGCTTAACGATATGGATCCCGTAAGATGGGACGTGATTGACGATGCTGGAACAACTAAAATAGAGCTGTGGCCAGTACCAAACGATAGTACTTCCAAGTTTAGACTAGAGTACAACGCTGGTCTTACATCTTTTTCTACTGATACAGATACAGCCGCGGTTAATCCTCAGCTAATATTATTACATGCTATAACCACTATGAAGGCTCATTATAGGCAGCCTGATTACGAGATATATGCGAATCAGTTACAGCAACTTCTTGGTAGAATCAAAACCATCGGTTTAGTCGGTGGCGGCTCATTCAGAAGGTATACGAAGCGCACAGCAAACTTCTTTCTCGATCCTGGAAACGATATGCAAATATCTACCCAGTCTCAATACGAGATTGCTTCCATTATTGCTAAAACCTACGTCACAACGGTTGACGCTGGTTCAGGCTCCGACTACGTAGTAACGAGTTAATATGTCCACTATTACAGTCCCAACTATGCTGCCACGGTCCGGTCCTACCGGAGGGCCATTAGATGATGCGAATGATTTCTTTCATATAGCACGCTCAACAGACGATAACAGGCTTCCAGCCGGCTCAGCTAAAAACTATATTTTAGAAGGAGTTAAAGGTGGTGTTAACATTACTGAAACTGTTAGTACTTCTGGTTATGATACAACCGTTGATTTAAATACAACCGTAACAGGTTTAGTATCTGTAACATCTACTGATTTTGTCGGAGATTTAACCGGTGATGTAACTGGAGACTTAACAGGAAACGTTACTGCAACAAGTGTATTAGCCGACGGAGTAACGGCTACTACTCAATCTTCTGGTGATAATTCTACAAAGGTTGCTACTACAGCTTATGTTGCTACTGCGGTATCAGCATCTGATACTTTAACTGAAATTCTTGCGAATGGTAATACTACCGGCGCTTATGATATTGTTGTTACTACCGGTCAAAAAATTACTACTGATGATATAGAAGAAACTACTACCGACGCCGGGATTACGATTGATAGTGTAGTTTTAAAAGATAACACGGTTACAGCAACTACATTTACTGGCGATGTGACTGGCGATGTGACTGGCGACATTACAGGTAATGTAACTGGTAACGTTACGGGTGACTTAACTGGAGACGTAACTGGTAATGCTGATACTGCAACTGCATTAGAGACAGCTAGAACAATAGCTGGTAACAGCTTCGATGGAACAGCTAACATAGATATAGCCCTTGCTGATCTGTCTAACGTTGCTTCTACAGCTCCGTCTACTGGAGAAACTCTAAGTTGGTCAGGATCGACATGGGAACCATCTACGGCTGGTGCGGGTAGCGTTATTAGCGTTGCTATTACCGGTACTGACGGCATTGATGTAGATAGTGGATCTCCGATAACTTCGTCTGGTACGATCACGTTAGGTTTATCCAGTATACCAAACACATCTTTAGCTAATAGTTCGGTTACCGTGGCTGGTCAAACAGTAGCGTTAGGAGCTTCAGCTGCAGTATCAATAAAAGATCTTTCAGACGTTTACGCGTCTATGACACCAACAGATGGCCAATCACTAGTATACGACACCACTAACGGTTGGCAAGCCGAAACATTAGCTGGCGATATAGAAGGTGTTACTGCAGGAACAAACTTAAATGGCGGTGGAACAAGCGGCACTGTTACATTAAACCTAGATACAACCATAACCGGATTAACATCGGTAACATCTACAGGTTTTACTGGTGATCTAACTGGTGACGTTACTGGTGATCTAACTGGCGATGTTACTGGTAATGTTACTGGTGATCTAACCGGTAATGTTACTGGTGATCTAACTGGTGATGTTACTGGTAATCTAACGGGTGACGTTACTGGCAATGCAGATACCGTTACAACGAATGCTAACTTAACTGGCGATATCACCTCGGTAGGCAATGCAACAACAATAGCTACCGGTATTATAGTTGATGCCGATGTAAGTGGTACAGCCGCAATAGCTTATTCTAAGTTGGGCACGATACCTACCTGGAATCAAAATACTACTGGTAACGCAGCCACAGCTACAGCGCTTGAAACTGCAAGAAATATAGCTGGTGTCAGTTTTGATGGCACGGCGGCTATAAGTATACCAGTGACTGGTTTATCGGACGTTTATGCTTCCATGAGCCCGTCTGACGGAGATGTATTAACTTATGATACAACTAACGGTTGGCAGTCAGAAGCTCCTGCGACGCCTGGCACTGGAACAGTTACAAGCGTAGCAATAACAGGTACAGACGGTATAGACGTTGATTCTGGCTCCCCTATCACATCCTCTGGCACTATAACTCTTGGGTTGTCTAGTATACCAAACGCTTCATTAGCTAACTACTCTGTGTCATACGGTGGCGTCTCCTTAGATCTAGGAGGATCAGATGCAACACCAGCGTTTGCTTTAGCAGATGCTACAGGTTTACCTTTAACTACTGGCGTAACGGGTAACTTACCAGTAAGTAATTTAAATAGCGGAACTAGCGCGAGCAGTTCTACATTTTGGCGTGGTGATGGATCATGGTCTGCTCCGGCAGGCACTGGCGATCCCGCGGGAACGGCTGTAGCTATGGCCATCGCTTTAGGAGGATAAAATGGCTAATACATTTAAAAACCAAGGCGCTGCAATAACTACTGCTGGCGCTATTATATATACAGCACCCGCTGCAACGCAATCGGTTATTCACTCGTGTTATATTAGCAATATAGACGGTACTAGCTCTGCTGACGTCAGTATAAAAGCTAGAGCAACATCTGTAGATACTTATTACCATATTGCTAAAACCATACCAGTACCAGCCGATTCTACTCTAGTTCTAGATAAACCAATAGATTTGGAAGCTACAGGCGATGTTTTTATGACATCCAGTGCAACTGGCGATTTAGAAGTAGTTATGGGAATACTTGAAATAACATGAGTTATCTAGGACAAGTTGAACTAAAGTCCTCTGAGATACGGAGGGTTGACGTAACAGGCTCAACGTCTGCTACGCATACACTTACTTGGACACCCGCAAGTGAGCAATCCCTTATCATAACGATAAACGGGGTTAAGCAGCAGAACAACTACTCTTTCTCCGGCACTACTCTGACGCTGGATACGGCATTGGTCGCTACTGACGAGATGGAGGTTATTGGAATCCTCGACATAGGAGAGGCTGTTACTCCTCCTGACGATTCTATTAGCACCGCTAAGATTCAGGACGATGCTGTAACTGCTGACAAATTAGCCAACTCGATTAACACTGAGATTGCTGCTAACACTGCTAAGACAGGAATTACAAGTGGGCAGGCCAGTGCTATTACGGCTAATACAGCCAAGGTAACAAACGCTACTCACACTGGTGATGTAACGGGGGCTACAGCCCTTACCATTGCAAGTGGCGCAGTAGACCTTGCAATGCTATCTGCAACTGGTACAGCGGATTCAACAACATTTCTAAGAGGGGATAATGCTTGGGCGGAGGCTGGTGGGGATAATACTCCCGCGTTCGCGGCCACGCTTTCCGCTACACAAACAGTTTCATCGAGCGGCACTTGGACAAAAGTTGAATTCGATTCAGAAATCTTTGACAGCGATTCCTGTTATGACAGTTCGACAAATTATCGGTTCACTCCGACCACTGCGGGGAAGTATTTCGTGTACGGCCAAGCCGCTGTTCACTACATGACATCGACTATGTTGAAGGTTGCAATTTTAAAGAACGGAAGCATCTATGTATACACGTCTGTTTCAGCAAGCAATAGCGATGAAAATTATGGGTATACCGGCGCAATCATCAACTTTAACGGCTCAACCGATTACGTTGAGTTTTATATCCTCCAAGGGCAAAGCGGTATAACGCCCGGCATCCCAACAGGCATGGCGCAGTTCGGCGCATTCAAGGTGATTATATGATTTCCGCAGAAGGATTAAAAAATCTTGGCTTTAGTTTTTCAGACTTTTCTCTGCAAGACGATGGCGATGGTACATATATTGCAAAGTGGAACAGCGCATCACCACAACCATCTGAGGCTGAAATCGAAACTGCCCACGCAGAGTGGCAAGCAGAATACGACTCCCAAGAATACGCCCGTAACCGCCAAGCAGAATACCCATCCATTGACGAACTCGTAGTCGCTCTTTGGGAAGGAGTAGTAGAGGAGCGCATGGCATCAGTAACAAGGCTTGAGGGATTAAGACAGGCTGTTAAGACTAGGTATCCTAAATAATGGCTAGAACAACTATACGCTCAGAAGATATCACGGATGGTCAGGTCAAGGCTGTTGATCTAGCAAGTGATGCTGTCACACCATTTGACGACTCTGGATTACAGGACGACATCGCAATCCTTGGATTCAAGGTAGCGGCTAATGGGTCGTTAGCCAAGTACGACTTGGTAGACCAGACTATAGATGCTTTCCAAGATGCTTCTGGTATTGATGCTGGTGCGTCTACAGATGAAGTAAGAAATGCCGCTAACTATTACAGTGGTGTGGATACTACACCAGCCGGTATTACAGCGTTTACTACAGTAGAAACTACATCTTGGACTGCGCCTACCGGACTTACCAGCCTAGAGGTTTTGGTTGTAGGAGGCGGGGGTGCAGGTGGAAAGCAGTCCGGCGGAGGCGGCGGTGGTGGTGGAGTAGTTCATCAAACATCACGATCAGTTACTCCAGATTCCTCCTACACGGTAACAGTTGGAGCGGGAGGCGGTTATCCTGCTAGTGGCTTCCATGGCGAATCAGGTGGTAATAGCGTTTTCGATACCATAACCGCTGTTGGCGGTGGCGGCGCTGGGGGTTATGGGGCTACGACATCTGGTGCGTCTGGAGGTTCAGGCGGCGGCGGAGGGCCAAGACACTCAGGGTCAACCGGAGGTAGTGCAACTCAAGGAAATTCTGGTGGTGGCACTGGCTACGGCAATGACGGAGGAAACTCTGCTACGACTTCCGGCGAAGATGGAAGTGCTGCCGGTTGCGGTGGCGGTGGTGCTAACGGTGTCGGTTCTTCAAATTCTGGATCAGGACACCAAACGGGTGGTAATGGTGGCGTAGGAAAAGAGTTCACTAATTTTTCAGCACATGGTGAATCTGGATTTTTTGCAGGTGGCGGCGGCGGTGGTGGATATACGCATGACGGTAATGGTGGTACTGGAGGTAATGGTGGGGGCGGTGACGGAGGTTCTCCGGGTACAGCAAGCAGTGGAGGCGGCGGTGGCGGCGGGTCGTACAGTGCGTCCACGGGATACACCAACGGGTCTGGCGGTTCTGGAGTAGTTCTTCTTTACACGGATGCTATAAATATTTACAACGACATGACCCTCATATCAAACTCCACAACCGCAGAAGCTACACCAACTAAAGGCGACATCGTTATGACCTACACCAACGGTGCGGGTACAGCAACGGTTAACACAGACATTAAGGGCTGGGTCAGCCGCGATGACGGAACAACCTACACCCAGTTCACCCTAGTAGACGAAGGTGACACAGGTGGTCACATAATTCTAACCGCTCACGACCTCGACATCTCTGGTCAACCTTCAGGTACGTCCATGCGCTACAAAATTACCACGCACAATCAAGACGCATCTTTGGAAACACGAATTCAGGCTATCAGCCTTGGGTGGTCGTAATGGGTTATCTAGGAAAAAAACCAGCGCAAACAACCATCCCTGTTGATGACTCTGTTACCACAACAATGCTGCAAGATGATGCAGTTACAAGTGCTAAGATAGACGATGAAACAATAGTTAATGCTGATGTCAACACATCAGCGGCTATCGCTCAGAGCAAACTCTCCCTTGATATAACCAACTCCGACATCAACGCATCAGCGGCTATAGCATTAAGCAAGTTAGCATCAGACCCAACCTACGATGATTCTGGTGTCCAAGATGACATCGCTCTCTTAGGTTTTAGAGTTGCATCAAACGGATCACTCGCCAAATACAATCTAGTCGATCAAACCATTGATGACTTTCAGGATGCGTCTGGTGTGGATGCTGGTGCGTCTACGAATGAGATCAGGGATGCAACTGGGAAGTATTATAGTGGGTCTTACATTAATTATCCCACTGGTGGGACTATAACTACTTATACAGATGGCGGAACAGACTATAGAACACACACTTTTACCGCTGATGGCGATTTTGTAGTTCAACTTTCTGGCGATGTAGATGCAATGCTTGTAGGTGGCGGTGGCGGTAGTTCTAACGCCCAAGCCGGCGGAGGTGGTGGTGGCAGTATGATTACCATGTCCTCGTTTGGGGTTACAGCCCAGACTTATGGAGTTGTCGTTGGGGCTGGAGGTACCGGCGCATCCACACAAGGAAACCAAGGCGGAAGTACCACAGTCTTTGGAGAAACTGCGACAGGTGGCGGCGGTGGTGGATTTGGTAATGGTGGCACAGGAGCAAACGGAGGCGGGGGTGGCAGCAACGGCAGTGGTGGCGCAGGTACAGCACCGTCTACGACAAATGGTACAGCATTTGGCGGATACGATGGTGGTGATGGCCCAGACCCGGCAGGTGGAGGCGGAGGTGGGCTGACCGCTGCCGGTCAAACCGGTGACGCTTATGATTATGGTGGTGCTGGTGGCGCAGGAAAACAGTATAACCTTGATGGTAATAACTACTATTGGGGCGGCGGCGGAGGTGGTGCTGGCTATGACTGCAATGCCGGTGACGGAGGAATTGGCGGTGGAGGTGGTGGTGGAACAACGGCTAGTGGTAGTGGAGGAACTGGAGGGGGCAGTGCTATAAATTCTGGCGGTAGTGGTACTTCTTCGGGTACAACCGGCGGAGTCGGCGGCGCTAATACTGGCGGTGGAGCAGGTGGAGGAGATAGTGTTTTGGGCGGTTCGGGTATCGTTCAAATCAGATATGAAGATACTGGGTTTGTTGCTTACGACAGTATGACCCTAGTCTCCACAACAACAACCGCTCAAGCAGCCCCAACCAAGGGCGACATCGTATTCACTTACACGAACGGCGCTGGATCAACTACGCTAGGAGTTGACCTAACGGCAGAGTACAGCGCAGACGGTGGCAGTACATGGACATCCATGACCCTCGCCTCAGAAGGAACTACAGGCGGTCATAACATTGCAACAGCACATGACGTAACACTAACGTCAACGTCAGGAACATCAATGGCCTACAGAATTAAAACACTAAATCAATCGGTAAGTAAAACAACTAGGATACAAGCAGTATCACTAGGATGGTCATAACATGAGAGTGCTCGCACTCATCCTGGCCCTATTCGCCGCGCCTGTGCTGGCTATAGAACCACCCG
>Ga0187827_10001915_pt1 | contig 29318 bp, 23 predicted proteins | sample ETNtaG_39_FD_167969 | JGI IMG/M metagenome (GOLD analysis project Ga0187827, IMG submission 167969) | Marine microbial and viral communities from oxygen minimum zone, Eastern Pacific Ocean - ETNP2014_SV_150_PacBio MetaG (Illumina Assembly) | ecosystem: Environmental > Aquatic > Marine > Hypoxic...
TGCCTTGAATGAAATAGTTCAAGGGATCGCCAAATAGGAATGATTTCAAGATAATTTTTCTATGACTCGCTCTATGATGGCTCCTCCAACCTCTGAAGTTGAAGCACTTCCTCCGAGGTCGTAAGTCAATAGTTCGCCATCCAGAATGTGTTCAGCCACAGCTTCATCAATCACTCGCGCAACTCTCAACGCTACATCATCTTGATTTCGATGGCCTAACCATTCAAGCATCATCTGAACAGAATTGAGAGTTGCTATTGGATTCACCACATTCTTTCCTGCATGTTTTGGAGAAGAGCCGTGGACTGGTTCGAAGAATGCGTGTTCGTCTCCGATATTCCCGCTGGCAGCCATTCCCATTCCGCCCTGTAACACGCTACCTAGATCTGTTGCAATATCTCCAAACATGTTGGAGGTGACGACAACATCAAACCATTCTGGATTTCTTACCAGCCACATTGTAAATGCGTCGATATAAGCATAATCTGTTTCGACATTCTCCCAAGTAGCTGCCCTTTCATCAAAGATGGCCCTGAAGAGCTGGCAGCCTCGAGTGACGTTGGATTTATCCACACAAGTCAATTTGTTCTTTCCTTCTGGACTACCATTTCTCAATGTCACCAACTTGTGGGCGAAATCGATGACGCGTTCACTACCGGCTCGAGATATCGGCCTTGGATCCCATGCAACATCTCCATTCAGTCCTGGAAATGACATCTCCGGTGGTTCATATTCGGTTCCACCTGTGGCCTTCAATGCAGAACGATGTAATAGACTGTGGTAGAGGCCTTCGGTATTTTCTCTGACAATGACCATATTCACCTTATCAGCATCCCAAACCTGCTGAAAATCGCCATGTACCTTGTGCCTGACTCCTTCATACAGTTTGATTGGCCGCACATTGGCATAAAGCCCAAGACCAGCCCTTAGGCCAAGAACCACCTGCCCTCCAGCCATATCTCCATTTTCACAGACTGCATCGGGCCAACCGATTGCACCGAGCAAAATAGCATCGGCTTCATCCCTACACTTCTCAAAAGAACCCGGTGGCCACTCTTCACCAGTCTCTAGAAAGTATTCCCCACCACAAGGAATTACCATCTGTTCGAAATCCAAAGTTGTGTTCGCTGAGATGGCATCCAACAATGATTGTGCCTCTGCCATTACTTCTCGCCCAGTTCCATCGCCTGGGAGTATGGCTATCCGATAGGCGGTCATGAAGCCTTCCACGAGCCTATCATACATGAACGCGACGTTGGAGGTATTCTCCACGAGGAGCAAGAAATCATTACTTCTAGAATAGTGAAAAACCATGGTTGATGCTGACCTTCAGGGGATAGAGTTCATCAACCTCCATGTCAGAGGTAGTACAAGTGAACGAACGCGAGCGGAGGGAAGCCGAAGAAACCGGTATTGATGCCGAGCCTCTTCCAGAGGTGTTGGAACGTCTATGCAACGCTATGCAGGGGATTGATCCGGATTGGAAATTGGATGAATGGTTGATTTCCAAAGCTGAAGAAGAAATCTCGCTGCTGAAAATGGACCTTGAAAGAGAGCAATTGCGGCTTGAACAAAGATTGTTCAGAGTAGATTCCATCTCAAAAAGAATAGAACCTGAAGTAGATACTGTAGATTCGGGACAACGGAATCTATTCGATTGTTTCGACATAATAGAGCGAATCGTTCCTGAAACCAAGCAAAAACATTCCAGCGAAGAAGAGGAGGAGGGGGAGCCTCATCCTGCAAAGTCTCTTCTCGATTATCTGCCCGGTGAGATGAGTGATGATCCATTACTAGCAGTAGTTGCACAAATGGTTCTTCTTGAGATTGATTCTTTGATTGACAATAATGCTGAAATGGTCCCAATGGAGATTCTGTGTGAATTGTTGAACGGACGTGGAATCTCAAATGAAGAAGTAGATGAGGCAATCGACCATCTCCTATTGACTGGAGCCATTCATGAAGTGGATGAGGATTGCTTCGTTCCGGATGAATGAAACCGCTTGTTTCTATTCCGTTCCCTATATGTGTGGGAGACTTGAGGATGAGACGGGGGCGACCTGATGAAAGGAAAGAGGATGAAGGCGATTCTCGTAGCAGGCGGAGAAGGGAGTCGGCTACTTCCGTTCACCAGATATACTCACAAAACGCTGTTACCATTGCATACTAGACCGGTTATCGATTATGCTTTAGGAACCATTCGTAGAACTGGAATAACGGATATTACAATAATTGGAAATCGCTTCATTGGACAAATCGCTCAACACGTCGGTGTTGGCCTAGAAGGAGAGAATATTCACTATGTCATTGAAGAAGAGCCAATGGGTGTTGGGCACGCACTTAATCTTGCTAGGCCGCATGTCGAAGGCCATCGCCTCTTGATATATTTCTCAGACAACATCACGAGTAGTGAACTGAAAGAAGAAGTTAGCGAATGGAAGAATTCTGATGATGCGCCTGGAGTGTTCTTACTTGGACGAGAAGTGGAAGATGCTAGTGCTTTTGGAGTTGGGATTTTTGATGCGGACGGAGTGCTTGTCGATATTGTTGAGAAGCCCCTTCAGCCCCCAAGCAATGTAGCGATTGGGGGAATCTATCTGTTCGATGAAGATTTCTGGGGTTTTCTTGATGAAGAAATGAAGTTGCGCGGCGCCGATTTTTCAATAACTGATATCAACAAACGCTATCTAAAGAAGGGGAAAATTGGTGTGAAAATACTTGGGGAAGATGTCTGGTTGGATTGTGGAACACCAGACAATTTATTGGCGGCGGCGGAATTTGCTCGTCAAGGAATACTTTCCCCATTCCCTTGTAACTTCAAAGATGATGATCCTGCCATCGATGGGGCCTGAAAATGAAGGTTGGAATAATCGGTGCTGGAATTGTTGGAGGCGCAATTGAGCATTGGTTCTCTAAAGCGCATGAACTGTTCATTCATGATCCGGTCAGGGGAACTTCTCTAAGAGACGTTACTGATAATGTTGGAATGGCGTACATTGCCGTTCCAACACCTCCGAAAGAAGGTGGTTCTTGCGATACCAGTATTGTTGAGACGATTCTGGCTGAATTACCAAAGGATTTCATAGCGGTGATAAAAAGTACAGTTGTGCCAGGAACAAGTGAACGATTTCACAATGATTTCCCTAATCTGAAGATTGCTTACTCCCCTGAATTCCTTGTGGAAAGAAGACATCTAGAGGATTTCGGAGCTCAGGACATCTTAGTTTGTGGAACTCATCATGAAGAAGTGGCAGAAATGGTCTTCCAACAACACCGGGAGGCGGGGGTATTGAGGCGGGATCAGACTTTTCATGTAACTCCTACTCAAGCTGAATTGGTGAAATACACCAAGAATACCTTCTATGCGATGAAAGTCATCTTTGCAAATCAGTTGTACGATATCTGTGAAGGGTTGGGTGAAGATTGGAATGCCGTGCGGGAAATCATCACCGCAGAACAGGCACAACCAATAGGCCCAAGTCATCTCGACCCAATATTTGGACTATACAGGGGTTTTGGGGGGAAGTGTCTACCGAAAGATAGTGCTGCGCTTTCCTCTTTAGCTGAAGATCTCGGAGTAAAATATGATTTGATGGACGCTTTGCAACAGGATAATGCCAAATTAAGAGATATTCTTACTGGGAAAAAATCTGATGTTGAAACGATGGATGACTGACCCTCAAGGGCGGTGGGTTTCGAGTTGTTCGATATCGATTATTTACAACGCTGATTCATGTGTAGCCTCAAGGTCAACAAGGTAAGCAACCCCTTGTTCAAATGCTACGAGTCAAGTATTGGCGCACACGCACCATCTATCGCTGTCATCTGTATTGCAACACCCATCTCTATACTATTCAGTCAGTGGATCTTTGGAACATTCAGCCAATTCTCCACCTAGAACATTGATAGAAGAATCCATAAATTGGCGAACCCGAATGCGGGGTGGAACTTACCATTTGGATACATGTCTGTTTTGCGATTCTCTCATAGGTGATGCCATCTCTCGGAGTGGTTGATGCTTCCAGATACCCTGCACAAATTACCTCAAGCCGAACGTTTTGCTTATGCAAAATTGCTCGCCTTCATCACGAGGATTGATAATGAATTGTCAATCGATGAAATGGCAATGTTTGAGCAAAGAATGGGGACCGCATTACTATCCCCAGGGCAACGAAAAGAGATTCGAGCGGCGCTGAAAAATCCGCCTTCATTGGAAGAAGCATTAGGTGGCCTTGGACATGAGTCGGGAAGATTAGCATTGAGAGATGCTGTTTTGATGTCTGCTGCTGATGGACATGTGGATGAAGATGAAAAAGCAGCACTTCTGAAAATCGCATCCCATCTTGGAATGGAGGCCAAGGTGGTTGAAGAATTACTACAGTGGGTTGTTCGAGGATACTCTTGGATGCAAGAAGGATACGACATCCTGAATAATTGATGAGGTTTGAATGTGCTTCCAGACATTCTGGAAACTCTGCCTGTCGATAACAAACGTAGTGTGTTGGCTGTCTTGACTTTGGTATGTGCAGCCGATGGTGAACTGGTCAGAGAGGAGATGGCGGCATTAGAAGCCAAAATGGGGCAAGCACTGATGCACCCTGAAGTTCGAAGAGAAGTCAGACAGATGCTTCGTCAACCTCCAGATATTGAAACGCTGATACTTGACATGGATGAAACCAGCCTGAAGTTAGCCGTACGAGATGCTGTATTAATCGCTGCAGCAGATGGAGAATATCACCTTGATGAGATGAAGATTATCAAGAAGATCGCTGATGCTGCGGGTCTGCAATCCAACACCATTGAAGAGTTGATTAACTGGGTGGAGGAGTTATGGATGATTCAGGCAAAGGGGCGTTCATTAATCGGCTTGAGTATTCCAGGAGATGAAAAACTCCTCGAATCATCATGACTGGATTTTCTCGCGCGCATGCGTAGCATTCAAACGGGCATCTCCCCCCCCTGCGAGCGGGTGGGTTGATGCGTCCCGATGGCGTAAGTGGATGGTATGCTCGGTTAGACCGAGTAGAAAATGACCGTGTCGTACAGATGAAGACATGGCTGGGAGCATGGTCGAACTCACTTGAACAGGGGGTGCCGGTCGCAGCCATACTACCAAAAGAATGGCCAACTTTGCCTGCTGCACTATTGGCAGATGCCGGCCATGTGGTCGACCAACTACTTGCCCGACATGATGCAGAACAAGATGGTCGCAGCCCAAGAGGGGCGCATGCGATACCCATCAAAGTGGTAGATGCAATCATTGGTGATGAAATTCAGAAACCTGCACTTACTACTGAAAATGAGCCATCTCAAAAAGTCATGGCGCTCGATGCGTTGCCCCCGGGGTTCAGAGATAGATTGAATGAATTACACATCGAAGTTGATGATGGCGAAAGTGAGAAAGAACTGGTTGAAGATGATATCTTGATGCAAGAAGTGAAAGATGGTAAGAGAACCATTTCCGGCATTGTATTGCCTTTCGCAGATCCTGCATGTGGTGCTGGAGTCTTTGCTGCAAGATTGATGAAGAAACATGCGGATTACTGGAATAATATCGGCGATTACTCAAGGATGGAGGTAGATTCGCGCAGATTGTTCTCTTCACTTCAATTGCTTGATGTTGACAATGTGGCTGTAGAGATATGTCGAGATAGGCTCATTCTCGAAGCTCGCAAACTCTCTTTGATCGGAGAAGGTGAAGGGAAATTATCTCATGAAGAAATGGAGGTCTTGGTCACATCTGTTGTCAAGAGAGGTGATGCTTTACAAGAAGAATGGCCTTGGGATGCCTCGCCAAGAGTGTGTTGTATCAACCCACCATGGCTACGTATCAAGGACAGATTTAGAGGGCATCCTGAAGGTTCAACCCTTCGTAAGAATCTAGGTAAGGCTCTGCGGGAATGCAAAAATCTAGACGGTAGTCCGCGATTCTCAACCATGCGTGGAAATGTGAACCTATACCGATTATTCATTGAAAGGGGTTTGCAGATAATAGTAGAAGGGGGGCATCTGCGCGCCGTTGCTCCTGACAGTTTGTTGAGGGAACAGAGTAGTGCACCATTGCGTAGATTGATGGTGGAAGACAACCAATGGAAGAAACTCTGGTGTATTGAAGAAGGGAATCAAATTTATCCCGGAATTGCTCAAGGAGTACTCATAATCTCTCTTCACAAGGGTGGAAAGACGAATGAAATTCTTTCTATCGGGCCCGTGGAGAGAAATGATCTCCTCAACGACGAAGGTGGAATTCACTCTCGGGTTCCACGAATCATCATCAGCCGAGAAAGGTGGTTAGGGTGGACCATGGGGACGTGGGCGATTCCAAGATTGCCAAAGGATCCTTTTGAGCGAAATAGGGTGCTTAGGGTCATCGATGAATTAGCAAAACGCCCTCGCCTTTCAGACCCTGCTAATGAATTAGCAGCCAATGGAGTTGCAGCGAGAATTAGAGTTGGAGAGATTGATCAAACTTCTTTCTCTCATGTAATCAAACCATGGAAGAAGTCGACTAAATCAATTCCATTTGTCAGAGGAGCTCACTTTTCCAGTGATGAAGAAGGAAAGGTGTCAATCCGGCACCCTGCTTTTGGTGACAAAGAAGGTGAAAAGGAACAGTCCATGTGGGCCGGTGACCTCCCTATCAATTCGAGACCGCGGTTGGCTTGTCAGGCGATTGTTAATTCTCATCAGAAGCGAAGATTGCGTTGGGCAGTGATGCCAGAAGGTTGCGTTCTTGGGAACAGTGTAAATCATCTACAACTTCCTGATGCCGTCGAAAAGCATTTGACCAAGAAACATGGTGATTTGGAGCATGGCTTAGAATGGGTCTGCGAGCGGTTGAATGACCCAAGACTCGATGCTTGGGCAAAGGCTTGGGCAGCGAATAACAATGTCAACAATTACGAATTGGAAACTTTGCCATTGTCATTGATTGAAGGTTACGCGGTTTCCGCGTAATGAAAAGTTGCATTCTCATTGGATAAAGCAGAGTATTCAAGGGTGGGTTTTATTATCTGCACCTACATGAGAAGAACGTTAGTGGTTAATTCCATAGGGGGGAAGTGAAATGGGTATATATCCAAAGATTGGAATCACTGGCTTACCCCGTAGTGGAAAAAGTGCAGTTATGGCAAAAGTCGTTTCAATGCTTGAAGATGAAATGCGAAGAGATGCACTCAACAGAGGAATTGATCCCGATGAATTGCCATTCATAGGTGGAATGAGAACTATGCCTGTGACAGAAAATGGAGAGCGCGTTGGTTACAAGTGCATCAACATTAGAACTGGTGAAGAAGGGGTCATAGCACACAAGAAAATTGATTCTAGATTAAGAATAATGGGCTACGGCATCAATACCGAAGAGCTTGAGAGAGTGGGAGTCCCTGCAATCGAGAATGCCAGAGATGAATGTGATATCGTCGTGATTGATGAAATCGGCAAGTTTGCGGTGGAGTCGGAAATTTTTGTTCAAGCCGTAAGATCAGCATTAGAAGCAGATAAGCCGACCATCATGACATTGCACAAAAAGAGTCGGCATCCATTGTTACAAGACATCAGACGGAGAGATGATTCACGAATTCTTGAAGTCACTCCTGTCAACAGAGCCCTGTTGCCATACAAGATTCACAAACTGATGTTTGAATCGTATTGACCCGTTGTATTCATCGGCAAGTTCCACCTCGGGGTGGTATGGATAACCCAGCCAAGGCGGCTCACCGTATCCTTCTAGGCACGGGTATTGGCTTGTTATTGATATCATTTCTAGCACTGCGTGAAGGAAGATTACCATTACAGGGAAATATCGGCTGGTCAATTCCAATTGCAGCGACAGCGGCCATTGCGATAGGTTTCATGATTCCACAGCAACCAGGTGCAGAAGGTCGGCTTGCTGGTTGGTTCCCTGCACTTGATGAAAGTAGCATGGGTGAAGAAGTTGAGAAAGCGATGGCTTCAGATGAAAAAGATGGAGGTGTCAGCGGAGCATGGGCCAAGTTGGAAGAGGCGATGTTGAGTTCTGAGGTCGATGAATCTGAGTGAAGGATGGAGGCAAAGGTTTGTCTCATCGGCCGCGCTGCGACGAATGGTGAGATTGTGAGTGAAGTCCCATTGGATGTGTATTATACGAAAGAGCATGAATGGATCAAAGTATCAGATGATGGGGAAGTTGTCATCGGCATCACCGATCATGCTCAAGACGCGTTGACCGATATTGTATACATCGAATTGCCTGAATCGGGTGGGCACTATGACGAAATGGACGAAATCGGAATCGTGGAATCGGTGAAGAGTGCTTCACCAATCTTCGCTCCACTGGCGGGAACGATTACCGCTGTCAATGATACATTGGAAGATGCTCCAGAGCAAATTAATCAAGAACCTTATGGAAATGGCTGGATTGTCAGAATGAAACTCGATGACAAAAGTGCTGTTGATGGATTGATGAGTGCTTCAGATTACTCGGCGATGATTTCAGAATGAAGGATGATCACATGTCGGGAAGACCCGATTTCACCATCTATGTAGATGGTTCATGCCTTGATAATCAGAACGTTGGGCCCGACGCTCCAACGGGTTGGGGAATTGTGATAGTCACAGGAGATTCTGGTCTTGGAAAGGGAGGGGGTAATGTCTTGGAAGAGAATTGGGGAAAGGTTGTGACTGACGAAAATGAGGAAGATTGGTTGGGGGCTGAAGTAGGTTCCAACAATACTGCGGAATTGAGTGCTTTTGCAATGGCCCTGAGATGGTTATTGTTAGAGGGGGGGGAAGGTAGAGCTTTGATCAGAACCGATTCAACATATGCAGGAAACCTTGCAGATGGGACTTGGAATGCCAAGGCTAATCGGGATTTAGTGAGTCGAATACAAAAATTATGGGAGGAAGTGTCGTCCTTGAGAGATTTGGAGTGGAATCATATTCGCGCTCATAGAGGACACAGGTGGAATGAGCGAGCCGATCATCTCGCTAACCGAGCCGCAGCTGAAGAAGTGCCTATTCCATTGGATTTCTGGAAGCCAGGACAACGGTGATGCGCAGCCTAGTGAATGATGAGGATCATTCTTCTTCATGACTGTCAATATCCTGCAAGGGCCCTAATAGAACTAGCCAAGCATAACCTGCAACCAATAAAGTCAACAATCCTAACAAGAACATCACCATTCCAGATGGCGCCGGCATCTTCTCCGACAGGGGGCCTCCAAACAACCACCCCAAGGCGAGGAAGATTGCTCCTGAAATCGCTACATGAGGGATGCTGCGACGGGGATTCCTCCACAGGTTGGTGGTTGGCAGAATACCATTCCTTTCGAATATCGCTCTGTACCAAGCGATGTATATCAGCAGAATTCCCGTTAATCCGAGGCTGCCGGTGGTGAATGATGCGCTCCAAGGCCCTGGCCAATCAATGTCCACAAAAGTCTGTCCAAGCAGCAAAATACCAATGAAAAAATGGAGATTCCAACTCGGGGGTTCTACTCGTTCGGACTGCGCCATGATGAGGCGGAGGAGGGGCTTTCTTGAAATCCCTCGCTGTGACTCGCTGCATGAAGGGGGAGATGGAATGGTAGGGGATGCTGTGATTGTCGCCGGAGGAATCGGGTCTCGAATGTTGCCAGCAAGTGCGATGGTGGCTAAAGAAGCCCTGCCACTCATCGATGTACCTATTCTCAATCACTTGTGCTGGGAAGCGATAAGAGCTGGGGCGAATAGACTGCATCTTGTCATCTCTGAACATAAGGCAGGGTTGGAGCTGAAACTGAAGCCGGATGAAGAGGAAATACGTGCCCTACAAGAGGCTCGTCCCGACCTGCCAGAACGTGCATTCAAGGCAATACCTGATGGTATCGAGATACTGACCCATTTCCAATACGTTCCATTAGGCATGGCTGATGCGGTGTTACAAGCATTGCGAAGTTTCGATGGGCCTGCATTGGTATTACTTGGAGATAATCTGTTGATGGATTCTCATCCCAGTGTCAAGAATATTGGAATTGAAAACGCTTCTACTGCTTCACTTCGTTTGGTTGAGGCATTCTCTAGAACCGGAAGGCCGGTGGCTGGACTATGGTCAGTTGCCGAATCTGAAGTCAGCAAATATGGCGTGGTTGCTCAAGATGGTGAGCGTATCACCGAAATCGTCGAGAAGCCGGATGAAGGTTCAGCCCCAAGTAGAAAGGTGCTCTGTGGTAGATATCTATTTTCTGCAGAAGCGAAGGACTTGCTGGAGAATGAATGCAATGTAGAAAAATTTGGCGAATTGCAATCTATTGCGCTTTTCCACCACTGGATGAAACATGATGGCGGATTCATTGGAGTTGATCTGGATGATTGCCAATGGTATGATTCTGGGCGTCCAGAAACTTGGTTACAAGCACAGGTTGACCATGCACTAAGACGCGATGATATTTCTGAATCCATGAGAGAATGGCTACAAGATCGGCTCAACCAATGAATCTCTCCGCCCAGTCATCCTCTTTCTTGCTCGGAATACCCTTTGGAGGTAGAGGGGGCCTGTTCTTCAGCAACATGATTACCACCACGATGAAAAGCAGCAGGGCCAAGAGGGAGAATCCTATCTTGAGAATACTATTCTCTGATTCAAGTGCCGCTGAGGAACTATCAGATGCGCTCTCTCCACCAAGACCTTCGTGGGTATCATCGGTTGGTTGAGTCAGAGATTGAGATGCTACTGGAGATAATGAGACCACCAGATATGATGGATTGCTTGAAGTGTCGTTAGCCCTGACCTCAATATTCATCGAAGCCTGAATATCTATGCTACAAATCCAAGTATTTCCTTCATTGACAGCTGGAGTGAAAGCAGTAGTCATAGACGTCTGATTTCCCAACAACCTACAATTGACTTCGGATAATAATTCTCCACCTTGGATGACCACAGAACCCACTCCGGTGGTGACTTCATTGAAACTGATACTCATTCCATTACTCAACCAGACTTGCTCGGTAGCAGTTGATGAGCCTGCGGGAATTATCCCCACTGATAATGACGGCGTGAGCATATCTTCCTTCACTAGAACCACTGCACCGGACAAGAGGTTTCTATCTTCATTTCCAATCGAATCCATGACGCTGACTGCATAAGTGGCGAACAGTGCTGAATTTGATGAGGCGGTAGTATACGTCGCCTCTATCGTTCCTGAACCGCCGATGATGGTTTCCACCAATTCCCATCCCCCTTGGCTCATATTCCACGCTGATTGAGTGGACCAATCCCCAGCTTTCCTCCATATAGAATAGGTTGAATTCGCATCATTACCTGTCCATGACAACTCTGTAGTCAAACTCGGCCCATTGAATACCGCTCTCAAGTCACTTATCTCAGAGGGCGGGTCTGCATCTTCCATGACACTGGATTCCATTGCATTTCGGCCAGAAATGATGATTCTACTATCATAAGAATCTGAAGATTCGGCCCATTGGGCCTCTATGGTTACTGCATACCATGTTTCACGTTCAACCCCTTCTGGAGTCATCACTTCCAACACAGTATTATTGGTACTGACAAGCAATTGACAAGTGTTCCCTAAACATGTCTCATCCACTACTCCAGCATTACTCATCCACACATGATAGAGGGCGTTACTGACTCCAGATACTGGGGTCCAAGATAGTGTAGTAATACCTGAAGAGAGTACCTCAGCCATCAAGCCAGATGGGGTGCTAAGAGTGGGGCCGACAGTTGTTTCGAATATTGGGCCATTGGTTGGATGTGAACTGCCAAGAGAATTGATTCTGTTACCGAGCGCGTCTCTCAAGGTCACAGCATACCAGAATTCACCGTTGGTGCCTGTTGCTATCTCATTTTCATATGCCGAAGCGTTGAATGGCAACTCTACAATCAATTCAACTCCATCAGAATCTATCTCGGAAAAGGCAGAACTAGCACGCCATATCTGAGTTGTGAGATCCTCCTCTACCGCTCCAGCCGTCCATGAAAGAGAAGTGTTTCCGGTGAAACTGTTGAACGAAGCACTCAATTCACCTAGCATGAGTGGGGCAACATTGTCTTCTCTTATCGGTTCCTCCAACGTGTTAGTTCCGAGGAAGCGTGAATCTTCCCAAGTATCGAAACGATAAGTCACGGAATAGTAAGCATCTTCTTCCACCGCTTCAGTATGTTGCATCACAAAACTAGTTGTATCGTGTTCAAGTGTAGCAACAATAGTGGAGTCGATTTCATTCCAGATATTTCCTTCAACAGGTTCAAGGTGACGCCATATCCAGATTGTTCGATTGGAAGGTACATCTAGTCCAACTTCATTTGCATTCACCCATGAGATGGTTGTGGATTCATTCGCTGTGTCGTACTCTGCAATGACTCTCAAAGGTGCCCAGATGGGATGGATATCCTCGAAAACAGGGCTGCTTTGACTATATCCAATAGTGAGGTTGTTGAATAGTGTACCATCGCTGGTGACTGTGACAACGCCATAATGGAATGACCCCTCAGTTCCGGGAGGTGATTGCCATGTCAATGAATGTGCTTTTCCAGAACACTCGGAATAATCATCATCAGTAGTGCATGCTTCAATTCCCGTGGCTATTGGCTCAATGAGGTCGATGTTGCTTGAATTTAAGATTGAAGGGGATCTGTACACCTCATAGGTAGAGTCGTTGAGAACGTCCAGAAGGACGTAATCATTGGTTACTAGGTTGTTCCATACGATGGTTGTGGTGTCATTGGAATTGAATTCTGCTTGAATCCCTCTTGCCTCAAGAGAATTTGAATCTGGAGGGGGGCTCCCCTCAGCAGAAATGGCATTGACCATTGTTGTAGAGATGAGAAAGAATACAAGGATGAGACATTGGCACCTGCGGCCCATGGACTTGAGAGGGGGTAGGAACCAATATCGGTTGCTATGGACAGGAAGTTTCAATTCAAGTGCCCATCATCATCTTGTATGCTTCATGATATCTTGCACCACCTTGAGCCGAAACAACGTTGGGGGCATGCCAAACTACTGGCACATCTTGCAGCTACAGATGGAAAGATAAGCCGCGATGAATTAGCATTCTTTGAACAACGACTGGGCGCAAGTCTGCTCAGTCCAGAAAGAAAAGAGCAGTTGCGTGAATTGTTGATAGATACGCCTGAATTGGAAGAGTGCTTTGAAGGAATGGATGGTCGCGGAATCAAATTGGCTCTAAGAGATGCATGCTTGATGGCATTGGCTGATCGAGATATCAGTGCCGAAGAAAGGGAGAGATTGTTGGGCGTGGCCAAGAAGATTGGTATGGATAGCAATAATATCGACGAACTCATCGATTGGGTTGTCAAAGGCTATCATTGGATGCAAGAAGGATATGACCTTCTATCGATTGAATTGTAATCATTCTTCGCCGTCTAGAACAGAAAGAGCATCTCCGAGGTCTGGCAATTCTATTTCCATGTTTGAGATTACAGGCTTTCTCTCTTCGGGAGGAGGAGTGACTGACGGTGGCGGTGTACCATCTGTCAGATGTGTTTTCCACGCTACTGCCAATTCAGGTTTGCGAATTTCAAGAACTGTAAACAACCGATTCAATGCATCACTAGAGATTTCTGCTAATCGGTGAAGATGCTTCGAAAAGGATGTGGGATCGACCTCTTCAAGACGCATCAACAACTCTCTAAGGCGCGTTGCGACGACCTCATCTCCATCAATCCACAATGTGGTTAACACCCCCCTTTCATCATCGGGGTTGATATGGATATATTCACGTAGATGAGGGACTAGGTTTCTTCTTACTATTGGCAAGGGATGAGAACAAAGACTCAGTAATGTATCTGAGAATTTGTCTGCATCGAGGAAACGAAGGTCGCCTACTGTTGATGCTGCTGCAGCAAGAACATTTTCATCATCGCTCTCCAACATCTTCTCAAGATATGCCACTGCATCCCATTCTATTCTTCTGAACATTCTAGTGAGAACATCTGCAAGCGCTCTTTGAACTTCAGGTTCTTTTCTTTCAAACAATCGAGAAAGGGCTTCACGCCCCGTTTCACCATCGACATCCACCAATCTTGCAAGGCATCGGACCAGTTCTGCTGCAACTCTATTGGATGAGTCACTCGTGCGTCGAAGAATGATTTCGGCCAATCCTAAAGGCTTGAACAATTCTTTTCGTTCAAGTAGTAGTTTCATCCACTCGACCAATAATAATCGCCGTTCTTCTCCTCCATCTTCCAACCGGCGCAGAAGTTCACAGGCTGAAGCACAACCATCAGCATGTGCAATAACCTCTGTTCGTGGCATATCTGCCTGAGGGTTCCACCCCATCAGATGCGGACCTGCCTCTGGCTGGCTATGCCATGTTCCGGGCCTCTGAGCAAGAGCAATCGATTCCAATAGGTGATATCCTTGATGGACTGGTTGTCCGTGTTCTGCAACGCTCAGGCCATCGAGAAGTGCAAATGCCAGCCACCACCGTTTTGTATCTGGCATCTGTTCATCCAATGCTTGTGCCAACCAGGAAGTGCATATGGAGAATAGTATTCTTTCAGCCACCTGATCCAATCTACGCAATAACCATTTTTCATGCTCCTCAAAAGGATCTTCGGTCAGACTCATTCGATGCGGAACCACTAGTTCCACTGTTTCATTCAAATATCTTTCAAATCCACCTCTATCAGCCATGAAGAAGCCATGCGCTTGCTCCACCAAATCTTTGGCATCTGAAGGATGCACAGGGGGGAACTCGATGTCAATGAGGGGGGGAGAAGGTAATGGCCAGCCCTGGACTCCTCTTTCCATGGCTTCAACGAGTTGTGTCGCTACTCTCTCACGAACTGCTTCAATCACTCTTTGCCGAGCTCGCATCAGAACAACCTACCTCAATATGTTAGATATCTGTTCAGAAGAAGTGTTCTGACCTCTCAAATATCAAGTTCAATATTCAGATTCTGTATAAGTTCCTTGTACCTGTTTCGGATAGTGACTTCTGTGACTCCGGCGACTTCTGCAACTTCTCTCTGGGTTCTTCGCTTACCACAAAGAACACTTGCAATGTAAATGATTGAGGCAGCAATTCCTGTGGGGCCACGCCCGCTGGTCAATTCCTTTTCTTGAGCTGCTTTGATCAATTCATGGGCCTTGGCTTCAACCTCTGAATCAAGTCCTAGACCTGAACAGAATCGAGAGATATAATCCTCGGGGCCGGTTGGCATGATCTTCATCTTCAATTCACGAACCATGAAACGATAGGTGCGACCAATCTCTTTCCGCCCGGTTCTACTTGCTTGACCTATTTCATCCAGCGTTCTAGGAACTCCACATTGTCTGCAGGCTGCATATAGACTGGCTGCTGCAACACCTTCGATTGAACGGCCGCGGATGAGACGCTTCTCCACTGCCTTCTTGTAATTCACAGCTGCTGCTTCTCTAACTGACTTTGGAAGATCGAGTCGGCTTGCCATTCTGTCCAATTCTGCCAATGCCATCGCGAGATTTCGCTCTGTTGCGTTGGATACTCGGCTTCGCTTCTGCCACTTTCGCATACGGTAGAATTGTGAACGGTATCGGCTATTGATGGTCTTGCCAGAGTAATCTTTGTTCTGCCAATCAATATCGGTTGACAATCCTTTATCGTGAAGCATGACTGTCATCGGAGCGCCGGTTCGGGCCCGCTGATCTCCCTGTTCGGGACTGAATACTCTCCACTCTGCACCTTGATCTATGACGTTGTCTTCAATTACGAGACCGCAATCGTCACATACTATCTCACCACGAGACTCATCTCGGGTGATGGATCTGCTTCCACAATCCGGGCATTTCACAATATCTTCTACCTGTTGTTCATCCATACCTATTCCTCATTTGGGGTGAATACAATTCAACCCCATGAATTATAATCCATTAGTAACCCTCTTTTAAGACTTATGGGAATATTCTTAGCCCCTATCCAATGGCCTTAGAGCCTGTTTTCAATATCTAAGACTAATTATCTTTCATCTTCACCACTCGTATGCTATTCAATCAATGGAATCGGTCAAATATGGTTGGCCCATGGCCACATCGGGGATTGGATGCGAGAGGAGTGGCCGCCTGAATCGGTTCAATTGAATGTAGATTCCAAAGTTCTATTCCTGACCAAGGATCTTGATCTGATAAGAAAGCAATTGTATGAAGGATTGCAATTGAAAATGAAGGATTTGAAAATAGAGGACCTACTGGATGATATCAACACTGATGTGATGACACCCGCTTGGGTTTGCTTTGATCATGATCCTGATGAAATTTCAAAAAATGCCTATGCGGGATTGATGCAGGATGGTTTGAGAATCTTCAATGAAAGAGCACTGAAAGATGGAAGATTTGATGTCATTGTTTCAGGTTTCCGAAAAGGCACAGGATCTAGTCGAGAAACCGCATCGCAATGTGAAAAATGGTGTGGAATCAGAATCGCCATCGCCTCTTCATTTGCACCTATTCACGAAAGAAACAACCTCAATCTCGGGCAATTGATGGGCGATCATGAAATGTTGATCAGGCTGCAAGAAGGTGAGTCTATTCCGATTGCAGAATTCATTTCAAAATATGATTCAGTGACTCGAAAAATAGTGATGAATGGGGGGCTGCTACCATTTGCAAACAAGGTTGGGGATGGTGAAATCTCACTACCTCACCTCGATAACGAGGCCGGGCCGATGACAATGGCTGAGAAAATAATCTCAAGGAATCTGGTCGCTGCTACTGACAACACCACTGTCTCTCCGGGCGATGCGGTCATCGCTCGGGTTCATGGAGGATATTCCCATGAATTCACTACGGCACAGGTTCACAATTTCCTTCGAGAAGAATATGGTGAGAATTATTCCCTGCCTAATCCTGACAAATTTGCAGTCTTTGAAGACCATCTATTATATGCCCATTTCAACCCAAAATTCGCTCTTCATATCGATAAAATCCAGGAATTAAGGGGCCTGCAGGTAGAATTTCAGAAACACACAGGCGTCAGAGATTTTTCTGCTGTGGACGGAATATCTCCGGGTATTTGCCATCAGGTTGCAAGAGAAGAATTCATCGACGTAGGGGATTTCATTCAAGCAACAGATAGCCACACATGTATGGGCGGGGGAGCGAATGCTCTGACGTGGGGGGTTGGTGCGACTGAATATGCCAGCTTGATTCATTCCGGTTTCACCTTCGTCAGGGTTCCAGAAAGCATTCGCTTCGAATTAATAGGCACTCTAGATGAAGGATGTACTGCAAAAGATGTGATGTTGTATATTCTGTCAAACCACGCTCGTTCAGAACTTACTCTGGACCGGTCCATGGAATTTGGTGGTGAAGGATTACGTGGCCTGTCAATGGACGAGAGAGCAACATTATGCAATATGGCCACGGAATGTAATGCAAAAACTGGTATCTGTGAAGCAGATGAAATGACTGTGGATTGGTTGATGGCCAGACGTGAAGGGTTGACAAAACAAGGAATAATGGAAAATGCGGTGTTTCCGGATTCAGGATGTCATTATGAAGGGGGCGTTCACACTATCGAACTATCGAACATCAGACCTATGGTTGCACACCCAGGGAATCCTGATCAAGGAATCCCGTCGGACCCAACTAACGGCGCATTGATTGCTGAAATCGGAGAAGTAAGAATCAATATCGCATATGGCGGCTCCTGTACCGCTGGAAAAATAGATGATATCAGATATTATGCTCTAGTCTGCAAAGCCGCTGATGATCTTGGAATCAAAGTTGATGCAGATGTAGAATTCTACATCCAATATGGTAGTGTGCGGGTAAAGGAGCGGGCCATAAAGGAAGGGTGGCATGATCTGTTTCAACGCGTTGGAGTGTATTTGATAGATCCTGGATGTGGGGCGTGTATTGGTGCCGGCCCTGGAGTTTCCACCACCAAGGAGCAAGTCACTGTTTCTGCTATCAACAGGAATTTTCAAGGTCGCTCGGGACCGGGGAAACTCTACCTTGCAAGTCCTCAAACCGTGGCTGCAAGTGCATTTACAGGCTATATCACAGCATGGAATGATTCACTGTTCAATGAAGTGGAATGATGTCAAAAAAACTAGCCCTTCTAACCGTCGTGGGTACGGTTACTGGGATTATTTTCACAATAATCCTCACCCAAACCTTGTTACAACCACTTATCAATAGACTGGATTGGTTTGAGACCCGTGGGTGGGTTGGTGCCTTTGCATTCCTCATTCTTTACATTCCGATGGGGCTGATCCTTGTCCCCGCAAGTTTTCACAAATTCGTTGCTGGGATGCTGTTTGGGTTCTGGCTAGGTTGTGTGATTGCCTGGGTTGGAGCGATGCTTGGAGCAATTCTTCCATTTCTTCTAGCGAGAAAATGGTTTGGGCCATGGGTAAGAAAGAGAATCGATGAAAATCAGTTGATGAATAGTATTGAAGAAGCAATTGTGGAAGATGGGTGGTTCACTGTCTGGTTGACAAGGATGAGTTTGGTGATTCCTTATGCTGGATTAAATTATGGATTTGGCGCTACGCGGCTTTCATTCAGAGATTACCTCATCGGAAATCTAGGAATGATCGTACCTGGAGTTCTGTACGCTTGGTGGGGAAGTCAAGCAGATGGAATTGCAGATGCCGCAAGAGAGGGGGGGACTGCAGGATATTGGGTCGCAATGGGTGGCTCTGCAATCGTCACTGTAGGGATGATAATCCATCTACGAAAATTAACGCTGAAGCATATCCTAAATGATCAAGTGGACACTCAGTCAAACAGTGAAGAATAGTCCAACCAACTGAACTTTACCCGTCATGCCTTTAGAATGGTGGGCGAGCCGGTAATCATCGTCTGTTGGCCCGAAGTCATCCGGACTGAGGAGGACCAGGGGCGGGGGTGGCACAATGAGTATTGCACAAGAAATGGCTGACAAACACAAGCAGATTGCAATTTCCGAATTTTTTGAGAAAAATAAACACTTCTTAGGATTCGATACATTACCACGTTCAATCATCACTGCTGTCAAAGAAGGGGTTGACAATTCTCTGGATGCTGCAGAAGAGGCACGTATCTTACCTGAACTGAAAATCAATATCTCCAAGGTCAAGGGTGAAAAGAATGTCCTTGAGTTATGTGTAGAAGATAATGGCCCCGGCATTCCTAGGTCTTCATTGGAGAAAGTGTTCGGCAGATTGCTCTTTGGAAGCAGGTTTCATTCTATTCGACAGACTAGGGGTCAACAAGGAATTGGAATTACAGGCGTTGTCATGTATGGTCAATTAACAACTGGAAAGCCGACCAATGTCATCTCAAAAATCACTAGTGAAGCCACTGCCGCCACATTGAGTATTGGCATCGATACAAGACGGAACAGGGCAACGAAATCAAATGAAGATAGAATTGCTTCAGTATGGTCAGATGGGCGAGACAAGGAACACGGACTGAGTGTCACCACTCAAATGAAGGCGAAGTATCAACGTGGAAAACAATCTGTTTATCAATATCTTCGTATGACTTCCATAGTCAATCCGCATGCAGATATCACTCTGACAGATCCCGATGGCGAGATTTTTCATTTCCCAAGGGTCACAGAAAAATTGCCGAAAATAGTCGATGCCATCAAGCCCCATCCTCAAGGAATCCATCTCGGACAATTACAGAGGATGCTTAGAGAAACCGCCGAGCCAACGCTGCAGAAATTTCTCCAAAACGAATTCAGCGGGGTAAGTAAAACTGGTTCGGTTCCCGAAATTTGTGAATTATCTGGATTAGACAAGAATCGAAAACCAAATTTGATCAAGCCGAATGATATCAAGGCATTACTTGAGGCATTCAATGGTGAAAGAGGATATCTCCGCCGATACATGGTTGTTGATGGGAGACATAAATTCCTCGAGAAAAGGGGACGCGCGTGCAAGCCCGGTGAACGAATCGCTAAACAGCTTGAACGAGACCTTATCTCAGCAATGAATGGAAAAAGGCTCTCTGATACCGTACCCATAATCAAGAAAATGACAGATTGGTATTGTGATGAAAGTCTAGAAGACTTACTGGCTTGGATGCAGAAGAAGATAGGTGTAGGGCCGTATGAAGAGAGTGATGCAAAGAATTGGGCAAAATACGTACGTCATGAATGGGATCCGCGTGTTGATCTGATGGCGGCTAGATTATACCCCCCTCCTGTGAATTGCCTTTCCCCTATCGAAGAGTTGCTCATCAAGAAGGGTCTTTCCAAAACAATCGATTCACGATTTGTGACTACACTTACTCGCCAACCAATGGTCAGTCAAGGAAATCCATTCCAGGTTGAAGTTGGACTGATTTTTGGCGGTGGGATGCAAGCCGATAGCCCTGTTGAAGTTTTGAGGTTCGCTAATCGCGTTCCGTTGATGTATCAACAAGGAGGGTGTCTATTGACCAGAGCAATCGAATCTGTTGATTGGAGACAATATGGCCTTGAGCAATCTGGAGGGAAGGGGGTCCCCAAAGGTCCAGCAGCGATACTGATCCATCTTGCCAGCACCAATGTTCAATTCACAAGTGAAGCAAAGGAGGCCTTGGCTGACAATATGGAAGTGCAGACTGAAATCCGCAAAGCGGCATTGGATCTTGGCAGAGGATTGAGAAGACATCTTGAGAAACGAAAGAAAATGGCGAAAGTAAGGGAGAAATTCGAACTTATCAATGATATTTTACCTGCTATTGCTGAAAAATCCGCAAGCATTCTCGATAAACCACATCCTAATCTTGCAAGTTCGATTACCAAGATCATGAATGCTGTGATACTGGATGAAAAGACATGGTGGGATAAGGAATCAAAGTTAACTAGGGTTGAATTGAAACTTCAAAATTTCACTGCTCGCTCGCGCTCATATACTGTACTTGCACAGTGGCCAGAAGGAAAGGCAGAGATGGTGGATAACGAAAGGGGAGGGCGCAAAGAAACCGGAGGTCTGTGGGCCTGGAAACTCGAAACCCTTGAGCCGGGCGTCAATGCTACTGTCAATTTCTCTCTGAAGGGGTTAGAAAAAGGAGATTGGAAAGAGACCGAGGTGTTCTATCGCGGAGCGGGTGATATCATCGGAGCAAACCGCCTAGATGAGAAGATATTGGAAGAGTTACGCAGGCAGGAAAACGACGGAATCGAAACTCCAAAAGAAGAGGTCGACCTTGCTAAAGAAGGCGAATCCGAAGAGGGAGGTGCCAAGAGTGAAGAAGCATCAGAAGAGAATGGTGATGAAAATGGATGGACTAGTCAAGGAACTGGCCAACAAACCTTGGGGGTGTGATCAATGAGTAGAATGCATGATCCTGAAGCAACAAAACAAGCGATGTATAGAGTGGTAGAAGAAATGTATGACAAGATGGTGAAGGGGGAGCCTCCCACCATGACCTTGCCTGTTAGAACAAAAAAGAATATCCAATTTGATGAAAAGCTTGGAGTCTACAAATATGGCAAACGTAGTTCAATCAGAAATGCCACGGATCTTGGTAGTGCCAAACAATTGTTACGTGCATTACACGTGATTGAATTCATTGATGAGATGATAGATACCGGAAAATCAAGTACTCTTCGTGAAATGTATTACATTTCAGAAGCATGGGGTTATGGAAAATTCAACACCCAGAATGAAAGTAATAATCTGGCAGAAGATCTTGAGATAGTGACTCGTTGTTTGCGGGAGGATTTCAAACTGAGACCAGAAGAAGATGGTGCAAGAATAATTGGAAATCTTACTCTGCGTGAAAAGAATCGCCGCGGAGACTGGATGACAATCAATGCTCGAGATGATGTTGGTGATTCAGGATATGGAGTCCCCTACAATGTCGAATCAGAAAAACTGGAATTAATGGAGCATGACCTTGATTTCATCATGGCCATCGAGACTGGTGGAATGTTCGACAGGCTGGTAGAAAATGGCTTTGATGAAAATCATCGCTGTGGCCTAGTCCATCTCAAAGGGCAACCTGCTCGCTCTACTCGCCGTATCATCAAACGCATGAATGAAGAGTGGGATGTACCAGTTGTCGTATTTCTCGATGGGGACCCTTGGTCATTCAGAATCTTCGCTTCAATCGCATATGGTGCTATCAAAACTGCTCATATCTCAGAATATCTGGCTACACCTACTGCGAGTTATCTAGGAATAACATCAGATGATATTCTCGCTTATGACCTCCCAGCAGATGACCTCTCAAGTAAAGACATCGAGGCTTTGAAAGCAGAATTGACAGATCCTAGATTTGCAGATCCGGATTGGCAAGAGCAAATCAACATGATGTTGGATATCGGCAAGAAAGCAGAACAGCAATCATTGGCAAAATATGGTCTGGATTATGTCACAGACACATATTTGCCAGAAAAATTAGCAGAAATGGGACTCTGAAACAACGGCGCATTCAAGGATAAGCACAGGGTGGGGGTATCGTGCAACCAATTCCTGTACAGCCATCAACCGGAAAATCGGTTTGGGGAAGGAGAATCTTATTCTCAGGGGTGGTAGCATTAGTCGTCTGCGGTATTGGATTCTACAGTCAGATGGATTCATTCACTGAACATACGGATCCTCGACTCTCGGGCGCCCAGGAAATAGCCATCGATGAATTGACTCAATTCAATCTGAGCAGTGGATGCCATCAGGCTTGGGTTCTGCCCGAAACAGAAGATGTCGATGTCGTTCTACAAACCATGAATGGCTCTGAAGTGAAAGAGAGTAAATGTGACGCGGCAGAAGGTGGTGAATTGCAACCGATGGGGGAGAATGGTGAATCATTCGTCAAAGTCGCTGAATGGGATGTTGGAAGGGGTGAATACCGTTCCATCGCTACTTGTCAAGAGGGAGGAACTGATTGTGATGTGGATGAAGGCGTTGTCTGGATGATGGAACGAGACTCAATGCTTGAGGGTTTGATGGGTGAAACAACAATGTGGGGTTTCTTTTGTGGATGTCTTCTTTCACTATGTTTGATTCCTCTTGGATTAACCATTAGTGTCCTCGGCTCACATAAGAAGGGAGATGGAGGAGTGATGTTGATACAAGGTGAGAATGGAGAGGTCATCACCGCCGTTCCTGGCTCTGAAGAGAGTGTAATGAATCAGCCATCTAACGCTGTTGAAATGATGGCAGGGAGTGGGATGTTGTTGAATACAGATCAAGTGTTTTCTCTTGTACATGGTTCTCCTGAAGAACAAACTGAGTTGATGAAACAAATCGAAGCAGAACAGAAAAAAGCCTCAGTACCCGACCCTTTCAAAGACTCAAAGAATATAGTAAAATCTCCCACTTTGATTCCAGATGAAATAGAAGAAGTGGTCGTTAGCGAGGCATTGAATGAGCAGCCAGTTGAAGATATCGTCGAGAATTTTGAACCTGAAGTCGTAGTGGAAAAGGAGACTTGGAAGAATTGGGATGAGGGGTGAAATCCAGTACGACGGTTTTTGAGCCCCCCTTGACTAGACAACCTCAGGTGAGGTAGTGGCTACTGGATTGGAAGAGGCGCTGACACTCTTGCAAAACAAGGTGAGAAGGGATATTCTCGAAAGATTGGTGAGAGAGCCTCATTACCCCTTGCAATTATCGCATCAGATCGGTGTCAGTCAACAAGCGATAATGAAGCATCTCGGACTTTTGGAAGGGGCAGGATTTGTGGTCAGTGAGATGGTCCCCAGTGGGAAAGGGGGACCACCAAAACGTATCTTTGCGGTGCGAGAGTCGTTCAGTATGCGTATCGACCTCGGGCCTGACCTTTTTCGCATTGAACAACGAAAATTACCGAAGGGGGGGCCAATGCGCATCTCTACAACTCTGCCTCCTGAGATTCTTGGTCTTGCAGAAGTGGTTTCAGGAAGACGAAAAATTCCGCTTGGTGAAGCGATGGGGCATCTCTCATTATTATCAGCGGAGCTTGATGCCTTGGATAAGCAAAGAGATGCTGTGATTGCCCTGCATCAACATATTCGGAACCGCGTATCTCATGCTGTGGATGATGAATTCGTTGAGTATGAACACCGACGTGTCATGCATGATATTCTTGATGACCCTCGAAAACGATTCGACATAACTCGCCTGAAAGATGAATTGCAAATTGGCGCATCCCAAATGGAAACGGTGCTGGATGAAGTGAGACAACGTCTACTCCGACAAATTGGTGAAGCCAGAGAAGGGCAAGTGATTGCTGCACCACAGAGCGCTGACCTACCGTGGTGGGTAATACTTGACAGAACCAACAAAGGTTCTCGGGGCTGATGACTGCTCCTTCACAGTGGATCTTCTTCACTGCCTAGCACCGACAACAAACTGCTTTGTTCAGCCAGTCTATTCTTGGCTTCGAGTGTGCGTCCACGTCCAACCATGAATACAACTCCTCCCAATGATAGAGTGAGAAGAAGAATACCAACTGGTAGAGAATATGTTGCTATTGCCGCAGAAGTGACGTCCCACAATGGATTGCTTGATTCCAACTCGCTTGGAACAGCCTTGATGTTGTCATTCTCACTGGATTCAACTATCTCATTGTCAGGATCCATGACCACTGAAACCTCATGGCTACCAGCATCAACTGGCCACAACAGGTACAATTCGATAGGAGTTGGGTCTCCGGTGCCATCTGGTGGCATCAATGCTCCAATCACCCGCTTGAATACAACATTTGCTTCATCGCAACCATTGCTACGAATATCTGCAGCTTCCTGACCTTGACAAAGAACGATGACAACATTAGTAGCGTGCACATTGCCGCTGTTCTGTACCAACACACGAACTGGGATGAACTCACCAACTTCGGCGCTGTTCTGCTTCTCACCAACCTCTACCTCAAGGATCTCAAGATTTGGGGCGCGTAGTCTGATGGTGACAACTTGTTCATTTGAATCTTCCATCTCTCCTTGCCAGCTGGCACTGTCGTCGTAATCTCCCAATTCTTCCATCATGCCTCCATTCATGGAAGTGACCTTGAGGCCTATTGGGCGTGTATCCAGCTTCGCATTAGTTGAAATTTGTAGGATTGCGCGCATGGTGATTGTCTCATAAGCGTCCATCGTAGGCATCTGGAAGGTTTCGGAATCTGTGAAATAAATACAATCATCTGGATTCTCTGCCACCACATTCACATCAAGAGTAGTGAGTTCTAGACACTCAACTTCAACCTCTGGCTGTGAATTATCAGCATTAAGAACAACTGCCCAAGACAGAGTCCAATCAGTTAGTGTTCCCATGCCCGGCTCTTCGTTGAAGACCCATTCTCCATCTTCACGGAATGCTGTGTGATTATGCAGCGCAGGGGTATCCTCTACATTCCCAGCATTGGTGATATTGACAGTGAAATCAATAATCTGCCCTGGTGCTGCCGTCTTCACATCAGTATCTATGGTTGAATCTATTGAAATCTGCATATCGTGGAACTCCAAAACATTGACAGTGATTACCAAAGTATCTCTTAGTTTGGTGGATGAAGGGCCAGTTTGCGGATATGCCTCCTCGCTGTATACCTCTATCACGATCTTGTATTCGCCCATCTCAACCTTCTGAGGGACGTGAATTCCAATATCAAGTTCCTGAGAGGTCCCTCGCTCCAATTCCTGCAACAGGTTGCGCGGTACTTCTACATCCCAAAGAACATCATCAGCACCAACTTTGGTGACCCTTGCTAATCGCATATCATATCGATCTGGGCCATTTCCTTCATTGGTGGTACGTATTGTAATGATTCGATCTTCTCCTGGATTGACATCAAGAGTTGGAGATGCAGGGTCTGTAATCTCTTCATCCATGGTCACGATATTGAGGTCGTACACATGAACTACATTGGTTGATAGTATCACAGAATCTGAAACTCTAGCGTGTCCATCTAAATGGGCTTTGATGGTCACCGCTGGCCCTAGGCCAGCACTAGCATTGGTTGGTGCACAAACACTGACCTTGACCTTGTATCTAGTATCCATCATGAAACGTCTTTTTCCATCTCCATCAGGGTCTGCTGGGGCTTCATCGAAATCCAATTCCACTGTCCAATGATCTTGTGCCCAAGTAGCGATATCGCTACCTTCAGGCATCTCCGCAGGCGCACCGGGGGTAGTGAATATCAGCCAACCATCAGCGAAATGCTTGGTCACTGCAATCTCATATACCGCACAATCCCCAGGTAATACGTAATCCATGGTATCGAATATCTCAAAGACAATGTTGCCCGTGGAACGAATGCTGACATTGATCCATAATTCAAGAACGTCATAGGTCCCTTGAGATATACTCTTGATCGGTTCACCTATTGACCATCCCTTGACGTATAACACGAAGGTCCCCGGTTCTTGGGTGGTTGGAATACTGACCTTCAGATTCTTGGTAGTGGATTGCCCTGGGTCGAGTTCAACCTCTAGAGGGAATTCAACTTGCCATCCAAATGGAAGTAGCCATTCCTGCTGCCCTTCAAGGCTCGCAGGATCATAGAATGCGAATGAGTCGTGAACATTGCCTGTATTCGTTATCGTTATCGAAAATATCGCAGTTTGACCTTGTTCAACATCTGCCATTCTATGACTGGTATCCAGATTGATTCCGTGAACCACGTCCATCAAGGTCAATGTCATCCGATCCGAGCGAATCGCTGGGTCCTTGTGGCTGGTTGCGATGACCGTGATCTCCGCCAATTCATCTTCATTCGCCTGATAGATGGATGGTGCTCTAACACGTAGATAGAAACGCGTACTATCCCCACCTAGCAGGAATATTGGGGTGCTTGGGAAGATAGCGGTATGGTTGTTAGAGAAGTACAATGTGGCTGACCAATTAGCAGGAATATCTGACAAATTCAAAGAATATGTATCTGAAACAAGATCTGCTGGACCGGGGGTTGTGTTGTTCAGTGTCAGATTGTAAATAGTCTGCTCGCCCGGTTCAATCACGTGATAATAGGTCTCACCCTCACCGAATTCAATATCAACCTGTCCGGTCAAAATGTGAGTATAACAGATTGTGAACATGTTATTGTTACCTTCCTCTCCACACTTGGCGGTATCAGTCCAAGCCAAATGGGCTCCACTACCAAGATCATTGGCAAAGGCAGGCGGTTGGCCCAACCCTGGCCATTTTGGTGAGCTCGGGCCCAATTTATTTGATTGCCAGTTAGTGACAACCACTGGTTCCCAAGCGTCCAAAGCAATCTCACCCGGACCAGTCAATGAAGTCTCATTGAGGCGAACATACTGTATCTCCTCTTGAGCACTGGTGTTCCAATAATCGAGCCATGCAATGTGTACATGATTCTGATCATCGGTCAACAGTTCGGGGTACATGCTGTTAGCAGCGTACTTGTTGTTCTGAGGCAATGCAGCCTTACCTTCAACATTTGAGATTGGAGTGTCCTCAATCTTCTTGATAGCATATGTAGACAGTCCGCCAGGAACTCCATCCCAATCACCTGCACCACGCAATCGTAGTTTGGTGTAGTAAATCTCGTATGAAACATCCTTCTCGAAACCATAGTCTCGACCATCCATCCAAACGATGTGCGTATTACCATCCATATCCACTCCGATAGAAGGGTGGAATGAATATGCATCATCAATAGTGATTCTAGTATCATTTACCGCTATCAAGCCGCCAATGTCCTCGTAGTAATTACCATTTTCAACAGAGGTTCCACTCAATCCATAGGCGAATCCACTGGAGTCAAATCCAGTTTCTGCGTTGTAAGGATCAAGAACTGACATGTAAATCTCTCTCGAGTTATTGGTTGAGATGTAAACCATTGCTTCAACGAGAAGGGCCATCTGAGAGGAGCCGCTTCCGGAGGAAGGGAATTCGTAGACTTGCCCGCCAGCGTCACTGTTTGCGATAGTGGTCCCGGGGCAATTTCTCGAATGTGTTCCTTGAACCCCATCAGGACACTGTGCAAGATCCTTGAAGTGTGATTGTACTGTGGCACCGCCACCATAAGTCTGACCGTACATCCCTACGGGAATCACTCCCGCCCTTACACAACTATCGTGTGCTTCGGCGATAGAGGCATGGTCATCAGTCTGACCCGCTGGGTCACCATCCTTTGGCCCCTCATCTGAGATTGGAATAACTATCTTGGTTGCATTAGGATTCCAGTGATGGTCATCGGTAGTGGGGGGGTTCCCTGGAACATTGTTGCTGCTGTCCATCCAAGATAGGCAGGCCCAGTTGGAACCTGGACCCCAATCCTCACCAGAATATCCAGAATATGTTCCACCATTGTACACCGTACCTGGTAATTTCCTGATCCCTCCGCTATCATCCCCTGGAGTCAAACCAAGGGCGGTATTTCGGGGGCCAGCATTCATGTTATGTCCAGCACAATTTCCAGTACTAGCAGCACCGGGTAGGTAATTTCCAAGACCATAGAGTGTTTCAAACACAGTCATATTAGCTTGTTCAAGCATTGGTTTCAGACCCATGAAATTGTACCCCCCAGAACTGAAGGTCCCACCGTAAATCACAGTGCAGACATCTGCCCATTCTGAGTACATTGAGCCTGAGGTATCGATAACGAAAGTCAATTCGACCTTTCCTCCTCGCGTATCATCCCATGCTATCTGAACGAAATCATCAGCATCCACAACAATGTCTGGATGTCCTTTGTGGCCGATGATTGGAGTCAGGAGTGTATCATCATACACTGTGATTGCAGCAGATTGCGCATAATCTGGTTCAAGCATTGAATAATAGATTTGAGGTTGTTGATAGAATCGGCTCAACTCATCGTAGGAATCTTCCCATGCAATGTGCACATTGTCACGACTGTCAATCGCCAGACTTGGCCAATCTCTATTATGGGCTCGTTGAGAAACTATGGTGTCTTCAATGATGCTGAGTGTTCCATCATCTGTGGCCGTTCCATCTCTATCATCATTCCATGGATTGATAACTGTGTACACAATGGAATGTTGACCTGACTTATCAGCCCAGACAATATGAACTCTATCCATGCTGTCCACAGCAATATCAGGGTGCCAACTCTTTGCTCCACCATTATTAGAAATCTGAGTCGGGGCGATGAGAACCTGACTACGTGGGTCCAACATCGTGTAATACATCTGTCGTGTGTTCTGACTGTATACGGCGTGGATGTTGCCCAGAGAATCAGCATCCATCGCTACCATCCGGTTGTTTGCGCCATCATCGACAAGTTGTACAGGTTCCGTTATCACAACCAGCGAAGCCTCTGCTTCGGGGGCAGGTATCATTGAAACAAATATCGATGCGAGCATCAAAGTCACAAGTGTGCATGATTGTAGTCTTCTTCCCATAGGTGTCACCAGTCCATTACGGACAGAAAGGTGGTCCTACTCTTCTTACTTAACCGCGCGCCTCACGTGTCATTTGTGATGAAATAGTATCACTGGGGAAAAAAATGAAC
>Ga0187827_10001917_pt1 | contig 29304 bp, 31 predicted proteins | sample ETNtaG_39_FD_167969 | JGI IMG/M metagenome (GOLD analysis project Ga0187827, IMG submission 167969) | Marine microbial and viral communities from oxygen minimum zone, Eastern Pacific Ocean - ETNP2014_SV_150_PacBio MetaG (Illumina Assembly) | ecosystem: Environmental > Aquatic > Marine > Hypoxic...
CAATAAAAATGTTTTTGACTCACATAGGCCTCGCTTGCAAGTCACTTTTTTTAGTGGTAAGTTTAAATTAAGTGAAACAATACAAAGAAAAATATAAATTTAAGGACAAACTCAATGACAAGAAAGATTATCCTAAAATAAAAATAATACCAAAGAATCTTGAAAAGAAGTGGGGTAAAGGAAAGTTTGTTTTACCTTCGCCTTTGGAAGTTAATGCGTTGATGAAAAAAGTGCCAAAGGGGAAATTGACTACTATTAACGAATTGCGAAAAAAGCTGGCTAAAAAACATAAAACCACCACCGCTTGCCCCATAGTGACGGGCATCTTTGCCTGGATAGCGGCTTATGCGGCGGAAGAGGATGCGCGGGATGGAAAAAAACGCATAACCCCTTATTGGCGCACCCTGAAGTCCGATGGTAGGATCAATGAAAAGTATCCAGGCGGTCTTTTGTTGCAAAAAAGAATATTAACAAATGAGGGTTTTAAAATTTATTCTAAAGGAAAAAATTATTTTGTAGAAGATTTTACAGCTAAGTTAATCAAATTATAAAATCTAAAACCTTCTTTATATTTAGTGTTACATTTTTGAACTCATATATGGCCTTCTTACACACCCTGTATATAAATTTTCACTTTTAATTTTTCCAAGAAACCCTATTCTTCGTTTTTTATCAGCACGCTTGGAAAGCATGCGTAGTAGCAATACTACCAAGGGTTCGAATCCTTCTCTTTTCATTAAAATATAGATTATTTCATTTAATTTTTTTTGTAAATGTTAATCAGAGCTTCATTTGCTACTGCGATACAAATAATCAATATCGCAAGTATTTGCCAAATACTTAGACTGATTCCTAAAAAAGTTATTGATAAGAATGCTGCCATTACTGGTTTAAGAAAAAAAAGATAGCTTCCTCGAGTGATATCAGGAACTGCTGCTAATCCGCCAATCCACAGCCATTGAGTCAAAGTGGTGTTATAAAGAGCAAGAACTATGATTCCGATTATGGCTGTAAATGCGAGATTAGAAAAATTCCAAAACTCAACCCATCGTCCAAATAGTAATCCCACTCCAATCCATAATATAAATCCTCCAAAAAAAAGCGTAATAGCGGTAATTCTCAAAGCGCCGAATTCCTTGATATAGGATTTTATCATGACTAGATATCCTGACATGAGCAAAGCACACATAATAGCCATAAAAATCCCGATGAGATTTGATGCGTTACCAGACAGGGCTAGTAACGCTCCATCAGTTATAAGAAGAATGACACCAAAAAAAGCTCCAAGGCCAGAAATTATTTTGGTTACACCAAAAGATACTTTGTTAACATAAAGATTAATTAATCCAACAAAGATTGGAATTGTAGTTACGACAGTTGCAACTTGTGGTACCGTTGCATAATCCAATGACCAGTGAAAAAACAAATATGTGCATGCTACACCAAATAATGAAAACAGTACGAGTGGCACTCCTTTCTTCTTGATTGGTGTCACAAGATCACGCGATGATGGAATCATCAATGAGATGATAATCAAACCTATCCCACCAAGAAAAAATCGCCATACTGAAACTTCCGGTCCGGTAATTATTGAATTGTTAGAAATGATTTTTGCAACAAATTCTGAACTAGCGTGACCTAAGACACCAATAAAAACTGCTAAGTATGCGATCCATGTATGACGATGCCACATAGCTACTTTTTTATTAGTTATTTGAATCGTCATAATCTTTTAGTGAATTTCAGAATATCGTGGGCGAGTTGTTTAGGCGTTTCAATTGGAATCATATGACCAGCATCAACATATTCAATGGCCTTAACGTCTTGTAATTGTGCTAACAGCTCAGTGATCACTTCATCATTTCTAAAAATCTGATCTTGCAAGCCAGTAATATTAAGAACCGGAACATCTATTTTGTTCCAATTGACATCCCAGGTTGTATTTTCACCAGCTTTTAATAAGTGCCATACACCATCGTTTTTTTTAATTGGCGTATAGTAAGAACTTTTCAAAAAGGACTTGCGGTTTTGTTTTTGCCACTTTTCTCCAAATAAAAAAGGTGAATAGACATCACGAAGCAAATCAAGTCCACCAGTCTCAACTAGTCGTAAGAGCGCTGCGTTGATCCACGAAAGTCTTGGACCAATATTACGCAAAGTATTAATAAGAATAAGTCCACGACACAAATAACCATTTTTATTAAGATGTACTTTAGTTGCGTAAAGTCCACCTATTGACATACCTATAAATATTGGATTTTGAGGTTTAACCTTTTTGAGCAAACATATAGAATCACTGATAATATTATCCTGATGAATTTCACTACTACAAAACGGGCTGTCTATTTGTCCGCGCAGGTTCCATGTTAATAGCCCGTGTCCTTGACGGGTAAGCCTTTCGCCTATACCGTTTTCCCACATCGCCTTGTCTCCAGTAAGTGGATTGAAACACACAAATGTGAAACCATCCGAATTACTTGGAATTTGATATTTGTAAGACAACCCATTGTGAGGTGACAGAACCATAAACATTGTGTTATTTTTCATTTCATTTTTTATTCACCAATATTAATCATTTCTACAATCAAATATTTAATATTGTCGCACTCATTATATGTTGATATATAAATTAATATCTTTTTTCCATGGTGTTAAATTTATTTTTGCATTTTATTTTTTACACTTTAGCAATTATTGTACCTTTAAGCTATGGTTTAATAATAAAAAATATTTTTTTAAAAAAAAATAATATCGAATATGATATTGGAACATTAGGTTTTTTAGGTTTATTTTTTTACTCTTTATAAGTCTTTTTCTCCATAATTTTATTGCCATTAATTCATTTATCACTTTTTTCGTTCTTACTATCGGTGTTATAATATTTCTGTATAAAATAAATGAAATTAGAATTTATTTTTCTAAAATATATATATTTATTTTTTTATTTATTTACCCCATATCAATAATTTTTTTTCTAGATGAAGATTTTAATTTATATTCTTTACCTTACTTAATATATTTACAATCCACTAAAATAGTTTTTGGTCTTGTCAATTTAAATGATTCATTAGCCGCATCACATAACACTCTTTATGATATTTATGTTTTTTTTGGGATCAAAGATTTTATTGAAAAGACATATTCAATACCCGGTGTAAGTTTTTTATTTTTTTTTATTAGTATATTAATTTATCAAATAAAGAAATTTTCTATCAAAGAAAAAATTTTTTTAGCATTTGTATTAATTATTTCTTTAGTTACGTTTGATAAATTAAGAAATATAGGCGCAGCGATACCTGCGCAGTTATTAATGATAATTTGTGTGTTGCAAATATATATGATTTTAAATTCTAAAATCCATATTAATAACTTAGTCTTAGTATTATTTCTTTTTAATTTTTCTTTTTTATTAAGAATAAATTCAATAATAATTTTACCATTTATAGTATTATTAATAATTTATTATTATAGAAACATATTTGATCTAATAAAAAAATTTAAGTTATTTATATCTTTTAATGCTTTAGTTTTTTTGTTATTCTTATTAAAAAATTTGATTATTAGTGGTTGTATAATTTATCCAATTTATTATTCATGTTTTGATAAAACACTTGGGTGGTCTGCAAGTGTTGAAAAATCAGTTACCAAACTTGCTTCCTACCAATCTACTTCAAAAGGATGGATGTATTACGCGAGAGAAAAATTTGATATTTCTGACAAATTTATTTGGAAAAACATTAAAGAAAAAAATTTTAAATCTGTTGAGGATTATTCCAAAACATCAATATTTTTTTGGTCAAAATATTGGTTTAAGGATCATGATTACAAAAGAATATTAAATCTTTTTTTAATAAATTTCATTATTTTTCTTATTGCTTATTTTTCAAACTATAAAAATAAAAGATCTTTTAGTCATATTTTTTCTCAAGAAAATAATCTATTCGATATGAAATATATTTTATTTTTTATTTCAAGTCTTTTGAGTGTTTTTTTCTGGATAAAAATTTCACCGCAATCCAGATACGGAGGTTTTGCAATATTTATAATTTTTTCCTCTCTACTTTTTCAATTTCTAACAATTAAAACCATAAAATTAAAAAAAATTAATTATAATGTTTTTTATATTTTATTATTTGTAGCTTTTAGCTATTCTTTCTCAGTTAATCTTTTTAGAATTAATCAAGATTTTTTTGTTAAAAAAGAAAATACAATATTTTTCCCGTGGCCAAATTATATTAAAACTTTTAAAGATATTGATTATATAACTGAAATTATAAATGATAAAAAAATAAATATTAGAAAAAAAACCAAAAAACTTTACAATGGAGATATTAATTCGAATCAAAAATATTTCTTATTGTGTGGAAATATCCCCTTTCCTTGCATGTTAGAAAGAAATAGAATTTGTGTTGATAGGATTGAAGTAAAAAACAGCTACATGTATATATATCATAATTTTGATAATAAAAACTGCAAAGAATTATACAATAATAACATGTGTTTTTGATTATTTATATAATTTTGATAAGAAAAACATATTATAAAATTGATTGAATCAACTTTTGTGTATATTTTGTTTTTGGTTTCATAAATACTTCATTAGCTTTTCCTTCTTCAATTATTTTTCCATTTTTAAGTACCAAGATATAATCGGACGTGGCTTTAATTACATTCATATCATGACTTATAAATATATAGCTTAATCCAAATTTTTTTTGTAAATGATTTAACATTTGAAGTATTTGATTTTGAATACTTATGTCTAATGCAGATGTAGGTTCATCTAATATGAGTAATTTTGGTTGTAATATCAATGCTCTAGCTATAGCAATTCTTTGTCGTTGACCTCCAGAAAATTCATGAGGAAAACGTTGATAAATGTCTTCATAATTTAGACCCACCTCTTTAATTATTGTTTTAACTCTATCTCTTTTTTCATCTTTTGGTAATTGTCCATAATGTACATCTAAACCTTCCGATATGATTTGTTCAATTGTCATTCTTGGACTCAGAGAGCTGAACGGATCTTGGAAAACAATTTGTATTTCCTTTCTTAATCTTTTCATTTTATTTTTTCTAATTTTATTTAAATTTTGATTATCAAATATAATATTTCCTTTTGATGATATTAATTTAAGAATTGCAAAAACCAGAGAAGTTTTTCCAGATCCAGATTCCCCCACAATTCCTAATGTTTGTTTTATTTTTAAATTAAAATTTAATGAATCTATAGCCTTAACATAATCAACAACCCTTCTAAAAATGCCTTTTTTTATTGGATACCATACTTTAAGTTCATTTATTTGAAGGATTGTATTTTCACCATGATTTACAAAAACTTTTTTCTTTGTTTGTGATGTTATTAGTATTTTGGTATAACTATGTTGAGGATTTGAAAAAATATTTTCTGTGGAATTTTTTTCAACAATTTGACCATCTTTCATTATGCAAACATAGTCGGCAATTTTTTTAACTACAGCTAAATCATGGCTAATAAATAATATTGACATACCCATTTGTTGTTGAATGCTTTGTATTAAATCTAAAATTTGAGATTGAACAGTTACATCAAGAGCTGTTGTAGGCTCATCAGCTATTAATAAATCTGGATTATTTGCTATACTCATAGCGATCATTACGCGCTGCCGCTGTCCCCCTGATAATTCATGAGGATAAGCTTTAATTCTTTCTGATATATTTTCTAAACCAACTTGAGACAATAATTTTTTTGTTTTCGTAGTAGCTTCTGTATAAGAAATTGATGAATGAATCATCAAAATTTCATTAACTTGTTTTTCAATAGTGTGAAGAGGATTTAAACTGGACATAGGTTCTTGGAATATTGTGGTAATATTTTTACCTCTAATTTTTTGAATATTTTTATCACTCATATTTAATAGATTTTGTTTATTATAGATAATTTCTCCTGAACTATGAAAAGCTGCAGGATAAGGTAATAATTTAAGAATGCTTAAGGCGGTAACAGTTTTTCCCGAACCAGATTCTCCCACAAGAGCTATAGTCTTACCTTTGGGTATATCCAATGAAATTGAGTGAACAACATTTGTTTTTTTATTTTGTGACTGAAAACCAACGCTTAAATTTTTTATAGATATTAAATTTTCCATAATTATACAAATGTCTTTCTTGGATCTAGAGAGTCACGAATGGCCTCACCTACAAAGACAAGCAATCCTAACATCAGACCTAGTGTGAAAAAACTTGTTAAACCTAACCATGGTGCCTGAAGATTATTTCTCCCTTGATTGACCATTTCTCCTAAAGATGCAGAACCTGGTGGAAGTCCAAATCCTAAAAAATCCAAACCAGATAGAGCAGTTACAGAAGCACTAAGACTGAATGGTAAAAAAGTAATTGTAGCTACAGTAGCATTGGGTAATAAATGTCTAAACATAATAGTATAGTTAGAAACACCAAGAGCTTTCGCAGCTCTAACATAATCAAGATTTCTAGCACGAAGAAATTCTGCTCGAACAACTCCAACATAACCCATCCAACTAAAAAATAGTAATATCATTAGTAGCCACCAAAAATTTGGTTGAACTATACTTGCCAGAATTATTAAAACATAAAGAGTTGGTATCGCAGACCATATTTCCATGAAACGTTGGAAAAATAAGTCTATTCTCCCTCCAAAATATCCTTGAATTGCTCCTGCAGAAACGCCAATAATCATAGAAAAGAAAGTTAAAGTAAAACCAAATAATATAGAAATACGAAAACCATAAATTAATCTTGCCAGCACATCTCTCGCTTGATCATCTGTTCCAAGCCAATTTTTCTTTGATGGAGGAGCAGGTGCTGGAACATCTAAATCTCTAATAATGGTATTGTAAGCATAGGGAATCAAAGGCATTATAATCCAACCTTTATCTTCAATTAACTTTATTACATAGGGGTCTCTATAATCAGCTTCTGTTTCAAAATCACCTCCAAAGATTGTTTCAGGATATTCATTTATTATTGGACAGTAATATTCTTGATCAAATTTTATTAAGAGCGGCTTATCATTAGCAATAAAATCCGCAAAAATTGAAACTACAAATAAAAAAGAAAAAATCCAAAAGGAATAAAAACCTCTTTTATTAGATTTAAAGTTTTGTAAACGACGTTTGTTGAGAGGTGAAAGCTTCATTAGTGATCTCTTGTTTCAAAATCAATTCGTGGATCAATAATAGAATACATTACATCACTAATAATTCCTAAGATTAAGCCTAATAATGAAAAAAAATAAAGAGTAGAAAATATCACTGGATAATCTCTGGTTATTATAGCTTCATATCCAAGCAAACCTAGTCCATCTAAAGAAAAAATTATTTCTATGAATAAAACCCCAGTAAATAAAACGCTATTTAATGCTGCAGGAAATCCTGCAATTACTATTAACATAGAGTTTCTGAAAACATGTCCATATAAAACTTTATTTTCAGTCAAACCCTTTGCTCTAGCTGTCATGACATATTGTTGATTAATTTGATCTAGAAAAGAATTTTTTGTTAAGAATGTAAGTCCTGCAAAACTTCCAATCAACATCGCTACTAGAGGTAAACAAAGATGCCAAAAATAATCTTTGATTTTTAATAAAAAACTTAACTCTTCAAAATTTTCTGAAACCAACCCTCTTAATGGAAATATATCATAGTATCTACCACCAGCAAAAAAAACAATTAATATAATAGCAAATAAAAAACTAGGTATTGCATAACCTATGGTTATTATTGTGCTTGATGTAATATCAAATTGACTACCATCTTTTATAGCTTTTCTAATTCCAAGGGGTATTGAAATTAAATAGACTAACAGAGTAGTCCACAAGCCTAAAGAAATAGATACGGGCATTTTATCTAGAACTAAATCAATGACTTTTTGATCACGAAAAAAACTTTCACCAAAATCAAAAGTTAAGTAATCCTTTAACATATGATAAAAACGAATGTGCGCAGGCTTATTCATACCGTACATTTCTTCTATTTCTTTTATAATATCTGGATCTAATCCTTGTGCCCCTCGGTATTTCGAGTCAAAATTTGAAGAATCTGTTGAATTAATTGAATTTATATTTTCTCCTTCACCACCCCCAGAAAATCTTGCTGTTGATTCAACAGCTGTTCCTGTCATTTGAGCAATCAGTTGTTCAACAGGACCACCTGGAACAATTTGGATGACAGCAAAATTAATTAACATGATTCCTAAAAGCGTAGGAATAACAAGAAGCAACCGTCTAATAATATATGCGGTCATAGAAATATAATTATATCATTAATTATGAATAAAAGATGTTAATTCAAAAACTATTGAAGTGATTTTTTTCTCTGGTCAATTGTACTAGCCTTGTTAGCGTCAATCCACCATGTACTAATTCCAAGGGAATATTTTGGTCTCACCGATGGTTTGTCAAAAATATCCCAATAAAGAGTTCTATAAGCTGATATGTGCCATTGCGGAATAACATAGTGATTCCAAAGAAGAGCACGGTCCAAAGCTTTAGTAGTGATAATCAAATCTTCTCTATCTTTTGCAGAAATTACTTTTTCAATTAGTATATCTATAACAGGATTTTTTATTCCAATGATATTTCTTGAACCGTTAGTATCAGCAGCATCAGAGCCCCAGAAGTTTCTTTGTTCATTGCCAGGCGATAAGGATTGGGAGAATGTTCTGACTATCATATCAAAATCAAAGGTCTCCAATCTTTTTTGATATTGAGCACTATCAATTGTTCTTACGTTAACAGACATTCCTAATTTTTCCAAATTATCTTTAAACGGCAAAACAATTCTCTCAAAAGCGGGTGAGACCAATAATATTTCGAACTCAAAATATTTACCTGATTCTTTATTGACTAATTTACCTTCTTTTAATTCCCAACCAGCCTCTTTAAGCAATGAGGTTGCTTTAGATAACTCTTTTCGAATAAATCCAGAGCCGTCAGTTTTGGAAGGGTTAAACTCCATATTAAATACATCTGTAGGAAGATCATTCTTATATTCACTTAACAATTTTAACTCTCCTCCTTCAGGCAGTCCTGAAGATGCTAGTTCTGAATTTTCAAAAAAACTGTCGGTTCTTTTATAAGCACCATAAAAAAGATTTTCATTAGTCCATTCAAAATCAAAGGCGTATGAAAGAGCTTCGCGTACTTTTTTATCCTTAAAAAAATCTTTTCGTGTATTGAATGCAAATGCTTGCATCCCCTGAGGATTTTCATGCCCGATTAGTTCTTTAATTATCAGCTCCTTTTGAACAGCTGGGACGTCAAAGCTTGTAGCCCATTCTTTAGAGCTATTTTCAGAAAAAAAGTATATATCGCCTGACTTGAAGGCTTCACGCTCTATACCCCTGTCCTTGTAATAATCATATTTCATTATTCCAAAGTTTTCAGTGCCTTTTTTAATTGGGATGTTTTTTCCCCAATAATCATTGTCTAATTCATAAGTAATAGATCTTCCAGCATCAAAGGAATTTATTTTATATGGCCCGCTTCCAATAGGTATCTCTAGAGAAGTTTCTTCAAAATTTTTGTTTTTCCAATAATGTCTAGGTAAAACAGGAAGCTGCCCTACAATTAGAGGCAATTCTAAATTTGTATTTCCTTTAAAATTAAAGCGTACCTTTAAATCATTTTCTTTTATAACTTCGACAACATCACCATAATAATATTTATAGAAAGGGTGCCCTTTTTCCATCAATGTATTAAAAGTCCAAATTACATCTTCTGGTGTTACGCTTTTACCATCATGCCATCTTGCTTCTTTGCGTAGAGTGAAGGAAACCCATGAACGATCATCAGGCCATTCAATAGATTCAGCAAGTAAGCCATATTCTGTAAATGCTTCATCACTGGATGATGTTGTTAAAGTTTCAAATAAATTTCCAATACCAGCTGCAGAAGTTCCTTTTAAGATAAAAGGATTAAATGTATCAAAGGAACCAGTGGAGCTAAATATGACTTTACCGCCTTTAGCAGCATTTGGATTGACATAATCAACATGTTTGAAATCTTTTCCATATTTAGGATCTCCATGCATTGCTATTGCATGGGATATGTTGATTTCAGCAATACTTGGAGCGGGAATCAATATGATAAAAAAAATATATAATTTTATGAAAAAAATTTTTTTCATCATAATTAATATAAACTTTTTCATAAATTTTAGTTATTATAAATTAATCATGTTTATTGCTTGTTTGTGTATAAGCAAATTGGCTGTGGCTAGCACGCTGCCATCTGAGTCTAAAGTAATTGGATTGTTGTATTTGTCAGTTATGACTCCGCCAGCGCCTTGAATTACTGGCACTAACGCCATATAGTCATGAGCCTTAAGAGTATTTTCAACAACTATGTCAACTAAACCTGAAGAAAGCATGCCGTACATATAACAATCCCCTCCCAATCTATAATATTTTGATTTTTTAATAATATTCTCAAAACCGTTTCTAAATGTTTCATCTTCCAAATAAAGGCCAGTAGTAATTGTGTAACAATCTTCGATTGATTTTTTTGAGGAAGTTTTTATATTTTTTCCATTAAGCGTTGTTATTTGATTTTCGACCCCAATCCATCTTTCGTTATGAGCAGGACAATTGATTATTCCTAATACAGGTTTTTTTTTATATAAAAGAGAAATAAGTGTCCCAAAATCTTTGTGTCCCGCGATAAAACTTCTTGTACCATCAATTGGATCAATTACCCAAATATACTCAGAGTTAAGATTTGTATTATCGAACTCTTCAGCTAAAATTCCATGACTTGGATAAGATTTATTAATTAATTCTCTGATTCTTAATTCCGATTTTTTATCCGCAATTGTAACAGGAGTATCATCATCTTTATTTTCTATTGTAAAAGTTTGTCGAAAATATTTCATTATAACTTTAGCAGATTCATCTGCTAGGATATTTGCAAAAGATATAAATTCATCCATATGATTTTTTAGAGTCATAATATCAATACAAAGAAATTATTATGGAAGAGAGATAGAATTATCAGACTGTTGTCTTAACCATAAGATAAGATTAGCACGATCTTTTACATTATTTAAACCTGCAAAAATCATTTTTGTACCACTAATGTATCCCTTTGGTTTATAAAGAAATTCATCTAGCTCTTCAAAAGTCCATTTTCCACCGTATTCAGACAGGGCTTTCGAATAGGTGAAACCACTTACACTGGCCTTGGGTCTATTAATTAAATTCCACAGGTTTGGGCCAATTTTTGATTTGCTGCCTTTTTTATAGTTGTGACAAGCTCCGCATTTATTAAAAATTTTTTCACCTTTTTCAAGCGAAGCACTTGCCAATAAAGAAGATATAGAATCAACCATTTCATCGTTTGTGGCTTTTTGCATATTTGAATCAGCTGAAGTTTCAGGTAAATCAATTTTATATGCTTTAACAAGTGATTCATTATAGTTTATCTTAACAATAAAGTTTCCCACAAAACTAATAATTACAAAAATAATTATTGCTACTAAGATAGAAGCAAGTATTTTATTAATTTCAAATCCAGACATGCTAAGAGATATATATAGATTTTTTACTGTAATGAATACTGCTCAAAACTATTTGTTGATTAGATTTACTTGCCCATTTGTAACATAAAATTGATGAAAACACTTATTTTAATTCCCGCTAGAATGGCTTCTTTAAGATTTCCTAATAAACCTATGGCACTTATTTGCGGAAAACCTATGATACAAAGAGTTTGGGAACAAGCTATGAAATCTAATCTGGGCGAGGTCATTGTCGCTTGTTCTGAAAAGGAAGTTTTAGAATGTATAATGTCTTTGGGGGGGAAAGCTATTCTTACAGATCCCAATCTTCCTTCAGGAACAGATAGAATATTTGAGGCAATAAAAAATAAAGATAACATCAGTGAGTTTGATAGTATAATCAATTTACAAGGAGATATGCCCATTATTAATCCTCACGATATTGATAAAGTTAACACACCTCTTTTACAAGGATTTGATATGGGAACTTTAGCAACCGAATTAAAGGATAATCAAAAAAGTGATTCAAATGTCACGAAGGTAAGAATTAATTGGATCAAAAAAAATACTATTGGGAAAGCATTTGATTTTTTTAAATCTTCTAAAGAAACTTACGATGAAGCATATCATCACGTTGGTATTTATAGTTTTCGTTATGAAGCATTAAAGAAATTTATAACATTAACTCCAAGCATTAATGAATTAAATCATAAATTGGAGCAATGGCGTGCCCTGGATGCGAGAATGACAATCGGTGTTAGTTATGTAAAAGATGTTCCAATTAGTGTAGACACTAAAAAAGATTTAATCAATGTTGAGAGTATTATAAAAAATAAATTATGAGCACAATTAATTCTTTTTCATTTCAAGGTGTTAATGGGGCATATAGTGAATTAGCTGGAAAAACAATCTATCCGGAAGCTAGTTCCATAGCTTGTAAAACATTTGAAGAAATGTTTGAATGCGTTCGAGAAGATAATGCAAATATTGCACTTGTGCCAATTGAAAATTCTAAAGCCGGGAGAGTTGCTGACACACATCATTTAATACCTAATTCGAAATTAAAAATTATTGGCGAATATTTCCTAGAAGTAAATCATTGTTTACTAGCTCCATCTGATGCCTCTATAAATACTATTAAACGAGTGCATAGCCATGAACAGGCAATTACTCAGTGTCGAAAAAATTTAATTAAAAATAATAAAGATATGGTAGTTGCTGCGGACACAGCAGGAGCTGCTAAAATGGTGTCAGAATTGAATAATAAAGAAGATGCGGCTATAGCCTCTGATTTAGCTGCAAAGATATATAACTTGAAAATTATTAAATCAAATTTTCAAGATGCAAATAACAATGTTACTCGTTTTCTTATAATGTCAAAAAAAATGTCTTTTGTGGATGTAAATGAGAAAGATTTAATGACCACACTTGTTTTTCAGGTTAGAAGCATACCTGCTGCCTTGTATAAGTCGCTTGGCGGTTTTGCTAGCAATGGCGTTAATATTACAAAATTAGAGAGCTACGTTCATCCTCAGGGTTTTGATGTTGCGCAGTTTTATATTGATTTTGAAGGACATTCTGAAAATGATGCAGTTAAACTTGCCATTGATGAGATGAAATTTTTTTGTAAGCATTTTGATATTCTAGGTGTTTATAAAATGTCTGATTTTAGAAAAAAATAATCAATATTATCAACTCAGAGTATGTCTTTCCATTAGATGATGTTATATTACTAATGGAAGGTTAAGTGGGCGGATAACTTGCTAATCCAGTCAGATCTGAGAAGAAGCAGCTGTACCAAGCTTATTCGGGTCACTTATACCTTCCATAAATTTTATTTGTTATGAACGAAAATACTAAACAAGAATATAGAGTTTTAGCTAGAAAATATAGACCACAAACTTTTGGTAATTTGATTGGTCAAGAGACTTTGGTTCAAACCCTAAAAAATTCTATCATAAACAATCGTATAGCCCATGCGTATTTACTAACAGGTGTAAGGGGTGTTGGCAAAACTACAACAGCAAGATTGATAGCAATGAGTTTGAATTGTAAAGTGCGCCCACCTGAATCATCAGAACCTTGTGGTAAGTGTGAATCATGTGTTTCCATACGTAGCGATCACAATATGGATGTTATTGAGATGGACGCTGCAAGTAGAACAGGCGTTGATGATATTCGTGAGATTATTGATAACGTAAAATACAAGCCAGTTAACTGCGAATATAAAATATTTATTATTGATGAAGTACATATGCTTTCCAAAAGCGCATTTAATGCGTTATTAAAAACATTAGAAGAGCCGCCACCACATATAAAATTTATTTTTGCGACAACAGAGGTAAAAAAAATACCAATTACAATTATTTCACGATGTCAGCGGTTTGATTTACATCGTATAGAGGCAGATAATCTAATTGCACATTTGAATAATATTGCAGATAAAGAAAAAATTAAAATTAATAAAGAAGCAATGGCATTAATTATCCGTGCTGCAGATGGATCAGTTCGTGATGGATTAAGTTTGTTTGATCAAGCTATAGCTAATGCGAAAGATCAGATCACAACAGATACCATTATATCAATGTTAGGATTAGCAGATCGGGGCAATATTTTTGATCTTTTGGATGAGATACTTAGTGGGGATGCTAAAACTTCTCTCAAAATATATAATGAAATTTATCAAGCTGGAGCTGATGTTGTGATGATTTTTGATGAATTACTCAAAGTCACTCATTTTTTGACACAAATAAAAATTTCACCTGACATTAAAGATGACATTCATATACCAGAACTTGAAAGAAGGAAAGGGGTGGAGATGGCGGAAAAGATTTCAATGTCCTCACTTGGAATAGTTTGGCAAGTTTTGTTTAAAGGCTATCAAGAATTACAATCTGGTTTTCATCTTTTTCAACATGGCGAAATGCTTATTATCCGTTTGATTTATTTATATGAAGGTCCTTCTCCTGATGATTTAGTAAAAAAAATAACTAACAATGTTGAAAAAAAAGAACATAAAAATGAGTCAATTAAGATCAAATCAACCGACAACGAAACTCCGGCGACAATAAATAAAGTTATTATGACAGAAAAAAATGATCAAGCTGATAATATAGAAAAGTTGTCTAATTCTATACCTGTTAAATCATTTAGACAATTTGTTGATTTATTCTATCAAAAAAAGGAAGGTATGTTGTATACTTATTTATATAACAATGTCAAACTTGTATCTTTTAAAGAAAGTGAAATCGTTATAAACTCAGAAGCTATTGCTGATTCAAATTTTTGTAGAACGATTGCTAAATGTATATCAAAATGGACAGGCAGAATCTGGCAAGTAAGTACATCTAGTAGTAATATTGGTAAAACATTATACGAAGAAGATTTATTGGCCCAACAAAAAGAAATTGAGATTATGAAAAATGATCCTCAAATTAAAAGAATTTTAAAAAAATATCCTGGCGTTAAGATACACTCCATAACTGATATTCAAGAAACCTTAGATGAAACAATTAAAAACAAAGATATTCAACAATTAATAAAGGAGAAATAATGACTAATATTGGTAATATGATGAAACAAGCACAACAATTGCAAAAAAAAATGTCAGAAGCTCAAGAAAAACTAAACTCAATTGAAGTAGAAGGATCGTCAGGGGGTGGAATGGTTAAGGTAATTTCAACAGCAAAGGGAGAAATCAAACACATATCAATTGACGATTCTTTAATGAAACAAGAAGAGAAAGAAATCACTGAGGATTTAATTGTAGCAGCTATTAACGATGCTAAACGAAAGGGAGAAACAGCGGCTCAAGAAGAAATGAAGAGTCTTACAGGAGGCATTCCCTTGCCTCCAGGTATGAAACTTCCTTTCTAAAGGAAATATCCAATGGCGAATTCTGAAATTGATAAACTTATTAATGACATCTCTAAATTGCCAGGTTTAGGAAGGCGGTCAGCACAACGGATTGCCTTATATTTATTAAAAAATAAAAAACAATCTTTATTACCTCTCGTTCAATCTCTTCAAGAAGCTAATCAAAAAATAATTAATTGTGAAATATGTGGAAATATTGATATTATTTCACCATGTTCTTTGTGCAATAATACAAAAAGAGATGGACAAACTATTTGCGTTGTAGAAGATTTATCAGATTTATGGACATTTGAACGAATTGGTTTTTTCCGTGGAATGTATCATGTATTAGGTGGATCTCTGTCTGCTATTAACGGTATAGGCACTGATGATCTTAATATAACAAAACTGATCCAACGAATTAAAAAACAAAGTGTCAAAGAGGTAATTCTTGCTCTTAGTACTACTATTGAAGGTCAAACAACAAGTCATGTTATTGCAAATAAGCTGGAGTTATTTGAGGATTTAGATGTAACAAAGCTTGCCCAAGGCGTGCCTATGGGGGGTGAGGTTCATTATCTAGATGAAAACACTCTTAATGCAGCATTTCAATCTAGAAAAAAAGTAGATTAATTTATTAATGGAAAAAATACTTATTGTTCCTCATCCAAAATTACGTCAACACGCTCAAATAATTGACAAAGTAACCAAAAAAGAAATTATTATTTCAAAAAAAATGATTGAAATAATGAAAAAATATCCTGCAGTAGGATTGGCTGCAAATCAAATTGGCATATTACAAAAAATAATCACTGTTAATATTCAGGATCATGAAAAAGAAACAGAAAAAGTATATGCCTTGTTTAATCCTAGTATCAAATCATATTCTGCAGAAACAGTGGTGATGGAAGAAGGCTGCTTATCTTTTCCCAAACAATTTATTGAAATAGAAAGACCCGCTTCTATTGAAATAGAATACACAAATGAAAAAAATAAAATTATTAAGAGAGAAAAAAATGGATATGAAGCACGTGTGCTTCAACATGAAATTGATCATTTATCAGGAAAACTATTTGTAGATTATCTTTCTTTTCTTAAACGCAATATGATTATTAAACGTGTTCAAAAATTAAAAAAGATGGGCGAGATTTAATGCGCCAGGAACGTATTGTGTTTATGGGCACGCCTGAAATCTCTAAGGTTTATTTACAATCTTTAATTGATCATCAATATAATATCATAGCTACTTACACACAGCCTCCACGAAAACAAGGACGGGGTATGCAGGTACAAAAATCTCCGGTGCATCCATTATCATTAGAACACAATATTCCAGTTTACCACCCAGAGAATTTCGCATCGTTAGAGAGCATAGATGAATTAAAGAAACTCAAACCTGATCTTGTTGTTGTTATGGGATACGGGTTATTATTTCCAAAGAGCATTCTTCAAATTCCTCTTCATGGATGCATTAATATCCATATTTCTTTGCTACCCAGATGGCGAGGCGCCGCTCCCATTGAGCATGCTATCCTAAATGGGGATGAAAAAACAGGAGTAAGTATTTTTCTAATAGAGGAAAAACTTGATGCAGGACCAATCATTGCAACTCAGGAAATATACATTAAAAAAAATATCAACAAGAAGGATTTAACATCCGAACTAAATACTCTTGGAACTGCATTATTAATTAACACTCTTCCCGATTTATTGGATAATAAAATATCAGCGCAAAAACAAGACGAAACTAATGCAACATATGCAAAAAAAATTACTCCAGAACTCCGAAGAATTAATTTTAATAATGAAGTAAATACGGTTTATAATCAAATAAGAGCTTTTACTCCCAAGCCGTCAGCTTGGTTTATTGTTAATAATGAGCGCTTTAATATTATTAGGTGTTCAATGAAAATTTGTGAAGCTGAAGCATCTACCATAATGAACAGCCAGTTTCATATTGGGTGTAAAAATGGCATCATCATTCCTGAAATCATTCAACGCGAAGGCAAAAAATCAATGACAATAGAAGAATTTTTGAAAGGCTTTATCTTTGATGCTGGTCAGAAAGTAAATGGCTAAATACAAAATAATAATTGAATATGATGGTACTGATTTTGTTGGATGGCAAAAACAAGAGAATGGTCCCTCCATTCAATCATCAATAGAAGATGCTATAAAAAAATTAACATCAGAAAACGTAAATGTGTTTGGCGCAGGCCGAACAGATTCTGGCGTGCATGCAAAAGGGCAAGTTGCGCATTTTGAATTTTCAAAAAATATTTCATTAGATAACATTCGTGATGGCATCAATCAGCATTTAAGACCGCTGCCAATTGCTATTTTAGATGTAAAGGAAGTCAATGATGATTTTCACGCAAGATTTTCCGCCAAGCTTAGAACTTATAAATATTTGATAATAAATAGACGCGCACCATTAACTTTTAATAAAAATCTAGCTTGGGGAGTCTTTAAAAAATTGAATATTGATGCAATAGTAGAAGCAGCTTCAATTTTTGTGGGCAAACACGATTTTAACGCATTTCGTTCTATTGATTGTCAATCATCTTCATCTATAAAAACAATCCTAAGCTGTTCAATTGAAACAAATGATCAACACATAATACTGAATGTTTCAGCTAAGTCGTTTCTTCATTCCCAGGTAAGAATTATGGTAGGCACCTTGGTTGAAGTTGGAAAGGGAAAATTTAATTCATCTGACGTAAAAAATATAATTAAAAGTCGAGACAGATCAAAAGCAGGCGCCACGGCGCCTGCACAAGGTTTATATTTATTAAAAGTAGAATATTAGTTTTTAGGCGTAAATTTTGTCAGATAAACCATACATTATAATTGCATTTATAATTGCAAATATTATAGCAGGTATATAACCTTCTTTAGTTATTACTACGTTTTCAAACCCTTCTTTATCTTTGTAATTATTAGGATAATCAACTTCTACAAAATGAATACCAATGATGGCCATTATTACAAAACCAATAAACATTGTTGCAAAATATGCCCAAGTCCCCCCAGTTCCAGTAAATAATATATAAATACCAATTAATACAAAACCTGAAATTAAAGATCCTAGAATTCTTGTTATTAAAACTGCAGAATGATGTGTGCCGTATTTATCAAGCCAATTTTTGGTATTTATCAAGGTGCAGTAGGCGTAATATACATTTCCCAAAAGTAAAATTACAAAAAGAATTAAGTACAAAGGTCCGTTGAAATTTTCAATCATCTAATTACCCCCTTAAAAGGCAATTCTATACTATATTTGATTCATTACAAATTTTTTACTTTAAATTATTATTATATTTTTAATAAAATCTATTTTTTTTGTTCGAGAAATTTTTTCTTAATCAGTGACATTCCCGTATCTTTTTTATGGGCATATGACTTATCCCACGCTTCTTGCTGCCATCCATTCAATCGGCTTCTTGTTAGTTCAAGATTGAACTTTTTCCATTCATCAGATGTGTTGGGATCTTTCCACAATTTTTTATCTTCAGTTGTTCTTCCGCAACCATAACAAAAATCTGTTACTGGATCACTTTTACAAACACTAATACAAGGTGATGTAATATTTTCATTATTCATATTAAATGAAATATATTCTTTTTTGACTATATTCAATAAAACTTATTGAGATATATGGAGTGGAGACATAAAAGAACTTTATGGATGAATTAACACCACAAGAGATTGACAAAGCGCATGAAAGAATTTTCTCATTAATTATTAAAACACCTCTCATAAGCAGTGAAACAATAAATAAAAAAACAAATGCCAGTGTTTATTTCAAGTTAGAAAATCTCCAATGGACCGGCTCTTTCAAATTACGAGGAGCAAGCAATAAAATTTCACAATTATCAAATGAAGAAAAATCAAGAGGCATAGTTTCTTATTCATCTGGAAACCATGCACAGGCTGTAGCATATGCATCTGAATTATTTGAAGTTCAGGCTACTATTATTATGCCAAAAAATGCACCATCTATAAAAATAGAAAATACAAAAAAATATGGCGCTGATATTGTGATTTATGATTCTATGTGTGAAAGCAGGGAAAAAATTACTTCAGAGATTGCTTGCAAAGAAAATAAAACAATAATAAAGCCATATGATGATCTAGATGTCATCGCAGGTCAGGGGACTGTTGGAAAAGAAATTGCGGAGGAACTAAAATTAAAAAATATCCAGCCTGATCTTTATCTATGCTGTTGCGGGGGAGGAGGATTAATTGCTGGTTCATCAACTTATTTAAAATATGCATTTCCTAATATCAAAAATTTTGCCGTTGAACCTGAAGAATTTAATGACACACAACTATCACTAAAAAATAATTCCATTGTAAAGAATAAAGAATCAGGAAAATCTATTTGTGACGCACTTTTGGCTTCTCAGCCTGGCGATATAACGTTTCCTGTTAACCAAACTACTCTTGAAGGAGGATTGGCAGTAAGTGATAAGGAAGTTAAAAAAACCATTGTTGAATTAGCGGAGGAGTTGAAAATTGTTGTAGAGCCAGGAGGAGCGGTTGCAGCAACGGCTTTGCTAACAAATAAAATAAATGTGAAGAATAAAAATGTTGTTGTAATGATTTCTGGAGGCAATATTGATTATAAGTTGTTCTCTTCTATTGTACAAAATTGTTAATGAATAATTTACAGAAAATACAAAATTATTTGAAAGAAAATAATATTAGTCTATTTATTGTTAATCGAACTGACGAATTTCTAAGTGAATATATAGCACCATATGCAGAGCGTTTGGAGTGGATAAGTAACTTTTCAGGTTCAGCAGGACGAGCGATAATTCAACAGAACAAAGCCTTTATCTTTATAGATGGACGCTATACTTTCCAGGCACATAAACAAGTTGATGCTCAGTATTATAATATTGAACATCTGAAAGATTATTGGAAATGTTTGGAAAACAATATTGAAATTAATTCCACTATAGGCATTGATCCTACGCTTCATTCAAATTCTGAAATAAAAAAAATAGAAGAACTGGTAGGGGGAAAAAAATCATTTGTTAAATATCTGGAAAAAAACCCAATTGATAATGTATGGAATGATCAACCCCCATACCCTCAATCTATAGCTTTTATTCATGAAGAGAAATATGCTGGAAAATCTTCTATTGATAAATTACATAATTTACAATCAATTTTAGAATCATCGTCCATAGATCATTATATACTTACTTCTTTAGATTCTATTGCCTGGCTATTGAACATACGAGGCAATGACATCTTGCACATTCCTTTAATTTTATCTTTTGCCATTGTTCCTCGAAGTGGTAAAATTGAATTATTTGTTGATGATGGTAAGATTATAAATATTAAGAAAAAACTGCAGGACATTGTTACTTTTCATTCTTTTAACGATATCGAAGATTATTTAGTAACAATTAATAATAGTGTTATTGGTATGGATGAGGACAGAACGGCTTATAATTTTAGTAAAATATGCAACGATAACAACTTATCCATTAAACATTTGCCGGACCCATGTGTCTATCCAAAAGCACAAAAAAATCCTACTGAGTTATCAGGCGCAAGAAATGTCAATATTCGAGACGGATTAAGTATTACCAGATTTCTTTATTGGCTGAAGAATGAAATAAATATTAATAAAATAGATGAAATCAAGGCAGCAGATTATCTATATGATCTGAGAAAAAAAAATGATCTATTCTATTCTCTCTCATTTGACACTATTTCTGCAGTTGATGAGCATGCAGCCTTACCACATTACAGAGTAACATATGAGACCAATTTATCTTTTAGGGACAACAGCATTTATCTTGTTGATTCAGGAGCTCAATATCTTGATGGTACAACTGACATCACACGAACTATTATTTTAGGAGAGCCCACTGAAGAACAAAAAGACCGCTTTACTCGAGTATTAAAGGGCCATATTGCCATTGCATCAGCTACTTTTGAAGTCAAGACAAAGGGCTCTACACTAGACCCTCTAGCAAGAAAGGATCTGCAAGATATTGGTTGTGATTATGATCATGGAACAGGACATGGCATTGGAAGTTTTTTAAGTGTTCATGAAGGACCACAACGGATTGCAAAGTCTCAAGGTCTAAGCGATGGAGAAATAAGAGAAGGAATGATTTTATCCAATGAACCTGGTTTTTATAAAAAGGAAGAATATGGCATTCGCACTGAAAATTTAATTGTGTCATACAAAAAAACTGATGGCACACTTGGATTTGAAACTATCTCTTGGGCGCCCATTGACATAGATTTAATCGATATTAATATATTATCTTCAGATGAAATTATCTGGTTGAATAATTATCATCAAAAAGTTTATGAAAAGCTTAGTGATAAACTAGATATGGGAGAGAGAGAATGGTTAAAAAAAGTGACTCGTCCTTTGGTCAACTAAAAGTTCAGCATTATGGATAAACAAAAAAAAATTACATTGGTAGAATTAATCGTAATTTTTTTTATAATCATTATATTGTTTTCTACTATATTTGTAACTTATCTTGATTTTACAAAGGATTACAAGATCAAATCAACTAGGAAAAATCATTTAACAATTATTTCAATCATTGATGGCGAAAGAGAAAATTGTTTAGAAGGATCAAAAGAATGGATATGGAATGATAAAGTTGCCATAACTTGCGGTTCAATTTTTATTGATGATCAAATTGATAAATTTTTTAATGATATAATTAAGTTAAAAAACCCTTATGACAAAGGAGATGCTGTTTTTGAAGCTTCATCAATGCCTAACACATTAAGTCCTGGTATAAATTACATTATGCTAAATAAGAATGAAAATATATTGAAAGTTACTACTTTACTAGAATATGGTGGCAAACTTCTTGAAACAATAAAACATTTTAAATAAGTTTTAGAAAAAATTAATGATTATAATTTTAACGCAATGTTTTCCAAGTCGATTAGGTGGAATAGAAAGTTTAGTTAGTAATTTATCATTAGGTTTGGGAAAAAAGGAAAAAGTTATTGTTTTTGCTGATCGTCACCATCTTTTTTATGACGCTATATATGATAACCAATATAAGGATCAAATAATTGTCAGAAGAACAAGTGGGTTGAAATTTTTTCGTCGTAGAAAAAAGATTAGAGAATTAAAACTTTTTATTGAATCCAATCAAGTTAAGTTCGTAATAGCAGATACATGGAAAAGTTTAGAGTTAAGTATTGATTTATTAAATAAAAAAAATATTTTCACCATATGTTTAGTTCATGGAAATGAATTATTATCTAATAATCAAAAAAAAACACAACGCATTATAAAAATTTTAAATAGCGCAAGTTCAATTATTGCTAATTCACAGTTTACTGTTCACTTAGTAAAGAAGTTGATAGCAAATAAAAAACACATAAAATTTGTTTATCCAGGCGCAAATGATCTTCGACAAATGCAATCAGATAACTTTATGGATTTAAAAGGCAATCCGGTTTTGATTACTTTGGCGCGATTGGAGAAGAGAAAAGGACATGCGGCAATTTTAAAAGCTGTCAAGAAATTAACATCTGATTTTCCTTTAATTCAATATGTCATCGCTGGAGTAGGTTCAGAAAGGTCAAATTTACAACGATTAGTAAAAGAATATGCGCTTGAAAAAAATGTATCTTTTGTAGGTTTGGTGAATGAATCTCAAAAAAAATATTTATTTGAACACGCAGACTTGATGGTGATGCCGACCATAGACGAGAGTGAAAATAGATCTATTGAGGGATTTGGTATTGCTTATTTGGAGGCTGCTTTTTTCGGTATCCCTTCCATAGCATCTAACGTTGGCGGCACTAAAGAAGCCGTTTTGCACAATAAGACAGGCATAGTTATAAATAATATTGATGATCTTTTTCAGTCAATTCATGAATTATTAATTAATTCTAATCGCAGAAAACAACTAGGAAATGAGGCGCAAAAAAGAGCCATACAGGATTTCGATTGGGACATCGTGACAAACAAATATTTAAATGCAATAAATAATTAGCATTTAGTTGATAAAATGAATTGTTTTAATTTTTTATGATTATTTTATTTCACTGTCCTTGGCATAATAACAAAGAATGGTTAGAGACAATTAAGAAGCAATTCAAAAACAATAAAATTTATACCTTAAAAGACAAGCCTGACTTATCTAAAATTGAATGTGCCATTATTTGGAATATCAGCAATCATACTTTAAGCAAAATGAGTAATGTGAAAATTTTATTTTCATTAGGAGCGGGCGTTGATCATATTACAGAACTAAAAAGTTATCGTGGACAGCCAATTATTCGACTTAAGGACCCCTTTATGGCTGAGAGAATGACCAATCACGTTTTATCACAAATTCTTTTTTATCAATTAAATTTAAAATCATTTCAAGAAGCTCAATCAGTAAATAAATGGATGAGTAAATATGACGAGCCTGTTCTTAACAACAATATGATTATCGGCATTCTTGGAGTCGGGTATTTAGGCTCTTTTGTTGGCAAGCAATTGCAACAATATGGATATAATATTATTGGCTTTAAAAATTCAAAATCAAATGTTAAATATTCTTTTCCCGTTTTTTATAAAAAAAATAGCTTAAAAAAATTTCTCCTCCAATGTGATGTGTTGATATGCATTCTCCCCTCTACTTCAAAAACACATCATATGATTGATGGGAATTTATTACAAAAAATGAAAAAGAAAGCATTATTAATAAATGTTGGCAGAGGTTCCACGCTTAATGAAAAGGCGCTAATGACTCATTTAAAAAAACATAAACAATTTTATGCCTCACTTGATGTTTTCGAGAAAGAACCGCTTCCAAAACCAAGCGCTTTGTGGAAGTTTTCGAATGTTACTGTTACTCCGCACATTGGAAGTCTTACAGTAGTGGATACGGCCGTTAAATATATGTTTAAAAAGTATCAACAATATAAAAAAAATGGAAAAATCAAAAATGACGTCAATTTGCTAAAGGGATATTAATTCTTTTCGAAATAATTTTCTAAAATACGCAAATATATATCGTGTAATTCTTTCAAATCAGAAAGATTGACATTTTCATCTACCTGGTGCAGCGTTTTGTTTACAAGGCCCAGTTCTAGAACCTCGCAATAATTTTTTATAAAGCGTGCATCAGATGTTCCTCCGTCTGTGGCCATTTCAGGATTATCGTTTTTACCGGATACCTCTTTGATTGCTGTTGAAACCAAACTACATAGTTGACCTGGATTAGTCAGATAAGACTCACCAACCCGATCTGTTTTGAATGTACAAGAAGCTTTAGGAAAATTTGCAAATACTCTATCAATATTATCTTGAAACCACTTAGTTAAACTCTCAATACTGTGAATATCGTTAAAGCGAATATTAACAGTCGCTCTTGCAAATTCTGGAATTACATTTGCAGCTGAGTTGCCAACGTCAAAAGTTGGAATTTGTAATGAGCTTGGTAAATAATATTCGTTGCCGTCATCCAGAGGTTTAGAAATAATATTATTAAGCAATGTAATTAAAAGATGTGCTGGATTTTCAGCGCGTTGAGAATTAGCAGTATGTCCTTGCACCCCCTTAACAGTTACAAAGAAGTTAATAGAGCCCCGTCTTCCAATTTTGATCTTGTCGCCAACAATTTTATTTGATGTTGGTTCTCCAACAATGCAGTGATTAAAAACAATATTATTATTTTTTGTCCATTCCATCATTTTTTTGGTTCCATTAACCGCCTCTTTTTCTTCATCGCCGGTAATAATGAGCGACAGTTGTCCTCCAAAATCATGACCATATTTTTTTATAAAAGAACTAGTTGCAGATATGAAACATGCAACACTGCCTTTCATATCCTCCGCACCTCTTCCATAGAGTTTTCCATCTGCGATAGTCGCCGAAAAAGGGGGGTATTTCCAAGATTCTTCATTGCCAGGAGGAACAACATCAATGTGTCCAGCAAACGCAAGATGCTTTCCTGATTCACCAATTACTGTAAATAAATTATCTATATCATCAAATCCGTCCTCACTAAAAGGAAGCCTCGTGCAATTAAAACCTAAATTTTTTAGATGTTCTTCCACAACCTGAAGAGCTCCTTCATCATTTGGAGTTACACTAGGACATTTAACAAGGGCTTGTGTTAATGCAACATAGTCAAAATCAATTTTATTCATTAATCTCGCAAAAGGTCATTAATTGAAGTTTTTGATCTTGTTTTTTCATCGACTTGTTTAATTATAACGGCACAATTTAATGAGGGCGCCATAGGATTTTTTTTATCTGGCAAAGAACCAGGCACAAGAACAGAATAAGGAGGTATTTTTCCAAATGTAATCTCACCGGTTTTTCTATTAACGATTTTTGTTGATTGTCCAATAAACATACCCATGCTGAGCACTGATCCTTCACCCACAATTACACCTTCGACGACTTCTGACATTGCTCCAAGAAAAACATTGTCTTCAATTATTGTTGGAAGAGCTTGGGCTGGTTCTAGAACACCACCAACTCCGCTGCCTGCTGATATGTGGCAGTTCTTGCCAATTTGGCAACAAGATCCAGCTCTTGAAAATGTGTCCATCATAGTGCCAGATCCAATATATGAGCCAATATTAATAAAGCATGGCATTAAGACAACATTATTAGCAATGTAAGAACCTTTTCTTACAGGCGTATTAGGCACCATTCTAAAACCAGCTTTTTCAAAATCTTCTTTGACCCATCCTGCAGTTTTTCCTTTGACTAGATGAGCTTTGTCATACCAAGAACTATAAGGCCCTGATAAAGTCTCCATCCCATGGATTCTAAAACTTAACATTATAGCTTTTTTAATATGTTGGTTAGTAATCCACTTTCCGTTAATCTTTTCTGCTACACGTACTTTTCCTTTATCTAGATCTTCAATTATATGGTTTATTGCATTTATAATTGATTCCTCAGAATTTTGATTGATTTGATCCTTATTTTCCCAAGCATCATTAATTATTTTTTCTAATTCATTCATATTTTTCCTGTATTTACTCTATCTAAGAAGAAGGACAAATCTTTTGTTTTATAATCTAAATAATTTTTTGAACTTTCGATATCGTCCATAAAGTTCTCATAACCAGCATCAATCCAAACTGAGGTAAATCCTACATTTTTTGCTGAAACAAGATTCTTTGCTATATCATCAAACATTAGCGAACAAGAAGGGTTAATATTAAATTTCTCAATAATTTGCTTGTAGGCTTTTGTTTCAGGTTTTGGAATGTAATCTGCCATTTTTATATCAAATATTTCATCGAACATATCAGTCAATTTTAGCCGAACAAGGATGTCATTTACATGCTGTAGATTTGCATTGGTATAAATAATTTTTCTGCCCTTGAGTTTGGCTAACTCTTGATTTAACTTATGATCAGGTCCAACAATAGAGTAATCAAGTTTGTGAACTTTTTTTAGAAATACATCAGGATCAACACCATGGTTAACCATCATTCCTCGAAGAGTGGTCCCATACTGCCTATAATACTTGCTTTGTATTTTTTTTGCTTCTTTTATATCTATGCTGAGGTGATTAGCTACAAACTTACTCATTAATTCACCAACTTGTTGGAAGATTCCGCTATCAGCTGAATAAAGAGTATTATCCAAATCAAAAATCCAAGTATCTATAATTGTCTTAAGAGAGGGCATTGTTAGGAATAAATCTGTGTTCCTATACCATGTTCTGTAAATAATTCTAAAATTAATGAGTGAGGAATTCGGCCATCAAGTATGGTGGCCTGTTTGACTCCCTGGTCAATTGCATTAATGCAAGTAGAGATCTTTGGCTTCATTCCTCCAGCAACATATTTTTTATGAATGATTTTTTTTGCTTCAACAATAGACAGTGAAGATATCAATTTATCATCTTGATCAAGAATACCCGCAACATCAGTTAAAAGAAGGAGCTTATCTGCTTTCATTGATTCTGCAATTGCTCCAGCTACGGTGTCAGCGTTAATATTATATGTATTGCCGTCTTTGTCTTTTCCCAAGGGGGCTATGACAGGGATGAAGCCTTTTGCGATACTGTCGTAAATAATGTTCGTCGCAATTTGTGTTGGCTTACCAACAAATCCTAAATCAAGTATTTTTTCAATATTAGAATCACTGTCTTTAAAATCTATCTGGAGTTTTTTTGCTTCAATAAGATTGTTTTTATTTCCAGCTAACCCAACTGCTTTTCCGCCCGTTGCATTAATGTCATTAACGATTTTTTTATTAATATCTTTTGATAATACTTCTTCTACAACCTTAACCGTCTCTTCATCTGTTACTCTTAGTCCTTCAATAAAATTGCTATTAATGTTTTTTTTCTTCAACATATCTCCTATTTGAGGCCCACCTCCATGAACCACTATTGGGTCTATTCCAACCTCTTTTAATAAACCAACATCCTTTGAAAAACTTTCTGCTAATTTTGAATTTCCCATCGCATGCCCGCCATATTTAATAATAATTTTTTTTCCTGAGTGTTGTCTAATATAGGGCAAAGCCTCCACTAATGTTGAGGCTTTATGAATAAAATAAGCTTGATCGCTTTCTGATAAAAAATCAAATTTCATGACGTTTTGATAAATTAAATATATCTTTTTGTATATCTAATATCCCATTATTGTTTTTACTACTACAGTCATAAATCTTCATAAAGTTTTTTTGATAGTTTTTCATCAAGGTCAAAATTGACGCCATTTGGCTTTGAATAAATTTGGTTGAACATTTGTCAGTTTTAGTGAGAACTATGGAAAAATTATTATTGGAAGAAGTAATTGAATCAAAAATATCAATATCAGAGCTTTTAATGCCTACCTTACAGTCAATCAAAACAAAAACTTTCTCAAGGTTTTCTCTATTTGTAATATAGGATTCAATTAAGTCAGATAATTGATCTCGAATATTTTTTGATACTTTGGCATAACCATATCCTGGTAAATCCACAATATTGATAGCTTTGTTAATTTCGAATAAATTTATTGATTGTGTTCTTCCTGGAGTTTTACTTATTTTAGCCAATTTTTTTGTTTTGGTAATAGCATTAATAATGCTTGATTTACCAACATTGGAGCGTCCAATAAAACAACATTCAGGTAAATTGTTATTAGGAATATTATGAATATCAATGAAAGAACCCAAAAAATTATTTTGGGAGAAGAATAAATTTAATAAACGGTTTCCATTAGGCATCTTTTTTTGCTAATATTTTTTTTTGTATGAACCATTGCTGTGCAATTGACAGAATGTTGTTTACTGACCAATATAGAACAAGTCCCGCGGCAAAACCCGCTAATATGAAAGTAAAGACAAATGGCAGGAAAGCGAAAATTTTAGCTTGTGTCGGATCAGCTGGTGCTGGATTAAGTTTTTGTTGCATCCACATTGTAAATCCCATGAAAATAGGCAATATGCCTATATTAACAATGGATAAAAAACCTGGAAAATTCCATGGAACGATACCAAATAGTGTAATCAATCCTAAAGGGTCAGGAGCTGATAGATCATGGATCCATCCATAAAATGGAGCATGATACATTTCAATAGTAACAAATAGAACCTTATATAAAGAAAAGAATATTGGTATCTGAACTATCATAGGCAAACACCCAGCTACAGGATTGGCCCCTTCTTTTTTATAGAGGGCCATTAATTCTTGCTGCATTTTTTTACGGTCATCAGGATATGTTTCTTTCAAACGCTGCATCTCAGGTTGGAGTTTTTTCATTTTAGCCATTGATTTAAAAGACGTATTAGCAAGAGGAAATAAAATAAGCCTCATAAGAACTGTAAATGAAATAATTGCTATTCCAAAATTCCCCACCTGACCATAAAACCAATTAATAGCAATAAATATTGGTTTTGTTAAAAAACTAAACCAGCCCCAATCAATAGAATCATCAAAACGATTAATATTATGTTCTTTTTGATACAGTTTAA
>Ga0187827_10001918_pt1 | contig 29292 bp, 25 predicted proteins | sample ETNtaG_39_FD_167969 | JGI IMG/M metagenome (GOLD analysis project Ga0187827, IMG submission 167969) | Marine microbial and viral communities from oxygen minimum zone, Eastern Pacific Ocean - ETNP2014_SV_150_PacBio MetaG (Illumina Assembly) | ecosystem: Environmental > Aquatic > Marine > Hypoxic...
CTTTTATCACCGTAGATAAGGATTTTTTCTTTGTATTCTGTTATTATTTTATACTGACTCATATTTTACTTTGTACTATCTTTTTTTATTAAAGCATATAACAATCATTTTTCAAATAGCTCTAGACATAGAAAATCCGTTGTTTCGAGGTTGACCTTTACCCTACTGTCTATCCTCATATTCCCAATCCATATTATCTTGTCACTGTCGTAAAAAACGGGTATCTTATTCCGTTTGTTAACAGGAATTTTATTATCAATAAAGAAATCCTGGAGTTTCTTACTTCCCTTCATTCCCAGCGGGAAGAACTTGTCGCCCTTTTCCCAGCTTCTCACTTTTAATGGAGGGGATATCTTTTTAAAATCCATTACCGATTTTGAACTAGAAAGCTGACTGTAGTCACCGGGATCGCCGGTCAATTTTGATCTTACAGATATATTAAATTTCGGAAGGAAAGTTCTGCCGCCTATCTTTATTTCCTGGATCACAGATACTTTTTCTTTCTCTGTTTTACCTGACACATACTTGAAATATTCCCTGACATCAGTTTCCATCTCTCCGGTAAAACCGGTATCTGCCATGTGTAGTATCCCGTTTATTTTAAACACTATAACTGTGCCTCGCAGTTTGATCCATTTGTTCTCACCGTCTTCTTTCCCTGCCAGTCCTATGACATCCTCAATATTTTTATAACTTATATTTTCAAGATTGCCTAATATCTTTTTCAATGCAGCCTGTACAATCCTCCGCCTTATAGCTTCAGGATTTGATTTAATCGATTTTATGGGTATCCTTATATATATAGTCTTCTTGTTGTCACTTCCTTTCTTGGATATGGAAGACTCTTCCAGGATATCCAATGCATAGTAGGTAAGGAAAGTATCTTCGTCCCTCAATATTTCCAGGGACCGTTTGATACTGGAAACCAGGTCACTAGGAAAATTATCTTTTATAAACGGTATCAGCCTGTTTCTTATCCTGTTCCTAATATATTTGTCCTCAAGATTAGACCTGTCTATACAGAATTCTATATTATTTTTTTCCAAGTAATCTTCTATGTCTTCTCTGGAAGTGTTTATAAGGGGTCTTATAAAAGTATCATTTGTAGGACTTATGCCGGACAATCCCTTAGCGCCTGAACCCCTGATCATTCTCATCAAGAACGTCTCTATATTATCATCCAAATTATGTCCAAGAGCTATCTTGTTTATACCATGTTTTTCTGAGATCTCCCTGAGAAGGCTTATCCTCAACTTCCTGGCACCTTCCTGAAAAGAAAGTTTCTGTTTTTTGCACCATCTGGAAACGTCCACCTTTTTGCTGAAGAGTTTTATATCCAGATCCCTATATAGTCCTTTTACAAACTTCAAATCTTCACCTGATTGATCTCCCCTGGTAGAATGGTCCAGGCTGAAGCCAAATAATCTCATATCCATAACCTCTGCCAGCATTTTTAATACATGTGTTAAAAAGACAGAGTCAGGACCACCAGATACTGATACCAGAATATTGTCTCCGCCTTCTACCATTTTAAATTTAATTACAGTATCCAGGGCTGAAGCAACTGCCCTGTGATCTTTTTTTCTATTCTCCATTAGCTTTATAGTTAATCCTTTTAATACTCCTAGATTGACCGCTTTTCCCATCTATATCTATTATCGCTCCACTTATCCAGACATCTTCCTTTGCAACTGTGAATTTCTGGGGCATCCCTGTGATAAACCTTTCGATAATATTATCTTTTTTAACCCCGATGACTGAATCCCTGGGTCCTACCATGCCAACATCAGTAATATACGCCGTACCGTCCCCCGGAAGTATTCTCTCATCAGCTGTCTGCACATGGGTATGCGTCCCTATGACAGCACTTACTCTACCGTTTAAATACCAGCCCATAGCCACTTTCTCGGATGTCACTTCAGCATGCATATCTACGATTATGATAGGTGTCTTTCCACTTACATATTTCAGCAACCTGTCCATCGTTCTAAAAGGACAGTCCATATTTTCTACAAAAACCCTGCCGCAAAGATTAAATACTGCAACTTTCAGGTTGCCCAGTTTTTCTATCTCATATATATTATACCCACTGCCTGGTGTGTCTGGGGGGTAATTGGCAGGTTTGAGAAGCCTCTTTTCTTTATCCAAAAGATCATAGATCTCTCTTTTTTTAAATACATGATTCCCGGTTGTCAGGACATCTATCCCGATCTCCAGAAGGTTCCTACACGTCTTCTGGGATATACCTATACCTCCGGCAGAATTCTCTGCATTTGCGATTACTAGGTCAGCTTCATATTTACCCACCAGATGATTTAGATTTTTTTCTAAGACTCTCCTGCCCGGTTTCCCGATGATATCACCTAAAAATAATACTTTCAAAGCATTCCTTTCTAACTTTATTTAAATTATCCTTTCAGGATAACTATATATATTAAATTTGCTTCCCCTTGCATATCCTATTACCGTAAGGTCTGTCCTCTTTGCCAGAACTGCGGCACTATGAGTGACTGAAGAATTTGTGATTACCAAAGGTATGGACATCCTTACAGATTTTAATACCAAGTCCAGCGAAACTCTTCCGGAAGTAAAGATCATTTTGTCTAAAGGATTTATATCATTTATTAACATATGGCCCATTATTTTATCCAGACAGTTATGTCTTCCAATATCTTCCCTTACTGTGATAAGTTCACCAAAACTATCAAAAAGGGAAGCAGAATGAAGTCCGCCCAGTGCCTTTTTATGCTTCTGACCGGATAGGTTCTTTCTGTTCAGTTTCAGTATTACATCAGGTTTTATCATTATTTTCGACTTTATGGATTTAGGAAGTGACTCTGTAACTTTTTCATCCAGATCACCGCAGCCAGAGGATATATATCCAGACCTTATCTCTTTATCAAGCACCACATCTGCTCTGACCATAGCAGACATATTCTCCAGCCCGGTGTCATCTCCAATATGTTTTTCTTTTTCCCGGTCTTCAGTACATATCTCAACAATATTGATACTATTGTAATCTTCTACATAGCCATTAGAGATTATATATCCGGAAACCAGTTCTACCAAGTCTTCCGGGGAACAAGATATTACCGATATCTTGTTTTCATTTATATGAAGGTGAAGTAATATTTCCCGGGGTATTACATCCTGTTTTTCCTCTCTAATACCTCCGGACCTTATCTTATCTATATGAATGGTTCTACCTAATTCCAAAATACTATCTTCCAGCTTTCATCCTCTTCTTTAATTAGCGAGACTTCAATATCTTTATATAACTTCTCTTCACCATCATAGCTGTCCATAATATCAATACCTACTAGGGCGACATTATTTTCTACTTCAATCCAGTTTATTTCTACTTTTACTATTTCAGTCACATTCCGGAATTCACTTATAAAATCATGTTGACTGTTGTTCTCCTTATCTTTTCTACTCAGATATCCATATGCCTCTTCGTAATCTTTTTCCACCAAAAGTGCAAAAAACTTATCTACGGCTTCTACGGCAGCATCCATATCGTCCTCACTGGAAAATTTTTCTGCCGCAAATCCCTTCCCTCTATCAATAGCGGAACAGCCAGAGAATAGAAGGCCTGTTATTACCAGGGAGGTAATTATGATCAAAAAAATTTTCATTTCATCCCGCAAACCGGCCATTTATTATCTTTGTCCTTCTTTATTTCGATTATGTCAAGGGACAGGTTCCATATATCGATATTTTAAGTCCCTCAATCATGCCGTTTACATTCCCTTCAAAGACTTCAGTACTTCTGTAGTCTGTATAAAAGCAATCATATTCGTTATGGTATTGATTATACTTGCAGTATTACAGTTAATGACATTATCTCCTTCGGGTTCTTCTTTAAAAAGATATCTCAGACAGATTCCTTTCTCAGGAAGCCCATCAACAACCCTACCGAATCTAGCCGAAACAGGAGCCCTCATGCAGACCTTCTATGTCCTTTTACAAACCTTAGTCCTGTTTTTAGAAAGACTCTCAGACCTTTTCCAAATGTCCGTTAAATGGATATTTTTATAAAGATTATAATTCAAAATCATATTTAAATGAATTTAAGATTTGGTAGCGGGGATAGGATTCGAACCTATGACCTTCGGGTTATGAGCCCGACGAGCTACCAGACTGCTCCACCCCGCACCAGTGTATTCCAGTTACATTTTAATCGCACAATTATTATAATGATTATATTCTAAATGTCCAATATGATTTTAAAATCTATGGTATTTTAGAAATCTGGCTGTTTGATTCCTAAATATATGCTACCAATATCCTTTCCTTCTGATTATAATCTTTGTTAAGGATGATAGTCTTTACCTTCAGGTATTCTTTTACCAGATCTTGTAGTTTTCCGCCCACCATGGGGTCTGTCTCAAAGATGATACAGGCTGAACTTGGCCTCATGATATCCTTTATTTTTGAAAGGATTCTTTCATAAACTTCCAGACCTGTTTCGCCTCCTACCAGTGCTTGTTTTGGTTCGTATTCCCTGATCTCACGGGGAAGTTCATTTAATCCTGATTCAGATATATATGGAGGATTTGATACCACCATGTCGATCTTACCTTTGTTATCAGATGACCAATCCGTATCATCACCAGGCAAAATATCACATTGGATCATATTGATGGCCCCAGCATCACCAGAAAGGATGTTTTCAGCATTTTTTTTAGCTACTTTCAAGGCCTTTCTGCTTATCTCCGTAGCTGTAATCTTAATCCTTGCTATATCCCGTGGTGAACTGTTAAGGATTTCGGAATAAAGGCTCAATGCTATAGCCCCACTTCCGGTCCCTATCTCAAGAATATTTATACTCGCTCTCTGGTTTAAAAGTCCTAAAGCCGCTTCAACAGCTTTTTCCACTACAAGTTCTGTCTCCGGTCTGGGTATCAGTACATTTTCATTGACATAAAGTCTGATATTTCTAAAATGGGCTTCTCCCAAGATATACTGTACTGGAACAAATTCCAGCATCTTTAAGATATGTTCTTTATATGTTGCCAGTTCCTGCAACTTCAGTGTACGGCTGTAATTTAGATAGAGCTCCATCCTTGTGAGCCCCAAAACAGCAGCCAATAAAAGCTCAGATGAAAGCCTCGCCTGGGGAATATCCTTGTTCTTAAAAAAGCCAATACCCCAATCCAGAATCTTTTTAACGGTCCAAATCTCCAAGTGCTTATACTCCCAGTTTTTCCAGTTTTCTCTCCTCGTCAGCACTCTTGAGGGCGCCAATTAGTTCGTCCAGATCTCCTTTCAGAATCTCTTCCAGCCGGTATATAGTAAGATTTATTCTGTGATCAGTAACCCTGCCCTTGGGATAATTATATGTCCTTATCCTTTCACTCCTGTCCCCGGTGCCTATCTGCATCCTCCTGTCTTCAGTCTGCTGGTCCTTCTGCTTACTTTCTTCCTCTTCTTTGAGTCTAGCTCTTAGTATCTTGAGTGCCTTGTCTTTATTCTGAAGCTGCGATTTCTCATCCTGGCAGCTCACTACCATTCCGGTAGGCAGATGTGTGACCCTTACTGCAGAGTCAGTAGTGTTTACTGACTGCCCCCCTGGACCGCTAGAACGAAATACGTCTATCCTTAGATCATTGAAGTCTATCTCCACATCGATATCTTCTACTTCAGGAAGGACGGCTACAGTTGCCGTGGAGGTATGTATCCTCCCCTGTGATTCAGTAGTAGGGACTCTCTGAACCCTGTGGACACCTGACTCATATTTCATGGTGCCGTAAACACTCTCCCCGGTTATCTCGAACATTATCTCTTTGAACCCCCCTATACCAAGGCGGCTAGAACTTAATATGGCATGCTTCCATTTCCTATTTTCAGCATACCTAGTATATAACCTGTGAAGTACACCCGCAAAAAGGGCCGCTTCATCTCCGCCTGCTCCTCCTCTGATCTCGACAATGACGTTTTTAGCGTCATTGGGGTCTTTTGGCGCCAAGAAAACCTTTACCTTTTTTTCCAAGGCAGATCTATTTTTATTATTTTTATATAACTCTTCTTTTAGGAACTCCTTCATCTCATCATCTTGCTCGGTATCCATCATTTGTTTGACATCCTCCAGTGAAAAAAGTACCTCACGGTACATGCTGGCCAGCTTGATGCCTTCCTCCAGTTCTGAAGCCTTTTTCCCATACTCCTTTATCTTCTCAGGATTGGATGTGGTCTTTTGTTCGGAAAGCTTTATCATTATTTTTTTATGTTCTTCCTCTATAAATTTAAGTTTTTCCAATAATTCATTCATCTTGAAATACCACCTTGTATTAGCTCAATAGATTGATTAAAAAGAAAATATAATAAATCAGATATTTACTAACCTGATGTGGTCTCCTGGATGACTTTTCCGTTTTTCAAATCATCTTCTGCCTTTGTGACCCTGTTAAATGAGTTTATAGCTATTTCCAGCTGGGAATCATCTGGCTCCCTGGTAGTTATCTTCTGGAGCAAAAGTCCTGGATAGAACAGGATACTCACTATCCTGTATTTGGAAAACTTCCCTGCCAGCCTTATGAGTTCATATGATATTCCTGCCACTACTGGTATCAAGAGGATCCTGTATAGTATTCTCAACGGTAGCGGTGGACTGCCCAGCAGGGCAAACACAAAAATCGATACTACCATGACTATTAGAAGGAAGCTAGTCCCGCATCTGACATGAACGGTTGCATATTTCCTCACATTCTCCAGCTTAATAGCATCATCATGTTCATATGCCTGTATAGTCTTATGTTCTGCACCGTGATACTGAAATATCCTTTTAATATCCTTAAGTTGGGATACCAAGAGGATATAGACAAGAAATAGAGCTATCCTTACTAAGCCTTCCAAAAGGTTGTATATGATGGTATTTGGAAAAAATCCGGAAAAACTTCTCCCTATGAGTGTAGGTAGTACAAAAAATATCCCTATTGCAAATATTACAGCAATAACAATGGCTATGGTCATCTCTTTTTTTGAGAACTTTATATCTTCTTCAGTAGCTTCGTTCACAGAATAACTGAGAGCCCTGAAACCGATAGCCATGCTTTCTATAAGGCTTACTCCACCCCTTATAAATGGAAAACCCAGGAACTTATTATTAAGTGTCAGCGAAGAATTCTTGAATATCCTAGTATATATGGTCTTGTCGGGTCTTCTTACTGCCAGGGACCAGAAGTTCTTTCCTCTCATCATGACCCCTTCTATCACTGCTTGACCGCCAACCTGGTATTTATTTATTTTTTCCGGCATAGAGATCTCTTTCTCTGGAAGGACTGAGTGCCAATTCCAGCTGTCAGCTTTTATTTTTTAGCCTTCACAAGCCGTTTTTTAAATCTCTCAACCCTTCCGCCGGAGTCGACTAGTTTCTGCTTCCCTGTATAGAAAGGATGACATGCAGAACATATCTCTACTTTTAATTCCTTTTTAGTGGACCTTGTTTTAAAAGTATTGCCGCATGAACAGGTGACAATACTCTCAAAATATTCTGGATGTATTTTCTCTTTCATTTCTATTCCTTACATATATAATTACTCTAGTAATACCAAAAGCAAAATGCTAACACAAATAAAGAAGCCTGTAAATATAAGATTACTGCTGTGTCGATCTGGGTTTAACCTTTTTGCTTATCAAATGTAGCCTGAATGGCTTTCAAGAAGTCCTTGTTGGATTTTGTATTCTTTATATAATCGATAAGCTGTCCGATGGCCACACCAGGATCTTTTTCATATATAAGCCTTCTCAATCTCCATACTATTCTTGCTTCTTCCTTCTCCATCAACAATTCTTCTTTCCTAGTACCAGACTTGGTTATGTCTATAGCAGGGAATACCCTTTTATCTGCTAAGGACCTGTCAAGGTTTATCTCCATATTACCGGTTCCCTTGAACTCCTCAAATATGACATCGTCCATCCTGGATCCGGTATCTATTAGGGCGGTAGCAAGTATGGTTAGACTTCCGCCTTTCTCTATATTCCTAGCAGCTCCAAAAAACCTTTTTGGCGGGAAAAGAGCTGAAGAATCTACACCGCCAGAAAGTACTCTCCCACTTGCTGGTATGGAAAGGTTATATGCTCTGGCCAGCCTAGTGATACTATCAAGAAGGATAAGAACATCCATTCCGTGCTCTACCAGCCTTTTTGCCCGCTGCAATACAAGTTCGGCAACCTGTATATGGTTATCTGAAGGCTGGTCGAAAGTGGAGCTTATTACCTCGCCTTTTACCGACCTCTCCATATCGGTTACTTCTTCTGGCCTTTCATCTATTAGCAGCACTATAATATTAACTTCTGGATTATTTTCTGATACGCTGTTAGCCAGGTCTTTTAGAATTGTCGTCTTGCCAGCTTTTGGTGGAGATACTATAAGTCCCCTCTGACCCTTTCCAATAGGGGCGATAAGATCTATGATCCTAGGGGAAATATTGTCTGGATCTTTTGTCTCCAGTCCCAGCCTGTCTATGGGATAGATAGGTGTCAGTTTCTCAAATGGAAGCCTGGTCCTTATTATCTCAGGGTCTTCATCATTTACTTTTTCTATCCGGAGCAGTGCATTATATTTCTCGCTATCTTTTGGAGGCCTTACCTGACCGTACACCTGATCACCTTGTCTCAGCCTGAACCTTTTTATCTGAGATTGTGATACATAGATATCCTTGGATCCAGCAAGATACCCGCTGGTCCTAAGGAATCCGTAACCATCCGCCAGGATATCTAATATACCCTGTATCCTTTCTTTATATATCTCAATCTCCTTTTTCTTCCTCTCAGCATGCCTCTTCCCTTTGGCATCTTCTGATCCATCTCGCTCTATAAGACCACTTATAGTGTCGGGTCCACCTTTTGCTTTATCGGGTAAAAATACCTTTTCCATAGTCGGATCTTCAGATTTTTCCTCTTCTTTTTTTTCTTCTGGTTCATCTTTGTCGACACAGATGCTCCCCTCTTCTGGGGATTCCTGACCAGTGCTGAAACCGTCATCCGAAACCACTTTCAGGATCTTAGCTATAAGATCTTCCTTATTTAATTTTGATATGCCGGAGATATTGAGTTGTTTACCTATAACTTTCAAGTCTGAAAGTACTTTCCCAACTAAACTATCTTCACTTATATCGTCTATGCCTGACATTTTACAGATGCTCCTTTCATATGTATTTCTGATTTGTATCTTCCTAAATAACTAATTTTTCTTATATTTATAATAATCTACCTTTAAGCTCTTCATGATCTTTTTTGACTATTGCTTTCTAAATAACTATTAAAAAAAGATATAAAAAATTGGATAAGAACTTATGTAAATTATGTCGGCTCCAGGTCTATTTACCTTTTTGCCTGTACAAATTAATTTTGAACTATAAGGCCTGATTATTTTTGAAGAAACTCCTATTTCGCCAATACTGTCTAAAACTTACTGTATAATATATAGTTATTCTGGAAAATGCAAGTATATTTTTTTAATGGCTATAATAAAAAAAAGTGACCTCCCAGTATAAGGCCTTTTTTTTTATATTATGCTTTAAACTTTAGGGATATTTTTAAGTGATTCCTGTATCTTTTCATCAGGATACTCATAGTCTTTCAGCTTGCCGTCCATATACGAATCGTAAGCCGAAAGATCAAAGTGTCCGTGTCCGCTGAGATTAAAGGCTATTACTTTCTCTTCCCCGGTCTCTTTACATTTTAAAGCTTCATCCATCGCAGCCCTTACGGCATGGGCTGTCTCAGGAGCAGGTACTATTCCTTCTGTCCTGGCAAATGCTAACGCTGCTTCAAAAACCGGATTCTGCGGAAGTGCTACAGCTTCGATCATCTTTTCGGCAGCTAGGAGACTTACCTGCGGTGCCATTCCGTGATACCTGAGCCCTCCAGCGTGAATAGGAGCCGGTATGAAATCATGACCCAGAGAGTACATCTTAACTATAGGAGCCATCTTGGCGGTATCGCCATAGTCATAAGTATAGGGACCCTTGGTGACTGTAGGGCAAGCAATAGGTTCGGCAGCAATAATCTTTATATCCTTCCCAGCTTTCTTGTCAGGTATGAACGGAAATACGAAGCCAGCAAAATTACTTCCTCCGCCGATGCACCCAATAAGAATATCAGGATATTCTCCTATCTTCTCTAACTGTTTTTTTGTCTCGAGACCAACAATAGACTGGTGAAGTATTACATGATTTAACACACTTCCAAGGGAATACTTTGTGATTCCTCCGCTTTTTGCAGCATGTTCTACTGCCTCGCTGATAGCTATCCCCAATGAACCCGGTGAATCTGGGTCCTTAGCCAGTATAGCTTTCCCAGCCTCTGTAATATTAGTAGGTGAGGGATGAACTTCCGCTCCCCAGAGGTGCATTAAGCTTTTTCTGTATGGTTTCTGGTAGTAGCTCACCTTGACCATATAGACTGTCAGGTCGATCTCAAACAAATTACATGCAAAAGCAAGAGCACTCCCCCACTGTCCGGCACCTGTCTCTGTCGCTATCTTCTGCACACCTTCTTTTTTGTTATAATATGCTTGGGCAACTGCTGTATTAGGCTTGTGACTTCCCGGAGGGCTTATACTCTCATTCTTATAGTAGATCTTTGCCGGAGTATTCAGGAATCTTTCCAACCTGTCTGCCCTTACCAGGGGAGAAGGTCTCCACATCCTGTAGATTTGAACCAGTTCTTCAGGGATATCAATATAATTGTCCATACTCATTTCCTGCTTGATAAGTTCCATGGGGAACAATATGGACAGATCCTCAGGTCCCAGTGGATCGCCCGTCTGTGGATTTAGCGGAGGCGCCAGAGGCTTGGGAAGATCCGGATTTATATTATACCACTGCCTAGGCATCTCCTCTTCGGTAAGAAATATCTTTTTTTCATAATCTTTTACCATCTTCCACATCCTTTCTATTTTGTATTTTTTTATCTATAGGATAAAAAACCTCGCTATATTTCTACCACCTGTAGAAACGATAGGTCTTAAATTTCCTTGATGCCGCCCTCTTCACGTCAGGACTTTTTGTAAAGTTCTTTTTGTGCTCTCAAGCCTTCGGATAAATCGATTCTATCTCCTAGTAGCTTAGGAGGACGGACTGCCATGCTATCCTAAAAGGAATTTTAAATAGCCACCTCATAGACCCACTAAGTATCAGCGGCTCTCTTTACTCTACTTCAGTACTTATTATTTCTGCTCATTAGTTTTATTTATATTCACTTTTCAAAAAGTACAAGTTCAGGCAAAATGTTAGCATATATGGAAATTTTTATACAGGATATCAGTTATTTCCTCTTGTGAGCATTTTTGCTTTATCCATAATAATAACTAAGAAAAGTCATATGAAGGATAGAAAAAAATAATGTAATGGATAGAAGTAAGCTCGTAGAGCTCCTGATAAAACACGAAAATATATATTTCAATAAACAGAAGATATACAGTGGCATACCGATGTAGCTCTTGATAATATTGGTCTTGACCAGGCGGAAAGACCCACCTATCTTTAAGTAATATTAGAATAAATGGAATATGCTATAATCCCCTCTATCCAAGGCAGTGCAGACTGCTGAAAAATATCACATCTTTAAAAGAACTCAGTCAAGCTACTCAAAGACAACAAATTCCTGGATTTCAGCTTTAGATCATTGGAAGGAAAAAGTTTTGAACAGGCGGAAAAAGAGCACACTGTAAGCTATAATACCTAGATCCAAGCACCCACCTGACCGATATCCAAGAAGAAGAGCACTATCACAGGCAAAAGAACGTTTATGAGAGACATTAAATAGCACTGCTGAAGAATATAATGGTAAACAGGGCATGCAAATATTTAATGTAGGTCTCACGAGGTAATAAACAAACTTACTATCAATAGTGTTCTAGGACTCGATGAATCAAAATTATGATAGATAAAATAGGATTCATGTTACATCAAACATATTCAAGCCCTTTTTGCATCAAAGATTCAGCACAGTTCTAATATTTACGACTTAAAAGACAGCATCGAAATAACATATTTCTAATCAAGTAGTAATATTATATTTTATCCCTTTTTGCTTACTCATCAGTTCCAAGGCGTCTACTAGTTCTTTCAGAGGCATATCAGCTGTTATAAACTTTGATGTATTAAGCAGTCTCTTATCTATCAGTTTAAAAGCCTTTTTTACGTGATATGGGGTATGATGATAGATCCCCTTTATAGTTAGCTCATTATAATGGAGGAGCTTTGTGTCTATATTAATAGATGTTCCTGAGGCACAACCACCAAAAAGATTTACAGTGCCACCCTTCCTCGCCATAGGTATTGTCACCTCCCAGACTCTAGAAAAACCAGTGGCCTCTATGGCTACATCAACTCCCTTACCTCCTTCAGTAAGGCCTTTAACAGCTTTTATGTGGTCATCCACTTCTGTGGCATTCACAGTAAAATCTGCCCCCAGCTCTTTTGCCACCATAAGCCTTTCATCTGAAAGATCGCTTGATATGACTATGGCACCTTTCAATTTAGCAAGTATTACAAAGAACAGACCTATGGGTCCGGCTCCGTTTACTGCTACCATGTCCCCTTCGGTTATGTTCGACTCATCTATGCCATGTACGGCACAGGCCAAGGGTTCAAGTAACGCTGCAGAACTGTAATCTACATAGTCGGGAATCTTTAAGGTGTTTATGGTCAGAATATCAGCTGGTATTCTTATGTACTGGGCATAGGCTCCATTGTTATATTCCAGATTCTCGCACATGGAATACCGCTTCAGCTTGCAATAATAGCACCTAAAGCAAGGCGCAGTGTTAACAGCCACTACTCTGTCCCCAATATCAAATCCTTCCACGCCATCGCCCAGTTCTAGTATATCTCCGGCCCATTCATGGCCGAATACTGACCCGTCTACTATCATAGTGGGATGTCCCCTTCTATATGTCTTTAAATCTGACCCACAAGTAAGGGCACTTTTAATCTTTACCAGAGCTTCTCCTGGTCCTATTTTTGGGATATCTGTTTCTTCAAATCTTACATCTTCTGGACCGTAGAACAGCTGAGCACTCATTTTCCCTTTCTTCATCACCATTTATCCTTTCATTCATTTTATTTCTCCCGGATCACAACCGGATTTCTAACTGTCTTTTTATATACTGTCTCAGCCATAGACAGTTTTTCTCCTGCAAAATCCTTGGCAATACTTTTAAGATCAAGCCTTAATAGCGGAAAATGCTTGTCATTTTTTTTAAGATAAAAACCGTTATTTATAAGGAACTTGAATGAAAGGAGGGAACTGTTCTCAAATTCTTTTTCACTTACATCCTCGTCAAGCCTCTTGCCCACAGTTTCAATAGCAGCTATATTCTTTTTTAGCAGGTCTTTTCCAAGTTCTATTAGAAGCCTTTTATTTATTTCATCACCGTTTTCTTTCGGTTTTTTATAGATGCATCCTAAAAAAATGCTTTCAGGATCAGGCGGAAATACATTAAAAGACCTGAGCTTTGGAAATATTTCATAACTTCCTGCCATTAGCAGCCCAACACATTTTCTGTCTTTGAAAACTCCTTTTACAATCCCACCTTTGTTAACAAAAGTGACTAGTTTTTTCTGTCCGTTTTTTCCATAGTCGGGATGTTTAAATCTCCTCCTAAAAAAATACCTGACATCAGAAAGGCTCCTGGTACCGTATAACTCCTCCAGAAAAGTCCCTTCTTCATAATCGAACCAGAAACTGCATTCCACACATTTGATGCCGCTCTTTTCCAGTTTATGGGCAGGCAAATCTTTTATAACCAGATTTAACCCCATTAAACTATTACCCTTCCTTTCATGGTGTTCCTAGTTTATTATATCACTTAATCACAGCGATTGAACTTTGAAATCCATTCTGAATTTTACTTTTGACTTATTTTGACAAGCTAGTTTAGCTCTGCTAATATTCTATTTGCTCTGTGTCCCTGTAGCTCAGATGGATAGAGCACAGGATTCCTAATCCTGGTGTCGGCAGTTCGAATCTGCCCAGGGACACCAGATTAGTAAATTCCCACTCTCTCAGATAATTATCCCCCCTATTTTTTATAAATAACTAATTATTATCTTTCTTTTTCATTAAAAATAATAATTAGTTATTTAATTTTATAAATTAATAAGAAAATCCAACTTTTGTCCAATCTGTTCCTATCTTTTAAAATAATAATATATATACATATTATTATGCACTTAACTCCACTAAACATATCTGATTTTAAAAAGACGTAGGAGTTATTACAATGGTATAAAACCAAATAATATATATGTAACTTCCCTTAGAGGGGAGTATGCTTGCTACACCATTTATTGATATTTGTTACTTTCTTTTCTTCTCTTCGAGTCTATCGTAGCTATACCCTAAAAAGTTTCTTTAGTATAATGAGTAACTATGAGAGTTTTATTACAGAATGCACTACTTAAGGAAGTAAGCCCTAGTAGTTGGAGACAAGGAAAGGGGATGGATTCTTTTAACTATGGACTAGCCTGTATCGCTGCAGTAGCAGAAAATGCTGGTCATCAAGTAGAAGTTATTGACACTCAGCATAAGAGAATGACTGAAGATCAATACACTAAGTTTCTTAAAGAGAATGCTTATGATGTAGTTGGGCTTACATTTTATACTCCCCAGGTATTTCAAGCAAAAAAAACATGTGCTTTCATTAAAAAGGTATTACCTGATTGCAAAGTTATTCTTGGTGGAGCCCATGTTAGCTCACTGCCAAAACCAACGATGGACTACATCCTTGATGGAGATTATGGGGTTATTGGTGAAGGGGAGATCACGTTCGTAGAGTTATTGGAGGTATTAGAGAAGAAAGAAGAACTTTCAACGGTAAATGGTATTGTTTATCGAAATAACGGGGGAATAAAACTAACGCCAACTCGATCCTCAATTAAGGACCTAGATACACTACCGATGGCTGCTTATCATTTATTTCCCATGAAAGAGTATGTCTGTTCTCCAAATGTTGTGAGTAGATATCCAACAGTGTCTTTTCAAGTAAGCAGAGGATGTCCTCATCGTTGTGCATTTTGTGACTATAACAAAACAACTGGAAGAACGTTTCGATACAAGAGCGTTCCTCTTATCATCGAAGAAATCAAGTATCTGAGAAAGACGTATGGCTATCGAGGCCTTGTGTTTAGAGATTCAACCTTAACGTTAAGTAGGAGTTTTATTGTTGAACTGTGTGAAGCCATGATTAAAGAACGCATTGACATGAAATGGATGTGCTATTCAAGAACTGATGTCAAGCAATCCAGAGAGTTGTTTTTTCTCATGAAGAAAGCAGGGTGCTGGCAAATTGGCTTTGGTTGTGAATCTGCCAATCAAAAATCTTTAGATTTATTACATAAAGGAACGACCGTACAGAACAACTTAGAGACGGTGACAGCTGCGTACGATTCTGGCCTCTCAGTAAGTACGACTTGGATCATCTGTTTGCCGAATGAAACCAAAGAAGATGTGTTAAATACGATCTCGTTTGCTACAAAAAAATGTCCGAGCCATATCGCTAAGTTTTTTATTCCAATTCCATATCCAAAAACGGAGCTATATGACATCTGTAGAGAGAATAGCGATATAGATGGGATTAAAGACGACTATGACCGATATGATATGTATAGTAATGATCCTGTGTATGTGAATCCGTTAATAGGCAAGGAAGAATCGCTAAAACTTTTAAAAAAAGTATATCGGAATTTTTATTTAAATCCAAAAGTTTGGTACAGGAATCTAAAAATGATAAAAGATCCAGATATGTTAGTTCGCTATTTTAATGGTATTAAGATCATGCTAGGTTTATGATAACCTCAGTCACTCACTAAGGTATCCATGTTGAGTTCTTCAACCTGATTTTTTGGGTTTCTAAAAGCCACAAAAAAAGTGAACCAAATTAATGCCATAGCCATATTCATATAAACTAGCATTAGTGAAAACAACACCGCTTTATTCTGAAAAACCTAAAATTGACTAAATATGTTTATCATTAATAATTCTTTGATTCCGATACTATTAATTGATATGGTTTGAGAGAGACGCCTAGCCTCTTGCTGATAGTTAGACCACCTTTAAGTTCTTTTTGCTGAGTCTCTATTGTCTCTTTAATAACGTTATTTTTGCTTTTTCTGGACTTGTTAGTCAATGTCTCTTATCATTTCCTTCACTATGCAAGATATGGAACATGGATATAGCGATATATTCTCTCAGTTGTTTCTGTATGGTTATGAGCATTGATAGATAATATATCTAAACCAACAGATTTTTATTTAAATTACCCAAAAGGTTTTAACATTGAGAATTATAAAACTCAAGAACCTATAGTAGAGAAAGATAAAGCTGTTGCTAATAATGTAGCCAGTGAAAATATATTTTGCATGAAATATGGAACAGAGTTATTCTCAACAGCTGTTTATTATAAGAAATGTGACAAAAAGGTAGATAAGTTTATTTTAGCTATACCTAAAACTCAATTTAGGCAAAGAAAAATTCTCTTTTAACTCCAAAATTATGGTTCTAACTTCGTACTCTATGGCCTTAGGATAAAATATAATATGTCTTTTTTAATTTCCCCACTATTGTAAAATAAAAAATAAGAGTTTATTTTAGATATAAAAAACACTTACACCAAAAAAACAAACAACTACATACATAAATACTATATAATATTTGAGGTCTTAAAAAACTAAGAAGTTATGTATTTATAATAGGAGGCAAAAAGATGAAAAGACTATTATCAATTATTTCTGTTTTAATTTTGGTTTTTATTCTAAGCTTTATTCTTATCAGTTGTCAGAAGGTACTCTCTGAAGAAGTTTTCCCAGAGAAAGAAGTTATAGAAAAAGAGGTAGCAGAGAAAACTATAGAAGAAGAAACGGAAGAAGAGAAAGAAGAGGAAGAAGCCCTAAAATACCACTTTCACCTTTTCAGACAATCGAACAGAATACCGGCTTGATTTAACAGAGAACGGAACTTCCGTTATTCACTATGCTACCGGTGAATCGGTTACAGTACCTTTCGGAGCTCTGATGCACTTTACTGATTGCACCCGTTACAGTAAAAACACCTCTTCGATTATTAATAATGTACGGTCCCATGCAGAAACATACGGCCGCTGGGATGAAATTGTTGATCTTCCTGTCGATTATCTCAGAACTTCGGTGTATCACACATGGGATGGAAAGACCCCGCAGGAATGTATCGATGAACTTGAAACCTGTCCCCTTGTATTTCCTGACAGGGCTGATAAAGTTATTGTTTCCTACACAAACCTTATGGAGTTCTCAAAAATCGGAAACTGGGATTTTGCCTTTGATCCTTCCTGGGATACTGACAATGACGCTTTAATTGACAGCGGGATAACAAATCTACCTGATTATGTGGATACGACTGTCTTTAATGAAGCCTGGAAGAATTATGTTGCCGTCTATTGGAAAGATTCATGGAAAACTGTTCTCAAAAAGAGAACAGATATTGCAGCAAAGCAGAATTTTGATGGCATCATGCTTGATGTCATGACAGGATACTTTACATGGATGAATGCGTATTCTGACAGTGATATCGATGATTTGAGACAAAAAAGTGTTACATTGATAAAAGAAATATCGGATTATGCAAAGACAAAATACGGCACTGCTTTTATTATCACTGCCAACCTTGACAGGGATACATGCCTCTACTTTGAAGACATCGGTACTTACGTGGACGGCGGATACTTTCAGAATGCCTTTTTCAACTGGGACGGATCTGCAATTGTTAATGGATATGGGCTGTCAGAATCGGAGGAAAGCTATGTGAATTCTCCTCTTGATTTTATAAAAAATCAGGGTTTTTCGCTTTTAAATATGGATCATCTTGGGACAGGATCGGTTGCATCAGGACTTGAGTTTGAGAACTATGATGAACGCATAACAGAAGAGAAGCTGCTTCTCATTTTCCGTTGGGCTGCAGAATCAGGATCTCTTCCCTTTGTCACAGAAGTATTCATGTCAGAAATATATATAGAGATTCCACGCTTTTCCAGAGTCATACCGGGCAAAGCTGCATTTGGAAACACAGAATATCGAGACTGGGTTTTGGGTAGTGATAGCGATGACGAGGTACTGACGGGCTCTGGTGACGATCTTTTTTATGGGGGACGGGGTAATGACCGTTTTGAAGGCGGACCAGGTACTGATACTGCCTTATTCACAGGCAAAAAAAGTTCTTACACAATTACACAAGAAAACGGTTCATCAACTGTAGTTGATAGCACTGGTCAGGATGGAGTTGACACTTTGATTGATGTAGAGCGCATTATATTTAATGACATGATTTATGAGTTCTGATTCTCACTCATATTTTAATTCTGATTATTGTTGAAATTAGCTTATTAATGCTTAAAATTTTTCAGATCTTGTTCTATGCCGCATCAGCTCTTCATCTGACATGGCAGACTTGATGTGGACGGAAGAGTTTGGCCGTACAGAGACTGCAAAGACATTAGATAATAATGGAAACGAGCTTGAATATTTAACGTGTAATATCGATAATGTATCAATTACTGCCTATAACGTAATGAAAATATCTATAATAATATAAATCATTATATTGAGCAGTACATAATTAATAATTTACATTGAAATCATGAAAGAAAAAATTATTATAATAATACCTTCTTATAATGAAAGAGAAAACATAGGTAAACTTATTGAAATATTAGAAAACAAAATTTTTCCAGAATTGTCTTGCCCTTAGTTTTTTCTACTTCCTCAATAGCTCCCTCTAGTAGCTTTATATATCCAGTACCCTTAGGTCTTCCTTTTGGATTACGGTTTTTACCGATCTTAAAAGATACACTTCAATTAAATATCAAAAAAGTTATAATAGTTTTATAATCAATGTGTCTTTTCTAAGGAAAGAAGTGTTGACTACAATGAAGAATAAAAAGTATCTATTAACCCCCTTTATTATATTCCTGTTAATCATTGGCTTTTCTCTTGCATGTGGAGGAGCTTTATCTTCAACTTTAGATGAGACCGTTGAAGAATATGAATCAGAAGCCGAAACTATCCAAGATGATAGTAAAAAGTTTCCTACTATAGAGCTCCAAATAATCGAAGGTCCAATATATTCTTCAGTTGATAATATTTGCTACTATAAGATAAAAGCAAATGTAACCGGCACCCCTTTCCCTATTGTAGAATTCTCTCAAGATGATTCTAATGGTGCTTGGGGTGAGCATATAGCTCAAATTAATCTATATAACTCTTCTGAGGATTACAAATTAAATGCAACCGCAATTAATTCTGAAGGTACTGCATTTTCTACAATTACTCTTAGGTGGGGATGTTCTGAACAAGAAACAGAAATGCCGGAATATTCTACCAACACTAATGAGGTTATGGAATATTTTTATGAGATTGCTTTCGGAGCTGAGTATGGCGGAATAGCACCCTTATTACATAAATGGAAAGATGACATTAGAATTAAAGTAAATGGTATACCCACAGGTTCGGATTTAGATACACTACACCAGGTAGCTAATGAGTTAAACTCTTTATTGAACAATACCTCGCTAAAAACTGTTGACCAGAATCAAAACATAGATTTTTATTTTACTACAGTAGACCAATTCCCATCAATAATACCCTCATATGTGCAGGGAAATTTAGGATACTTTCATGTCTGGTGGGACTCAATAGGATACATATCTAATGGAAAAATACTCATTGCTTCTGAAGGATTAAGCCAGCAGGAACGCTCTCATTTAATTCGTGAAGAGTTAACACAAAGTCTTGGCTTAATGAAAGATTCAAGCCGATATAAAGATAGTATTTTTTTCCAAGGATGGACTAGCACTGTCAGCTATACTTCAATAGATAAAGACATAATCAGTTTATTATATGATAACCGGTTAAAAGCCAACATGACAAAAGACCAGGCAAGAGAAGCACTTGGTATTCATTAAGAGAATCTATACGAGGATGATAATTATGAAAAAGTATATTATCACATTTTTTATAGTCACAATGTCTTTTTTTTATTAACTTTCTGTATAATTTAAGAACCAAGATATACTGCTGAAGAGAGGTAACCAATGGAAGAAGAAACAAAGAGGAAGCAGGAACAAGTTAATAATTACTTTGAAAAATATAAGAATATTATGAATATTATAATGTTTTTTTGAAATGTATGATCAATACGCAGATTCAATTGATAACTTGACCTAAAAATTTAATAAAGAAAAAAATAATTTTGATAAAAAAGTTAAATAAGAAAGCAACTTGGCTGAGTTAATTTCTGAAGAATATAGTGAATGATTTAATGACTATCCAGAGGTTAGACCTCCTTCTTTTATGAACAATATTTATAACAATTAGTTGAAATATCTATCCATTTCAAAACTAACCTTTAAAAATTTGTAACTAAAGTTAACAATAATAATATAGAAAATTCTGATTTACTTTATAGTGTAGACGCTGGAGACTTAAATCGAGTAAGGTCTTCTATAAGAAATGGCGAAAATGTAAATATGAAAAAGAGTTTAGGCCATAGTGTTTTTTAATTTGCAGTATATGGAATCGTAAAGAAATAATAGAATACTTGATAAATAATGATGAGGATATAAATATCAAAAGTAATAATGGCTTATCAGCTCTACATTGGGTAACAGGATTCGGACATAAAGAAATAATAAAGATGCTGATTTAAAAAGATACATATGTTAATTCTGAAAATAAAGTTTGCCAGACAGTTTTGAATTGGTCGTGCAACTCTAAAATAGAAAAGCAATTAAATCACTGATTAATGAATAGACTTACAGGATTATAATCTTGGTACAATTATGTTGAAGAAAGGTATTCATGAATTGAATTTCTGAATAAACCTCTTTATTCTTTTTTCTAAAATCATTTATTTTTAAAATTAACCTTTTGCTATTCTTAAAAAAGCTGTTAAATTATTAAAAAGATAAGATGAAAGAAATGCTCAAAAATAAAAAATTTAAGTGGTTAATTATATCATTAGCAATAACCATTCCATTTTTAATTTTATCATTCTTTGAAATCCACGCTCCCCTTTGGATAGAGCTCCCAATCTTTTTAGTAATTATAATTCTGATTGGTTGGAAAATATTTATTAGTGGCTTAAAGAGTCTAATAAGACTTCAGTTTTCAAATATCAATTTTCTTATGACCTTAGCCATTGCCGGTGCCTTATATTTGCAACAGTTCGAAGAGGCAGTAATTATCGTAATCCTATTTTCAATAAGTGAGAGTCTGGAAGAGTATGGAGTTAAAAAAAGCAGGAAAGCCCTTGAAAATTTGATTGAAAAAAACCCTAAAACTGCAACCCTAAAAGAAGAAAAAAAGAAAATCTCAATTGAAGATATCGGTATTGGTCAGGTAATACTAGTAAAGCCTGGTGATATAGTCCCTATGGATGGCAAAGTAGCTTACGGAAATTCACTTGTAGATGAAGCTTCAATAACTGGAGAACCTCTTCCAAAAAACAAATATAGAGGTGACTTAGTATATGCTGGGACCATAAATGGCAGTGGTTACATGGAAGTTGAGGTGCTAAAGAAAGCAAAAGATAATATTTTATCAAAAATTATTGAGCTTACCTATAAAGCTACCGATAAAAAGATGACCTCACAGAAATTTATTGATAAATTTGCAAAATTTTATACACCATTAGTTGTTGGAATTGCTATCTTGCTTGTAATTGTCCCTGTAGTAATTTTAAAGAATCCTTTTAATTACTGGTTCAACCAGGCTTTGACTCTGCTCATAATATCCTGTCCTTGTGCACTTGTCATTTCTACTCCGGTTACTATCTTTTCTGCTTTAGGGAATGCTATGAAGAATGGGGTGTTAATAAAGGGTGGCAAATTCTTAGAGGAGATGGGAAGGTTAACGGTTATTGCTTTTGATAAGACCAAAACCCTTACTTTAGGTGAACCAGAAGTTTCTGACATTGTTACTTTCAATGGCTTCAGCCAAGAAGATGTACTTGCTTGTGCTGCTGGTCTGGAAATCTTCTCAGAACACCCTATCGCCAAAAGTCTTCTGGCTAAAGCAGGGTCTCTTGGTATAGATGTTCATAAGTTCTATGACTTTAAGTCTGTGACTGGAAGAGGCATAAAAGGACAGTGTACAGTCTGTAAAGAGAGTAAACATTTCCTAGGGAGCTTTAAATTTATAAAAGAACAACCGGATCTCAGGATAAATAAAACCATTACTAATGAAATTGAAAAGTTTGAAAAACAGGGAAAAACTGTAATTGCAATGAGTGAAAATACCACAATTAAAGGAATCATTGCTATTACTGACAAAATAAGGAATGAAGCAAGATCAGTTATAGATAACATTCGGGAACTTAAGATTAACCCAATGATTTTGACTGGTGATACTGAACCTTCTGCCAACTTTATTGGTTCTACTTTAGGCATAAAAGAAATTAAGGCCTCTCTACTTCCCCAAGACAAAGTAGAAGAGATTAAAAAATTTAAGAAAAAATACGGACATATAGCAATGTTAGGCGATGGAGTAAATGACGCCCCTGCACTGGCCAGCGCTTCTGTAGGTATATCAATGGGCTCCATTAGTTCAGATGTAGCCATTGAAAACTCGGACATTACATTAATGAACGACAACCTAACGAAACTTCCTTATTTAATAAGCTTAGGCAGAAAAAGTCTAGCTATTATCAAGTTCAATGTTATTTCAGCAATTCTTATAAAATTCATATTTTTATCTTTAGCTCTATTTGGAATAAGTAACTTAACACTAGCAATTGTAGCTGATGTGGGTGTAACGATATTTGTAATTTTAAATGGTCTTAGACTGTTTGGATTTAAGATAAATTCTGAATATTTATTAAAAAATATCTAAAATCTTAACTTTAAATTTTCATTAGAACATTTATGACATACTTTTCTTAAGTAATTGTCTCATTGGACAAAGTTAGAACTATAATTATTAATTCAAATGAAACATTTTTATGCCAGAATATGTAATTTTGCTCTGATAAAATAACTTTTTTATTTATTCCAAATAATTCTGAGCTTCCTAAAATTAAAATATCAATATCTGCTTTTAAAACATCCGGAATAGTATTTTAGTTTATGAATCAGCCTATTTCTATCTAGCAAATAGCTATATTTTGCCAATAATTTTTTAACTAATTTAATCTTTTTTAACATTTCAGATATACACTTTTGTCTAGTTACCCTGCACCTACCCTCACAATTGATTTATGATCTACTCTGATGTGTAGCATTTTCTTGGTATATTCCTTTCTTCTCTTTTTATATTTTTCTGGTCCAGAATCCAATTTTAAAATTGGACTAGTTCTTAGTGTAAGATTAGAGGAGTCTGAAATTCATTCAAAAAAGGCGGTTGAAGAAAGCATTCTATCCAGGACTTCAATATCAAGTCTTATTCATAGAAATATAGAAGATATAAGAACTATTGTGTTAACGATTAATATATAGATAGTTCTAAATATTATAATTAGTAAATAAATACTTATTCTTTTTTCATCTTTCATAAATCAAAAAATTTTCTGAAAATCCATCAACTTCCCCCACAATTTTACCATCAAATATCTCTACTTTAAGTTTTCTATCTTCTATTAATTCAAATAAAACAGTACCTATTATTTGTTCTTCAGAGTTTTTTACTACCAACCCTTTTATCAAAGATTTCCGGTCCCAGCAGACATCCCCATTAAAATAATTATAATAGACCAGCTCATACTTAATCGGGGTCCCTACTCCTATATCGGAAGGGTCAGGATAATTCCCTTTTATTCCAAATTGTTTTGGTTCACCTTCATATAAGCCAAATGATATTATTATTTGTCCTGGATCAATATAATCATATGCAATTGTCAGATGCCCCTTATAATAAGCTCCAGACTCATCTTTAAGTCCCCTGTATTTATTTGTATTTTCCCTAAACCAGTTTCCAACTAGTTTCCCATCAATATCATAATCAATCTTTCCCCCAATCGGATCCTCTGTCCTTAAACATTTTTCAACTAACAGGCTTTTTATTGGCTCATTAAAATAGTCAAATGGGTCTTTAACATGTATTTTCCATGCTTCAGCTTCATAACTTTCCGGGACTACAAAACCGGTTAAGATTACACTTTTATCAACAACATTAAAATCAAGACTTCCACCATACATTCCAATGACTTCTCCTGCTTCTACATGTATATTTACATTAGCAAATTCACCTAGAGGAGGAGCATAGTTTGCTATCTTTCCTGAAAGTTTGTCTATATGAATATATATGGTTGTTATGGTAGAGGTATGTTCAATTACCAATCTATAATCATTTATTATCTCACTCGTAGTATCACCTGGATATGAATTCATATGCTGAATACTTGTAATTACTCCTTCAGCAGGGGAATATACTTCTAAGGAACCTTCCAGCTCTGTAGGATAAGCCTCCACATAGTATTGGTGATCTACAGGAGTAACATGACTTCCAGACATTAAACCCATCGGATAAATAAAGAGAAGTTTCCCAAGTTCCGTGGGAGGATAATCAAATTTTATCGCACCTACACTAAAATCTTTTTTCTCCTCTTTGTCCTCAAATAGTTCTTTTTGTTCTTCTTCTAGTATTTTATCTTGAACCGTTTGATCTTTCTCAATATTGTCTTTTGCTGGCACAACCTGTTTTACACAACTGGTAATTAAAATGATTAAAACCAAAAAGAATAAAGTTCTTAAGCTAACAGTTTTTAAAAACAATATAGTTTTTATTCCTATTTTTCTCATTGTCCTTTTATCCCTTTCTTACTCTATCTTCATTCCATTTTTATCTGAGAAACTTTTTCCTAAAATTTCTAGAAATCTGAGTTTCGTAATATTCACAAAAATTTGAAACTTACTTAATCATCTCATATGGGAGTCCGTAGTTCTTGCATGCTCTATAGTCAGCAACTTGTTTGTTACCAGTTCCAAATGTATACCAAAAAATGGTCTGAATGTCTTACTCTCATCAACATTATACATACAGGCAGAAATCCTGAATATCGATACCAGAGTTATTAGATTTTTTCTGTATTCCCGTACCATACAGCGGCATAATTTACCCCTTCCCCCCAAGCTGTTCATCATAGAATTGATACCATCAAAGACTCCCTTTCCAGTAAGGCTGGGTTTAAACCAGACGGTAGACCGAGTGGGATTAATCTTATTATCCAATTTACCATGGATACCAACTGGAAGTTCCACGTCCTCACCTTCAGCTATTTTCATTAAGGGTCCTATGCCTTTTATCCTATTTATCCTAGCTATGGTAACCAGCATACCAGTTTTTGTGGTTATATATTTGCAAGACTTCTTGTAATCCTTTTTTAGTTTTAACTTTTTACTAATATTCTGACTTATTTTTGGAAAGATAGTAACAAAAAAAGGATTTCTTTTTTTTATTTAGCTAAATCTATAGTGAAAGCTTATAATTATCATAAAAAAAAGTTATTTTAACGCATTTTTACTGGAATATAATTTTTTAATTTTTTTTCAGTCAACATGTAATTTAATTTTGCAAATCGTTGGATTCCATTGTTAAGAAGTGATATTGGCCAATCAACACCTATTAATGGCTTTGCATAGTTTATGAAATCATCTGTAACATCTATTCCATCTGAAGCTATCCATGATTTTGGTAAAAACCTTTGAGAATTTGCCACTATTCTTAAACTAACTTTTGAATATTTTGAAGTGTATTCTGCACACTTTTCCCTTAAAATTGTTGCCATAAATCCAGTTTGATTTTCCATTGCAATTGCTACTGCATAAGCTCCAACTTCATATGCTTCTTCAATATCAACTTCGGATCGATATATTGCTGTAGAACGTTGAATGACTCCCGGTACCTGGGCAGTTACATAACCACGGGTTGACAACCTCAAACTATTTAAATGATTTATTACAACCTGGGCAACAGTTACCTGACTAGCTCCATATTCGATATTACCAAAACTATCTTTTTTTTCACCCAATGATCCTACATCAAAACCCTCATTTACTACTACAATACACCTTCCACTTTTTTTGAGTTCTTTGTTGACATTCTCGGTAAGGGTATCAAGATTATGTCCAGATTCAGCAAAATACATCTGTAGTGGAAATTGTCTTTCAGGATCCGCAAGTCGAGCCGCCGCTGTAATGTAGCCTGATTTTCTTCCCATTGCCTGTATAACCAATACATTTTCAGAAACACACATCCCCTTATTTTCTTCATTTATATCTTGAATAAGATTTGCCCAATAACGAGCTGCACTGCCGTATCCGGGTGTATGATCTATTATAGTAAACTCTTCGTCTCCCAGGTCATTATCAATCGTTTTAGGAACTCCTGTTACGATGAGATTTATATTTTTCCTTTTTGCAAGTTTCGTCACCTTATATGCTGTATCCATTGAATCATTACCACCGATATAGAAAAAATATCCTATATTATGGGCTACAATAACATCAATTATTCTTTCATAATCCTCTAAACAATCCTTATCAAGCTTGTAACGACACGTACCGATAGCGCCTGATGATGGAGTGTGTTTTAGAAGGTCTAATTCCTTACTATCTTGTTTCTTTATATCGATTAATTCTTCCTGAAGAATACCCTCTACACCATGTTTTGCGGCATAAATATTATTAATTCTTTCGTTATATTCCATGCATCTATGAATCACTCCCAAGAGTGATGAATTAATAACGGGTGAAGGTCCCCCGCCAAGAGCCACTAGTGCATTTTGTTTCAATTAAATAATCTTCTTTTTTAATTCTGGATAATCACTTAATTTATAACTTTCATTGAAAAAGTATTTAATGTTATCGTAGGATACTTCCGGAGGAACATGATGATCGCAACCAGGAAAGAAACCGCTTTCAGCTATTAATTCCTTGGTCTTGGTAATTTCATCATCAATAGCAGTTTTTCCAGCCGCAAGAGCTATTTTATCAATATTTCCAAACATTATTAAATTTTTTCCAAACTTCTTGCGAAGTACTCTTGCATCGTTTCCAGCAGCGCATTCCAATGGATAGGTTGCATTTATACCAACATCCACCCATAGAGGCATAAGCTCATCGATATTACCGTCTGAATCAACAATTATTGCATCTACTCCATTGTCATGAAGAAGTTCAATTACTTTTTTATATCTGGGGGACATGAATTCCTTAAAAAATTTTGGAGTAATGAGAGGACCTTTATTGAAACATATATCCTCCCATACCCAGACCCATTCCAGTTTAATGCCTGCAGCAAAAACTTTTTTTAATAGTTCGTAAGCTAAATGTGTCTGCCAATCAAGCATGTCCTCAATCAATCTAATATCTTCAAATACTGCAAATGAAAAGTTTTCCAGCCCCATATAGTTTCTCGGCATCCCGCAAAGAGAATATGCGAACATCCCCATAACAAAATCTCTTTCTTCCCAGCTTTTCCCTTCGTGCTCGGGTTTAAGGGGCCACATCATTTTATCATCAGTCATGATATCCCAGCCTTCAGGGAATCTTTCTGGTGAAGCTGGGTCAAGCCTTTTTTTATATGCTTCCCAGCTTTTTCTATCAGTTACCGGATACCCTAAATACTGGGGCATGGATTCAAAGTCACCTTTTCTTCTTCTTACATGGCTACCATCTTTTTCTATTAATTCAATATGTTCGCCATCATCTTTTAACACTTCTATATCAAATAATGGAATGAGAGGCGGAGCCCAAGGAGGGTTTAAGTTTTTACCTAGCCCCTGGATTGCACCGTTAGGAGCTATGGCCTCATTCTGGTTTTCATGGCCTAGAAAAAGCATATTTATTTCTTTTACATTCTCCATATTTTTTACAGGCATTCCCTCTTTCATCCATCTGTCATATGTCTCATTCCAACAAAAAAGCCCGAATGTGAAGATATCATTTGGTCTTTCAAACTTACAAATCTCTTTAAAGCGTTCACGAGTCGTCATCTTTTCCCTTTCTCTTTCATAGACTTTTGATAAGTAATAATTTCTAATAAATTATAAATTTAAGGGGTAGTTCCCATATTTTCTTGTAGTATTTATCATTGCCATATAGTTTTCTACAGGCACTGCTGAATGTATGGTATTGCTTGAAGATAAAATATGACCACCTCCATGGGCCGCCTTTTTAATGCATTCAATGGTTGCTTTTTCTACATCCGCCGGACTTCCAAAAGTCATAAGGTTAGCACAATCAATATTACCCCAGAGTGATACTTCCTTGCCATACTTTTGTTTAACCAGACCTATATCCATCCCAGCCGCAGGCTCTACGGGATTTAAGCAGTCGATCCCTTCGTCTCTGAGAAGGTCCAGAATAGGCCAAAGATCGCCATCACAATGTTTTATGAAAGGAATATTTGATTCCTTTGCAACTTTTATTGTCCTTCTTAATCCGGGGATTACAAATTCTTTTAAAGTGTCTACAGACATCCAGAGTCCATAATTACCAGCGTAATCCTCTGCTTCTACGATTGCATCTGCTCCCATCTCTATCGCTTGCTTTTCAAGTTCTATAAAGAAATCCGTAACCATTTCAGAAAGTCGCTTGGCGAAATCAGAATTCAAATAATAATCCATTAAATAGTTTTCAAAACCTCTAATAAAGATTGGATAAATAAGAGAGCTATGCATCAGAAAAAAAACTGCTTTTTTCCCTTTTAGTCTTTCTATAGCCTGTCTAAGAGATTCTAAATTTTTTGGATCTTTCGGATCTGGCATCTTATATGTATCAAGAAACTCCATAGCATCCATTTCAGGTTTTATAAGTGGTTCTATAGGGGTTGGAAAGAATCCCTGCATTTCTTTAAAGTTTCTTACTACTCCAAAATAATCTCTTTTTAAGTCTGCCCCTACATCTTCATAATCGATATCGTAAAAGACTGTAACTCCATCAATATCAAAATTTTCATAAAAGTCTAACCAGGTAGAACCTGGCATTATTTTCTCCATAACAGCTGTGTCAATAGCTAATTCCACCATCGGTATTTTATCTGGAATTCCACCATTTAATGCAGTCAATACTCTTTCAGCTGAATTCATGTTCATCTCCCCTTTTTAAAATTATTTTAAGATATATTAAAAGAGTAATATTGAGCAAATTGTAATAATACTATTACGGCTATAATTTATAACTAATCTAAATAAAAATGTCAATATTTGGTCATTATTATCTCTTGCCTTACCCAATCTTCGGTCCAGTTTTTAAGTTAGTATATAAGCCACTTATAGGCTGGTTGCACTTATCCTGATTTGAGGTTCAGGGTAGTA
>Ga0187827_10001920_pt1 | contig 29283 bp, 20 predicted proteins | sample ETNtaG_39_FD_167969 | JGI IMG/M metagenome (GOLD analysis project Ga0187827, IMG submission 167969) | Marine microbial and viral communities from oxygen minimum zone, Eastern Pacific Ocean - ETNP2014_SV_150_PacBio MetaG (Illumina Assembly) | ecosystem: Environmental > Aquatic > Marine > Hypoxic...
TTTCGCCCGCGTAAAACGAAGGGTGGGTTACGCAAGGCAGGGCCGAGGACTTCTCTTGACCGATCCCATTCCTGCGCCACGTGACGGACGCAAACTCAAGATTGTGAACATGGTCGATTATTACCTCGCCATATGCGCCCATCTTGGCTGCGCGGAGCTCAGTCGGACAGAGGAGCTTTTCACCTCGACGGAGAGCGATAGACGAGCGGATGAGATTCTCAAGAAGAATGGAGTGAAGGATAGCGATGCGATCGTGGGCCTCGCGCCGGGGGCCGGGTACGGCCCTGCCAAACTCTATCCGTTGGACCGCTACGCCAGAGTGATGAACGCTCTGGCGGAACAGCATGGCGCCCGCATCCTGCTGATTACCTCACCCAAAGAAATCGATATTGCCGGTAAGATCTGCGGGGACCTTGCAGGCAGGCCGATTCGACTCGATGGAGAGGATGTGGACCTGAGTGTGGTGAAATCACTGATCAAGCGCAGTTCGCTGATGGTGACGAACGACACGGGCCCCCGGCATATCGCGGTGGCCATGGATAAACCGGTGGTGGTGGTTTTCGGTCCGACGAGCACGCAGTACACCGACGTGAATCTCGGGAAGACAATCATCGTCCGTGAAGAGGTCGATTGCAGCCCCTGCCAGCTCAAGGTCTGTCCCATTGATCACAGGTGCATGGAACGCCTGCAGCATGAGAGGGTACTGTCCGCTGCGAAAGAACTGATGAAGCGTCACGTCTTGAGAGGCTGATTGGACTGCGCCTGGAGACTATCGAGTAGGACTTAAACGGTCAGGATCAGGAAGAACAGACTCACACCCTCTGCCAATGGCTTCTATCGTACTTGTCGAACCTGAGATTCCCCAGAACACCGGCAACATCGGCCGACTATGCGCGTGCACGGATACAGACCTTCACCTTGTCGGCGCATTGGGGTTTTCCATTGACGAAAAAGCCGTCCGCCGAGCAGGAATGGATTACTGGCTCCAACTCGACGTGAAGCGTCACGAGACACTCGAGGGGCTTGAGTCTGAATTCCCCGACCGCCGTTTTGTCTACTGCAGTTCGCGGGCGGATCAGGTTTATACGGAGTTCGCATTCCGGCCGGATGACTTCCTGGTTTTCGGTAAAGAAACAGCCGGCCTTCCCCGCACGTTAATCAGTGAGAATCAGGAACGGAGCGTTCGAATCCCGATGTGCCAGGCGTTTTCAGGACGCAGCCTGAATCTGGCGCACGCCACCTCGATCGTGCTTTACGAGCTCATCAGACAATGTGAGCTCTTGAAGTAACGATTCGCGTGGCTCGCGTCCCTTCTGTCACAGCCAGGCGCGAAATTGAAGGAGTTTTCAAGTGCTCTGTTAATAGCACTTGTTACGCTGAAAATGGAAACGGCCACAGGTTCAGACAGCCGGCGCTAAAGTTTGAGGTTGCATCAGGTTACGGCGTGCCTCGGAAGAGATGTAACACTTGCGTAAGGATTTTCGCATTGCTAGACTCCAACGCCATTTCAAGGATGGCTGCTGCTGAATGAGCTTCCCCCAATCCTGCCCGCGGGCAAAATCCAACACTGAGTATTTCTTATGTTTCAGAGGATTTTAGTGGCCGTCCTTTCGATCTCACTGATTGCACTGCCTGGCTACAGCTACACCTTTACATTTGAGGGGGCAGTTCCCATCAGCCACCGTGGAAACGCTGGGATCGATCCCGACGATCCAGATAACGAGACCGTGACGGTGACTTTTGATATCGATGATGCCGCGACAGAGGAATTGAAGACTGCCATCGAGAATGCCGCCACAACCTGGAACAATGTGAGATCCGTGGATGGTTTTTCTGATCTGACTATTGTTACAAGACGCACTGCGAACGCGAATACCGTTCAAGATGAGAGTAATCTTGGGACTCAGGCGGGGGTTAACATCATCTCCTTTGCCGCAACCTTGCCAACAGGGGTCACGTTTGACAGTTCCGAATTCGGTAGAGTCTTTTTTACCACCACGCAGCATCAGCTCCTGACCTTTTCCAATACAGACGCTTTTGGTCGCACTGGCAATAATTTCGGCCTCTTCCAGCGTGAGATCGTTGATGTCGATATTGCTTTTAATCCCAATCCACCTAGTACCATCGCCACAGAACCCAGCGGAGGGCAGGTGGATGCCGAGTCCCTCGCTTTGCATTTTCTCGGTCGGGCTTGCGGTCTGAACGTTTCGACTCTGATGTCTGCAGTGATGTATCCATTCCCCAATGTTGGGAATACACACAAACGGGCCCTCACGCAGGACGATAAGAGCGGGATGGCTATTATTTATCCCAGCGCCAACTTCAGGACGTTCTTTGGGCAATTGACCATGCGTTTGGGTAAGAGAACGAGAATCGTCCCGCTGGAAATCGATCTGTATGTCGGTGCCCATGTGGTCGCGATTAATAACGAAACCGGGATCATTCCTGCGGCTTATATGACGACTGATCAGACCCTGGCGGGCGATGAGGATTTCATGAATGAGGACTTCAATGGTTTGCCACCAGGTGAGTACAAGTTTCTCATTGAGCCGAATGACGGACCGATCACCGGGGATGATGTACCGTTCCAGCCTAATAATTCTTTTGATGAGACGGCTCCCGGCCGTTTCCTGGACGATACAACATCTTCGAATACGGGATCGGTCACCTTGGCACAAAACTTCAACTCTGCCGCCACGGATCTGATTTTTAACATCACAGCGGGAGGCGGAGATTCTGTTACGAACAGTGTGGGCCTGTTTCTTAATGCTGCCGATATCGCAGTGAATACCGTGGACGGACAGGCGCGCCCGGTGTACGTTGCAGTAGGGAAGTCGATTACTCTGACATTGGGTGGTGTAGGGCTTGTGGAGGATACGAACAACCCCAACCAGCTTGTCATTACTGGACCCGATATCACCCACTCTATAGTTGCAGTCTCTCCTGCTGGGACTCAGGCGACGTTAAGGGTCGATGTTGCCGCTGACCCGGACGATGACATTACTACCGAGGCGGAGCCCCGAGCCATTATCTGGCAACAAACAGGACAGTTGACCTCTCTGGTGGGAGGCCTGGTCGTGATTCCCGATACAGGGGGAAGTACCGGCGGTGGATCCTCTGGTGCGGATGTCCAGAAAACACAGGGCAAGAACCAGTCCAACTGCTGCGTGGCCACGGTGATGCTGAGTAACAGCGCATCGGAGCTCTTCACATTACGTTCGGCGCGCGACGATCTGCTCAGACAGAGCTCGCCGGGCGTGGCCGCTACGAATGTTTACTATTCGAACAGCCCTGTTGTTGCTCCCTCTTTTGCCAGGAGTGCAACGCTTCAGGCCATCGGAAGGAAGTTGCTCCGAAAGTCGGCCGTCGGGCCTCTGCAGATTGTGAGACCAGAGCGGTCGGGCACCGCTCCTTCCTACGCCCGCAGACGGCCACCCAGCCATTTCATTTGCAGTACGATCTTTCGGTAGGCAACGCGGCTGGGCTGCGGCTAGCTTCCGCCAAGTTGCTGTTTTCTGTACCGGGCTCCTGAAGAATGGCACTCCGTCAACGCGACCTCGCATGACCGGCCCTGGACGGCTTGGCCAGCGCGCTGTTCGAAACGACCGCCATCAAGATTCGAACACACATGAAACTAACCATCGTCCTCATCCTGGCACTTCCCCTCCTTCACGCGCAGGATCGCGATAAAGACGGTCTGCCAGACCACATCGAAGCAGAATTCGGTTCTGACCCAGACTCCGCCGAGACTTTCAAGCTGGTCATCAACGACGGCCTCGAATCTGAAGAGCACAGAAAGCGAGAGTCATACGATCCGACGAAAGACTTTCTGCACATCGAACACTGCAACGTGGCAGAAGGTCGTTCCATATGGAAGGCCACATTCGCCGAAGCGCCCACGCCGAAGAACGCTGTCTTCCATCTCTACGTCGATTCGGACGCCAACAATGAAACTGGCCGCCGCGCAGGCAAAGGAGCGTCCGCTACAGGTACTGATTACATGATCTCAGTTGTCGGTGGGCGTGGTGGATGTGCCTATTACGCGCCGGATGGCACGAGAACAGCCGGGCCCGCGGTGAGTTTTTTTGCGCAGGGCAAGGACCTGTTCGTCGCATGCGATGCGCCGCTGGATCGCGATGGCAAGGGCATCCGCTACGCTCTTTACGTCCTGAGCCATACGCTGACCAGCTATGGGAAGAGCGCAACGATGAGTGACTATTCCCGCAAAGTGCAGCTCAGTGGCTTACCGATTTCAAAACGGAAGAAGATCCTCCGGGCCATAGATCACAAGGAAAACTTCAACGTAGATGCGATGTTCGGTCTCGATGAACTGCATCGCATTCTCCTTCACAAAGACGCGACGGAGATTCGGCACGACCAACTCGAGATAGATGGCTTTTACGTGGACCACCAGACGTCAAGGCGCTTTCCTCACCTTTCATTGTCCACATCGCGGGCCAGGGCGTGGTGCACCGCTCCCGTCAAGGGAAGACACACCATTGGATTCATGATGTATGACGACGGCGCAGACGAACGAATAGAGATTCTCATTAACGGCAAATCCAAGGGGCTCGCGGTTTCGAACCAGAACAACTACCGGACCTGGCTCTATTGGCTAAGGGATCCTGTCGATCTGAAAGGCGACGAAAAAATCGAACTGAAAGCAGTTGGCGCCAATGGCAAGCACGCAGTGATCAATCTGCTCTTTTTGAAGAGCGCGCCCAAACCGCGACGCATGCATTGGAAAGTCGAGAACTTGGTATCGAAAGTCTTACCTGTCGCGCCCGGCGAGGTGACGATTTCATGGACGACGACCATGCCCTCCAAAACGGTGTTTGAGTTTGGCGATGGAAAACCAGCGGGAAAGAGGATTGAAGATCCTTATCCCCACATGGTCCATCGCGTGGTTCTTAGAGACCTGCCTGAGGGCAAGGTTTTTCAGGGACGTGCAATCGGCATGAAGCTGGATGACAGCCCGTACGCCAGCGAGGTCATTGAATTCAGCCTTTCGCCGCCCAAAGCTCCGGAGTCAGTGGCTGAGACCGTTCGCGTTCCACTGAAAGTGCAGAACATCCATGATGTTGAGGCGAAGAACTGGCCCGTCAGCTCGGGTGTTCCCATACCACAGGGCCGGCTGGGCTCATCCGAAAATGTCCGACTCATTTTTCCAGGCGAAGATTCGGAATCTCAGATCGAGGTCACGGCCCGATGGCCGGACGCGAGTGTGAAATGGCTGCTGGTTTCGTTTCTTGCGGATGTCCCTGCCCGGTCGACAGCCACCTACGAGCTCGAGTTCGGCAAACAGGTGAAGCGGGCAGGCACAGCAAGTCCGATAGCGAAGGCTTCGGAAGAGGGAATCGCCCTGCCTGGCGCATCGATCGATCGTATGGGGCGTCTTCACATTCGGGGTAATGTCTGCGAAACGAGTGTGATTGATATTACGGACAGAGATGCTCGCCCACGAAAAGAGGCCGAGATCACCCTCGAAAGTAACGGGCCCGTGCGCGCTGTGGTGAAGACCGTTTCAACGCTCTCGAATGAGGACGGCTCGGCATCCTTCACGATTGAAAAGAGAATTGAAGCCTGGCGCGGTGTTCCCTTTGTCCGTGTGCATCACACGTTCCTGAATTCGCTGGCACCGACCTTCACGAATATCGATGAACTCTCTTATGTCGTTGCCAATGTTGAACCGAACTGGGATGCCCTTCGTGTGGACGGTTCAACGGTCAGCCTCACCCCCACCCGATCGGTGCAGCAGCATTTCGATTCAGAGTTTGTACACCACAAGCAGAAAACAAAGGGACGTTTGAACGGATCTATCATCAGTACGACTGACAGCGGCCTGGCCATCGCAGTCAGAGATTTCTGGCAAAACTATCCCAAGTCTTTTTCAGTCACCAGCAAGGCGCTCGTTATCGGTCTCTGCCCGGATTTCGAGCCCGGCCTTTACGACAGTTTTCCCTTCGAGCGCGAGGGACACCAACTCTATTATTACCTGCGGGACGGCCACTATCGCTTCAAGAGCGGCATGGCGAAGACGCATGAAATGCTCATCGGCGCCGGCAACCGGCAAGAGCGCGAAGCGATGTGCACGCTCTTTCAACGGCCACTGATCGCCACCGCTCCACCAGAATGGTATTGCGAATCGAAAGCTCTCTATGACATCGCCCCGCGAAATCCCAAGAAGTTCAAACTCTATGAAGAGGGAATCGACCACAATCTTGAGCGTTACAAACTCCGCCGCGAGCAGCAGCACGATTACGGGCTCATGAATTACGGGGACTGGTACGGTGAGCGCGGCGCCAACTGGGGCAATGTGGAATACGACACTCAGTTTTCGTTCTTTCAGGAATACGTTCGCTCCGGCAATGCCGACGCGTTTGTCCTTGGGAAAGTAACGGAGCTCCACAACCGGGACATAGACACGCTTCACTGGGCCGCTAATCCAAAAAGCAGGGGCCTCGTTTACGTCCACCAGATGGGGCACGTAGGCGGCTATTACACAAAGTCCGTTCCCGGCACCCTCGGTATACCCAGGGCCGGCGGCAGCATTGGACACGCGTGGGCGGAGGGTCATTTCGCCCACTACTTCCTGACCGGTGACCGCCGCTCTTACGAGACCGGCAAGCTCATCTCCGACTTCTTCATTCACAAACATCTCGGAAGGCCGTACGACTTTTCGAGCTGTCGCGTGCCGGGCTGGCATCTCATCATGAATTCCTCAGCCTACGCCGCGACCGGCGACCCTTACTACCTCAACGCATCCAGAGTGATCGTAGATCGAGTGCTTGAGAATCAGGACAGGCTCCCTCTGCCGATGCCGGAGCATCAGTTCGAAAAGGGGATGCGCACGCATCAGATCGGTGGATGGACCCGGCAGATGGTGCCCGGACATTGCCGGTGTACCCCGCGGCATCGCGGCAACGCAGGATTCATGGTCGCCGTCCTGTTGTCCGGCCTGAAGTATTACCACGACGTGACTGGGGATCCTCGTGTCAAGGAATGCATTATCCGCGGCGCGCACTTTCTGCTGGACGAATGCTGGTCGAATCAGACCCAGGGCTTTCGTTACACCTCATGCCCCAAGACCACCTACGGCCGCGGCGCGAACCCTCTGATGATTGAAGGTGTGGCCCGGGCGTATCGCTGGACGAAAGACAATCGATTCCTGCCGGTCGTCAAAGAGGGGATGGCCATCGCAGCACAAGGCAGCGGCTACGGCAAAGGATTCTCTTTCTTCTACCGATGCGCACCCCGCGTCCTTGCCGATTTGGATGCTGCCGGGCTCACCGTGAACGAGCGACCGCCGCCCCCGCCGGCAGCCAAATTCGAGAAGCCGGATTGGATGAAGAAGCTCAAGCCCGAGGAGCATGTCGTGCTCCAGGCGGAATCGTATTCCAAGCAGGAAGGCGGCATCGTGGATGTCCGTGACGACCGCATGGCCACCTGGGGCAAAATGATCACTCGCTGGCACAGCCACATCGGTCACGCACTCGAGTGGAGTTTCGAGATACCGGCAGATGGCAACTACAAGATCATCTTCCGATACGCGACCGCCGGCACAGAAACCCGACGCAGACTCAAGCTCGACGGCAAGCGGGTTGAGGGTATGCCCGATGAAATCGAATTCGAGAGAACCGGCGGCTACGGCACGGATCACCGTCATTGGCGATTCAAGACGCTCGAAACAGCAGAAGAAAAGGAGGTGGTAGTACCATTGAAGGCAGGCAAGCACACTATCCGCATGACTAACCTCGGGGACGGACTTGGAATGGATTTCATTCTGCTGGTGCGAAAGTAGGCCAAGCTCGGGCCTGCCCCGATGGTCGGCCCCTCACATCCCCTACAGCAGGCTGTCCAGGCTGAGCAGCCGGTCGAAAAAACACTCCTCCTCCACATGCGGCACAAGATCTCCGAGATAGATGAGCACCGGCCGTATCGACAGATGACGGGGATAGGACAATCGACGGATCTTCTCCGCCACTTCCGAAACAACATCGAGGCCGACCTTTTTCGTGGACTTCACCTCGCACACAAAGAGCGCCGACTTGGTGTGGACGAGCAAATCGATCTGGCAGGCTTGCTTCCGGCGTGTGGCGTTCTGGAAATAGGGGGATGCGGAGATCACGCTTGCTGATGGGATTCCGAGCTTCTCCAGGACATCAGGCAAATTGCGCAGGACCAGGTTCTCCAGTTGCAGGCCCATCATGGAATCGAAACCGGCCAGGCTGTCCAGGTCGCGAAACCTGAAGAGGCCCTTCTCGATGGCATCGGTACGCGGGGCCACATACTTCAGGTAGAATCGCACGTAGTTGTCACACAGCCGATATCGGCTGAGCTTGCCCTTCCTTCCGGTCTTTGTGCTGAAGACGAAATCCCGGGCAATGAACCCGGACTGCTCGAGATCGCTCAAGTACTCGCTGGTAACGCCGCTGGGAGCGACCCCAAGGTTCTTACAGATGCTCTTGAGGCCCTTGGGGCCGGCGACCAATGCCTCGACGACGCGCCTGTAGATGACTGCGCGGCTGGAGAAGGTGTCTTCAAAGATCAGATCGAATTCACTGAACAGCAGACCTGCCGGGTCAAAGCACATTGCCTTGATGTTGTTCGCCGCTGACTCAGAGGGGTCGATCTCTTCGAGATAACGCGGCACACCTCCTGTCACCGACAGAAGTCTAAACTTCTCACGAGCGGACACCCGGCCTGCCCTCTTCCCCCAGAAGGCCGAGCAAAGTGCAAGAGGCAGTTCGTCAAGCTTGATGTTCAGCGTGACCCGTCCCACAAATCCGGCATTGCGCAGAACGTTGCGATCAATCCACGAAGACACGGAACCACACAGCACCAGTATGAGCCGGTCGTTGTTCTTGAATTTCGTATCCCAGGCGATCTTGAGCTGTCCTGCGAAGTCGGGGTCTTTCCTGGCCATCCACGAAATCTCGTCCAGGAGCACGACCGTCGGACCGACCCGGGTCTGATTGGCGAGTAACGCGAAGGCATCCGCCCAGCTTTCGATCTTGAGACGGGGCAGGTCAAACTGGTCTGCCATGGCAGCAGCGAAATGGTCAAGCTGTGCCACGTTGGTCATGCCCGGGCGCGGCGGCAGGCCCTGGAACTCGTAGAAGCGGGGCGTTCCTTTGCCAAACTCCTCGACAAGCGTGCTCTTGCCGATGCGCCGCCGTCCCCGGCAGACGACAAGCGAAGATCTTCCACGCTTGAGCAGCCTCTGCAGTTGTGTCAATTCGTGGTCCCTGCCGACGAACATCTTGGTCTCCCATCTCTGCGGCCATAACCCCTGTCGATTTGTTGATGCCTTGAGCCAAAGTATGACGCATCAACAAATCGACATCAAGTCGATTTGTTGATGAGCCAAAGCTCACTGCAAGTCATCAACAAATCGACATCTTCGGAGATCGGACTCACACCTGCGAAAGGCAGACGTTCCCAGGGAACAGACGCGTCGGCTGCCTCCGCCATCAACCATTCACCATTCACTATTCACCATTCACCATTCACCTCCTACCCAAGCTTCCCCCACTTCTTCATGCTCTCCAGGCTCGTCCGCGCACTCTCGATGGATGGTCCTTCGCATGTGTCCTGTTCGATGATGTACCACTCCGCGCCGGTGGCTTCGCAGACCTCGAACACCGGTGCGAAATCGATGATGCCGGTGCCTACCTCGGTGAAGGTGCGGCTGTCGTCTGCGACCATGTCCTTGATGTGGATCAGCGGCGAGCGGTCGCCGTGGCGCTTGAGGAATTCGACCGGACATTCGTTGCCGTGCTGAACCCAGTAGACGTCTATCTCGCCTTTGACCAAATCCGGGTCGCCTGAATCGTATAAGATGTCGAGTCCGTATTTCCCATCGAACTGAACGAATTCGAAGCTGTGGTTGTGATAGGCGAACGCAAATCCGAGCTCTTTGCAGTTAGCTCCGATCTCTTCGTAGATCTTTGCGCCTTCCTTCCAGCCTTCCGCAGTCTCCTGGAACTCCTTCTCCGTAAGACCGGAGGTGACCAGGTACTTGGCGCCAAGCTCGCCGTAGTAGTCAGCGGTCGCCTGGAGATCGTCGGTCAGTTCCGGCTTTCCAACGTGTGCGCCAGCGGCGCGAAGTCCGAGGTCGTCGATTAACTTCTTCAGCTCGCCGGCCGCCATGCCGTAAGTGCCGGCAAACTCGACGCCTTCGTAGCCCATATCGGCCACCTGCCCGAGTGTGCCCACAAAATCTTCGGTTGCGACATCACGAACCGTATACAACTGAAGCGCGACTGGAAGTCTGGACATGAAAAAGCTCCTGTTCTGTCTGCAAAAATCCTGCGATAACGAATACACTCCGCCATCTTGCGGGCAGGGACTGTACCGACGGCCCTGCAAAATATCAAAACAGAGGAACAGTTCATGTCTTCAAAAATGGAAGCCAGAATCGATAAACAGGAGCGTCAGTTGTGCCGGTTTCTACAGCAGGTTGTACGCGTACCGACCGTCAATCCGCCGGGCGAAAATTACCTGGAATGCGTTTCCATTTTTGAGGACAAGCTCAAGTCGCTTGGAATGACCACCAGGGTGGTCAAAGTGCCCCAGGCACTCGTGCGCGAACACGTTCCGGGTGCGGATGGATGCCCGCGCTACAACCTGATTGCAAGATGGGATGTGGGTGCGAAGGAGACGATTCACTTCAACGGTCATTACGATGTCGTGCCGGTGAACGGGAAATGGAAGTACGGGCCTTTCGAGCCGAAAATTGATAACGGCTGGCTGTATGGCCGGGGCTCGTCCGATATGAAGGGACCGAATGCTGCGCTCTGTTTTGCCCTGCAGGCGATCCAGAAATCAGGCACCACTCCTCGCGTGAATGTGGAGGTCTCCTTCACGTGCGATGAGGAGATCGGTGGTGTGCTGGGCGCCGGGTACGTCGCTGCCAAGGGGCTGGCAAAAGCCGATTACGTGGTCGTACTGGAGGGTGCCTGCGGGAAAAAGGTAGGATGTGGTCACAACGGGATCCTGTGGCTGGATGTTGAAGTGGCCGGCAGATCGGCGCACGCTTCCTCGCCGCAGAAGGGCATTAATGCATTTGAAAATATGTCGGCGCTGACCATGGAGCTTCGCAAAATCAAAGAGCAGTTCCCGAAGCGCACTTACACCACACCTGAGGGAAAGGATCTTCATCCCACCATGAACATCGGCGGATCGTTTCACGTGGGTGAAGGCGCAAAGGTAAACACCGTGCCCGCGAGCGCCTCATTCACTATCGACCGCCGCGTCATCCCGTCCGAGAAGATCAAGAATGCACGGGATGAAATCGTCCGTCGAATCCGGGATTCGAAAAAGGAAATCCCAAGCCTGCGCACAAAGGTCAGCCAACGACTTGCGCTGGATCCGTGTCTTACCAGTACCGAGAGCAAGATCGCAGTGAATATGGCCAGGGCGGTGCAAAAGGCCAAAGGAGGCAGGCCAAAATACAGCGTGACCCAGGGCTTTACAGATTTGCACTTTTTCGTGAATGAAGGCGGTATGCCCGGAGTTGGCTACGGCGCGGCCGGCAAGAACATCCACGCTATTGACGAGCGGGTGAACATTCGCGACCTCGTTCAGACATCCAAGGTTTACGCTCATCTGATTTCAGATTGGGAGTAAACAGGCCGAGGGTAGCTGGAACGAAAAGTCTCCAACTCCAACATTCCATCACCCCAATCCTCCTCACCATCACCCCCGGGAAATGCATCCATGTCGGAAATCAATCTCGACCTGAATTACAGACCCACTCTACCCAGCCGCATGGATACGCCGATCGGGTGTATCGGTTCTGGTTTCATCATGGCCGATTGCCACCTGGTGGCATACCGTGACGTTGGGTTCAATCCGATCGCGATTGCTTCACGCACACCGGCCAATGCGAAGGCTGTTGCTGAGCGGCACTCGATACCCGCGATTTATGACACCTGGCAGGAACTGCTTGATGACACCAACATCGAAGTGGTGGATATCGCAGTGCCGCCGGATAATCAGATCGAGATGGTAAGAGAAACGGTCAGGCGCGAACACATCAAGGGCATCCTGGCTCAAAAGCCTCTTGGCAAAGATTACGCCGAGGCAAAGGAAATCGTCCGGCTGTGCAGAGAATCGGGAATCACGCTTGGTGTGAATCAGAACATGCGGTACGATCAGTCGATCCGAGCGTGCAAGGACATCCTTGACAGGGGCTATCTCGGCGAGCCGGTCCTGGCCACCATAGATATGCGCGCCATCCCTCACTGGATGCCCTGGCAGGAGAGGCTGGGATGGGTCACGCTGCGGATCATGAGTATCCATCACATGGATTCCTTTCGATTTCTTTTCGGCGATCCGGTCCGCATCTTTGCCAGTGTTCGGCCGGACCCTCGAACGAATGAAAAGTTTGCTCACGAGGACGGCATCTGCCTTTACATCCTCGAATACGAGTCCGGGCTGCGTGCGGCTTCCTGTGATGACGTCTGGACCGGCCCGGCTCGCGAGGGCGCCGAGGGAGACATCTACATCCGCTGGCGTGTGGAAGGCACGGACGGCATGGCCCGCGGCACCATCGGTTGGCCGGAGTATCCCGACCCATCGCCCAGCACCATGGATTTCACCACCAAAGGGCAACCGGGCTGGATGCAGCCGCGCTGGGACGAGGTCTGGTTTCCGGACGCGTTCGCTGGTCCGATGGCGCAATTGCTCTGCGCTCTGGAGAACGGCACGGAACCTGAGATTGGTGGTGAGGATAATCTGAGGACGATGGCCCTGGTAGAAGCTGCCTATCAATCCGTTGCAGAGCACAGGGCTGTCGAGCTGGAAGAGATTTTGAATTCATAACCACGCTTGAAGGAGAAACACCATGAAACTCGGACTCATCAACTCAGCATTCGCACAGGCCGGAAAAGGCACTGAATTCGGAATCCGAAAAATCAAGGAAATCGGTTTCGATACTATCGACATCTTCACTGACCCGCTGGACATCGACATCAAAGAACGCGGTCTCATCAAAGCAACCTCGGACGACTGCGACCTGCCCATCAAAAGCGTCTGCTGCGTTGCGGTCGGGCTGATCGATTTCAATCCGAGCGTTCAGCGTTTTCATCTGGATCGCTGTAAAGCGTTTCTCGACCTCTGTTACGAATTGGAGGCGGACAACCTGCTGCTTGTCATTGGCGAATATATCTGGCAGCAGGAAGTCATCCCGCCGGAAGAGCAGTGGAAGATGGGTGTCGAGAACACCCGTGTCCTGGGCGAGTACGCGCAGAATCTCGGTCTCGAAATAGCGATAGAACTGGAACCGTTCAAGCTGTCCCTGGTCAACACGGTAGACACGATGCTGCAATTCCTGGATGACGTAAACCTGCCGAACGTGCTGGCCAACTGTGACATTTCACACCTCGACCTCATGGATACGCCTCTCTCAGAGGTCGCCCGGCTAAAGGGCCGCATAGCGCACGTCCACCTTTCGGATTGTGATGGAAAGGTCCATGGTGATCTGCCGCCGGGCAGAGGGGTGACGCCGATTCAGGACTATCTTGGGGCCATCCGCGATACCGGCTTCGACAGGACGGTCAGCATCGAATTGGAGTACTCGCCAGAGCCGGAGAAGATTGTCGAGTGGGTGACGGAAGCTTATGAAAAGACCGATGAGATCATGCAGGCCCTGGGCTGCAGGGGATGAAGCGCTGAGGCATAAATCATTCCCAGGGATTCGGACAGACAAGGAAAAGGCAGGATTCCCAGGGATTCGGACAGACGAGGAAAAGGCAGGATTCCCAGGGATTCGGACAGACGAGGAAAAGGCAGGATTCCCAGGGATTCGGACAGACGAGGAAAAGGCAGGATTCCCGAGGATTCGGACAGACGAGGAAGAAGAAGAGGAGACCAATTCAGGGCAAGCGAATTGAAGGCAAGCGAATTGAGGGCAAGCGAATTGAAGGCAAGCGAATTGGGAATCAATTTAGAGTGATGTTCACTCTTCCTTCGTTTCCGCTTCCTTCGGTTCTTCTGCCTCCTCTGCCTTCTTGACTTCGGTCGGCTCTTCGTTCTTGGGCTCTTCCTTCTTCTCCTCGGCTTTTTCTTCCTCCTTCTGCTCTGGCTCTTCCTTCTTGTCCTCGGCCTCCTCTTCCTCGACGCTCACTGTACCGCCGCCTGGGACGGGTGTCGTGATACGGTCTGAGCCGAGCTCTTCGGGCATGGCCGTGGTGGTTTGATCGGCTTTCACGCCTTTCAAATAGTCATCAAAAATACGCTCGATGGTGTTGTTGCCGTTCAATGAACGGTCATCCGCTTTTGAATGGAAGTGATGGCACTCGACGCAATCCGATCTGGCGCCGTTGCTGCCGGGGTGATGGCATCGCTGACAAGTCTCGACGCCAGCGATCAGGAGATGCTCCGTTGACGTACTCTCGGCCACTTTCACTTCCTTTCCATCAACGGTCGCGAAATGGCATTCCGTGCACTGGAGCATTCGGTGCGGGTTGTGGGCAAATTTGCTGTGGCCGTGCCATCGCCGGGATTCGCCATTCTGGGGGATGCCGGTTTTGGCGATCGTCCAACTGAGGATGTCCTCGTCTTTGTCATTCACAAAGTGGCAGAGCTTACATCCGTTAGTGTCGTCATCGACGACCTTCTTCAGGTTGGCCACGACCTGTTCCTGAAGGAATCTGTCCTGGCTCTCGAAGAACTCGGTCAGCGCCATTTCCTTCCAGGCGATCGTGATTTTGGCCCGCCGGCCGCGACCCTTCTTTTCCTTGGAGTAGACCTCGGAATTGATGCCGGGCTCGTTCATCATGAGCGCGGCGAGATTCTGTTGGACGGCGTCGTGAATGGCCTTCGGCTGACGGCCATGGGGCAGGCGGATTTCCACCGGAAGATCTTTTGGCTTCATTTCTTCGGTGATGGATTCATACAGACCGGTAATGCCGACAGGGTGGCAGGAGACACAATGTTTCTCGTAAACGATCGGGCGCATATACGTACGGCTCGAGTCCGGAGTATGGCATTGTTCACAGGAACCTATGTCCTCCATTTTCAGGTGGCGCTTATGGTTGAACTTCAACTGGGTCTGGTCAGGTTTCATGGCAGCGGCGAACTCAGGATGCCCGCCTCGCTCACTGAATGCCCGGATGGCGACCCCTCCGTCGCTGACGTTGGTAAGCTGGTAGCCACCCGTTCGTTGTGAATTCAGGTTTCTGTGACATTCCAGGCACGTATCGTCAGGCAGTTTAGCGAGGTCCTGCGCGCCGTGATGTTCGTGATGGCATTCGATACAGTGGGGTTCGTTCAGCTTGACGCCGGGATTGTCTTCCGCCGGGGCTATCTTCCAGTGGTGGGCGGGGCCCTCATGGCATTCTTCGCACACTTGGTCGGGAATGGATGGCTTGCCTTCGAGGACGGCGTTCAGCGCGCCCCAATCCGTATGACAGCGGTTGCAGTTGACACCGAACAGTTTGTGCGGCGTCGAGACATCCCCATTCATGTAGACCTCTCTGGACTCGAGAGATTTATACCCGAGCCAGGTCAGGGCAAGTATGGTGACGACCAGTGAGGCCATCCAACGGGCACGGCGGAGGGGATGGACCCGTTTGAAGTAGGTCAAGTCGATTCGTTTGGCGAGAGCCTTTGTCGTCCGAACGATGGCCATTCATTCACTCCAAAAGGGAAAGTAATATTCCATTAGTAATAGAGAGAAACGATCGCGTGAACGATGCTGAGTGCGAGCAGCGAATATGCGACAGGGACGTGGATGAACAACCAGCCGTGCAGCCACAAGTGCATTCTCATCTGCAGGTCCAGTTCACGACGTTCGCCAAACAAGTGCTCCAAATCTCCCAGTGTTTCATGTAATTCGATTGCCAGGAGCGTGCGCATGCGCCCGAAGCGCGCGCCGCTGTGCGTATTGAAGGCGGCAGCTTCGCCGGCCACTTCAGGATAGAGCAGCGGCCGAATTTCATCGACGTAAAACTCTTTGAGACGTTCTGAGCCTGCGATGGGTGCCTGAACGGGCTCGGGCCCTTCTTCCTTCGCTCTCCAACCATCCCCGGCCGGAACTGTTGTATCCTCTCGTTCGAATGTGCCGCAGACTGCTTCTACCAGGTCGTCGCCTTCACGGCGGAGTTGGTCGATGACGTGCGGAATCTGCTCATAGATGGTCTCGCGCTGAACTCGTTCCAGCAGCATCCTTGGGACGACACTCTGAATGAAGACGCCGATGACTCCACTGATGATTGCCGCTACGAACAACCACATCAGAACCTGGGAGAGCAGGCCATCTCCAAAAGAAAGCCCGGAGTGAAACAGGATGAGCGGGAAACTGATCAGACCGAGCCAGATGTGGGCCCGCAGCCAGGACTGTGCTTTTCCGATACGCCAGGTCCGGATGGCCTTTCGTGCTCCCAGCAGGCCGCAGACCATCATCAGAGCGAATCCGGCGATGCCGAATGCCAGGCCATGAAGCGTCTTGCCCGTCGGCCCCTCCGGCCCGCTGCCTGCGTGATACGGCACGTAGACTACGAGAGCCACAATGAATATGGCCAGGCTGATTCCAATCCAATGATGTTGCTTCTCATCTACAAGCATCCTAGTTCTCCCTTCCTTCGGATGACTTTACGCCCAGGTAATGTTTCTCGAAGAACTGCTGTCCGTTGACTCGATGGGCCGCATCGTGAGGGCATGCGTAAACACAGCTCGGGCTTCCGATGTCGGAGCAAAGATCGCATCCGGTTGCTTTGTTTCTGACGACCACTCGCTTGCGGCCGAGGTGCTCGGGGTCCTCTTCTCGGGCTTCAAAAGGATGGAGGTTAATGTTGCCGTACGGGCATTGCTCTGCGCAGAGCCCGCATCCAACGCACCAGTCTTCAATGATGATCTCGAGCGAGTTGCGCCGGCGAATAGAGCCGACCGGACAACCCACCATGCACAGAGGATCGGTGCACGAGCGGCAGGCGGTGGCGACCAGGTAGCGATCGAATCTCAGGCCATCGCGGACAAGCCGGGTCACTCCTTCGTGAGCATCGGCACACGCGCGGACGCATTCATCGCAACGGACACACTTATCAAGATCAAGCAGCAACAGACTTTGGGCTTTCATCAGGCCCTGGTCCAGGAAGTCCGTCATATTCTGGTCACCGACCATCCCCGCTTCCGCGATGGCACGGTTCTGTTCCTCACGGTCCTCCACTTCCTTGCGGAACGATGCCTCAACTTCGGGGAAGCGTTCGAGCATGATGCGGAAATCCACTGCGGATACCTTGACAAGCTCGACGTGGTCGAGGGCTTTGCAGGAGGCCGTTCGCACCATCTCCCCGAGCAGACCCATCTCCCCGAAATAAGTGCCCTTGTGCAGATAAGCAAGAGTCAGGTCTCCGCCGGGGAAACGTTTCATCACCTGCACGAATCCAAGCCGGACGATGTAAAGCGCGTCCGCGGGGTCCCCTTCAGAGAAGATGGTTTCGCCCGGTTCGTATCGAATGAGCTCGACTTTTTCTCGAAGCTCGTCAATGAATTCAGGAGTAAGAGATTTAAAGATCGGCATGCCGCGCAATTGGTTTGAAAGGGCGCGCTCTTTGTACTTCTCCTCCATCTCCTCTTTGAAGGCCGGGTTCTTCTGGAGGATCTGGAGCACCGGCCTGAGCATCTCCAACAGCACGCAATCTTCTGCCGCGCGTACAGTGGCCGAGCGCGGATAAAAATTCATCGCGCTCTGTTCGCCGAACAGGTCTCCTTTCATCATCTGCGCCACCGGGTTTTGCTTGTCCAGGTCGATGGGCGCATCGATGGGAATGAACCCCATGCTTTCGGGGTCTTCCTGGTGTTTCTCTCGTTGCGATAATCCGCTGGCCATCCTGTTCACCAGCCCGAAGAGGCCCGAGAGCTGGGTCTTCTTGATCTGACGCTCGACTGGAGTAGAGATGTACACCTCGACTGCGCCCTCGATCACATAGAAAGCTGTGTTCCCGAATTCGCCTTCACGGCAGATGATTTCGCCCTTCTTGAACGTGCGGCGAACACATGCTTCAAGATTGCGCTGGAGGAAGGCCGGTGAGATGCCCTGGAAAATCGAAATATCCAGGAGCTCGTCAGCTACGACCGGGTCGCCGGATTCCTTAAACGCGTCGCCAACGGTAAATCCGCCGTCATTGATCGTCAGTGCAGAGGTCGGGCATGAGACCAGGCATTCGCCGCAACTGACGCAGCTCGATTGCCCCATGGGCAGATCGTTGTCAAAACCGATCTGTGCAAGAAAACCCTTTCCGTTACGTCCGATGACAAGGTTTCCTTTCACATCCGTACACGCGCGCACACACCGGTCGCAGAGGATACAGGCATTGTGGTCGACCTTGATAACGGAAGAAGAATTGTCCCTGGCCCGTTCTTCTTCCTTTACGGGAAAACGAGTATGCCCGGGTGCAACACCTTCACGCTTGCTGAGATTCTCGATCTCAAAATCCGCGAGATGCTGATCGGACTCTTCGACTTCCGGATAATCCGTCATCAGAAGTTCGGTCAACACTTTTCTCGCTTTGGCTACCTCCGGCGTGTTGGTCTTCACCTCCATGCCTTTTTCACATTCACGAATGCACGCTGCGGGGAAGGTGCGCGCGCCCGCATCCACCACACACATGCGGCAGGCCGCTACCGGTTCGAGACCGGGCATGTGGCAAACGACTGGAATGTCAATGTCGTTCTCCCTGGCCGCGTCATAGATAGTGGTGCCGGGAGGAACAGAGACTTCCTTTTCATCAATCGTGAGTGTGACCATTTCGTCACTCATGGGCTAACTCCAGTCGCCTGCGAATAAGATTGAATTCACGATACCTTACCCGTGTCAGCATTTCGGGCGCGTTCGCCTGCTGCGTCGGGGAAATTCTTGAGAACTGAAACCATGGGGCCCAGCGCTACCTGGCCAAGACCGCAGATGGAAGTCTTCCCCATGACTTCATTCAGCTCGTTGAGCTCCGCGAGCTTCTCGGGGCCACAATTGCCGGAGAGAAACTCATCCACGATGGCTACTCCTTTGGATGTTCCCAGCCGGCAGGGAACGCATTTGCCACAAGACTCATTTCGGAAAAAGGTAGAAATATTGGCCCCCACTTCGATGAGGTCGACCCCCTCCCCGATCACGACCATGGCGCCGGATCCCATCATGCTTCCGATTTCATTCATCGCTTTGAAATCCATGGGAGTGTCAATCTTGTCCGGGCTGATGATGTTGGAGGACGCGCCGCCGGGCAGGATAGCCTGGAGCTCCATGCCATCCTTCATGCCCCCGGCCATTTCGATAAACTCACGAATCGTCGTGCCCATCGGAATGCAATAAACGTCCGGCCGCTCCACGTGACCGGAGATCGAAATGAATTTCAGGCCCTGGTATTCAGCGACTCCCTGGTCATTCCACCAGTCGACGCCGCGCTCCAGAATGACGGGCACCATCGCAAGCGTTTCAACATTGTTGATGACCGTAGGCTTGCCGAAGAGGCCCTTCACGCCCGGGAATGGCGGCTTGTTGCGCGGCTCGCCGCGGTTGCCTTCAAGGGCCTCGAGGAGGGCCGTCTCTTCGCCCTGGATGTAGCCACCCGGCGAGACGAAGATGGTCACATCAAAATTGAAATCGGTGCCGAGGATATTCTTGCCCAGCATGCCCCGGCGATAGGCATCTTCAATGGCCGCTCGCATGGCATGCTCTTCGATATGGTATTCGTGTCGGATATAGAAATAGCCGTCCTCAGCCCCGGCTACCCAGGCGGCGAGGAGCATGCCTTCGAGGGTGAGGTAAGGTGCGGTAGAGATGATCTCGCGGTCTTTGAACGTCCCCGGTTCGCTTTCATCTGCATTGCAGACGATGTATTTGGGGGTGTCCTTTTCCGCCCGTGCGAATTGCCATTTCAGACCCGCGGGAAAACCAGCGCCGCCCAGCCCCCGCAATGCGGAATCCTTCAGAATCTGGATGACTTCGTCCGGGGCCTTTTCGCCTCTGAGGCATGAGCGGATTGCGCCGTATCGATCCTCTTCAGTGTCGTACGGATCGGTCGGCCAACGCTTCCAGGGCGTCGGGTGTTTTTCTTCTATCAGGTCAGGATGCCGCGCCCAGATGACGGCCTGCTCCGTATCGCCAAGCTGCACGGGGCGGTTGTTGATGTCACCCGCGGGGGCCATATCGCAACGGCCGATGCACGAAACTTCATTCACTTCCACATCCGGCATCTTGAGGAGCACTTCCTTCAAGCGATCCGTCCCGCCTGCCATCCAGCACGAGAGATCGCGGCATACGTTTACCACCGCCCTGGGAGGCGGTGTGAATCGATAGGATGGATAGAAGGAAGCGACCCCGTAGACCTTGTAAAGCGGCAATTCGAGCTTGTGAGCGATATCGTGTATGGCTTGTTCCGATAAAAACCCGTTGTCTTCGTGGTAGCGAGAGAGTTCACTGATGACGTTCTTGTGGGGGTCAGGCATGGACTCTTGATCGGCCATATATTTCGACCTCAATGTCTGTTTCGGGGGATTAACTGCCGTAATTCCTAAGGCCGCGGCATATTACAGCAGGCAATGATCGTAGGCAATGGTGAAAATACGTTTGAAGCCGGAACCTGTGAAAAGTGTAGAACCACCCCATCGAGTGCGTTGATTCTTCGCCATATTCGGTCATTCTGGATTGTGACTCTCCGCATCAGGAACGGCTCACCAGATTCACCTTAGAACATGAGAACCGAAGAAAGATCCATTGAAATCGGTGGCATCCATCTGCACCTTTGCGAGCCCGTCCGATCCAGTCAGAAGTGGATCGGACAGGTCGAGACTCTACGGCAGCTCCTTGCATGCTGGCTAACCGTGGCCGACGAAGACCTGCCCCTCTCACCACGCATTGCGGGCCTGCCCGGCATGGGAAAGACAACTCTGGGAATGGCCGCCGCGGCCGAGCGAGACCAGGAGCTGTACATCTATCAATGCACCGCGGATACGCGGCCGGAGGATCTCCTCGTCACACCTGTTCTGGCCGAATCCGGCAGCATTGCGTATCACGCCTCCCCGCTTGTGACCGCGATGGTCAAGGGTGGCGTCTGTATTCTCGATGAAGGCAATCGTATGAACGAAAAATCATGGGCCAGCCTCGCGCCTCTTCTTGACCATCGTCGTTATGTTGAATCCGTGGTGGCCGGTGTGGTCATTCATGCGGATAGAGAATTCCGCTGTGCCATTACGATGAACGAAGACGAATCCACCTACGAGATTCCGGACTACATTCTCTCGCGCCTTCAGCCGACAGTTTCGCTCGGTTTCCCCGAGCGTGACGATGAGATGGCCATCCTGAAATACCACTTGCCCTTTGCCGAGGATGAGCTGCTTGCCTTGACCGTCGATTTCCTGCAGAGCTCCCACGAGCTCAAGCTCGACTTCAGTCCCCGTGACGGCCTCCATCTGCTGCAATACATGCTCAAGCGGCTCAGCCAGGAGTCATCCCATCCACTTTCGAGAGATAGTGCCTGGTACGAGGCATTGCAGATGGTTCTCGGCGAGGAGGCCCTGGACCTCGAAGCCATGTCAGAGAAGAAGAAACAGGCGCTCGGTGGCGAGCTTCCACCAATGGGTCTTGGCAGTCTGCTGTTCGGTGATATCGAAGGTCTGAATCCCGAGAACTGGGAAGATGAAGAGGACGAGGAATAATGTCGATCATCAACCATCTCCCCCCGCATGCCTGAAACTGCACAGGACATCCTCTGGTTGAGCGAGAGAATAAAACTCTTGCCGGTAATCCATGGCAGTGGCGATTTCGCGCTTGCCGTTCGCGAAGAGATGCTCGCACACAGATGGGATTGCCTCGCAGTTCCATTGCCGACTTCTTTCAAAGAACAGGTCCAAGAAGGCATAGACAAACTGCCGGCCATATCGATAGTCGCCATGGAAGAACCCATGCCGTTCGATCCCGGCAAGTTGGTCGGCGGAGAAGAAGAAGAAGAGGAAAACACTTACAGCTACGTCCCCATCGATCCGTGCCAGCCGGTCATCCTCGCTCTCTGGATTGCGAGCCAGGAACGCATCGCCACGGAGTTCATCGACCTTGAAACTGAGCGCTTCGAGAGCTATCCGGGTTACCTGCCCGACCCGTACGCGCTCAAAGAGGTCTCCATCGAAAAATTCGGTGCGGCCGTTCTGCCGGCAATTCCGCCGCCCCGATCAGCCCAGCATAGCGAACGCATTCGTAAAATGTCGGCGCGGCTTCGGGAGCTCGAGTCGCATTACGATTCCGTTCTTTTCGTGTGCTCCGTTCTTGATTGGCCCTGGATACGCGATGCCTACGCACGAGAACTTGCCGAGCCCGAGCACGCGGTTTTTTTTGCGCCTGTCCGCACTTACAAGGTCCGGGAATCCACCCTTCTCTTCATTCTGGGCGAGCTGCCTTACATCACGCACCTCTACGTCCGCAGCCGCCGCGAGCTTTTGCCGGATGACGACCTCAGCATCGAAGGAATCAAGGAACTGGTTCTTGAAGCCCGTGACCGCTGGCTCGAAGAAGACGAACGGCGCGCCCAGCGCATCACACCCCAATTGCTATCGGTTTACTTCCGTTATGTGCGCAACCTGACACTCATGGATCGGCGACTCTCGCCGGACCTCTACAACCTGATGCTCGCGGCCCAGCAGATTTTTGGCGATGAGTTCGCGATCAAGATAGCGGAGACGGCGCGGAAGTTCCCTTACCAGGGCGAAGGCCAGCCGTGGCAGGAAGCGTCGGTGGGCATTAATCAGGCCGAATTCCCGGAGTGCGGCGTCGTCACGATCAAAAACAGACTGCCCGGGCTCGCGGTTTCCTGGCGCACTCTCGAGCTCAAGCCACCTCCCAGAGAGCGCGATATCGAACGGTGGAAACAGCGCTGGAATCCTTTCGGACAATGTTCCTGGCCGCCGGAAGATGAAAAGATTGAAAGCTTCCACACCCACGTCCGGGAACAGGCAAAAGCCATCATCGGTGCCGACCTTGCCCGCAGTGAAAAATTCACCACCAGCATCCGGGATGGGCTCGACATGCGTGAGACTCTCCGACACTGGCACGAAGGTGATATCTACGTAAAGGTCGTCCCGCCATCCCGCGGCTCTATCGAGGTGGTCATCTTTCTTTTCGATACCCCTGCAGACCTGAAAAAGTATTCCTGGCAGTGCACCTGGTATGCGGAGCACCACGAAGAATCCACGCTCTGTTTCTTTGCCACCGACTATCAGCAAAACCTGATCGGCCCGGGTATCGCGGAGGCGACGTACGGCGGCGCGTTCTTCCTCTTTCCGCCCAGGTCCATCATCGATGTGTGGACCGACCCGAGAATTCCCATGGATTTCACACTCGAGGAACGCCTCCTGGCCGGCGCTTTCATGAATTCAAAAGAGCGGCACGTGGCGCTCGTCTCTCCTGCCCCGCCCAAGAGCTCCTGGCGCAAGCTCGCACGCGGCTACGGACGCAAAATAGTGCACCTCCCCCTGAAGCGGTTCAGCCAGCAAACCGTGGAACGGCTGCGACAGTTTCATGTCCTGAATGGCAAGGAGGTGCGGACGTACGCAGCGGAATACATCCGGGATATGTGACTGTCTCCACGAGCTCTTTGCCTTGGATGATAGCGACGAAGACAAAGACTATGACGAAGAGAAAGCCGCCATAGACCTCACAGAACAAGTATACCAGGACCACTTCTCCACCTACGCCAATCTTCCACTCCAGCGGGACCATTCAGGCGAACGATTTGTGCTCGCGCTGTCGCCTCGGTATGAATGCGCCATGAGTGAAAGGGCCAGGATTATCGACCTACTCTCAGAGGGAAAGATCGGCGCGGATGAGGCCGCAGTCCTACTTAGAGAATTGGCCCTCCCTCCGGTCGACACGAGCAGGCGCAGTTCCAAACCGAGATTTCTCAGAGTCGTTTCCAATGAGCCCGGTCAGCTCAACGGCAAAGGCACGCATATGCGAATTCCTTTTCCGCTGCTGAGAACCGTGGCCAAGATGGCAAAAATGTTCCCCAAGGCTGCCGCCCGGAAACTGAATCGGATACTCCGAGAAAACGGGATCGAAGCCACCTTTGAAACTGTAGACGTTGAAGACATGGAAACGCTGTTAGAGCACCTGCCGGACCTGCACGTAGACATCGAAAACGAAACGCAGATCCTGAAAATATTTTGTGAGTAACCTAACCAACCAGGAGAACCATCATGGGAAGTAGAGCCGCAGTTCAAATGTACACCCTTCGCGATCAGACAAAGACCGCCTCAGATTTTGCCGACAGTCTGAAGAAGATCAGCGACATCGGCTACGAGGCAGTCCAACTGTCAGCGGTCGGCTGCATGGGCGGAGACGGACCGGAAGTGGACGCTGCAGATGGAAGGAAAATGCTCGACGACAACGGCCTCGAGACAATCGCTACCCATCGAGGCTGGGATGATCTGGCGAACGAAACGCAGCGTGAAATTGATTTTCACCAGACGCTCGGCTGCACTTACACCGCCATTGGCGGCATTCCGGGCCCGTATCGTGAAAAAGGCGCTGACGGTTTCCGCGAATTCGTAAAGGATTCTGCTGCAACGATCGCCAGGCTTAAAGAAGCCGGCATCACCTGGGGCTATCACAACCACGCGCACGAATTCGTGCGCTACGCGCCGGGACCGAAGACCTGGTACGACATTTTTATCGATGAAGGCGGCCCCGATTTCACTCTCGAGCTCGACACCTACTGGGCCGTCCATGCGGGCGCCGACCCCATTGCCATCTTCGATCGCTGCCAAGGCCGCGTACCGGTCATTCACGTCAAGGACAAAGAAGTGGTGGACAACGAAGCCATCATGGCACCCATCGGCGAAGGGAATCTCAATTGGGACGGCATCATCGAATCGGGACAACGGGCAGGCGTTGAGTGGTACGCAGTAGAACAGGACCGCTGTTACCGCGACCCATTCGATTGTCTCAAATCAAGCTTCGAGTTTCTGGTGTCTAAAGGCGTCTGAGAAGTTAGCGAAGCTTCGCTTCAAACCGTCGAGCAGCCCATCGTAGCGCTGCCCTCCAGGGCGGCGTCTTATGCGAGCCGAGGGCTCGCACGCGAAACTCCGGCTACAGTGCTTCACCGAAACTTGACCCATTTGTCAATTTTGGGACTTGTAGACGACTAGACACGACGTCAAAGAGAACTCTACATTCGTAAGCGTCAGCGCCTGGTCCGAATGGCGCTGACTTAATTAAGCGGGCGTGGCATGGGCGTCTCGCCCGTGGAGGATCGTCGTCCTTTGACCACGGGCGAGACGCCCATGCCACGATGGTGAAGGCGATGCCACGCTTAGGGATCGGCCCAGAATTAAACTGTCACTCCCGTGTTTGTTCTTGGCAAATCTCTGCTGCCCATGAGTACAATTTCTGAATGACGAATGGCGATTGATGAATTTTGATTTTCGAAGTTTAAGCCATCCTCACCGTGCCTGTACGGAACGCGTTAGAATTTCAGCTCTGAATTCAGAAATCAAAAATCATCAATCGTCACTCGTCATTCCAAGGCTGAGACTCCTTATGTCAGCGCCATTCGTGCCTGATCCCTATTTCTCGTTCATCAGTTCAAGCATCGTGGTCCCCATTGACTTGCCGATGCGATTGAACCAGATGGCGCTGCCCATGTAGTGGTACGCGAAATCAGAGCCGGTCAGCTTCCATTCTTCGAAACGCTTGCGCCAATGGGGATACAACGCCTCGGCGGCCTTGTCGATCAGCACGTCCGTGGCAATTGTCTTCACGTTTCCTTTGAACTCCGGCACGTCGTTCATGGCGAATTGAGCTTTCTTCACCACCGCCATGTTGCCTTTAGCGGGCTTTGAGCCGTTCTGGCCCATCGCTGCAATCACCACTGGCATCTTAGGTGCCTTCAGGTCCTTTCGTACATCGTTTATCAGATGCTTCAGGTTCGAGGCGTATTCGTTGGGGCCCAAATCGCCGTACATGTCGTTCCACCCCTGAAACCACACAAAGCCGGCCGCCTGGAGCTTTTTGCCCTTCAGCGCGGGGAACAGGGCCTCGTAGTTGTCATAGGCCTCTTTAACTTCAGCCATCATGGCTCGGTATGAGCTGCCGTACGGCTTCTTGATATCTTCCATCGTCGGAAGCGGATCGTCCCGTTTGTTTTTCTCATTCTTCTTCTTGACGCGGTTTTGCGCGTTCTCCAGTTCCTTCTGAAAGTATTCTTCGCTTGGCATCCCGGCCGAGGGTGAACGAAACAGCTTGTAGAGCGAATGACCACCCCAGGCCGTTTTGATCAGTATCACCGGCTCGTCGAAGTGGTCGCCCATCACCGTGCCGAATTCGAGCTCCACACCGGTGCGGTTGGGTGAGCCGTATCCAATCGTCAGGCCGCCATGCCGTTTGAGGTACTTGATGAACACGTCATCCCGAACGATCCACTTCCCGTCCTTCCGCAGGTGCTCGAAAAGGGCTTTGGTCTTCGCATCCGTGGCCTGGTGATCGAGCAATGCATTTTGTGCCTTGCCTTCCATGTTGGACTGGCCGGCAAGAACGAACACTTTGACCGGTTTGTCCTCTGCGCCTGTCTGATTAACGAAAGCCAGCCCGGCCAATATGAGAGTCATCGAACATCTGCGAATCAGTGAATGGATCATGTTTATCTCCGATAGAAAAGTCATCCGCCCATGTGAAGCCCTGTTGCGGATACTATCACAGAAACTCTGAGGAAGAACAGACAAGTAATGCCCCACTTGCCTTAAACCTTTTGGATTCTGCCCTATGGAACTATCTGCCTTGTGGGGTTCCCAGGGGCGCGCCGGCTCCCCCAGGCCAGCGGGACGCTGGCCATGAAGCAGCTCTTCTGCCGATCAGAATTCCCCGGGTGCCGCAGAACCGGTTTCGCCTTCGACGAAGCCTTCCGGCTTCTCGATTCCATCACCGAAAAAGTACTTTTCCGTCCGCTCCTTGATGGCTTTCATGTGTTCCGGATCTGTGGGATTGAGTCGATACTCATTCAGCATCATCTTCTGCTGCTCCAGCCAGACCTTCCATGCTTCATCCGAGACGTTGTTATAGATGCGCTTGCCAAGATCATCCTTGTATGGGGGCCGCCTCAGGCCCGGAAGGCTCTTGCCGAGCTTGACACAGTCGACCTTTCTCTGTTCGCTCATTTTGTGGCTCCAATAATTGAGTTTCTGATTCTCTGTCGTAAAGCAGGCGCTCCGTGCATGTGGATCGCGCTCGTGGTGTAGGCAACTCACGAATTTTATTGAGTCGCCTGGAATCCACCAGCAGGTCACTCCCCCTCTGTTGCCACGACGGCCGCCTTTTCCTGCGCCTTCCGAAATACCCGCTTGTAGTCCGAATGGCAGATAAACAGAAACGCTCCAGTCACGACAAATGCAGGGAATGGCGCAATCTGTATCCCATAGGCCAGAAATGCCGCCGCGAAGGGAGCAATAATCATCGGCAGGCCAACGGTAAACATCACCTTCAACGCGGGAATCTTCAGCTTGTCTCTGACCGTCATCAGGGTGTATTCAACGCAGTAATCTTCACGGGCCCGAATCAGAGCCTTGTGGATCAGCGCGGCAGCTAGGGCGAACGCTATTCCGATACAGAGTGATGGCCAGGTGCCGTCAAACAACAATCGCTTAAAGGCCAGCGCTTCTTCGGGCAGGTTCGCACCATCCTGAAAATAGGGGTTACGAAGCCAACGATGGCCCAGATAATCGAGGCCAAGAACGGTTATCACCCCAAGCACCAGAGCGACCCCCGAGCTGACAATCGTAAAATTCGGCTTCGAATAAAACGGGGCCTGCGTCTTGAAATCGACGAATGCCCGCATGATTCGCGAATTGTAGCGTTTGGTGAGGCCCATCAAATGGATAGTGGTGGCCGGGAGCGTGAACTGTTGAGTCACCGAGTCTATCACGCAGCGGGTAAGGTTCACACGGAGAATGATCGCGGTCGCGAGGGTTGAACAGGGATTACCACTCAATATACTTCCATGCTCATCACAAACTTCTGAACGCAGACATCAAGAAATCATGACCGCCAGCCAATGCTCCATGCCCTGTTGTTGTTGCGGCCCTTTTCATTAAGGAAGCGTCTGATTTTCTTCACAAAATACCAAGACCCGCTTCCTTGAAGCGGGTCTTTTTTTATTTCCGGCTGAAACCAAGTATGTTCAAGACCATCATCGGCGACATCAAAGCAGTCCATCAGAACGATCCTGCGGCCAAAAACACTATCGAGACGATGCTCTGCCATACGCCCCTGCACGCGATACTGTTGCACCGGGTCTCACACTTTCTCCACAGGCGTCTGCACATCCCCATCATTCCGCGCCTTGTCTCTGCGATCTCGCACTGGTGGACTGGTGTAGAAATCCATCCAGGCGCAACTATCGGGAACGGATTCTTCATCGACCACGGCACTGGAGTTGTCATCGGAGAGACCGCCGAAATTGGCGACAACTGCGTCATCTTTCACAACGTAACCATGGGCGGTACCGGCAAGCACCACGGCAAACGCCATCCGACGATTGAGGATAACGTCTTCATTGGAACTGGTGCTGTCCTTCTCGGCCCCATCCGTGTGGGCCACAACTCGAAGATCGGAGCAAGCTCTTTCATCATCATGCACGACGTCCCGCCAAACAGCACAGTGGTCGGGACGCCCGCCAAAATTGTCAAGCGCGACGGCGAAAAAGTAGATGAAGACCTCCGGCCCACCGTGCTCTCCGAACAATCTGTGGAGGTGGAGATCTCCAACGAAGCAACACCTGATCCAGCGGAACAGGCGACGAGTACCATCTAGGAACCATGGACGAGACGTACGATGTGATTGTAATCGGCGCGGGCCACGCTGGCGTCGAAGCGGCCATGGCCGCGGCTGGAATGGGATGCCGCACCATGGTCTGCACTATCAACCTTGACACCATTGGACAGATGTCCTGCAACCCGGCCATCGGCGGGCTCGCAAAGGGGCAACTCGTCCGTGAAGTCGATGCCCTCGGCGGCATCATGGGCCATGTCATCGATCTGTCCGGTATTCAATACCGGATGCTCAATCGCAGTAAAGGGCCGGCAGTCAGAGCGCCGCGGGCGCAGGCGGATAAGAAGCTTTATCAATTCACCGTAAAGCACATCCTCGAGCAGCAGGAAGGACTGATGATCCGGCAGGACATGGTCACCGCGCTGGAGCTGAAAGGACGCACCGTCACCGGCGTCAGAACCCAGTCAGGACGCATCTATAAAGCCAGGGCCATCGTGGTAACGACGGGCACATTCCTCAAGGGCCTGATGCAC
>Ga0187827_10001922_pt1 | contig 29273 bp, 25 predicted proteins | sample ETNtaG_39_FD_167969 | JGI IMG/M metagenome (GOLD analysis project Ga0187827, IMG submission 167969) | Marine microbial and viral communities from oxygen minimum zone, Eastern Pacific Ocean - ETNP2014_SV_150_PacBio MetaG (Illumina Assembly) | ecosystem: Environmental > Aquatic > Marine > Hypoxic...
TTTGAATTTGCTGAACAATTTCTCCTCCGTAATAGTCCTGATAATCGAAGTCGTCTTTATCGTCCTTGTCCCAATTTTCACTTTGCTCATCGTCCAGGGTAACAACCATCATGGTTAACCCCTCCATCTTTTCTATGAAAAACACCTAAATCCAAGCGGAATAGGAGGTGAATTCATATATCCGTGAGGACCGGTAACAGGATTTAGACCAGTTAGTCGTTCCACTGAAAACTGGGATTGATCTCCGGGGATTAGGAGTTCCTTTTCGATCAGATCACTGTGACCAGAACGTGACCGACAGGAGTTCATTCCAGTCACATACGCACGGGATCGGTGTGCAATTCTGACGCTAATTGACTTAGATCGTCTGTTCTAATGTGCTTTGGTCTAATCCCAGAAATAAAATATATATAGAATAAATATATTGGTTTGAAGTAACGCGAGAATTTCTTCTATGATACCTTTAAACCCCAATATTCATTCCGCCTATCGGGTTGTGTCACCGTTTTTATAAGGAGAACAGCGAACCATACTGCTAACGGAGTTGCTGGCACAGAACTAGCAGTTGCTGGGGATGTTGGGAAAGGAGTAAGGGGAGGATAATGTTCTCGGGTTCGTTCTGGTAGTTTTCTGGGGTTCGAGAAGAACACGCGATGACAAAACTGATCCGGATTACATCTTTGATCGTCGCGATCAATTTGTTCGCGAGTAGTGGCGGAGTAGTGTTTTCAGATGAGCACACACTGGCCGATCAAGTGGCCGGAGTCTACTGCGGTAGAGTCACCAATTCATGCAACGGTATGCTGGATAACTTTCGAATTCGCGTGCAAAGATTGTCGAATACCAAAGTTGTGATCTCCCGTAACGATTTTTCCGCTTGTCCAGGTTTGGTAGCCCAAGTAAAACTTAAAGAGTCTGTCGTTGAGAGTGTTACATCGATCGTGCTGAAAGTCCCCGAGGACTGGATGATAAATTACTGTCCGCAGTGTCCTCGGACCAATGGCGCATATGTTCACTCAAACAGCCGGTTGACTTATCTGCTTCCATACGACACATCAATAATATGGCGTGTCGATCTTGAAATGTTCTCTGGCATCAAGTCTGAACTCGAGTCCTGCCCGTGAGGTGTGGGTCCAGCATGGATTTGGTATGACCATTGAGGCGACTGAGCCGTAGCCGATTGTTTGTGTTTCAAGCGCATTTTATTGATCATCTGATGATCTTTTGATCTTAGTCCCAAATAGTATTGTGCTAGATCAATTCTATGTTGATGAGACGTTGATAAACTGAATACTCTACCGTTATGAGGTTGCTATAAAGTAACTCTGAAACTCAACTGTCGAAGTCAGTTTGGAAGAATGGAAGAACGAGTCACTCGCAGGTGCTAGTTTGAGAATTCTAGGGCTGCAGGAAGTTTTCGATCAGAGTCAGATCATGGAATCTAGCGTGTTCGTGAATTTTTTCTATCGTTCCGATAGCATGCCGTACCGAGGGGTGTTTTGTGGAAATATTCGGCAGGTTGGCCTGGTTGCTACAACGATGGCCATTATGGGTACTGGCCGGTGCGTTTGGTCTGGGCGTGATTCTTTGGGGCGGCTTCAACTGGGCTATGGTCCTTACCAACACTGAGAGTTTCTGTATCAGCTGCCACGAGATGCGAAACAACGTGTTCAAAGAATACAAGAAAACGGTTCACGACTCGAACGGTTCTGGAGTCAGGGCAACTTGTCCGGATTGCCATGTGCCAAAAAACTGGTGGCCTATGACGGTGAGAAAGGTCTCCTCTACCAAAGAGTTGTTCGGCGCGATACGGGGGTCGATCAATACGCGCGAGAAATTCCTCGACAAGCGCTGGTCTCTAGCCGAAACAGTTTGGACGAATATGCAGAAAACAGACTCCAGGGAATGCCGAAACTGCCACAGCAAACAGTCCATGGACCTGAACAAACAAGCAAGGGTTGCTCGCGAGCGCCATCTCAACGCGCGGCAGAGCGGTAAAACCTGCATCGATTGCCACAAGGGTATCGCTCACGAGTTGCCGGAGGCGTTCATTGATGCCGAGCACGACCGGATCGAGAAGGAAGATATTCCTTGTGTGGATTGTCACGCTGGCATGTGGCAGCCTCCGACTGGAGAACAAGACTACTAGGGATGGCCAGAATTATCTCAACAAGTCTACAGAAAGCACGAGAAACATCTGTAGAAAACACAACAGGGAAAAGAGCATGCAAATGAATAGAATGAGATGCGTGCATGTAAGTATGCTGCTGATATTGATCTTGTTGGGTGGGATCAGCGTGGTTCGAGCCGATCTAGATCCTGCACTGGTGCAACAAGGTGAAGGGTTGTACTTGGCGAACTGCGTGTTTTGTCACCAGCCTGATGCTATCGGCAAGGCGGGTTTTGCGCCGTCACTTACCAACCCGGAATTGCTCAGTCTTACGACGGACAAGTACTTTATGAGCACAATGCGGGATGGGCGTTTTGGAACAGGTATGCCACCGTTCGCCCATCTTGGGCGCAAGCGGCTAAAAGCTATTTTGGCCTACCTTCGTTCCTTCGAAAAGTTGCCCGATCGAACTGCTGAAGTGGACGATGAGCCACCGGCGTATGGTGATCCTCGGCTGGGTCAATTCTGGTTCGAGCAGATTTGCGCAACCTGTCACGGAGTCAAGGGGGATGGTTATCTTGCCGGTGGTACGGGCACAGCAATTGGTAAGAGTGGATTCCTAGACAAAGTGTCAGACGGGCTTCTTCGTATCACCATCAAGGAAGGCAGGAGCAATACTCGCATGCGTGGATTTAGTGGCCCGGATGCTCTAGCCAATCTGACCGATCAAGAGATCGACGACATCATTGTTTATATGCGCACTTTAGCAGCACAATAACGGAGAATCCGACATGAAACGCATTAAGAACAAGCTGTCACGGCGAGATTTTCTCAAGACCAGCGCGTTCATAACGGGATCTGCTACCGGGGCCGGCCTGTTTGTAGGACATAACCCCGAACTCGAAGCAGCCTCATCGGCCGGTACCGAGCGTGGTACGGCGTTGGGGCAATGTCCGTACTGTGGCGTCGGCTGCGGAACCATCATTCTGACCGAGAATGGCAAGATCGTTGCGATGCGCCCTGACAAGGAACACCCGACCAACTACGGTCTGCAGTGTATCAAGGGCTTAACAGCCGCTGAGCCGATGTACGTTGATCGCATGGAGGGGGACTCCTACGTGCGAAAAGATGTATGGGCCGAGTGGAACAAGCCCGGGCACGGTGATCTGGGATATATCACCAACAGTAAAGGCTCCTTTGACGAGGAGCACTTCGAGCGCGTTCCCTACCACCAGGCCTCGGAATTGGTGGCGCACAAGATTGTTCACTTTGCCAAGACCCATGGCGGTAATTCCATCGCGCTCTACGGTTCTGGCCAGCTCACCGTGGAAGGTCAGTATCTGGAAAATCTGTTCATGAAGGGGGTGCTCGGCTCGAATACCATTGAGGCAAATGCCCGCATGTGCATGACTTCGGCCGTGACCGGCTATTTCGCCACGCTTGGTTCTGATACGCCACCGCTTGCCTACGATGATATTGAGCTATGCGACATGATTATGCACTTCGGCCACAATGCTCGCGAGTCGCATCCCATCATCTTCTGGCGCGCCGCCGATCACAAGGAAAAGACCGATATTCCCACCGTCGTGGTAGATCCGCGCCGGACAGGTACAGCGATGGGATATGAGGACATCAACTCCAATAACTCTGTGCACGTGCCGATATTAAATGGGGATATTAGTTTTCTCAACGCGATTGCCCATGTTCTGCTGAATGATCACCCCGACGTTATCGACTGGGATTTTCTTAAGGAACACACCACGGGCTGGGAGACGTACACCGAGGGTGTGCTCGCCGATTACAGTCCGGAGCAGGTACAGGACCGCATGGGTGGACCGAACCACGACGTCTCGCCAGAACTGATTCGCAAGGTAGCCGGCATGTTCGCCGATGCTACTCGCAAGCGCTTAGCGCGCAGCAAGGGCAAGCAGTCCAGTGCGGGTGCTGGTGTGGAGGGTGGCTATGGTGGGGTCATCATCATGTGGGGTATTGGTTACAACCAGCATGTGCACGGCCAGCACAATGTCATCTCTATCATCAATCTCTTGACCTTGACTGGCAACCTGGCCAAGCCTGGTTGTGGTCCCTTTTCCATGACTGGGCAGCCGAATGCTATGGGCGAGCGTTTTACCGGCGGCTTGACCGGGCGGTTGCCATTCAACATGCCGTTAACAGATGTGATTCACCGCACCCACATGGCGAAACACTGGAATGTGCCCGAGCAGAACCTGGTCAATGCCATGAACTCCAAGAATCCAGGCTACGCTGTGGGCATGATGGAGCGAGCGCTGAAGGACGAGGTAAAGGCCATGTTCCTGGTCTACGCGACCCATATCGATCTGCCCGACCAGGAAAACCTGGTGCGTCCAGCGCTGATGAAGACCTTTAACGTAGTGCAGGAGATTTATCGCCACGCGCCGAACAATCTCTACGCCGATGTAATCTTCCCGGCAGCGACCTGGGGTGAGGTATCGGGTGTTTACATAAGTTCCGAGCGGCGTATTAACATCTGTGATCAGGCCGCTATGCCGCCCGCTGGATGCTTGCCAGACCTGGACATGGTGGTTGATAAGGGCAAGGAAATAGCCGAATTGCTGGGGATGGATGGCGATACGATTTTTCCCTGGAAGAAAGCTGAAAATGGGTTCATCGACACCGAAGAGGTCTTCCGCGACATAGCCCGTGCCTCAGCGGGAACCGATACTGATTTGACCGGTATTCTGGAGCGGGAGAAGGTCGATGGCATTTCACCGTACGATCAGTTGCGTCAATTGCGGGGCATTCAGTGGCCGGCGCCAACTTACGAGATTGCCAAAGCTGGCGGCGCCAAGCGTCGCTACATGCTGCAGGAGGGCCAGTGGGAAACCAAACCCTACGGTTACTTTCGCACCAAAGATGGTAAAGTGCATATGAAACTTTGCCAGCAGGATTACACGGACCGCGAAAAATGGACCCGCAAACTGATGGAATTCGGGGTGAAGAAAGATTTGTATACCATCGATCACCTAGACCTCATCAAGCTGGCGCGTGACCGCGGACTTACACCGGACCTCCCGGACGAGAAATTCCGCGGCCGGCCATGGGATGCTGTGCCCAAGGATAAGTACCCGTACTGGTTCGGACTGGGAGTCGTCTACGAGCATTTCCACACCGCCAAGTCCATCCGCAGCCCGTCCACCCGCCGGTTGGTGCCGGAGATGTATGTCGAGATGCACCCGGACGATGCCCAGGATCTCGGTATCAAGGACGGCGACAAGGTGCGCGTGGTTACCCGCCGTGGCTCGCTCGAGGCTAGAGCTCAGGTGGGTAGCAGCAGTCTGGTCAAGCCGGCAAGAAATAATGTGCCCCGTGGTTACATGTTCGGGCCGTGGAATCTGTCCGTGGCTGACAGCGCTGATCCGAAAAAGAATAAGTGGCTGGCCAACCGGGTCACCAGTCGAGTCTGGGACCCGGTATCCGGCCAGGTGGATTTCAAAAAGTCGGCAGCCCGCATCGAGAAGATCTAGTCGGTCAAGACGGACACCTGAACATCGCCCACGGTCAGTCCTGACCGTTGGTAAGCCCTGGTCCCGCTGTACAGACCGGGATACCTAGGCAATGCGACGAAGAGCCTTTTTTCGGTTTCTGGCCATAGGTACGGTGGCCGTGCTGGCTGCTGGTCGAGCCTGGGCCGGCACCCAACGCCTTGGCCTGCGCTACCTGCGTCCTCCGGGTGCGTTGCCAGAGTCGGAGTTTCTCAGTCGCTGTATTCACTGTGGTCAGTGCGGTGAGGTTTGCCCGAACCGTTGTATCAAGTACTTCGGACTTGCAAATGGCCTGGGATCGCTGGATACGCCCTATATAGCGCCTCGGGAGAAGGCCTGTATTTTGTGCATGAAATGTGGCGACGTTTGTCCCAGCGGTGCGATCCAACCAATTCCGCGCACAGTCGAGGCAATCACCCAGCGCGTGCGCATGGGGCGCGCCCGCGTGGACAAGCACCTGTGCTTGTCTTACCAGGGCAAGACCTGCGGTGTATGTTATCGCGCCTGCCCGCTACCTGATCTGGCCCTACGGGTCGGGATGCTGGAACAGCCAGAAGTTCTGGACGCCTGTGTCGGCTGTGGTTTGTGTGAGCGTTCCTGCATTCAGATGCCACACGCGATTCGTATCATTCCCGATCGGGGGTAAGTTGAATGCGATCCTATGGTTGAGTACCGTAATCACTTCGCTTTTATCTGGCGACAACTGAACAAAGTACGCTGGCTCGTTTTGAGCCTGGTATTTTCGCTGCTTGTGCTGCTACCTTTTGTTCACGTTTACCAGACCTATGTAGCCGCCCACGCCTACGATCTATTGGCCCCAGGTGAGCGGCAGCTTTACGATGTCATGGAGGTCCTCACAGCGCCGTTTGTCGATGATCCGGTGGAGGATCTGGATGCCGTAAAGGGCAGCACGTGGTCCGGGAGATTGTTCGGGCTGAAACTCAGCGATCCTTTGGCCGCGGCCGGCCAGATGGCTGCTGGCCTGACCGTTTACAGCCCGTTTCTACTCACTGCGCTCATTCCGATTCTCGCCACGTTGGTACTGGGGCGTTTTTTTTGTGGTTGGCTGTGTCCAGCCACACTGTTATATGAATTGAACACGAACCTGGGAATCCTGCTCAACTGGCTTGGCCTTAGGACAGGCATGCGGCGTTTTGAGCGGCGACTTAAATATGCTGTACTCGGTGTCGGATTGGTGGCCTGTACTGTGAGTGGGTCAGTTCTAGTGGCAGCTGTGTATCCACCAGCAATTCTCGGACGTGAACTCTATTACGCCGCGGCCCACGGAGGACTTGGTGTCGGCGCGCTGTTCTTTCTCGCGACGCTGCTGTTCGACTTGCTGGTCGCGCGCCGTGGATTTTGCCGTTATCTGTGCCCTGGCGGAGCGTTGTATTCGTGGCTAGGTCGGTACCGGCTCTTGCGTATACAGCGCAACGTATTGGCCTGTAACGATTGCACAAAGTGTAATGCTATATGTGAATTTGGGTTGAATCCCCTGCGTGACAATTTCGGTCAGGAATGCAACAACTGTACCGCCTGTATCGCGGTTTGCCCGACTAACGCCCTTAGTTTCAGGTGGCAGGTAACTGATATGCCAAACCAGGGGCCCGGCCACCTGGGCCCGCGCTATCGCCGGGAACAACAGAGTCAAAACCCAACCCGAGGCGAGGCCTGATGCAACGGCGTGGATTGCTCAAGCGCGTGGGTGCCGCTGCGGCCATGCTGTTAGCAGGCGGCATGCCTTATGGCCTGATGGCTCCGGTGGCGCGGGCTGGACCACGACGCCATCTTCCTCTACCGGGAGCGTTGGCGAATCAAGATGCATTCACTGCCGCCTGTATTGGTTGTGATATGTGCGGTGAGGTTTGTCCAACGCGTTGCATCCAGTTGCGCAGGCGCGCGCACCATTAACATGCCTTTTATCAACCCGGAAGAAAAAGCACGCACCTTGTACGGGAAATACATGGCGATTTGCCCCACCGACGCACTGGTGGTACAGGTCACCAGGTTGATTATTGTTATGGCGATGTTGGGCTGGTGCGCACCAGCGCAGGCCCACCACATATTGGGGCGTCCCGCTTACAGTCTCAACGAAGACTCGAACACACCCCCAAGCATGCAGGTCGAGGCGCAAATCGGCGAATACCTGGTTTCATACATGGTCTTTCCGGCCTTTCCTCGGCCGAACGTACCTGGGCGCATCAATCTCTATGCGTCTCACCTGGACACCGGTGAGCCCCTGACCGGGAAAGTGACCTTCAAGGTGCGCGAGGATGGCTGGTTTGCGGATAGTGAGGAAGAAGTCATCGGCTCTCAATTGCCCGATGACAATGTCTACCGGCAGGGCTTCGTGTTCAAAGAGGGTGGTGACTATATTATTACCGCGGCATTCGAAGCGGGCAACGCGCCCTACTTGGTTGACTTCCCGCTACCGGTCGGAAATACAGCGCCTATGGGTCTGTTAGGTGTTGTGATTGCCATCCTGGGTGCGGTATTGCTTGGGGTGAGTATTGCACAGCGTAAACGATTGACCCGGGCGAAGGTGCGAAAGGCCAGACAAGAGGGTACCCTTGATGCTAGGCCGACCAACGATATGGAGGAATTGTGACGAGCATCAGCGACTTGCTCCGATCGACGTTGTTCTATTCGCCTGAAGGTGACCTTCCATGATGCACCCCGGCTTGCCGCCGGGCTGGGCGGCGCTGGTAGGGGTTGCGGTAGTGGTTCTGAGCCTTCGGACACTGGTCGCATTGAGAAAACCTGCGGTCGAGCGGCAGGTGCGGTGGATAGCACCTAGCGCCCCGGGAGCCATCATGCGCCACGTTGCGGCACTGGGCCCATGGTTGTTGCTGGTGCTGAAAATCGCACTGGCAGCGTTGTTTTTGCTTATCGTCACTGCGGGCCTTTTTGGTACACCGATCCCCGAGCGAAATCTAGCGACGGTCCTAACCTGGAATGTCTGGTGGGCAGGGTTGATTCTGACAATCTTTTTTGTTGGTTCATTCTGGTGCGCAGTTTGCCCCTGGGATACCTTGGCTGGGTGGCTGGTTCGGCGCCGGCTCGTGCGCAGAGCTTCGCCAAACAACAGTCTCAACCTGCGTGTGCCTAGGATGATCCGTAGTGTCTGGCCGGCATTGTTGTTGTTCATCGGGTTGACCTGGCTGGAGCTTGGCACGGGCCTAACGACAACGCCTCGGACCACGGCGATACTGGGCTTGGCTATGGTCGTTCTGGCCACCGTGTCCTTGGCGCTGTTCGAACGCAAGGCTTTTTGTCGCTATTTCTGCCCAGTTGGCCGCACCATCGGCTTCTATTCGCAACTTGCACCAGTTGAGTTACGGCCGGCCGACATCGAGGTCTGCGCCCGTTGCACGTCACTGGAGTGTTACCATGGAACTGACCGGGTAGAGCCGTGTCCTACTCACCTAGTCATGGGCCGGTTGACCGAAAATACCTACTGTACGTCGTGCGGTAACTGCGTCAGTAGCTGCCCTTCTAAAAATATCTTCTGGCGCTTGCGCCCACCCAGTATCGAGGCTATGCAGAACGCCCGGCCACACTGGGACGAAGCCTGTTTCATGTTGGCTCTGCTGGCACTCACGGACTTTCACGGCATCACTATGATGCCTTTGTGGAAGGAGGGAATGGGCTCTTTCGCCCGCCTGGTTAGCGACTCAGGTACCTTGTTACTGAGTTTTACTATCGCCCTGCTCGCTAGCCTTGCCGTTCCAACGATGTTGTATTCGGGGGCAGTGGCGGTAACGCACCGAATCGCGGGTATAGCCATCGAATACAAACAACTGTTTTCCGGCCTGGCCTTCGTCGCGTTACCGCTGGCTTTTGCCTACCATTTGGCACACAACCTAGGCCACGTGGTGCGGGAGAGCACTGGTATCTGGACGCTCTTTTCCAACCCTCTGGGTACCGGCATGCAGCCGCTAAGCGTGGCGGAGAAGCAAGCTCGACACATGGAGTTGCTCATTCGTCCGGAACTGCTGTTCACACTGCAGGCGGGTTTGATGCTATTTGGTTTCTGGGTGGCGTTACAGGTGCTTCGCCACCGCGGCCAAAGGTTGTTACCAGGAGGTGCTTTGACAGGCTTCACCTTGTTGCCAATGATACTGCTAGCGGTTGCCTTTACTGGATTTCACCTCTGGTTGTTGATGCAGCCGATGGCGATGAGACTCTGATGGATCGTAGGGCTTTTTTCCGCCGTACCCTTCAACAGGCTACCCGGGCTACCGTGCGGTATGCGGATGCACGAGTGAATGAGAGTGCCGGGCACTGGATCCGACCTCCGTTCGCATTGGACGAACTTGAATTCTTGCTTGTCTGCACACGTTGTGATGACTGTATCGAAGCCTGTCCCTACGGCGTGATTTTCTCGCTAGCTGCGCGTCTTGGCCCCGAGGTGAATGCTACACCAGCTCTCGATCTGTTACACAAGGGTTGTCATCTTTGTGAGGACTGGCCGTGTGTGATGTCATGCCGGGCTGGCGCTCTCACTTTTGAATCTACTGCTACGAAAGAGCCTCCTGAGAGCGGTAGTTTGGCTAAAGCATTGGTGCAGTACCCTCTTGCTAAGGTGTCCATAGACCATAGTCTGTGTCTACCCTACCAGGGGCCGGAATGTGGTGCCTGTGCCGACAGTTGTCCAGTCACTGGAGCGTTAGTCTGGGAGTCAGCAAAACCACAGATTAATACAGAGCTTTGTCAAGGCTGCGCTCTGTGCCGCGAGGCGTGCATTACCGAACCCAAAGCGATTACTATTGCCACAACGAGTTATGACACCGCAACCCAAGACTCCATGTAGCACATAATGGACTGGCCTGCCATTGGATCGTCGCTTGAACTTGCTGGTAGGCCATCTCAAGACGATCCATCCCTAAAGATTGTTTGTGCCCTGTTTATACTAAGCCCACGCAACTTTGGTACAAGAACCACTGGGAAGCCAACTACCTGATCGCAGGTGTGATCAAGGTGACAGATATGACCAGTGGGCAGGAATGGGTACTTGAGTCTGGTGATCTTTACCAGGTTGGTCCAAACGACCGGCATCTGTACGAAGTGCTTGAAGACGAACACCACTTGAGTATTTTTTGTCCTTCGTTACGGGGCGACGAAACCCATGATGAGGATGGTGCCTATTCAGCAAGTGGTCCGGTGCCGATTACCGAGCAACGTATGTTCGTTAGAAACATTGAACAGATGCGGGAAGCTGGCGGGGAATTGCTGGTTGCTAACGGCCAGGCGCGGGTAGTTCGTGCGCTGGCCAAATCTGACGGTTTGGGTTTTAGCTTTTCCGATGTCAATTTTGCCGCCGGCGCAACAACTAAGCTGTGGTACAAACACCATTGGGAAAGCAACTACATCATTTCGGGTACCGGCCAGGTTGAAGATCTGACAACCGGCGAATCCTGGAAGCTCGAACCCGATATGACCTACAACGTCGGCCCAAAAGACCGACACCAGTTGAGTGCGGAAACCGACCTGCACCTGGCCAGTGTTTTTTGTCCGCCACTCGAAGGTACCGAACAACACGATTCGGATGGCGCGCTTGAACCCAGCGGACCAGTTCCACCAGGACCTCCTGGTTACTGAAGATTATTGCCAATTGTGCTGTGGCTAGCATCAGATTTTCAGCACAAATTCAGCACACTGAGAAACCCAAGGAGACAGTGCTCTACCAGAATGGCCTAAAAGCAGTGGAAAATGGTGCTCCTAACTGGACTTAAGACCTTTTAGGTTGCTAATACCGTTCAGACTCTATTGAGGGCTAAATAATTATCCAAAAACAAATATGGGACTACTCCACGCTTGAAACCCATCCTCCGTAGTTACGCAAACCCACAATGGGTTGTCTCCCTCCGATTTAAGAGGTATACGCAGCTGATGTGTGACCTCACGGTGCGTATTCTCGTCTGGAAGCCGAAATACACGGAGGCGACGCTCAAGGCCCCCAGCTTCTAGTACAGTATCTTCCAACCCCACCAAATCTAGGAGCTGCTGGATTGTTCCACGATTAGTGGTCAAGTCCAGCTGGGCACCATCGTCTTCACTTAGCCATACATCAAATCCACCGAAATTTCCTGTCGTAATCGTGTCCCACTCGACAGTGTCACGACCACATTGTTCTAATCGTCGTTCATGGTTCCAGGCGTTGATCTTGGCAAATCGTTTGATCCGGCACCCCCTGAAAACAGCGCGCCCCGTCCAGGTGCTTTGTCGACCACGACCGCGATACTCTGCGCCGCTCCAGACTACTCGGACACGAGCACCCAGATCAGATTCTCTGAATGGTCGGAAAATTTCTAGCACGTCAGTGCCATTTCGCACTTCGATCCGCTCGATAGGCGCCTGAGCCAGAACATTGAGTTTGAGGTTCACGTCGCTGTCGTTACTTTGAGCGATATCTCCCATCATTACCTCACGGGACTGGTATTGCTGAGTTTCGGGAAAGACGTTAGGGTCTCGCTCAAATACGGTAGCCTCGTTGTCGAAATTTACCGTCACATCTAGGTGCATACGACATCCGGTAGTTCCGTAATGATGCCGTTTTCGTAAACATTCAAAAATTCCGTCCCGCGTTAGGTCTTTAGTGAGAAAACAGGTCAGTCCGCCATACGCTCCGAACATTGCGGCTCCAGGGTAACTGGCCCCAGGCCGACCCTTATGTCCATCGCTGTTACACACCACACCAGAGCGATGACCAAGTGGGAACCCATCTGTCAGTAGCCACTCAAAAGTGCCCCACGCCGAATGGATTTCCATTGCAGTTTCCAATCGGGGGTCGTGAGCTTGTGTGATATCAGCGTAGCGACCACCAACATGCGCATAGACCACGCAATCTTCGTTTTGTAGGTCATGAAAAAGTGCAGCTGCCGTCGGTGCATCAGTGTTTAAGTCGGATCGATCCTCAAGCAATGCATGCGAGGAACGTCGAATCTGTCGGCCTTCGTTACGGAAAAAAACATTGCGGTCGCCACCAACCGCAGTGTTACCCGACCATTCGTATCCTGGAAAAACGATAAATCGCCCCTCCTCGTTGTATTCGGCTGTGAGTTCATTGAGGTACTTCCAAAAAGCATTGTTGACCTGAAAGTCGTTGGCCTGATGGCCGGTGACGTCCAGAAAAGCCTTGTTACGGGCGAACTTAAAGTAGTCGCGCGCTGTGGTGAGGCCAATAGATTCGCCGCTCTGCCCATGAAGATCACCCCAGTAGCCCGAGAATTCACCTGCTTGAATCAGTAATGGTCCAGTTTCTGTGACACAGGTCCCGCTGTCATCAAACACTTGTACTCGTAAAACTCCAGGCTTATCGACAGAGAGATCATCTAGAATTAGGGACTTCTCACCTAGGGGGTAATCGACTATTTCCGGTAAACCTCTGACGGCACAACTGCTATGAAGCGAAAATTTTCCAGAAGCTTGATCGGTTGGATTTCCCCACTTGTCCTCGGCTTTGAGTCCGAGCCGAAAGATCTCTCCAGGTCGCCGCAAGGACGGCAGCACTGCCTTCCACTCATGAACCTCTCCGGCAACGATCGAAATATGGGGTGTTTCGGGTAGAGGAGAGTAATGCCCAACAGCGCAAACATCTGCGAGCACTTTGAATTCAAATCCTGGCTCACAAATTGTTTGCATCTTCATCCCTGGGGACCCTTTGGAGGTATCACCGAATATGATGGTGATAGTGTCCCCTTCGCTAAGGTAGCCACCGAGTAATCTGGCTGTCAGGGATTTGAACCAAGGTCTCGGATGACCGTAATTGGCATACTCCAACGCAAGATGAGCCCCCGTGTTGGTATGTGCTGTAACATAGTTATATCCTGTTGGCTTTTCTGTCTGTAAGGAGCCCCAATCTCCAACAGCACGAAAAACAACACGGATGCTGCCGGTGTCATCAATTCCGTAACGACCTGTCGTGTAAACTAGTTTGAAGGTTTGAAGGCTTCTTACCTCAAAGTTTCCGAGGGGCTCAAGCATTACATGGCCGTACAGCACCGGATCCGAACCAGGTTGCGCGACAGGCCAAGAATCGCCTACCAACTCGCTCGCTACCACTTTGTTCATTGTTTCATCTCCCTACCTCAGGTAACTGGAGGTTCATATAAACAGATTGTCAGCATCCGAAAAATGAATGCTATAGGGTAAGTTATTTTCATCAAAGTCCGGTCGAAAACACCAATTCATAGTTCTATTATCGTGTAAGACCTATTCGTGAGACAATCAAGGGTCCATCAATAATTAAACTCCGAAGGAGTACTTCAATGACAAAAATTAGGTTGGGGTTAAGTCTAAAGCTGATTTTGCCACTATTTCTTACTTTCTATGGAGGTGCAGTTATTGCCGGGTATCCAGAGAAACCGGTAACTCTAATCATTCCGTACAAAGCTGGTGGGAGCACGGAAACAATGGCTAGAGTTTTTTCCGTTGCACTTGCCAAAGAACTTGGCCAAAAAGTTATCGTCCGAACGAAACCTGGTGCCGGGGGAGCGATTGGATCGACAGAAGTTGCAAAAGCAAATCCAGATGGATACACCTTACTCTTTGCCGCTGCGACCTCGCTTTTGTGGCCACCTCTGACCCAACAAGTTGAGTACGACTTAGACAGTTTCACATACGTTGGGCAAATCACGGAGTATCAGCAAGCTATCATCGCAAAGGCAGATGCCCCATTCGATTCTTTTAAAGAACTGATCGAATACGCTCGGAGTAATTCGTTGAATTATGCCGACCAGAGCAAAATGTCCCGGACCTACATAAATTTTATAGGCAAACAGGAGAGCGTATCCTGGACCGGAATACCAACCAAAGGTGGTGGTGAAATGGTGCCCTTCTTACTAGGTGGTAAAGTTGATTTTGCCTGGAGTGGGGGTATTCACAACCGCTATGGTGATAAGATGAAAGTACTGATGTCAATGAACTCGGGACGTTTAATTGGTTCTCCGAATGTCTCTAGTGTTCAGGAACAGTACGGTATCTCAATGCCAGGTCAGGCGGTGATAGTTGTCCCTGCGGGAACTCCTAATGATGTTGTCAAAACGCTTGAGTCAGCAATTTCGGCGGCTACAAAAGACAAAGATTTTTCTGACCTTGTGACCAACAAACTCAAATTCCCAGTCAAGTTTGTAGGGTCTGGCGAATTGCAGAAGGACATAGAATCGACTACCGCTGCATTGAAGAAGGTAATTGAGGCTACGATGTGATCGACACATCGACCAGCGGCGATACAACAAGTGACATCGAAGATATTGGTGAAAACGATGGCTTGGATATTGTCGCTGGTCTTGTTGTCGCTTTCCTGTCTGTAATAGCAATCATCTGGTTGATACCAACCGAAACTGAAACAGTAGAGTCTGACTACGACGTTTCCGCTGCTTTCTTTCCCTACCTGGCTGGTTGGGCGACTCTTGGGCTGAGTTTTTTACTGGTTCTCACTAGAATTCGAGGTATTAGGAGATGCCTCAGAAATCGCACTGGCCGAATAGTGATATTTGAGAGCATTGTTTGGTCAATCATTGCAGGGGGAATTTACTACGGTCTGACTACAATCGGATTTCTATGGACAATGCCTCTCCTAATTGCCTCTGCAATGGTTTTGTCTGGTAACAAAACTTGGTGGCTGATTGGTCTGACGTCTGTCGCCTTTCCGTTTCTAGTTCATCAGTTAGTCTGGTGGGTATTCACGGTGAATTTGCCGTAAACAGCTAGCTTCGACCACTATGCTTGAGGCACTATTCGCGGGGTTCGAGACAGCGTTAACGTTTACGAACCTCCTATTTATTTTTGCCGGCATAACTTTAGGCATTATCATAGGAGTAATTCCTGGGTTAGGAAGTGTTACGGCAATGGCCGTTCTTATCCCTATCACCTTCTACATGTCACCACTTGCTGCTATCGCCTTTCTAGTCGGTGTCAATAAGGGGGGTACTTCTGGCGGTGCTGTCCCAGCAATTCTTCTTAATTCTCCCGGCACACCCGAGTCAGCAGCATCTGCCTTGGACGGATATCCGATGGCCCAGAAAGGACAGGCTCATCGTGCAATGAAGTTTGCGCTCTACTCGTCGGTAACCGGCGATACGATTTCCGACATATTGCTCATTCTTCTAGTTGTACCGTTTAGCGCTATCGCGCTCCAATTTGGTCCTTTGGAATTTACATCAGTACTTCTCTTTGCCTTTGTACTCCTTTCAGGAATCGCTGGCAAATCTCTGATTAAAGGACTTATCTCCATTAGTCTTGGAGTGTTCCTTTCGACTATTGGTCTGGACCCGGTTGAAAGTACACAAAGAATGACATTTGATGAGGTTCATCTCTATGACGGCTTTTCGCTGGCAGCAATAGCGATTGGCGCACTCGCTCTCGCATCAGTCATTGAACAACTTTTTGATCTCTGGCGTAGTGGCGGGGAAAGCTTCATTGCTGTCCAGCTCAAGTATGCTCAATCTAAGTCCAACCTGTCTGCAAAGGAGTTCTTTGGTTACTGGAAAACGATCGGACGTTCTGCCTTGATTGGATCGATGGTCGGCATGTTGCCCGGACTCGGTGTAACCCTTGCAGCGTTTCTGAGTTACGGGGCTACGAGACGTGCTTCATCGGACCCGGACAGTTTTGGGAGGGGAAATCCTGAGGGCATTATCGCAACGGAAGCCGCCAATAGTGCCGTTGTAGGATCGAATTTGATTCCTACAATCGCTCTTGGCATCCCCGGCAATATGGCAGCTGCACTTTTGTTGGGAGCATTCATCATCCATGGAATCGTACCTGGCCCATTTATGCTGACCATGCATGGCGACCTGGTATATGCATTGTTTGCTTCAATGATCTTAGCCAACGGCATTCATTTGATTGTCGGCCGCGTCGGAATACCTGTCTGGGGTTTGGTGTCGAGAACCCCAAAATCAATCATCCTTCCTCCAGTCGTGGTGTTGTGTATCGTTGGTGTCTATCTTCCAGGCCAATCACTTTTTGACGTTAGTGTTATGTTGGCTTTCGCAGGACTTGGTTTAGTCATGAGGCGCACTGGGTTTTCGTTGGTGTGTTTGGTTATTGGGTTTTTGCTAGGGGGCATGTTTGAAACCTCACTGCGACAAGCTTTACTTCTATATAAAACTGACGTCTCTGTATTACTAGAGAGTCCTATAGCCCTAGCGTTCTTGTGTTTGGTAATCGTTATCTTGGGGCGTTCTGCATTCAAATCCAAAAAGTAAATTCATGACTGATGGCTACAGACAGAGATGGAGCAAATCTAGGTAAGGCAAATCTACACGGGGCGAGTTTAGTCGGGGCCCTGACTATTCGGGACCTGTTAGGTCACAGCAGTGTCACCATGACGGATCGATGCAAATGGACCTGAATGGACTGGAGAGGACTGGAATGGACCCAGTTTCAGCACACTGAAAAACCAAAAGGGCAGTGCTCGCCAAGAATGACTTAAATACAAGTGTTAAATGGTCGGGGTGAGAGGATTTGAACCTCCGGCCCCTGCCTCCCGAAGGCAGTGCTTTCTACGGTGTATAACGTTAAATCAACCACATACGCACACCAATCCCGCGTGTATGTGACTGGAGTGGACACATTTCCGTCACATTCTGGTCACAGTGATTTGAATCAACAGGGACTCCGAATCGGAGTCAATAATCGACCCCAGTTTTCAGTGGAACGATCCACTATCCCCAGTGCAGTTTTCTAGCACGACAGCAATCGCAGCAAGATTCTCAGGCCATCTGTCCGAATTGCACAAGAGTGTGGAGATACATCGCGATCGCACTTAAGGGTAGCCCCGATAATTGTATTGATATAAAGAGATGTTTATGTCATTATATTATTTAATCAATTAAGTTTGGATCTTTGATAGCTAATCCATGCATTCACTGACCACCAGTCTTCGCGCAATTGCTGAGCCAACACGCCTTCGCCTACTGGCAGTACTCAGCCAGGGAGAACTCGCAGTATCGGAACTGACCGGAATCTTGGGCCAGAGTCAACCCAGAGTGAGCCGTCACCTTAAGCTGATGTGGGAGGCTGGTTTACTCGAGCGAATCCAGGAAGGATCCTGGGTTTTTTTCCGACTGTCCGAAACAGGCCAAGGCGCTACCATCGCTCGAGCTATTAAGGGCATGATTCCAATGGGCGATGCCCAGATACAAAGGGACTTCGAACGCCTCGCTGGTATCAAGCGTCGGCGGGCCGAAATTGCTGGCGATTACTTCAGCCAGATCGCGAGCAATTGGGACGCCGTGCGATCTTTATACGTCCCGGAAGTTGAGATCGAAACTGCGTTGATCGAGGTGGTTGGAGATCGGGGACTTGAAATCCTAGTCGATCTTGGTACCGGGACCGGTCGAATACTCCAACTATTTGGCAATCGCATCCAACGAGGAATTGGTATCGACAGCAATCAAGAGATGTTGACGATCGCCCGGTCTGGCCTTGAGCAGAAGCAACTTTCCCACTGTCAGGTCAGAAAGGAGGATCTTTACCAGTTATCGATGGCGGACCAGACGGTGGATCTTGTAACCATACATCACGTGCTTCATTTTCTGGATGATCCGCAGGCCGCACTGTTTGAGGCTGCGCGAATTCTCCGCCCCGGCGGTCAGATCCTCATCGTTGACTTTGCTCCACATAACCTGGAGTACCTACGACAAGAGTCGAATCACAGACGATTGGGATTTTCAAACAAAGTGATCACCACTTGGTGCCGAGCGGCTGGAATGAAGAAAAGCGATTTTCGGAGTTTTTCCTTAGGTCGACAAGACGAAGGAAACGAACTGACAGTAAATCTTTGGGTAATGTCGAGAATCAGAACCGCAGTGCGAAAGGGAAGACTACGAGCTGTTCAATGAAACAAAACCGAGTCACTCACATTAATCGTGAATTACAAAATTCGATTCATGACACCAAACGTCGACTGGGGCAAAGGCCTTCTCCAGATTTCGTCTCATTGCGACAACATGTTTCAGTCTCGTTCGAATTTTTTCCCCCAGCTTCAATCGAAATGGAGCGCAAGCTCTGGTCATGTGTCGCGCAACTCGCGCCCCTAAGCCCGCGTTTTGTTTCCATAACGTATGGTGCTGGTGGTAGCACTCGACAGCGTACACATGCCACGGTAGAAAGAATTCTCGCCGAAACATCGTTGACTCCGGCAGCACATCTCACTTGTGTCGGCACAACCCGTGATGACGCGGACGAAGTGGTGCAGCGTTATTGGGACAGTGGGGTACGACATCTAGTGGCACTTCGAGGGGACTCTGCTGATCCTGGCCGCCCGTTTGCCCCTCATCCGCAGGGTTATCAAACAGCAGTACAGTTGGTTGCCGGTATTCGCAAGATTGCCGACTTCGAGATTTCCGTCGGGGCGTATCCAGAGATTCACCCTGACGCCAAATCCCAAGAGGCCGATCTTGACAACCTTAAAAGAAAACTGGATGCGGGCGCGAATCGCGCCATTACCCAGTATTTCTTCGACGTCGATGATTTTTTTCGATTTCTCGATAGGGCGCAAAATGTGGGAATCAGCGCACCGATTGTTCCCGGAATCCTACCAGTGACCAACTTCGCAACGGTCGTTGAGTTTTCCAAAAAGTGTGGCACCACCATCCCAGTGTGGATGCAGGATCTCTTTGCTGGGTTGGATGATGCCCCGGAGATCCGGCAATTGATTGCCGCAACAGTCGCCATTGAGCAATGCCGGTTATTGCTTGAGCAAGGTGTCAGCGAATTTCATTTTTATACATTGAACCGGGCGGAACTCACACGGGCAATATGCCATGCGCTTGGGCTGCGAGATTATCGGGAAGACTCACTTTGCGAGCTCAATGTCCCGGGACGATGATTGAGCGTTATACCTATTTAGCGCCAGATCATCTGCATGATGCGGTGGCTCACATAAAGTATTCAGAAAGCATTTAGAATCTTAAATTTTGTGTACGGAGACAGCAGATGGCAGATACACGTATGAGCGTTGAGGAGCGCGAAATTTTTCTGGCGGATGTCCATGTAGGTGTGTTATCGGTCCCACGCAAGGAAGGGGCAGCCCCACTAACAGTGCCTGTATGGTATGACTACTCGCCTGGCGGCGAGGTGTGGCTGATTACGGGTCAGCAGTCTTTGAAAGGCCAATTGCTGAAAGTCGGCACGCCTGTTGCCCTAGTAGCTCAGACCGAGGACACACCATACAAGTACGTGTCCGTCGAGGGGTGCGTCAGAAAGATCGAACCTACCAGCAATGAGTCAGACCTTAAACCTATGGCTATACGTTATCTTGGCGAACAGAAGGGTATCGCCTATGCGGCGGGCAGTAACGAGGTAGAGTCGATTCGAGTTTCGATCCTACCTGAACGATGGTTTACGGTGGATTATGCAAAGTCCTGAACTGTAAGAAGAACCAGTCGACGGTTCTTTAGATACCACCATATATGCACACTACAAATATCTCTCAAATCCAAGAAGACAGAATGATGAAACTTTATTTCGCTCCGAACACGCGTGCCGAACGAACGGCTTGGTTGCTGAACGAACTCGGCCTTGACTACGAACTGGAACGCTACAAGCTCGGAGACAAGGCGATGCGCTCGCCGGAATTCCTCGCGGTTAACCCGAATGGGCGGGTCCCGGTTCTGGATGACGGCAACGTGCGGATTACCGAGAGTACGGCCATCGCCCAGTACCTGGTAGCCCGCTATGGGGAGGGGCGTTTGGCGCCACCGGTCGACTCTCCGGATTTTCCTGTCTACCTGCAGTGGCTGCACTATGCCGAGGGTATGCTGATGGGGCCGATAGGCAACTACGTCGTTGAGGCGGTCCTGCTACCTCCGGACCGGCGCTCGGAGGTGCACGCTAAGCGAGCACTCAAACTCCTGGGTAACCTATTGAAGGCCGTCGATACCCATCTCGCTGACAAGGATTATCTGGCCGGTGAATTCACCGCGGCAGACACCGTGACGGGGCACGCCTGCGTGATTTCCGAGCAAATCGGCAGCCAGTTATCCGAGTTGCATAACGTGACCGCGTACCTCGAACGGTTGAAGGCACGCCCGGCACTGCAGAAAGTCTTTGCGCTTCGATCCTAGAGTTAGCCGCCCCGCAAAAAATAATATCGGTGAGTTGGTGGAGCGGAGGAGGATCGAACTCCCGACCAGTTGGTTCGCAGCCAGATACTCTTTTTCCGGATTTACAGTAGAACCATTAAGATTGGATTAATTAACTAAATATCATGCACCCAGTATCAATGCCGCCGCTAAACACATTCCGGGAGTAGCTTACTGCCGAGGCCAATGAAATCGATGCGTAGCGTTCGAAAAACCAATCAATCCCGTCGGTCACCGCTGGCGCGCTGGCCTGTATATCGGCATGTAATCTTTGACTGTGATTCGACCCTGACCGGAATTGAGGGCATTGACGAATTGGCGAATCATCCTGATTCTCAGCAACAGGTCGCGGATCTCACCCGTTCTGCCATGGACGGGAAGGTCAACCTGGAGACAGTCTATGGAGAGCGCCTTGAGATCTTGCAACCGACGCGGGGTGCGGTGCGTGCGCTTCGATCCCGTTATCGAAAGCACGTAGTCGAAGACGCGGCAGCGCTCATTCACGCGCTGCAAGTCCTTGGCCACGAAGTCTACATTGTGAGCGGTGGCCTCTTCGATCCGGTCCGCGAGTTTGGGTTGCATCTCGGCGTAGCCCCCGAGCACATTCGAGCGGTCGAGGTGGAGTACGACACCCTCTCCGGCAATTGGTGGCAAGGCCAGGGCCCGTGGCACGAGGCGTACCTCGCGGTGCAGCACTCGGTTCTGACCGAGAGCGACGGCAAGGCCCGGGTTATTCGCGAACTGCTCCAAAACCAGACCGGGCGGTCGTTGCTCGTGGGTGATGGGGTGAGCGATCTTCTGGCGAGTCGCGAGGTGGATCTTTTCGCGGGCTTCGGTGGGGTGATCTGCCGGGATCGTGTCGCGTCTGAGTCGAAAGTCTTCATCCAAAGTCAAAGCATTGCCCCAGTGCTTTTGTTGGCTGCCGGTACGGCGGCCCTAGAGTATTCAGACGACGCAGGCGTCCAGACTCTGGTCGAGAAAGCCCACGCCTTGACCTCATCAGCTGCGTTGCGCTGGAACGAAGTTCGACTCGCCGAGAAATTCGAAACTTGCTTTGGTACTCGGGCGACAACAGGTTCAGAGCGCAATCTGTGATGGGTCGCTCATTAAGTCATTCTCAACTTAGAACTATAAAAGGAGTCAACGAATGTTTCGGATCTTGGTAGCGGACAAACTCGGGTTGGCTGGTCTGCGGCAGCTCGAAGAAGAGTCTGATGTCACGGTCGACGTCAAGACTGGGTTGTCCAAGACCGAGCTTTGCTCTCTCATTCCGGCATACGATGCGCTGCTGGTTCGAAGCAGCACCCAGGTCGACGCAGACCTTCTTTCGGTGGCCGAAAAACTCCGGGTGATCGGTCGGGCTGGCATGGGGGTCGACAATATCGATGTCGCGGTGGCCACGGCGCGCGGCATCCTGGTGATGAATACCCCCGGGGTCAACAGTATTGCGACCGCCGAGCACACCATCTTGCTGATGCTCGCCGCCGCTCGTCATACCGCCGAGGCTCATCAGTCGGTGCACCAAGGCGAGTGGCGACGATCCGACTTTACCGGGGTCCAGCTCTACCGAAAGGTGCTAGGCTTAATCGGCTTTGGCCGCATCGCCCGTCACGTGGCAAAACGGGCCAGAGCCTTTGACATGGAGGTCATCGCGTTCGATCCCTACGTGTCCGAGGAAGTTGGACAGGAGATGGGCATCCAGCTGGTTGATCTGGAGGAACTTCTGGCCCAGGCCGATGTCGTCTCTTTGCATGCCAGTCTGTCGGCAGAAACTTTGCATATTCTGAATGCGGAAACCCTGGCCAAGACCAAGGCGGGGGTCATCATCATTAATCCCTCGCGCGGCCAGCTGGTCGACGAACAAGCACTCGCTGATGCTTTGGTTTCGGGACAAGTCCGAGCAGCCGCAATCGATGTCTATAACGAAGAACCCCCAGGGACTGATCATCCTCTCATCGGATTGGCAAACGTACTCCATACCCCGCACCTTGGGGCCAGTACCGAGGAAGCTCAGCGCGATGTATCGATCCAGATTGTCGAGCAGGTGGTGGATGCGCTGCGTAACGATGACTTCCGAAACAGTGTCAACATGCCCTTTCCGGTCGGGCCGGAATACGACTCGGTTCTTCCGTACCTACAACTCGGAGAGAAGATTGGTGCACTGCAGTTTCACATGGCTGATGCCCCGGTCCGGGACGTTGAACTGGAGCTTTTAGGTGATACCGCAACCGAATTCGCCAAACCAATTGCGACCGGTGTGCTCAAGGGGCTGATGATGAACATCATTGCGGATCCGGTGAACTACATCAATGCTCCAGTGCTGGCCCAAGAACACGGGATTGGTATCTCCCAGGTCAAGGGGCTCGTCAGTAGCGAGTTTTCGAATGCCATATCATGCCGGGCTAACTGGGCGGACGGCAACCGGGTTATCATCGGCTCGGTTTTTGACGGCGAGTACCCACGGATAGTTCAAGTCGGGGATTATCACCTGGATGTTGATCCAAGCGGCACGCTGTTGGTGATGAAAAACAGCGATGTACCGGGTGTCATCGGACAGGTCGGCACATTGCTAGGGGACTATGGCGTCAATATCGGTGAGTGGCGTCTTGGTCGGGTCCGGAAAGGGGAGGACGCGTTGTCGTTCATTAATCTCGACAACGAGCCCTCGGAAGAGGCCATTACAGCGCTCGAAAAGGTGTCAGCCATCAAGAAACTAAAAGTGATTCGGCTGTAGTTGTGCACTGAGTTTATTCGAGTTGTTGTAAGTTTGTTTTTTTGGCACACCCCGATCCCGCACGAATGTGGCTCAGATGGACTGGAGTGGACACATTTCGGTCACATTCTGAGGACACTGTTTGTTATCGAGTTGTTTGCAACATGACAGTTTAACTAAGCTGATCAAACAAGTAAGCGGGCGTAGAGTGTTTGATAGGTGTGCTACGAAACTTTTCTAGATCATTAACCTGCTGTTTGACTTGTCGAACCATCGCATAAACCCCAATATGTCTGGTGGGACTTAAATGTTCGAAAAGACCCAGGTCCTCAAAACCGGTAGCCGCATCGAACTACTCAATTTCCGGTGCAGTCTTACCGTCAAACATCGCGAGCAGAATAGCCACGACGCCTTTCACTGTAGAGGTATCGCAATCGCCTTGGAATAAGTACCGACCGTTGCCCTCTCGAATATGCGAATACGAGACTGGAAAGTTGCCGCGACTAATGTTCTACTCAATCATTTGGTCTTGACTCTATCCAAGCCACGCGATAAGTCCTGAATAACGTCCAGCGGGTCCTCAAGACCGACCGAAACGCGTACTAGGTTTTCACCAATACCTGCAGCAGCTCTTTGTTCTTCGGTGATTCGGGCATGAGTCGTAGAAGCTGGATGTGTGATCGTGCTCTTGACATCCCCCAAGTTGGCCGTGATCGAGATCAATTTCGTCGAGTCGATGACCTGCCAGGCCTGAGCTCTACTGCCCGTGACTTCAAACGACACAAGCCCGCCAAAACCGGTCTGCTGCTGGCTTGCCAGTCGATGCCCGGGGTGTGTCTTAAGGCCTGGGTAGTAGACCCGTCCGACAGCCGGATGATGCTCTAACCAGTCGGCGACAGCCATCGCGTTGTTTGAATGAGCGCGCATCCGTAGCGGCAGAGTCTCAAGACCCTTGTGGAACACCCAGGCATTGAACGGACTCATCGCTGGGCCTGCGGTACGTAATATTTTAAAGAACATGTCGTAAATGTCCCTGTCTCGCGTCACCAGTGCACCACCGACACAGCGGCCTTGTCCATCCAGATACTTGGTAGCGGAATGAACCACAATATCGGCACCCAGATTCAGAGGTCGCTGCAAAGCCGGTGTACAGTAGGCATTATCGACCGCCAGTAGGCAGTCGTTGCGATGGGCCAAATCTGCCAAGGCACCGATATCACCCACTTCACTCAGTGGGTTCGACGGTGTTTCGATAAATAGTAATCGGGTAGCCGCAGAAACAGTCGTTGTCCACCGTTCAAAATCCGTCAGCGGGACGAAGTCGGATTCCACACCAAATCGATTGAGAATATTCGTGAACAGCGATACCGTACTGCCAAATACACCCGTGGATACTGCTACGCGGTCGCCCATTCTTAACAGGGCGAGTGCTAGAGTTAGAATGGCAGACATGCCCGACGCTGTCGCGATGCAGTAGGGCGCATCTTCCAGTGCTGCCAATCTAGATTCGAACGCCTTTACTGTGGGATTTGTAAATCGTGAATAGATGTTGCCGGGCACATTTTCAGCGAACTTCTGAGCAGCATCTTCGGCGTCTGTAAATATAAAACTAGATGTGAGAAATAATGGGTCACAGTGCTCGTGTTCCAGCGTACGGGTTTGGCCGGCGCGAACTGCCAATGTGTTGATTTTATTCTCCAAGAGGGGGCACATCCATTCACGCTGTTCGTAGCCAATAACCTAGGGGGGAGCATTCTAATAACAAATTCTATAGATATGTAGATTACTAGGAAATAATAATTTTGCTCTCCTAAATAGGCTTACTAGTAGTTAAATGTTCTATAGCCCAAATCATTTAAGGCGATAGGTTTCGATTGTCAAGACTACGTTTTGTATGTAATTAGCAACTAGCCAGGCGTAGTTAGTTACGTTTCCAATCAAAGCCAACGGATTAGGACCGACGAGCTGAATGAGATTCGTCGTTCTGGCTGGCCGTATTGATCGCTAGGTCTGGGCGATTCGCTACTGATCATGCATTGACAAGCGTGGTACATAAAAGTGATACTTGCTGTCATGGCGAACGTTTTTCTGAAATTCCAGCATCATCATCATGGCTCATGGGCCGCGGGTGATGGATAGCTACGTTTAGAAAACGCTTCATCAAACGCCGGCCAGGGGGTCGGCTTTTTTTTGTATTCCCGCCACTCAGCCAATCCCTTCTAGCGGCAAACAGCAACATGACGTAAGTCTGTGTTAGCAGCTACGTCTACAAGGAGATTGGTTGATGACAGTACTCGATGCCAACGGGCAGGTTAGGCTCGCGCTTCCAACTGGGCGCATGAAAGACGGCGTTAACGCTCTGCTTTGCGACTCTGGAATTCATATCAAGATGAGAGATAGGGGCTATCGGCCTCAGGTGAATTTACCGGGCTATGAGGTGAAGATCCTAAAACCTCAAAGCATTGTGGAGATGTTGCACCTCGGCTCCCGAGACGTTGGCTTCTCTGGAGCCGATTGGGTGCGGGAACTCAAAGCTGACCTTGTGGAGTTGTTGGATACCGGGCTTGATCCGGTTCAGGTAGTGGCGGCAGCGCCGAAGAGTTTACTTGTAGATGGAAAACTTCCACCTCAGCGTTTAGTGATCGCATCCGAATACGAGACGATCACTCGTGAGTGGATAGCGCGTACTGGACTGGATGCCACATTCGTCCGTTCTTACGGTGCCACTGAGGTTTTCCCGCCTGAAGATGCAGACTGCATCGTCGACAACACGTCGACAGGATCGACTTTGCGCGCCAACAACCTAGCGGTCATCGATGTGATTGCTGACTCATCGACGCGACTTTATGCAAGCCCTAAGGCGATGCATAACCCTGCTAAGAAGCGATTTATTGAGCACCTTGCAATGTTGGTGCAGTCAGTTTTGGTGGCCCGGGAACGTGTGATGGTGGAAGTCAATGTCGATAGGCAGAGCCTCGAAGGTGTGATTAGAGTGCTGCCTTGTATGCGTGAGCCAACGGTATCGCCTCTGCGAGGTGATGCCGGCTATGCGGTGAAGGCCGCTGTACCCCGTGACCAGTTGCCGCTCGTTATCCCTGAGATCAAAGCTGCTGGGGGAACGGATGTTGTCGTTACGGATCTTTCTCAGATAATTCCGTGAGGGCCAATGTCATGAATCGTGAGCAATCAGAGTCGTCTTTGACAGTGCTGCCTGGACCCGTGGTTGTGCAGTGCAGGCCCTATGTGATTCCGCCAAAGCCGAAGTTCATTGACTTGCCCCTGGGCAATACTGAGCGAGTTATTGTGTCCGAAGAGGAGGCCGAAACACTCAATAGTATTCTGTCTAAATTCGATGTCAGTTCCATCGTAGGCTATCCGGATTCATCTGAGCTTCAACAGCTTTTAGCTGAGCGCCTCGAAGTGCTACCCGACCGTGTGCTCGTTACAGCTGGGGCTGATGAGGCGCTTGAGCGCGCCCTCGAATCAGTGCTTGGTCCAGGTCGTGAATTGATTGTGACTTCACCGACGTTTGAAATGATACCCATCTATGCACGATTGGCCGGGGGTAATGTACGACAGATTCCGTGGCTTGATGGGGCGTATCCTGTTGATGGTGTGTTGGAGGCGGTGGGGGCTGACACAGCTGTTATTGCCGTCGTGACACCGAATAACCCCACCGGAGCTGTGGTGTCGCTGGTAGATATTCAGCGAATAGCGCTCGCAGTACCCCACATTCTGATACTGGTGGATATGGCCTATTCTGAATTTGCGGATGTGAACTTAACAGGGGATCTTCTGAATTATCCGAATGTAGTGATGACCCGGTCTCTCTCTAAAGCTTGGGGAATGCCGGGCCTTCGCGTGGGCTATGCAGTTGGTGATGCACAAGTAATTGCGTGGATGAGGCGTGCCGGCGGGCCGTACACAATCTCAGGGCTTTCGTTGTTAATCGCTGAAGAGCGAATCCGCCAGGGGGAGGAAAGTATCGGGGTGTATGTACAGAGGGTGCGTGCCGAACGAAGTAAGCTCACCACGCTTATCTCCGAGCTTGGAGGGAGGCCGCTACCATCTCAAGCGAACTTTGTTCTTGCACGTTTTGAGAATGCACGCTGGGTAAGAGATGGTTTGGCTGGTCTGGGAATAGGTTCACGGAGTTTTTCCGACAACGAAGAGCTCAAACACACACTGCGGATTAGCTGCCCGGGCGATCAAAGTGCCTTTGCCCGTTTAGAGCATGCATTTAAGGCGTTATTGAACCCAGAAGCGATATTGTTTGACCTCGACGGCGTATTGGCCGATGTATCCGCTTCTTATCGTATGTCGATCATAGAGACTGCAAAGTCTTTCGGGGTAAGCATCACGGTAGACGACATCAGCGCAATTAAAGCGCGCGGCAATGCCAATAACGACTGGCAGGTTACACAAAGGCTCTTGTTAGATCATGGCCTGGCACTCAGTCTGGCTGAAGTGATAGGTCGTTTTGAGTCCCTGTATCAGGGCACCGAGACTGAGCCGGGGTTGCGTGCTACTGAGACCTTGCTGGTAGAGCGCCCGTGGCTCGAGTTATTAGGTAGGCGTTATTCCTTGGCTGTTGTAACCGGGCGCCCCCGGCGTGATGCAGAACGTTTCTTGCACGACAACGGGATTCGAGATCTCTTTGCAGCTTTGGTCTGCATGGAGGATGCTGAACTTAAACCCAGTCCAATGCCCGTTCGTTTGGCACTCGGGCATCTTGGGGTCACACGAGCATGGATGCTGGGTGACACGCCTGATGATTTGGTGGCAGCACGAGCTGCCGGTGTGGTGCCGGTTGGCGTGGCTCCCCCGGGGGAAGTACTAGAGTCTGCAAAAAACACCCTCATAGAAGCGGGTGCAGCCTGTGTGCTCGAGAAAACTGAACAATTGATGGAGAAACTCAAATGAGCAAAAGGATAGTTGAGCTCACACGCACAACCAAAGAAACCGACATCATCTGTAGACTTAATCTCGATGGTAGCGGAATTGCCGATGTGGAGACCGGGATAGGGTTTTTTGATCATATGCTTACCACACTGGCTAAGCATGCCAGGTTCGATTTAAGGCTTAGCTGTAAAGGTGACCTCTCTATTGATGACCACCACAGTGTTGAAGATTGTGCGCTTATTATTGGAAATTGTTTGGACGATGCACTCGGTGAACGGCAAGGCATTGCGCGTTTTGCCTGTGCACATGTTCCTCTCGATGAGGCACTCTGTCGGGCTGTAGTTGACCTGTCCGGCCGACCTTATCCCGCCATCAATCTAGGGCTTGAGCGGGAGTGTTTGGGCGAGTTGTCGTGTGAGAACATCCCCCACTTTTTCGAATCGTTTGCGGTCACAGGGCGGATAGCTCTGCATGTTGATGTATTGAAGGGGCGCAATGATCATCACCGCAGTGAAGCTTCCTTTAAGGCTGTCGCCGTTGCACTACGCCAGGCAGTGGCGTTTGATGGTACATCAGATATGCCGAGTACCAAGGGGATGCTGGTATGAAAGATGTGGCTGTGATCCGGACAGGTACAGCAAATCTGGCATCGGTACTCGCCGGATTGAGAAGGGCTCAGTGTAAGCCGGTATTGGTCGACGACCCAAAGATGGTGACTTCCGCTGACTATGTCGTGTTGCCAGGAGTTGGTGCTTTCGCCGCGATTATGGATCAGCTGAGAAGTCGAAGACTTGTTGATGCTATTCGTGAGCGAATTGTTGAAGCGAGGCCCACACTGACAATCTGTCTTGGTCTCCAGGTTCTAGGTAGTCGCAGCGAAGAGAGCCCAGGGACTGATGGTATTGGCGCGTTTGATGCCCACGTGTCAA
>Ga0187827_10001925_pt1 | contig 29251 bp, 26 predicted proteins | sample ETNtaG_39_FD_167969 | JGI IMG/M metagenome (GOLD analysis project Ga0187827, IMG submission 167969) | Marine microbial and viral communities from oxygen minimum zone, Eastern Pacific Ocean - ETNP2014_SV_150_PacBio MetaG (Illumina Assembly) | ecosystem: Environmental > Aquatic > Marine > Hypoxic...
AAATTAAGTGAATTTAGAGCTTCTAACATGGGTTTTGTTTTTCAATTATATAATTTGCTTCCTGTATTAACATCTGTTGAAAATGTTGAATTACCTCTTTTAGTTTCTGGTTATTCTGCTAAAGAAGCTAGGAAAAGGTCTGAAGGAAAGCTTGATGATGTGGGATTACTTGAATGGAAAAATCATTTGCCGGGAGAATTATCTGGAGGACAAAGACAGAGAGTTACTCTTGCTAGATCTCTAGTTAATGAACCTGCGATAGTTTGGGCTGATGAACCAACAGGAAATTTAGATAGTACTAATGAAATTGAAATCATAGATTTGTTATGTGATTTAAATAAAAAGAATCAACAGACTTTTGTTATTGTTACTCATTCTGATTATGTTGGAGGACGTACCAACAGGATAATAAAAATGAAAGATGGACTTATAGAACAATAAGATGGAAGAAAAAGTATTTGGATTACCTGCTTCTATTCTTGCCAATTCTATGGTCGTCATCCTGATCATAGTTTCCTTAATTATACTATTTGGTGCATTTAGAAGATTTATTCTTGTAAAAATGGGAATAAGAAATATTCCTAGAAGAAAAGGGCAAAGTATCTTAATAATTATAGGTCTTATGCTTAGCTCAATAATTATTGCCACTTCATTGGGCATTGGAGACACAATAAGATATTCAATTCGGACTGTAGTTTTTGATTCTCTTGGAACAGCAGATGAATTAATTGAAGGACCTGGGAAACAGCAAAAAGGAGTTGAATACTTCAATTATTCTGAATTTAAAAATGTTGAGAACCTTGCCTCAACTAATCCTGATATCGATGCTGTATTGCCATTTATTGAGCTTAATTTGCCTGCGGAAAACGATAAGGCTGGTTTGGCTGAGAGTACTGTAGAGGTAAGAGGTCTAGATGGAAAATATTCAGATAATTTTGGCTCTATCAAAAATATAGATGGCGTAGATTTATCAATAAATTCTTTAAATTCTGATCAAGTATATATTAATGAATTAACTAGTTCTGACTTGTCCTTAAAAAAAGGTGATTTTGTTGGAATATATGTAGATCTTGAAAAAGTAGAATTTGAAGTATTAGACATTGTGAAAAAAGGAGGTCTTGCTGGGGCTAGTACAAATCCAAGTATTTTATTTGAACTTGAAGGTCTCCAAAAATTGCTTAAGAAGGAAAGCCTGATTACAAATATCGCAATTTCTAATAAAGGAGATGAGGTTGAATCTCTGGAATTATCTGATGATGTAACCAAATTTTTAAGATCTAATTTAACTAATAAAGATGTGGCAAAAGATTTCTTTGATATTTTATCAATCAACGAGATTCCTAGTTTAATCAGGAAAGAAGCATCGGTTATTGAGGAAAGAGATAAAGAAACTTTTGAAGAATTGAACAAGATTGCTAATGATCTTGATAATAATAAGTTTGAAATTGATTTTATAACTAGTATAGGTGATTACCAAATTCAATTGATTATTTTAGGAATTCTGCAGAATGCTGGACTCCAAGAGGAAGCATTTAATCTGTTAGTGTTATCTGGAGATCTAACTACACTTAGGGTTGAAGAATCTAAAAACCAAGGTGTTAAATTAGCAGAAACTGTTGCTTCAGGGGTGACAAACATTTTTTCTATTTTTGGCTCTTTTTCAATTATGGTTGGAATGCTACTCATTTTTCTAGTATTTGTTTTATTGGCAGCAGCAAGATCTACTGAACTAGGCATGGCTAGAGCTGTGGGTTTAAAAAGAAGAGATCTTATTCAATTATTCACATATGAAGGGACAGTATATTCTTTATTGGCTGCTATGGTTGGTACTGCTTTAGGTATAGGATTAAGTTTTGGATTAGTATATATACTTCAAGGTTTAGTTGATGTAGGAAACTTTAGTATTACTCCTTACTATTCATTAACATCAACTATTATTGCTTTTTCTAGCGGATTAATTTTGACATTTATTACTGTTTTTATTTCAGCTTACAGAGCGAGTAATTTAAATATCGTTGTTGCAATAAGAGGTTTAAAAGAAGAGTTTGTAAAGAAAGCACCAGAGACTTTTCGAACTAAATTGATAAATCTGTTTTGGGATTTATTTTTTCCAATAAAACAGATTATTAGATCTTTTACAGGAAATGGAGGAAGAATCAAGAATATTCTTTTACTACTTACCTTTCCTATTTCATGGCCAGTAAACATTCTGAAATCTTTGTTCGCAATATTTGGTAAACACTCATATGTTCTACTAGGAGTTTTTTCTTTGTCATTAGTACTTTTAGGTTTTCAAATTGAAAATTTTGCTAGTTTTGCTTTAGGTTTAACAGGAGGCGCATTAACACTAGGATTATTTATAAGATATATATCTTCACTTATTGTTAAAGATTCTGAAACAGTTAATCAAATAGGAGGAACTTTAGAAGGTGGTTTAGTTCTTTTAATAAATAATTTACCTTTTGATACTTTTGAATCAATTACTGGAGAATGGACTCAACCTGGGCCATGGTTCTGGCCATTAGGAGGAGGAATAAATACTGCAGCAGCAGTATGGTTAGTAATGAGTAATACAAAACTGTTAATTGGAATACTTAACTTAATATTATCTAGATTTTCTGGTTTAAAAGCAGTAACTAAAACTGCAATCAGTTATCCTATGGCATCAAAATTTAGAACCGGATTGACTGTTGCTATGTTTTCTTTAATTATATATACATTGATGATTTTTTCGGTACTTAACGGAATTCAAGATATATCTACCGAGCAACCAGAGAGAATAACTGGTGGTTATGATATTAAAGGTACAATCGATCCTGAAAAAGCCATTCAGGGTGATATCAAAGATTCTCTTAACATGAACGATTTTTCAGTTGTAGCAGGATCTTCAACATTACGTGTTGAAGTTAAAGAAATAGATGGTGAAAATAAGACTTTTAAGAGTTCAAGGTTAATTTCTTTAGAGGAACAATTTATAAATTCTAATAAGTGGAGATTATCTTACTTTGATCCAAAATATGGATCTGATGATAAAGAAATTTGGCAATCATTAATTAATGACTCTAGTTTAGTTTTGGCTAGTGGTTCAATTATTCCTTCAGGAGATCCATTCGGTCCTCCAGATAGAAGTTTCAAAACATCTTTAATTAAATCAGGTGACTCTAAAGATATAGAATCAATAAAAATAGAAATGAAGAAAAGAAGAAGTTCTGAAGCTGGTGCTGGACTTACAGTTATAGGAGTTATTGAAAATCTTGCAGGAGGAACAGGTTTTGGTGGTGGTGGTGCTACTTTTTATGGTTCAGAATCATTAGTTCCAGAATTAGCAGGTGAGAAAGTTCCTATGGATACTTACTACTTCACATTAAATAATAATAATAATGCTTCTGATTATTCTCAAAAGTTAGAGAAAATCTTTTTAGCAAATGGAATGAATGCTGAGAGTTTACTAGATAATATTAAAGAGCAGAGAGAAACTTCTAATGCATTTAATAAACTCTTTCAAGGATTTAGTGGTCTTGGCTTAGTAGTAGGAATAGCTGCTATTGGAGTATTGTCTGTAAGAGCAGTAGTGGAAAGAAGGCAATCAGTCGGAATACTTCGAGCAATTGGTTTTAGAGCCAGTATGATAAGGACTCAATTCCTTATAGAATCATCTTTTATCACACTCATTGGTATAGTTATAGGAATATTATTAGGAGTGATGCAATCTTATCTAATTTTTCAAGAGATTTCGAAAGAACTTGAAGGAGCTCAATTTACTGTTCCAATTGGAGAAGTTGGAATATTGATATTAATTACTCTTATTGCATCAATTTTAGCAAGTGTCATACCTGCAAATGAAGCTAGTAAGATTTACCCTGCAGAAGCATTGAGGTATGAATGAGTGATAAGAGGAAAATATCTTTCACTTCAGGCTCAATAACAATTGATGGAATACTTAATGAAACAGAAACTGCAAAAAAGATATGGTTATCTTTACCGCTTGATTCTTCGGTAAACACTTGGGGAGATGAAATATATTTTTCTGTTCCAGTAGATAATGAATTAGAAAATTCTAAAGAAGTTGTTGATCTAGGAGACATTGGGTTTTGGCCTCCAGGAAATGCGATATGTTTATTTTTTGGCCCTACTCCAATTAGTTCTGAAGGAGAAATAAGACCTGCTAGTTCTGTTAATATAGTAGGCAAACTTATTGGAAGCTTGGAAGAATTGAAACTGATAAAATCTGCTTCAAGGATTTCTGTAGTTAAATCTGATTAACAATGATGGATAATTTTAGTAATTTTTTGCGTCAGGAAAATTCAGTTTTATGGAATCTAGCAAATTCTGAACATCCATTTGTTAAAGGATTGGGTGATGGTTCTCTGTCATTAGATAAATTTCAATATTACTTAAAACAAGATTACATTTTCTTATTTGATTATTGTAAAGTGCTAGCAATAGCCGCTTCAAAATCTGATAGTGAAAATATGATGAGTAAATGGGTAACATTATTAGATGAAACTCTGAATTCTGAGATGGATTTGCATAGAAGTTTTTGTAAAGATTTTGGAATTTCTGAAGAAGAATTAGAGAATACAAATGCTGTTTCTTCTACTAGAGATTATACAAATTTTCTTTTGGAAAATGCTGAAAACAATTCTATTGAGTCTATTGCTATTTCATTACTGCCGTGTCAGTGGGGTTATAGTGAGATTGGTAAGGAGTTATCTGGAAATTCATCATTAAATACAGATTCTTTTCATTATAAATGGATAGAATCTTATAATTCTAAAGAGTATCAAGAAGTTACTGATTGGTTAAAAACATTTGTAAATTCAATTGGAAAAAATATTGATAAAGAAAACATTGAAAAATTTTCTCAACTCTTTAAACGTGGAATAGAATTTGAAATTGATTTTTGGGAATCTGCGTGGTTGTTAAAGTAAAAGTTAAATCTGCTTTTTAATTATCATTACAGCACAAGGCCATTCAAATTTGAAATTCTGATTATCTTTTTCTCTTATTTTGAAATATTTTTTCGTTTTACTATCAGAATTAACCCATATTTTTCTTAATTTTTTTTGAATATCTGGAGGAGTGCCAGATGTAGTCATCCAATCATCTAAAGTCAATTTAACTGAAGTTAGAATGATTTTTGTCACTTCAAATTTTAAGTTATTAAATAATTCTTTCCAAGATTCGATAGAGTAATTTGATTGATGGCTAGGGTCTCTCATGATTTCAACTTTTTGATGCCATGATGATAAGTCATTATCTTGTGATGTGATTGTGTCTGAAATTATCAATGTGCCATTATCTTTTAAAGTTCTATGCATTTCTTTTAAAGATTTTTCGAAATTTTCAAAATGATGAGTACCTGTTCTACAGGTAATTAAATCAAAATAACTGTTTTTGTAAGGTAGATTATCAGCTGAAGCTATTACAAACTGAATATTATTTATACTTTTTTCTTTTGCAAGTGTTTTAGCTTGATTGATCATTTCTATAGCTATATCTAGAGCTAATACTTTTTTTGAAACTTTTGAGGATTCAAAAGCAGTAAATCCTGTTCCAGTAGCTATATCTAGAGATAGATCAAATCTTTTGTTTTCAAGATAATCAGAAATAATTTCTAAATTTTGTCCTGAAGAATGGACTTTGCTATTAGCATAGAATTCAGCTTGTGCATTAAATTGATCTTTGGGGTCTTTGCTCATAATTTTATAATATAACAGAAAATAATAGATTAATGTATTGATTATAAGTTTAATAGAAAGGGAGAGATTATGGAAAAAATAATTTTGGTATTTGCTTTTGGAGGCGTAGGTTCTTTGATGCGATTTGGTGTTTCAAGTTATACAAAAACTATTGTAGGAACTACTTTTCCTGTAGGCACTTTAATAGTAAACTGTTTGGGTTCTTTTTTATTTGGATTGATTTGGTCTCTTGCATCTGAAAAAGCAGTATTAAGTCCACAGTTGAGTAGCGTTATTTTAATTGGTTTTGCAGGAGCATTAACTACTTTTTCTACTTTTTCTTTTGACACTATTCAATTATTTAAAAATCAACATATAGGCTTAGCAATTACTAATGTATTGTTAAATAATATTTTATGCTTAGGTTTTCTCCTAGCTGGAACTATGTTAGTAAAAAATGCTTAGGTGATTTTAAAATGGCTCCCGAGGTAGGAATCGAACCTACGACCAATCGGTTAACAGCCGATCGCTCTACCGCTGAGCTACTCGGGATAATATGACTAGAGATTATTATAAGGATCTTCTTCCAAGTTGGAAATAATATATTATAATTTATTTTTAAAAGGAATTAAAAATGCAAGAAAAAAAATCAAATAATAATTTTGAGAAGTTAAAAAATATTGCATCTGACCATTTGTTTATGCATGGTGTACAGATTAATGATTGGAAAAATGAAGGCCCCAAAATATTTGTTAATGGTGAAGGAAGCTGGGTTACTGATATAGAGGGTAATAAATATTTAGATATGATGGGAGGGCTATGGTATAAGTCTGCAGGTTATGGAAGAAAAAAAATTGCTGATGCAGTTTATAAACAAATGACAGAAATATCTTCACCTCCAGCAAACTCTACAACTGAATCTACTATTTTATTATCGGGTAAAATATCTGAAATTTATAGTGATAAAAATTGCAGAACTTTTTTTGTGTCGGGAGGTTCAGAAGCTGTTGAAACTGCGGTTAAGATGGCAAAGAAATATCAGATAAATTCTGGAAAACCAAGAGCTTATAAAGTTATTTCTAGACGTAATTCATATCATGGTTCTACTGCTATGGCAGTTAGTTTGGGTAGAACTTTTACTGCTGATCCTATGGGACCTGAAATGATAGGGAATATTCATGTGGCAAATTATAATGCTTATAGGCCGCCTATACCTGGAAAACCAACTCCAGAAGATATATCAGAATGGCTTATTAATGAATTGGAACATGTGATTATTCAAAATGATCCTGATACAGTTGCTGCAATAATAGCTGAACCTGTGTCAGCAGCTAATGGAATTCATGTTCCTCCAAAAAGTTATTGGGAAGGTTTAAGGCGTATTGCAGATGAATATCAAGTTGTTTTAATTTCTGATGAAGTTATAAATGGTTTTGGAAGATTAGGTGAATGGTTTGGAGCACAGTGCTTTGGAGTTCAACCTGATATCACGACTGTTGCAAAAGGAATAACTAGTGGGTATGCACCACTAGGCGCAGTTATAGCAACGAAAAAAATTGCTGATTCATTTTTAGGTGGACAGAAAGAAATGTTTTATCATTTAATTACTTTTGGTGGGCATCCAATATCTACAGCTGCAGCTAATGCAAATATAGAGATTATTGAGGAAGAAAACTTGGTTGAAAATTCTAAGTTGATGGGTAACTATTTATTTGAAAAACTTCAAGAATTATTGAAATATTCTATTGTAGGTGATGTAAGAGGAGGTTTAGGTTTATTAGCAGCGGTAGAAATTGTTAAAGATAAAGAAAGTAAAGAAAAATTTCCCATTGAAATGCAATTGATGAAAAAAATCACTAATAATCTTTTTAGTAATGGAATTGTAAGTTTCCGGGCAGGTGACGTTATATCAATATGCCCACCTTTATCTATAAATAAGTCTGAAATTAATTTTATGGTTGAAGGAATAAATGCATCTATAAAGACATTTTCCGATTCACTATAATTTTTTGTTAAATTTTATTTTTCATTATGATATACTTTTTTAATCTTCAATCAATTGAAATTTTATAGTTTTGTTAGGTAGGAAATGGCAACAAAAAAGAAAGTTTCCAAAAATAAAAAAAATTCAAAAGAATATATAGATGATTTTGGTCCCTCTACAGTAAAAGATGAAGTCATACTTTCTGTAAAGAATTTAAAAACAAATTTTACTACAAAATGGGGTACTGTAAAAGCAGTAGATGGAGTAAGTTTTGACTTGAAAAGAGGAGAGACTTTGGGGATAGTAGGAGAATCTGGATCAGGTAAATCTGTTACATCCTTATCTATTATGAGATTAATTCCAAACCCTCCAGGAACTATTGAAGACGGAGAAATATTTATTAATGGTAGAGATATCTTGAAATTGAGTGAAAATGAAATGACTGAAGTCAGAGGTGGGGAAGTTTCCTTGATATTACAAGATCCTATGACAGCTTTGAATCCTGTATTTAATGTTTCTAGTCAAGTAGGGGAAGCTATATCAATTCATCAAGGATTAAAAGGGAATTCATTATGGGAAAAAATTGTTGAATCATTGAGATCTGTAAGGATTCCTGCTGCAGAAGTTAGAGCTAAAGACTTCCCTCATCAACTTTCAGGTGGAATGAGGCAAAGAGTGGTAGGAGCCATAGGAATTTCATCTGCTCCAACTGTTTTAATAGCTGATGAACCTACTACATCATTGGACGTAACTATTCAAGCTGCATATTTAAGGTTATTAAAGCAAATTCAAGCAGATTCTGATGTAGGAATAATCTTTATTACACATGATTTTGGAATTGTTGCAAAAATGTGTGATAGAGTCGCAGTGATGTATGCAGGTAGAATTGTAGAATCTGCGGATGTTAGGACAATTTTCAATAATCCTTTACATGAATATACTAAAGCTCTCATCTCTTCTGTGCCTAAATTAGAAGAAAAGTCAGGTAGATTAACACAAATAGAAGGACAACCTCCAATGTTATGGGATTTGCCTGAAGGAGATGCTTTTGCGCCTCGCTCGCCATTAAAATTCAAACCTGAAGATGCTCTAATCAGACCTGAATTAGTTGAAGTTTCTCCAGATCATTGGGTTCAATTATCTAGAGCATCAGTAGAAGATTTTGATAAATACGCACATTTAGTAAATTATTAGTATTTCAATAGGAAAACTCATTGGCAAAGACAATTACAAACTCTTCAATTCCTGAAGCACCAGGATGTTCTTCTGATTCTCAGGATAGTATTATTCAAGTAAGAAATTTGAGGAAATGGTTTAATGTAAGAAGTGCTTTCAGGCTTGCAGGTAAAGATGTTTTTGGAAAGACCAGTTGGCTTAAAGCTGTTGATGATGTTAGCTTTGATATTAAGTATGGGAAAACTTTTGGCTTAGTTGGTGAATCTGGATGTGGTAAAACCACTACAGGGAAATTAATATTACAGTTGGAAAAATTATCTACTGATGGTTCTGTAGAACCTGGGCAAATATTTTTTAAAGGTGAGGATTTAACGACTCTTTCTGATGTAGCAAAGCAGGAATATCGTACTTCAATTCAAGCAGTTTTCCAAGATCCCTGGGCTTCATTAAATCCTAGAATGAAAGTAAGAGATGTTGTTGGAGAACCATTGAAGATTGCCACAAAAATGACTAAGGCTCAAATAAATACTAAAGTTGGTGAATTATTAGAAGAAGTTGGACTTCATTCTTATCAAACGAATTTATTTCCTCATGAATTTTCTGGAGGACAGAGACAAAGAATTGGTATCGCAAGAGCTTTAGCATTAAATCCAGAATTGATTATTTTAGATGAACCTGTTTCTGCTCTTGATGTTTCTATTAGAGCGCAAATAATGAATTTATTAGTAGATCTTCAAAAAGAACATAATTTAGCTTATATTTTGATAGCTCATAATTTGGCTACTGTTAGATATATGTGTCATGAAATGGCTGTAATGTATTTAGGAGTAATCCAGGAAATGGGAGATACTGAAGCTATTTTTAATAATCCTTTGCATATTTACACTAATGCTTTAATGTCTGCTGCCTTGCCATCTCATCCAGATATCGAAAGAGAGGAAATTATTCTTCCAGGAGAGGTTGTTTCTCCTATAGATCCTCCTAGTGGAGATGTTTTTATGACTAGAACTCCTTTGGAAGTTGATGAAACTCATGAATACTTTACTTCAAGACCAAACTTAATTGAAAAGAATAAAAATCATTGGGTTGTTGAGACTCCTTGGAGTTTAGCTACTGAAGAAAATAAAGTTCAGATGGCTGCTTCTCAACAAGATTAATAGTCAAGATTTTTTATCAATTTTTTACAATTTTCTATTGGATCTGATGCTCCTACTACACCTTCTGATTTTTCACTAGGGCATAAAATTATTAGGTTTCCCCAAATAAGATAATCTAAATATTTTGGATAGTTTTTGCTTGAACCGAATGGTCCAACAAATCTTCTATCTTTTATTCCTTCTTTCCATGTGGCATCAGATTTTTTTATTATTGCATCTTGACCACTCGCTTCTTCAGCAAAACTAATCCCTTCAGATCTTGCTTTTTTGTTTGAAGGATAAATTCTTATTTCATATTCTCTTCTTTCATATTGTTTTAATCCCCAAAATCCATAAAAAGCACTTGTTGCTCCAGGTAATTCTGAAACGTCATATTTTTTTGATATCTTAAAACCAATTTTTTCGAAATCTTTTATAGAATAATTTAACGAGTTATATTTGGGATCATAAATGTCTATATCTAAAATAGTGTTTATGGAATTCGCTTGATTAAAACAAGAAATAAATAAAACAAAAATTAGAGATAAAATCAGTAATGTTGATTTCATAGTAAATAGTCTATATCAATTATTTGAAAAATATTATTCATAGCTTCATTAAATATTAACTTTATAATGTATATGAAAGATTGTTTTTATGAATATGATTGATAATCAATTTGGAAAAAGTTTATGACATTAAAAGAATATAATTTAGAAAAATTACGAAATAAAGTTGTGATTGTTACTGGATCTAATTGTGGAATAGGATTTGAGGCAGCAAAAATATTTGCAAATCATGGAGCGAAAGTAGTACTAGCTTGTAGAGATGATGAAAGAGGAAAGAATGCAGAAAAAATGATTGGGAATGGATCTAAGTATATTAATCTTGATCTTAGAAATTTTAAGAATATAGATAAGTTTTCTAAAACCATAAAATCCCAATTTGGTTCTATAGATATTCTGTTGAATAATGCCGGAGTGATGTTTCCTCCATTTACAAAAACTGAAGAAGGACTTGAGCTTACATTTGCAGTAAATTATATTGGATATTTTTATCTCAGCTTGAAGCTATTAAATTTAATAAAAAATGTTAAAGATTCTCGGATAGTAAATGTTTCAAGTATTGCTCATTATTCAGCTAAGGAAATTGATTTTGAAAACCTTAACTCAGAACAAAATTATGATAAAGCATCGACATATAATTTGGTAAATCTATTGCGAGTAATGTTTACTATGGAACTTGAGAAGAAACTTAGAGAAAAAGATATGGAAACAATTGCGGTTGCTTGTCATCCTGGAGTTGCTAAGACTAATTTAACTAGATATTTACCAGGGTTTCTAAAGAAAGGTTTTTTACTAAACATTGTATTTTCGACATTTTTTATGTCTGCTTATGAAGGAGCATTACCATTGGTAATAGCTGCTGCTGGTACTAATGTCAAAGGCGGAGATTTTGTAGGTATTGATAGTAAAAGGCAAATGAAGGGTGACCCAAAAATTACTCAGCCTAACGATCTTGTTTTTGATGATAATCTGAGAATTAAACTTTGGCAGAAGACACAGGAAATTACTGGTTTATATTTTTAATGGTTCCCCAGCTTGGATTCGAACCAAGGTTCTAGGATTCAAAGTCCTATGTCCTACCGCTAGACGACCGGGGATAATGTTTTTATAAGTCTAAATATTGTATATATACTTAAAATCCTAGGCAATGATAATCTAACGATTAGTGTAGAACAATTATTTCAAATCAAAATCATGAAAGAAGAAAAGTGGAAACGAAGAGAAAGAAAAGAAAGAAAACAAAAAGACTTTGTTCCAGATAATCGAAAATCTATATCTTTAATTTCCAGATTAGCTTTATTACCAGGTAAATTAAAAAAAATAAGACGAAAGAATCTAAGGTGAAAAATGTCCTATAAATTTGAAACTGGAAAAATCTATAGAATGCCAACTCATTTTGGACCTGCTCTTGGTCCACGCCAAGGTCCAAACGGTAGAAAATTTGAATGTAAAGATTTTCCTAAGTCTACTTCATACTCTGTAAGTTTCTTGACGAATCCTCAACAGCTTGAAAAATTATTACCCCCAGGATTTTTCTTGGACAAAGAACCATTGATTACTGTGACTGCTAGTTACATTAAAGAAATAGAATGGTTAGCAGGTCGAGGTTACAATACATTAGGAGTCAGTTTTCCAGCAATTTTTCAAGGCGGAAAAGACTATGCATCTGGAAATTTTCTTACTGTCTTATGGGAAAACTTGACTGATCCTATTCTTACAGGAAGAGAAGAATTAGGCTTTTCAAAGATATTTTGTGATCTTCCAGAACCTAAAATCCATAATGGTGAAATTAATTGTGAGGCTAGTTGGATGGGATTTAAATTTATGGATTTAATAGTAAAAGATATGGTTAAGATTGAATCTAGTGAATTTTCAGAACCTGATAATTTGAGTGATGATAAATCATTAACAGGAATTCTTCATTACAAATATATTCCCGAAACCGGAGGTTTTCCTGGCTCTTGGGGAGAAAAAGATATCGCTTATGCTGTTCTGACTCCTTCCTCAAACAGCAATCAAGTTATTCAAAAGATATGGAAAGGTGAAGGAGAAGTTAATTTTCACAGAGCTAGATGGGAAGATCTTCCCACTCAATACACGATAGTAAATACTTTCAATCAATTGGAGATTATTGAAATTACAGGTTCAACTATTACGAAGACAGTGGGCGCCAAGGATATTAGCGATCAAAGAATTCTTTTATAGGAGGGTTTTTATCTTGATGGATGATTTAAAAGGTAAGGTAGCGATAGTTACAGGTGCAGGTGGAAGAAGAGGAATAGGAAAAGCAATTGCTACTCGTCTTGCTCAGGAAGGCGTAAAGGTAGTAGTGAGTGATGTTGTAGAAATTCCTTATTTGGATGGAGATTGGAAAGGTGTAAATTCGGTAGTTGAAGAGATAAAAATTTCTGGAGGTGAAGCTATTAGCAAAGTAGCAGATGTTAGAGATTCTGGAAGTGTTGAAAGTTTAATAGACTTTACTATTGAAAGTTTTGGTAATATAGACATTTTGGTAAATAATGCTGGTGCAATTGCAGGGAAAGATCGAGTTCCAGTTGTAGATCTTAAGGAAGAGGATTGGGATTTAATCCAAACAGTTAATTTAAAAGGGGTTTTTTTATGTTCTAGAGCTGTAGCAAGGAGGCTAATTTTTCAAGGAAATGGGGGAAGAATAATTAATATCTCTTCAGTTGCAGGTAAAAGGGGAGTGGAAAAATTTAGTGCCTATTGTTCGGCAAAAGCCGGAGTTATTAGTTTTACAGAATCACTAGCTTTAGAACTTGCTCATCATAAAATTAATGTAAATGCTGTTTGTCCAGGGTGGATAGATACTGAAAGAGTAGACCATTTCTCTTCTACTTGTATAAAAGGTAATTATTCAAATTTAGAGAAAAGACAAATACATATCTCAAACGTTCAAAATTCTGTTCCTTTAGGAAGAATTGGTCGAGTTGAGGAAGTTGCTGGGGTTGTATCATATTTGGCTTCTAAGGATGCAGATTACATCACAGGATCCTCTATAAACGTGTCTGGAGGAAGATCTGGTTAAAAATCTATGGTAAAGGAAAACCCTCAATATAATATGTCGCCTCTGTGGACTCCAGATGAAAAAAGAATTTCTAACTCATTGATGACTAAATTTATGAGTTTGCTAAAAAAAACTTCTGGTAACAATTTCTCTGATTATTTTTCTCTTTGGAAGTGGTCTGTGGATTTCCCTGAAGACTTTTGGAGATTATTTTGGGATTTTTCTGGGATTATCGGAGATTTAAATGGTTCAGAAGTTTTAAAAAATCAAGATAATTCAACTAATTCTAATTTTTTTCCTGATAGCAGAGTTAGTTTTGTTCAAAATGTTCTAAGGGAAAGAGATAGGGATGAAGCTATAATTTTTTGGGCTGAAAATAAATTTAGAAGAGAACTTGGTTTGAAAGAAGTTATTAGTCAAGTTAATAGTATTTCTAATTATTTGTCTTCTCAAGGTGTTAAAGAAGGTGATAGAGTTGTAGGATATTTCCCTAATATACCTGAAGCTGTAATCGCAGCGTTAGCAACAGCAAAATTAGGAGCAATATGGTCTAGCTGTTCTGTGGATTTTGGAATTCAAGGGGTCGTTGATCGTTTTCGTCAGGTATCTCCCAAAATCTTGTTTACCTGTGATGCATATTTAAATGATGGAAATTTTCATAGTTTAAATGAGAAAGTTAATGAAGTGATTTCTTTTATTCCGTCAATTAACAAAGTAATTGTTTCTACTTACAACCCTGGAAATCCTATGGAAATTGAAAAATTCAACGAGGCTGTTTATTGGGATGATTTATTAGTAAAAGATTTTAATGAAAAATTTGAAAAAACTGAATGGCCTAAATTTAATTTCAATCATCCTCTCTACATTCTGTTTTCAAGTGGAACTATTGGTCTTCCCAAATCTATAGTTCATGGTGCTGGAGGTTCTTTAATCGAACATTTGAAGGAGCATCAGTTACACTGTGATATTCATCCAGGAGATAAAGTTATTTTTAATACTTCAACAGGTTGGATGATGTGGAATTGGTTAATTACTTGCTTGGCTTCAAAAGCATCAATTGTTCTTTTGGATGGCTCTTTATTTAATCCTAAACCAAGATATATATTTGATCTAATTGATTCAGAGAAGATAACTTTCTGGGGAACAAGTGCAAAATATATTGAAGTTATAGAGAAACTTAAATTGGAGCCTAAGAAAACTCATTCTTTAAAATCTTTAAAAACAATAGCATCTACAGGTTCTCCTCTTTCAGATGAAAGTTTTAATTATATTTACAATTTGGTTAAGGAAGATGTTCATCTTACCTCTATTAGTGGAGGCACAGATATTATAGGTTGCTTCGTACAAGGTAATCCTAATTTACCTGTATGGCCTGGAGAGATCCAAGTCAAAGGATTAGGGATGGATGTAGATATATTCAATGAATCAGGTGATTCTGTAAAAAAAGAGAAAGGAGAAATGGTTTGCAAGAATAATTTTCCAAGTAAGCCAGTAAAATTTTGGAATGATGAAAACAATGAAGTTTATCATTCAACCTATTATTCAAAATATAAAAATGTGTGGCATCATGGGGATTTTGCAGAAGAAACTGGAAAATCTGGAATAAGGATTTTTGGTCGTTCAGATACTACTTTGAATCCCAGAGGTATTCGCATAGGTACAAGTGAAATTTATAGACAAGTTCAGAAATTTGATCAAGTTATTGATAGTATAGTTGTTGCTCAAGAGTTGAATAATGATGTTCGGGTAATTTTATTCGTGAAATTAATAGATGGATTATCTTTGGAATCTGATTTAAAGAAAGAATTGAAGAATCAGATCAAAATAAGCACATCTGCATATCATGTTCCTAAATTAATTATTCAGGCTCCTGATATTCCTAGAACTAAAAGTGGGAAGTTAAGTGAGATTTCTGTTAAAAATGCGATTAATGGAAAAGAAATTACTAATATTCAGTCTTTGACAAATCCGAATTCTCTGAAATTTTTCTCTTCAATAAAACTATAATTTGTTAAAATTTAAGGTTTAATTATCAAATGAAACATCAGGGAAAGGTGTAGAACTCCAGTCTTCTCTAGAAATACCTTCTTTATCCCACACTACTTCTCCACTTTTAATAGTCATATAAGGATTAATCCTTTTATTTGTTTTGTATGTTCTATTTCCTGAAGAACCATTGTCAGTTAAACCAAAGTCCCCTTCTGTTATTTTTAAAATAGCTACATCTGCTTGAGATCCTTCACGTAGATTACCAAGTTCTGGATGTCCTAGTTGTAAAGCAGGATCTATAGTTGATTTTTTTATAGTATCTTCTAGAGACATTCCAAGTGCTAACATTTTTGTCATACATTCTGGCATATTTGCATGACATTTAAGCAAACTTGATCTATGGTGATCAGTACTTATTGTATCTGGTTGGAAACCTTGAGACATTGCAGGTTCAGCCATTTTGAATGAAAAGCTGCCCGCACCATGGCCAAGATCAAATTTTATTCCTTTCTCTCTTGCTTTAATGTATGAATCTCTTACTTTTCCGTCTTTATTCAATATTGGCTTACCATATCCATAAACATGAGTAAGAACATCTCCTTTTTTCATATAATCAGTTAGCATTTGGTCTATCGTTCTATTATGAATGGGGTTTTGATCAATCATCATAAAAGTTTTAGACAAATCGGCAGCTTTCCGTCCTCTAGATACAGCTTCCCAACTTGTGGCCATAAAATGAGCCACTTTCACTCCTACACACACATCTCTTCTTTCCAGAATTTTTTCAGCTGTTTTTTCAGGATCCATATCTGATACATTTTGCTCATGATCTTCTATCATTCCTCCACCTACAATGTTTAACAATGCAAACACTCTAGTAATACTGGTATTAATTACTGTATCTTTGAATTCATCAAATGTTTTCCATCCTGATCCTCCTGCATCTAACATTGTGGTAGTACAGAATGGAAGACATAATTCATCTGGGTAGACTGATGCTTGATAACCAAAACAATGTGCATGTAAATCTATTAAACCAGGTGTGATAAGTAAACCTGACACATCGATAACTTTATTCGATCTATCAGCTGATATGTCTTTTTCTACTAAACCTATTATTCCTCCAGAAATAGCTAAATCCATTGAAGAATTTATCCCACTTGAAGGATCTATCATGTGTCCACCTTTTAATATTAGATCAAATTTAGTCTTCATGCTCCTCCTATTTTATTCCGTTAACTAATTCATCACATACTTCTATTTGTACTTGGCAAAGCATTATGACGTTTCCAGTAACTGCATAAGCTCCATAACTTGATTTCGCAAAAGTTCCTGCGCCTTTTACAGCTCCACCTGCTTCAGAGGGGATGGATATAGTTTTCTCTGCTACAGGAACTCCAAACTCTAGTGCATCTTGATGGTTTTTATAGAATCTTAATTCAATATCTTTTGGTCCCATTGTGCTTTTATAAAAACCTATGTGAGCTTCTATAGCTTCAGGTGTAATTCTTTCTCCAGTTTTCTTATCAACTGCATCTGCTTTAAGAGATTTTGGTTTTTTTAATCCTGCAGCTTCAAAATCTGCTATAGTGTAAGTTTTTTCAGGATAGCAAATCTTGGATGTAATTATTTCATCATCATTTTTTGAAGATTCTTCACATGGTCCTGAAGCTTCTGAATTTGAAGAACAAGCAAGAAAGAATAAAGTAGATAAAATTATCAATAATGGTAAAAATTTATTTTTAAATGGCATTTCTGTACCCCCGTTAATAATTTATCATTCTCAATTGAATTTTTCTATCTTACTCTCCTAGAATTCTTTTTTCAGATTCTTGATTTTCAAAGAATCCAAAGTCTGGATCATATTCTTCAATGGGTTCATATTCTTTAGATTTGATTATTTTTTCTGGTTTTTGAATTGAGTGAAATTTTGGTGGTGGAGAAAGTTCATTTGATTTTTTAGGCTTAATATTTTTATTGGATAATTCTGTAGACAAATTGTGGTAAGCTCTATAAGATTTTGCTCTTGTTTGACAATTAGAACTACAATAATTACGGTTAGACCTTGTAGTAAAGTATAGTTTTTTACATAACAAGTAAGAGCAATCTTTTATATATTTTTTTGAGATTATTATATTTGCTATTTGAAACCAAATAGCTGCTTTTAAAGATTTTGGATTGACAGTTAAATTATAAGATTTACTAGAATTTCGTGTTTCAATTTGATGAATACAGGGCTCATTTTCCAGATTTTCTTGGATTTTATTTATCATCCATTTGTTTAGTGCATCTTCTTTTTCATTTTTTTGCTCATATAAGCCAGTTATTCTATTGAGAAGTAAAGAAATATTAGGTGATTTATCTTTGTTGTTTAATTTAATTATTGAGATTATATTTGATGTAGTTTTAGCTTCTTCTATGAAAGAATTCATGGATATCTCTTGATTGATGCTGAAATCATTAATATAAGAGAACTTATTTAAAAATTGTTGTGTTTTTTCTTTTAAAATTTCAATTTCTTTAGGTTCTTCCCAGTACAGAGACCCTATTTCTGAAAATCTTAAAAATACATTAGGTGTTTCTGACAAAGGTTTATAAATTCTTCTATTGTTGGTATTTAAGATTTTTAGAGTTCCATTCAAGTGACTTTTAGATAAAGATAAATTTACATCCCATTCATCCCCTCTGAAAATTTTATAATCATTCATATTTCTTTAAAAAGATTTTTTTTAATCATACAATTATTATTACTATATTTATATAAAAAAATAGTTAGAAAATCTTGATAATCAGATTTTGTAGTAATAATTTGTGATTATTACCTATAAAATATCTAATGGTTCAAAAATTTCTTATAGAGTTATAAAATACTTCTTTATCAAATTAAAAAATTTTAAATGTCTGAATTAAATCAAATACCTAGAAGAATTATTTTAGGACCTGGGCCAAGTTCTGCCCATCCTAGAGTTCTTAAGGCTTTGTCATCTCCAGTAATGGGTTATTTAGATCCTGATTATTTTTCTATTATTGAGGAAGTAGAAGACCTTTTAAAAAAGACTTTTAAAACTTCTCAAAGAGCTTTTTCGGTGGCAGGATCTGGATCTGCAGGAATGGAAGCTGGATTTTCTAGTTTAGTAGAACAGGGTGACAAAATTTTAATATGTGAGAATGGGCATTTTTGTGAACGAATGATTTTAATGGCTGAAAGACTTAAATTAAATGTTGTTACTTTGAAAGTAAAATGGGGAACAGCAGTCGAACCTGATCAATTAAGAAAAATTTTAAAAGAGCATAGCGATGTAAAATTAGTTGCAGCTATTCATGCTGAAACATCTACAGGAGTTATGAATCCTATTAAAGAATTGTCTGCAGTAGCTCATGAAAACAATGCTCTTTTTATGGCTGATTGTGTCACATCTCTAGGAGGTTCTGAACTTAGATTTGATGATTGGGACATAGATTATGCATATAGTGGAAGTCAAAAATGTTTAGCTGCACCTCCGGGCTTGAGTCCTGTTGCTGTAAGTTATAGAGCTCTTTCTACAATTGAGAAGAGGGAAACTTTACCAAGTTCGTGGTATTTAGATCTTTCTTTAATTGCAGATTATTGGTCAAGTAACCATAGAGCTCATCATACTGCTCCAGTAAATATGATTTATGGGTTAAGAGAATCTTTGAAATTAGTCTTTGAAGAAGGATTAGAAATAAGATGGCAGAGACACAATAAATTTTCTAAGGCTTTAAAGTCTGGATTAAAAACTATGGGATTAAAATTACCAATAAATCCGAAAATTGCTTTGGATCAATTAACTGTGATAGAAATTCCTGATGGAATTAATGATGAACAATTTAGAAGCAACCTTCTAAGAAGATATTTGATTGAAATTGGAAAAGGTTTGGGTCAATTCCAGGGAAAAATTTGGAGAGTAGGATTAATGGGAGAATCTTGTGTTTCTGCGAACGTTTTTGCTTTACTTCAAGCATTTGAACAATTACTTTCTGAATCCGGATTCGAACTGAAGAATGGTGAATCTCTTGGAGAAGCAGCAAGAGTTTTGTCTGAAACACCTCCTTTACCTTACTAGAAGTGATGCATTTATCTATTTTAATTCCATCATTTGAAAAAGGTGGTATAGAAAGATCGATTCTAAGAATCTCTAAAGAGATGTGTAATTTAGGATGGAAGATTGACTTACTGGTCGTTGATATTAATCCAGATATGAAGAATTTAATTGAAGGGCCAGAGATAATTTATTTATCTAAAAGGAACTTTTTTAGATTGTTTCGATTTCTCTTCCCTAGATCAATCTATTTTAATATTGCATCTTTTTGGGGACTAATTAGATATTTAAAAAAAGAACAACCAAATTCCTTGATGACTGCTAGAAATGCACCATTAGGAGTACTTGTAAAATTTTTTCTGAAAATAAGAACCCAGATAATTATAAGGGAACCTTTGCATATATCTTCTATGTTGAAAAATAAGTCTATGTTGATTAGAAGTTTTAATTTTATGATTAAAAAGTTTGTTTACAAGTATTCAGATAAAGTAATTGCAATTTCAGATGGTGTAGCTCAAGATTTGATAAAAAATTTTAACTTGTCACCTAATAAAGTAAGAGTTATTTATAATCCTTCAGCAGATCCCGAGATAAAAAACCTTTCAAATGAAAATGTTACTCATCCTTGGTTTCAGATAGATATTCCTGTAATTATTGGAATAGGTCGTTTAACTCACCAAAAAGATTTTTCTACTTTGATCAAAGCATTTTCAATTCTTAGAAAAGAGAAAGATTGTAAGTTGATAATTATTGGAGAGGGATCGGAAAGAAGTAAAATAGAAAGTTTGATTTCTAAAGAAAACCTTAAAGATGATATAGAATTAATGGGTTTCCAAGTAAATCCATGGAAATACTTATCGAAATCAAATCTATTTGTTTTATCTTCATTATGGGAAGGTTTTGGAAATGTGATAGTTGAATCAATGTATTTAGGAACTCCTGTTATTTCAACAGATTGTCCTAGTGGTCCAAGAGAAATTCTGAAGAATGGAGATTTAGGAAATTTGGTTCCTCCTGCAGATCCTGAATTATTGTCTACTGAAATTCTCAATTTCTTGAATTTTCCTAGTGAAAATTTAGAGAAAGCTTTTAAAGCAGAAAATTCGAGTTTGGAATATTTGCCTTCTCGAATTGCACAAAATTATTCAAAAGAATTATCATAATTTTTGTTATTTATCATCATTAATCACATAGTTTATTTCGTCGAAAATACTTACACCGTGTTGATTAGTAACAATAAATTTTACTGGAAAAATTCCAGCTTTTGTGTATGTATGTTTTGCCGTAATAGATCCATCATCTTTAACAGTAATATTTTTCATTGAAGTTCCGTCTCCCCATAAAATATCGACAGTTAAACCATCATCTGTTCTTGATGAAAATGCTGTTGCATCATTTATAGTTATTTGAGTTCCTGACTGAGAGACAATGGTTGAACCTGTATAAAGAGTGATTATTGAGGGAATTAATGTGGGTGTAGGTGTTAAAGTTGGTTCAGGAGTTAATGTAGGTGTAGGAGTATAGGTACTTGTTGGCAAAGGTGTTAGCGTGGGTGTCAGAGAAAGAATTGAATTTAATACAGAAACTGCTGTCGCTTTCACATCAGGTATTTGTTGTTGAGGTGGACTATTTTCAATCAACTGAGGTGTTGGAAGTTTAGCTATTACAGTCTCTACAATTTTATTTATGTCTACTGTAGCTACAACTATTTTTGTAGTTTCTATGATGTTTTGATTATTTTGTTGTTGAGGTATGGTTTTTTGAGGAATAGGTACCTTTGTTGGTTCAATATTAGTTTCATTTTCAGAAGAACATCCTGCAAAAAATATAATTAGACTACAAAAAAGAATCAATCTTAAATTCCTTTCAGTATTTTTAATTTTATTCTGGAATTTTAAAGACATAATTATATATTTATATTTTAGTTTTGATAATGTCTAAAACTAAAAATCCAAAAAATGTTTAACTAATCAATATTGATCATTGAGTTGTTGGTAAAGGACATGATGCAATAGATGATTCTAATTCAGTTAATCTATCACTTGTAGTCAGAGATGATACATCATCAAGAGTAGGATATTTTTCTGCAAAGTTTTCAATACCACAACTACAGTATTTTTTCGCTTCACTTTCTCCCATTAGTGTAGCTGATTCTTGAACACAAGTATTGGATGCTAGCATTAATGGAGTTAGAGGATTATCAGGAGTTAAAACACCCATTAATTCCATTTGGTTCATTTTCATTAGATCATTAATAGATTCAAGCGTACTTTTAGGTTTGGTAGTCTCTTCAGGTTCATCGTTTGTTGAATTTTCTGTATTTGTTTCTTCAGGTTTTTCTTTTGGTGTAGCATCAGATTGTCCTGGAGAGAAATACTGGAAACAACCAGCAGCTAAACCTTGTATTTTTTGTTCTAGAGAACCATCCGCTATCATGCTTGATATTTCTTCATCAGAGTAGTTGTTAACTAATTGTTCTAAAGAACATTCACAGAATTTGGTTCCTGCTTGAGGAATACATTGTTCTACTATTGGTAATAATGCAGGTCCGTTTGGAGAATCACCTAATATGTTATTTATTATTTCTTCAGGTGTTTTTTCTTCCACTTCTTCTCCAGATTCGGTATCAGCAGAATCTGGTAATTGAATATATTGCATACAAGGAGTTAAAATTCCTATAAATTCAGGGGGTAAGATTTTCATTAGGTCACCACCTATTTCTCCACTATTAGGATCTAATGCAGTAAGCCCAAGTTTCATGAAATCTTCTAGAAGTATATTCTGCTCTATTTGAGAAATTCCACATTCACAAAATTCATTACTTTGAAGCTCTGAACAGAAATCAGTAAATAATTGTCTTACTAGATCTGGATATGGTTGTGGTCCCGTAGGCGTAGGTGTAGGAGGGATTGGAGTAGGGCTAGGAATTGGAGTAGGAGTTGGTAGGATTTTTTCCAACATTCCGCAACTAACTGTCATTAATGTAAATACTAGAGAAAAAATTAATAATATATTTAATCCTTTCAATTTAATCCCCCTGATATTGAAATATTGATTAGTTGATTCGACTCTACTACATTTAACTTAAAGAAGTAAATGGAACCAGAAAATTTATTCATAGAAATTTAATAATTTTCAATGTGAAATTATTGGGAGAATTATAATATCTAAAGTATGAAAATATCTATTATAGGCGGAGCAGGTTATGTAGGTTTAATAACTGGATTGGGTTTAGCACAACTAGGCCATAAGGTTACGAATATTGATATAGCTGAAGAAAAAATAAAAACATTACTGAATGGTAAATCTCCAATTTATGAAGAACATATTGAATCAGTATTAGAAAACTGTTTAAGTTCTGGGAACATTAATTTTACTACTGATCCTTCAGATTCTATATTTGACTCTGACATAATAATCATTGCCGTAGGTACGCCATCAAATAAAGGTGGAGATATTGACTTGACTCAAATCAAATCAGCTATTGAGCAGATTAAATCTAATTTTAAAACTTATAAAGTAGTTGTTATGAAAAGTACAGTACCTCTAGATGCTGTTGAATTAATGAGACAAGAATTTTCAAAACAGCATCAAGAAGGAAAAGATTTCGATATAGTTTCAAATCCTGAATTTTTAAGGGAAGGGAAAGCCGTCTTTGATTTTTTTAATCCTGAGAGAATAGTTATTGGAACAAATTCAGAAAAAGCATTTAAATTGATTGAAGAAATGTATCGTGATCTTATTGATAGAAAAAAAGGATTAGATGAGATAAGTCAGGAGAATAAAAAAATTCCTGTACTTAAAACTAGCTTAGCATCTGCACAAATGATCAAGTATGGATCCAATGCTTTTTTAGCTACTAGAATTTCTTTTATTAATGAATTGGCAGAGTTATGTGAATATGTTGGTGCAGATATTAATGAAGTTTCTAAAGGTATGGGGTTAGATTCTAGAATTGGAGAATCTTATTTGCAACCTGGTCCCGGTTTTGGAGGACCTTGTTTGGAAAAAGATTTGAATGCATTAAATGCTTTAGCAAAAAATAGAGGTTTATTTTTGAAAATTTTCAAAGAAGTTCTTGAAAGAAACAATGTTCAAATAGATGAAATAATCAGGAAAATTAAAAAAAGTGTGAGTATAAATGAATCATTGATAACAATTTGGGGTTTATCTTTTAAAGCGGGGACTGATGATATTAGAAATTCATCTTCTGTAAGACTGATAGAGAATCTTTCTACACTGAATGCTAAGATTAAAGTTTTTGATCCTGTCGCAACTTTTAATTCTCCTATATCTAAAGATTTGGAAATTTTTGAAGATCCATATTTATCTGTTGAAGATTCAGATATATTAGTAATTATGACTGAGTGGCCAGATTTCTTGGAATATGATTATTCTAGAATATTTCAATCTATGAGAGGAAAAAATATTGTGGATGCAAGGAACATTTTAAATTCTTCTTTTATAAAAGCTCTTGGTTTTTCTTACTCTGGAATAGGTGTAATTTAGTTTTTAATTTCTTTTAACAAACATGAAGGTTCTTCCATAGGATAAGTTTTTTCAATTGATTGTATTCTTTGTTTAGTGATTTCTAAAGATTTTTCACTGTTGTCTACCCCAATCCATTTTCTGCCCAGAGATTGTGCTGCATGTAAGGTAGTTCCAGAACCACAGAAAAAATCTCCTACTATATCTCCTGGGTCTGTTGAAGCAGAAATGATTCTTTTTAGAAGTTTCAAGGGTTTTTGAGTTGGGTATCCTGTGGATTCTTTCATTATAGGCGAATTAGCATTCATAGATGTGCAGTCATCCCAAACTGATCCGATTATTTTCCCTTCATCCGCATAGTACTTATATTCTTTTCCATTAATTTCTCTGATTCTATAATTTCTGCCTTCGTTATCTTTCTTTGTAAAATGAGTTTTCAAACTAGTCTTTGAAAATGGTTTTCTTAAAAGAGGGGATTCAAAATTTATACCTAAGTTTTTCCCTTTGGAATAACATAAAATATCATTATGTTGATTGCTCCAGTTTTTTCTGCCTTTAGCTCCGTTATTTAAGACCCAAATAATATATCCTATTAGATTTTCAGTTCCAAAAATTTCATCAAGGATTAATTTGATTGCGCTACTAGTTCTATAGTCTACATGTACATATATATAGCCTCCATCTCTTAAGATTTTATTGATTAAGAAAAGTTGTGTGTACAATGTAGAAAGGTAATTTTCAATTGAATTGTTCCATTTATCTTCGTAGGCTATTTCTCCATCTTTAGTGATTTGTTTGTTTTTAGAAATTGATTTGTTTATTAATCTGTTTTGGCCTGTGAAAAATGGAGGATCTATGTAAGCAAGTTTTAGACCTCCAAATTTTTCTATAATTGATTTGTATGGATGCTCTAAAAGAGAAGATATTACATTTATGTTGTTGCCTTTCACAAGAAGATTAGTCCATTTATTAGACTTTAATTGTTCTGAATCTCCCACATTTTTTGAAGATAAGAATTCTACAAGTTTTAGTTTTGAAGGTTTAAAGATTATTTCTTGAGGTTTTCCATTCCATTCAAGTTTGAGACTATTTTTAACTTCTTTTATTTGAGTCATATTGTAATTATATATATCTTTAGTTTTATATAATATGGTTAAATATTATGTAACCTAGTATTCTGAAACAGGAGAATATGGATTTTTTAAGAGTTGAAAATATAATGAGTTTTCCTGTATTGACTATAGAGGAATCGAATACTGTAGGTGAAGCTGCATCAAAAATGATAGATAATAAAATAGGATGCCTTCCAGTTGTTTCTTCAGGATCTCTTGTTGGAATGGTATCAGAGCGTCTTTTTATGCCAAAAACTATGAGTATTCCATTTATGCGAGGAGACACTTTAGAGCTTTTAGGTCATGTTTTAGGTACTACTGAGAGACTTGCTGAAATTGCAGATTCTATAAAAGATATTTTTGTTTCAGAAGTTATGAGAACAAATATTCCTGAAATTGCTCCAAAAACAAAAGTTTCTGAAGCTGCAAAATTAATGCTTGATCACGGACTTGATCATTTACCAGTTTTAAAGAATCAAGAGATAGTTGGTGTAATTTCAAGGCATGATTTGTTAAAAGTTTTTTCTAATATTTAATTAGATTAGAAAAATGCTTTAATTCTTGCTTTTAATTTTAATTATTATATGAAGAATAGTTTTAAAAAATGGATCACTTTTTCTGTGATTGCATTGGGTCTTTTTAGTACTGTAATGGAAGGCAGTATGATAGGAATTGCTTTGCCTTCAATAGCTTCAGATCTTTTTTTAAGCCTTCCAATGGTTGCTTGGTTACCCTTAATAAGTACTATTACGATAGTAGCTTGTCTTCTTCCAGTAGGAAATATTTCAGATAGGTTGGGTAGGAAAAATATTTATCTTATTGGAGCTTTAATAATGGGAATTGGCTCATTGTGGAGCGCTTTGTCTTTGGATTTTTCCTCATTGATTGGAGGAAGAATTATTGTAGGTATAGGTTCAGCAATGAGGATGGCAACTGGAATGGCTATGATTGTTTTGATTTTCCCTCCTAATGAAAGAGGAAAAGGACTTGGTGCGAATGCTACCACTGTGGGTCTTGCTGCTATAACAGGACCTATATTAGGAGGCATTTTAGTACAGTATGGAGGTTGGCAATCTATTTTTTGGATTCAGGTTTTTGCTTCTATTTTAGTAATTATTTTAGGTATTCTGATGATTCCTTCCGAAATAGTAGAAAAAGGAAGAAAAGTAAAATCAGGAAAATTTGATTTCATTGGATCTTTTGCTTCTGCTTTAGGATTTTCATTATTGATCTTGATATTGAATCAAAACTTAGGGACAGGTTTTTTCTCTACGGTGAACACTTTAATGATATTTTTAATTTTTCTTTCTTTTGGTTTCTTTGTGATTTGGGAGTTAAGATTTAGAGATCCTATTTTTGATTTGAGACTTTTTAAAAATTTACAGTTTTCTAATATTATTCTTACTAGGCTGTTGGCTTTTTCAGTAGGTGGATCTTTATTTTTCCTAATGCCATTCTATTTTCAGTTGGTAAAGAATTATGAACCAGCGAATATAGGATTAGTTTTATTTCCTGGTGCTCTAGGAATGGCTTTAGTGTCCAGCTTAAGTGGAAGAATGTCTGATAAGTTTGGAATAAAAAAGTTCGTTGTTATAGGAATTGCTATAAATGTAGTTTGTTTATTTTTGATATCTAATTTTGATCAAAACACTAATATTTTCTTTTTCATGCCTATATTGCTAATTAATGGTTGTGGAATGGGTTTATGGGCAACTCCTAATAATACTGCTGCAATGAATTCTGTTAAACAGACATCATTTAGTTCAGTATCAGCAATGTTGAATTTAATTAGGACAGTTGGAATGGGTTCTTCTTTAGCATTATCATCAGCAATTGTAGCTTCAACTATGATTGCTAATGGTGTAGAACCAGATTTTTCTAGAGGAATGTTTTCTTCTGATCAAATGACTGTTTTTCTTAAAGGGTTCCGTTATTCTTTCATTACATTCTCAATTATTGGATTGATTCCATTAATATTAAGTCTAGTAAGCAGAGAAACAATTAGGAAATCTTGATTAAAGACTTCAAAGTTTTCTTATCATGATTATAATAGAAATATTAATTATTTTAATTATCTGAATTCTGAGGAGAAAATAATGAAAATGTATTTGGGAGGCCAATGGGTTTCCAGAGATTCTGTGCAAGAAGTTTTTAATCCTTTCGATGGTTCTGTTCTGGACACTGTTCCTAAGGGAAGTACTAATGATGTTGAAGATGGAGTTAAGAGTGCTGAAAGAGGTTTCATAGAGATGAAAAAACTTACAGCTTTTGATAGATATACTTTGTTGATGAAGGCAGTAGGTTTGATTGAGGAGAGAAAAGAAGATCTTGCAAAAACAATAACTTTGGAAGAAGGAAAAGTTATTTCAGAAGGAAGGTTAGAAGTAGAGAGGTGTATTCAGACTATTACGACATCTGCAGAAGAAGCTAAAAGACTTAATGCTGAAGTAATCCCTTTAGATGCTGCTCCTGGAAATGCTACTAAATTTGGTTTTACATTAAGAGTTCCAGTTGGAATTGTGGCTGCAATAACACCTTTTAATTTTCCATTGAATTTGGTCGCTCATAAAATTGGCCCAGCATTAGCGGCTGGAAATTCAGTAATTATCAAACCCGCCTCAGATACTCCACTTTCAGCTCTAAAATTAACTGAAGTCATGGTTGATGCTGGATTCCCTCCTGAATCATTACAATGTATTACAGGATCAGGTGGAACTATTGGTGATGCAATAGTTTCTCATCCTGGAATCAGGAAAGTGACTTTTACAGGTAGTCAAGAAGTTGGAGAACATATCTGTAGAACTGCAGGATTGAAAAAAGTGACAATGGAATTGGGTTCAAATAGTCCATTGATTGTTCTTCCTGACGCTGATCTTCAAAAGGTAGCTGAAGCTACTACTCAGAGTGGTTTTTCTAATGCTGGACAAGTTTGTATTTCTACTCAAAGAGTAATTGTAGATCAGTCTGTCTACTCAGATTATCTTGATGTTCTAGTACCAGTAGTAGAATCACTCAAAATAGGAAATCCTATTGAAGATCCAGTTAAAATAGGCCCTATGGTTAGAGAGTCTGATGCAGAAAGAGTTTCTGATTGGATTGGAGAAGCTGTATCAGATGGTGCTAGGCTTTTAACTGGTGGTGACAGAGATAGATCTATAGTAACCCCTGCTGTTATAGCAGATGCAAAACCAGATATGAAAGTATGTAGAGAAGAATTATTTGGTCCCGCTGTTACAGTTACTCCTGCTTCAGATATTGATCAGGCTATTGAACTTGCAAACGATAGTAGGTTTGGTCTTAGTGCTGCTGTGTTTACTGAGAATATAAATAATGCTTTAAAGTTTGCCTTGGAAGTTGATTCAGGAAATTTGAATATTAATAGTGGAACTCAATTCCGTGCAGATTTAATGCCTTATGGTGGATTAAAAGATAGTGGAATGGGTAAGGAAGGACCTAAATATGCAATCGAAGAAATGACTGAGTTAAAGATGGTTGTAATACATAGATAAAATAATCTTGAGAATAAAAATTGAATAGATTTTACAATACTTTATGGTGCTCAGATAATTATTTGGTATCAAATTTTAGAGTACTTTCTAAATTATATATATTTTTAATTTTAATATTCTTAATTTTATTCACTTCTTGTACTTCCATTGAATCAGAGGAAGAATCTGAAACTCTAGTTCAAGAAAATCTCATAGAAGACACTCTTTCAGAAGAAAGTGATCCATTTGAGAATCTTCCATGTGTAATTAGATGTAATTTGACACCTACTCCTTTAGATGAGAGGAATGTGTCAGTGGAATTACAATGTAATGATTGCGATATCATCAATGTTCTTAGAGTGATAGATGGAGATACTGTTGAAACTGAGGATGGAGTTGTTCGTTTTTATGGTATTGATACTCCTGAAAATGGAGAAAAATGTTTTTATGAATCTACTGAAAAAACAAAAAATCTAATTTTTAGAGATATGGAAGAACCTTTCATAGGATCTTTAAGAGTAGAAAAAAGTGTTAGGCTTAAA
>Ga0187827_10001926_pt1 | contig 29250 bp, 23 predicted proteins | sample ETNtaG_39_FD_167969 | JGI IMG/M metagenome (GOLD analysis project Ga0187827, IMG submission 167969) | Marine microbial and viral communities from oxygen minimum zone, Eastern Pacific Ocean - ETNP2014_SV_150_PacBio MetaG (Illumina Assembly) | ecosystem: Environmental > Aquatic > Marine > Hypoxic...
CCGGTGGTCCAGTGAAGGTTGATGGGTTGTTCGCGCAAAAATATCTCAAGGGCGGCGGCTACGATTTCGTGAACGGCTGGGGAACGCCGGGCACTCCATCCGTATCGGGCAATTCCTCCGACACGGAGGTGCGCATCCCCGGCCTGGCTCGGCCCCACTCGCTGGTGGTGCATCCTTCGCCGACGGTGTACGTGGCTGTCGGTTGGCTTAGCCCTGTCGATGGCGTCATGTCGGTGTCGGCGAACATCGCTGACGCTCACCCTGAGTGCGGCAACGGCATCGAGTGGTGGGTGCAGCACCGGACGATTCGGAAAGTTGGCAATCTCGGCAATGGATTTGTTGATCGAGGAGGCTCAGCGCAGGTGTCGACCAAGACTGTGGCAGTGAGGAGCGGGGATTTGATCTCGATCGTCGTCGGACCAAGGCAGGGGAACCACTCTTGCGACCTGACGCACATCGACATGACCATCACCGAGACCGGCGGTGCCAAGCGTGTATGGAACGCAGCCCGGGAGATTTCCGAAAACATCCTCGAGGGCAATCCTTTGAAGGACAGTCACGGACACGGTAGTGTCTGGTATTTTTATCATGGCGAAGTCGCTGCCGTTAACAAGCTTCCCGGCGGGCTGTTGACGGTGCCGGCGGGGTCGCTGCTGGCACGTTGGCAGATGGCTGGTGCGGACGAGCGGTCGGACTTGGCCAAGCGCATCGAGGCCTTGGCCACCAGTACTGAAGCTGCCGTACCTGGGACGCCCGACGCCGTTTTGCTTCAGCATCTGCAAAAACTCTCGACACCGCACAGCTACGCCTCTGCGCTGAAAGCTGTCATGCCGGACGCGCGGTTTGGCAGGCATCCGCTTGGCTACGCGGTTGATGCGGCAGACCTGATTGTTAAAGCCCCGGCGATGGTTGAGTTGCGTATCCCAGCGTCGTTGGCCGAGGGCCGAACGCTGGTGACCACTGGCGAACTTGAGCCGGAACACGGGCGGCAGGGCAGCGTTCAACTCTCCGTCGCCTTGGCCAAGCCATCCTTGGGGGAGCTTTCGCCGACACGGCCAATTGTTGTCGCCGTCGGTGGCGCGGCGGAGAAGCGGGTGACTGCCGGGTTGGACGAGTTTCGCGACCTGTTTCCGGCTTCGATTTGTTACCCGAAAATTGTCCCGGTGGACGAGGTGGTGACGCTGGCACTGTATTTCCGCGAGGACGACCATCTGCAACGGCTCATGCTCGGTGATGCTGAGAGGGCGGAGCTCGACCGCCTTTGGGATGAGTTGCTCTACATCACCAAGGAGCCGTTTAAAAAAGAGGTCGCCTACGAGCAGATTGTGGAGTTTTCGACACAGGATCGGCCGGATCTCGTCGTCGCGTGGGAGCCGTACAGGGAGCCGCTGATGAAACAGGTTGTCGCCTTTCGTAAGCGCCTTAAGGCCGATGAGCCGGGGCAGCTTGATGCTGTGCTAGAGTTCGCCGAACGCGCTTGGCGGCGGCCGTTGAGCAGCACGGAGCAGGAGGGAGTGTGGACGCTGTATCGTGGGCTGCGGGAGCGGGAGATTCCGCACGAGAAAGCAATTCAGTTGACGGTCGCGCGGGTGCTGACGTCGCCGGCGTTCCTCTACAAACGCGAGCAAGCCGGCGCGAGCGCGGAGGCGGCGGCAGTCAGCGGAGCGGAGTTGGCCACGCGGCTGAGTTACTTCCTGTGGTCGTCGCTGCCGGATGCCGAGCTTGGCCAAGCGGCTGCAAGCGGAGAGCTCACGACTGACGATGTGCTGCTTGCCCAGACGCGGCGCATGCTGCGAGACCCACGCGCGCGCCGTCTGGCCGAGCAGTTCGCCTGCCAGTGGCTGCACATCCGCGGCTTCGACAAAAACGACGACAAGAACGTGGATCTGTACCCGGAGTTCCCGAAATTGCGCGGCGCGATGTACGAAGAGTCAGTGCGGTTTTTTGAGGACATGTTTCGCAACGACGGCTCGGTGCTTGGTTTGCTGAACGCCAACCACACATTTCTCAACGAGCGCTTGGCCAAGCTCTACGGCATCGCCGGCGTGAGCGGCGAGGCATGGCGCCGTGTTGAAGGCATGCAGGCCAGGGGACGCGGTGGCGTGCTTGGCTTGGCTACGGTGCTGGCGGTGAACTCCGGGGCATCGCGGACCAGCCCGATCCTACGTGGCAACTGGATTTACGAGACGCTGCTTGGCGAGCGTCTGCCAAAGCCCCCGGACAAGGTACCCGACCTGCCCGAGATAGTGCCAGAGGGGTTGACGGCACGGCAGTTGATCGAGAAGCACAGCTCCGAGCCAGGATGTGTCAAGTGCCACAAGCTCATCGATCCGTACGGTTTTGCGCTGGAGCAGTACGACACCATTGGCAGATTGCGGCCCAAGACGGTCGATACAAAGAGCAGGCTGGACGACGGCGCGGCCATCGAGGGGATCGACGGGCTGCGGCACTATCTGGCCACCGACCGACTTGACGATGTGCTGGAACAATTCTGCCGCAAACTGCTTGGCTACGCGCTTGGCCGAGAGGTGGCTCTGTCCGACCTGCTACTGCTTGAGAAAATGCAGAACCGCCTGGAAGCCAGTGATTTCCGGTTCGGTGTGGCGGTGCAGACGATCGTCACCAGCAAGCAATTCCGGAACATCCGCGGACGCTTGTCCAAAAATGAGGATTGATTGCCGATCCACTCCCTTTAGCATGAACTGAAGGGCCGAACTTGAGATGAACAAAATGCATTGCCAGCTTTCCCGTCGCACGATGCTGCGTGGCTTGGGCGTGTCGATGGCGTTGCCGTGGATGGAATCGCTTCGCGTGTGGGGCGACACGAAGCTCGACGCCAAACAGGCAAGCGAGGCACCGACGCGCATGGCCATCCTGTTCTCCGGCTGCGGTTATCACCGCAACGAATGGTGGGCCAAGGGCGAAGGTGCCGGCATGGAGCTGGGTAAGGTGCTCGTTCCGCTCAGCGACTTCCGCGACAGGATGGTGTTCATCCGCGGCCTCTACAACGCCGAGGCGCTAAAGGGTAACATCCACAGTTCGCAGACCGGCAACCTGCTCTCCGGCGCGCCGTTGGCCTCCGGTGGTCGCATCCAGTCCGGCATCAGCGTCGATCAGTTGGTGGCGCAGCGAATCGGGCATCGAACCAAGCTGCCGAGCCTAGTGGTCGGCTGCGAGAAGGCGAACCCCTCGGTGCACAAGAATTACTCGATGCTCTACAGTTCGCACATCTCGTGGAGCAGCCCGACCACGCCGACGCCGCTTGAGGTGTACCCCGCGCTGGCGTTCGACCAAATGTTTAAAAACAAGGCGCAGGCAGGCGACCGGAGCGTGCTCGACGCTGTGTTGTCCGACGCGAAATACCTGCGCCGCAATATCAGTCGACTCGATCAGCAAAAGCTCGACGAATATTTGAACTCTGTCCGTGAAGTCGAACAACGGATCGAGAACGCCAGCAAACGTGGCGAACTGCAGGGCTGGCGGCCGGCTTTGGCCAAACCGAACATGCCGCGTCCGAAGGACGGCTACCCACAGGACATCGTCGAGCATATGCGCCTCATGAGCGATCTGCTCGTGCTGGCGTTCCAGACTGACACCACACGTATCTGCACGCTCAAGCTCAACAATGACCACGGCACGCTGCGCTTCCCGCACCTCGGCGTGGACTACATGATCCACCACCTGCTCTCGCACAGCGACACGGAGGATTTGCTGAAAGTGAACCAGTTTTTTCTTGAGCAAATGGTCTACATCGCCCGGCGGCTGGATGGCATTCAGGAGGGCGAACGCACCGCGCTCGACAACACGATGCTGATGCTATGTTCCAGCATGCTAAACGGCCACCACGACGCCACCCAGTTGCCAGTCGTGATGCTCGGCGGCGGCGGTGGTCGCATCAAGGGCGGGCAGAATCTGAACTACCTCGGCAAGCCCGACCGCCAAATGTCCCGCCTCTTTCTCAGCATGATGGACAAAATGGATGTCCATCCAAAAACCTTTGGCGACGCCACCGCACCCCTGGACGAAGTGTAACGCTTGGCCAAGCGCATTCTTTGCGTTCACTTGTTTATTCACGCATAGGCCGCTGAGTCGCATAGCGTCGCAGGCATACGGTGCCGCAGTGAGAATTGGTTTTGGCTAATCAATCGCGCCAGGAGCGCTCGATCTCTTTCGCGGCCTCGGGCCAGGTGGGGTGGTTAAACTTGAAACCGGACTTGAGAAGTTTCCCCGGCACCACGCGGCGGCTTTTCAGCAGCAACTCCGTCTCGGTGCGCATGAAGAACGCGCCGATCGCGAGCATCCGTGTCGTCGCCGGCAGGCCGAGCTTCACGCCGTACGCCTCGCGCAGTGCCCGCATGAAATCGCTGTTCGGCATCGGATTTGGCGAGCACATGTTGACCGACCCGCTGAGTTCCCCGTGATCGAGGCACCAGTCAAGCATCCTCAAAAGATCCTCCACGTGCAGCCAACTGACGTACTGCGTGCCGGGCCCCTGCGTGCCGCCAAGCCCAAACCGGGTGATGTTGCGAAACGCCTCGAACACACCGCCCGCGCCGGTGCCGAACACCATCGACAGTCTCATCGCGATACGGCGGGTGTCCGGCGTCGCCGCATTGAACAGCGTCCGCTCCCAGCGGTTCACCACATCGACGGAGAACTCCCACTTGTTCCTCGGCCCTCCTTCTGGCACGGGATCGATCTCGCCGGTGGCCAATGCGGGCCCGGCGCAGACGGTGAACGAGGGAGAGACGGTGACGCTGGATGGGAGTGCATCAAGCGATGCGGACGGTGACAATATCGAATACACTTGGTCTAACACGGCAGGAATACAGCTTTCGAATGTCAACTCGGTTAATCCGACGTTTACCGCGCCGGATGTCACACAGGCGACGGATTACACTTTCACATTGGTGGTAAATGAAAGCCAAGCGGGTTCAAGCCCGGCGACGGTTGTGATTACGGTGAGTGCTACCACGGGTGGCGAGACCGTTGCAGAGGAGTCGTTTGGGGAGGTTGTGGTGTATGCGAACAACTCGGCGACAGTCGTTGGAAATGTGACCATCAATGGAGAATTGGCAGGTGAAGGGGATGTGGTGGCGATTTATGTGGATGAAGAGTTGAGAGGCAAGCAGGCGGTAACGATTGATGAAACCGGTGCCTATTCGGCGGCTGGCACAGCATGGTTGAATGCACTGGTTAATGCCGCCGGTGGCAATGAGAGCGTCACGTTTCGGGTGTATGATGCGAGTAGTGGGGTGACCTTTGAGAAGAGCGGGACCAGAGTGCAGATCATGCCGGAGGGGGTGGCAGGGAGCTTTGCGGCTCCGTTATTGGTGAAGATGGACAGTGTGGCGCCGGAGTTGACGTTGGTGGGAGAGGCGCAGATGACGATAGACCAGGGGTCGAACTATGTGGATGCGGGAGCGAGTGCGGAGGACAATGTGGATGGGGATTTGACGGATGATATCGTGGTGAGTGGAGAGGTGGATGCGTCGGTGGCCGGAACGTACACGCTTAGCTACAACGTGAGTGATGCGGCGGGGAATGCGGCGGAGAGTGTGAGTCGGACGGTGGTGGTGGAGAAGAGTACGGTGGTGCAGAGCCTGAGCCTGAAGGCGGGTTGGAACCTGGTGTCGTTCTATGTGGAGCCAGAGGATGCGGCACCGGCAACAGTGCTGGCATCGATCAAGGACAAGTTGGTACAGATCAAGAACCTGAAGGATAATTATAAGCCACTACCATTCCCGCCTTTCCTGAACTCGTTGAAGGAGTTGAGCGTGAAGGAGGGTTACTGGCTGAAGGTGAGCGAGGCGGTGACGTTGGAGGTGGAGGGGATGGTGCCGGCGGGAGCGTCGGTCACGGTGAAGGCGGGCTGGAACCTGGTGGGTTACCCGAGAGAGAGCGGAGAGGAGCCGGCCAGTGAGTTGGCGAGTCTCGGGAGCACGGTGGTACAGATCAAGAACCTGAAGGATAATTATAAGCCACTACCATTCCCGCCTTTCCTGAACTCGTTGAAGACGATGGCCCCTGGGCAGGGTTACTGGCTGAAGGTGACCGAGGATGGGACCTGGACGGTTGGGGATGTGAGCGAGAGCGGGGCGGGACGGGATATTGCCAGGATGGGCCCGGGCAGGGAGATGGAAAAGAAGGCAGGACCGGACTGGGGACGAGTGGTGGTGTATCCAAACCTGAGTGCGACAGTGTTTGCGGAAGTGAGAGTTGGAGGCAAGGCAGTGGGCGGGGGCAGTGTGGTGGGAGTGTATGTGGGGAATGAGTTGAGGGGTCAGCATGAGGTGGTGCTGAACAACGGGAGAAGTTATGTGACGCTGAACGTGAACCTGGAGGAAGCGGAGGGAGTGACATACCGGATATGGGATGGGGAATCCGGCAAGGAGTACGGAGTGTCCAAGAGGATGACGCTGGAGATGGGGCAGGAGTATGGGAGAGCGGAGGCGTTGGTAAAACTGGACGGGGTGGTGCCGGGTGCGGGAGTGAGGATATTGAGCTACACACGATCACCGTTTAGGCTGGAGTTTAAGGGTGAGGCAGGCCGGGAGTACGTGGTGGAGGCGACCGATGACCTGAAAGAGTGGAAGCTGGTGCGGACGCTAACCGGTGTGGGATCAGCGATTGAATTCACCGACACTAGGAAGGCGCTTTTTGAGAAGCAATATTACCGGGTACGGGTGGTGGAATAGTTTGGGGCTCGATTTGCGTCTGCACGTCAATCCGTCTATTATCTGCTTATGGTGGAAGTGGATAAACGCAGGCGCCCGTGCACCAAACGATTCCGGCTAGCACTATGGTGGTTAATCTACCGCCTGCCGGTACTCGATGGGGTCAACAAAGAGACGGAGAAGTTGGCGCGGAAGCACTGCAAGTACAGCGAGGAAGCGTGGGCGCGGGACCGGGCGGATTTCCAGTCTCAGTGGGAGCGAATGCTTGCCAAGCGGGAGAGGCGGTTTCGCTGGTATCAGAAGCACGGCAAAGTTCCCGACGGCTGGACACCGCCCGATCCGAAGGACCCGCACTCCCGTAAATATCCCAAGCGGGCACTGGCGGCCACGCTACCTAAGAAGTATCGAATGTTTTGGCCGGTGCTACTCGACCGACCGGATTACGAGTTGATAGCTGACTCAGCTTGAACATAAGCCGTTCGCTCGCCAGTCTTGCGCCGACGGATGATGATGCGATGGATAATCTTAAATGCTTGTACGATTGCACTCGTCAGCTTCGCCCAAGCTGGTCCGCCCGAGAGTTACTACACCACAACCACCGACAAAACGGGCATCGAACTCCGATCGGCTCTCCACGACATCATCGACGATCACCGTGTCGTTAAGTAGTCGATGCTGAAAAGGCGCTATAGGTCAACAAGGGCAGTTGTCATGAGGGGAAAAGAGGTGTCACAAATTGCAAGGAAAGCTTTCCGTCGGGGACAAAACCTTGCAAAGTAGAGCACCAGATGAAGCCGCAACAAGAGGTCTCAACGGGATATCAGGGCGATTTCTTCCGAACCGAACTCTCACGCATGGTGAATCCCAAAAGCACCCGATGGTAAAAGTGGCCGCTGGCATGGATTGGGAGGCGTTTGAAACAGCCCTGGAAAAAACATGGCATTCGGAATTGGGGCGTCCCGGGGTGAGTACACGATTGATGGTATCGTTGCAGTATCTCAAGTACGTCCACGACCTGAGCGACAAGGGGGTGCTGGCGATGTGGGTGGAGAACCCGTACTGGCAGCATTTAAGCGGGATGAAGTTCTTCGAGCATCAAGCGCCGATCGAGGCCTCGAGCCTAAGTCGATGGCGCAAGCGCTTGGCCGAGGTGGGAGCGGAGAAGCTATTGGAGGAGACGCTCAAGGCGGGGTTGAGGATGAAACTGATCCAGCCAAGGCAGCTGGAGAGAATCAACGTGGACACGACGGTGCAGGAGAAGCATGTGAGGTTTCCAACCGACACAAGACTCTATGAGCGAGCCAGGGCTGGCCTGGTGAGATTGGCCAAGCGGCGGGGACTCAAACTCAGACAAAGCTACGAGCGTGTGGGAAAGCAATTAATGCTCAAGCAAAGCCGCTATGCCCATGCCCGCCAGTACAAGAGAGCGGGTAAATGCACCAAGAAACTCAAGACCTTTCTGGGGCGAGTGATACGAGATATTCAAAGAAAAAGCCACGAAGCGGATAAAGAACTGAGCCAACACCTGAAACAGGCGCAGAGGATTTATGAGCAACAGAGGAAAGACAAAGGTAAAGTGTACAGCGTACATGCGCCGGAAGTGGAATGCATCAGCAAGGGCAAGGCGCACAAGCGTTACGAGTTTGGAGTGAAAGTGAGCGTGGGGACGAGCAGTCGGGGAGGGTGGCACGTGGCGGCACAGGCGCACCCGGGCAATCCGTATGACGGGCACACGCTCAAAGAGACACTGGAGCAAGTGAGGCGGATGGTGGGCGACAGAGTGAAACAAGTGTTTGTGGACAAGGGCTACAGAGGGCACGGCTACGAGGGGGAGATCGAAGTGCACGTGGACAAGCAGCGCAAAGGCAAGACCGCCAAGCGGCTGTGGAAGTGGATGAAAAGGCGAGCGGTGGTGGAACCGGGGATCAGTCATCTCAAACACGGGCATCGGATGAATCGCAATCGTCTGAAAGGAACACAAGGAGATCAACTCAACGTCATGCTGAGTGCAGCGGGAATGAACTTCAGGAAGTTGCTCAAGCAAGCGGCGAAGCCTTGGCGCTACATCCGATGGATGCTGAAGCAGGCAGAAACCCAACTTCACATGCTTTTCAATCCGAACACTGCCGTTCAATCCCGTTCACCCAACTGAAAACGACTTTTTCAGCATCGACGAGTGTAACTGAGTGTAAGGTGTAATTTGAGGTGCTGCCAATTAAGCTGCCAAAAGTTGGAAAGGCCAAGAACTGGCCGACACCGTTGGAGGACGATGCCAACAACGTGAACCCAAGCGACAAGCGGATGAAGACGCTTGTGTCGTCGACCAAGGGATCCGGGATGAAGCTGAATCCGAACTGGGTGGAACAGCTGATGGGACTGCCGGCGGGATGGACGCAACTCCCGGCCCACTGGTTAACCGGGTAGACCGCCTACGACTGCTTGGCAATGGAGTGGTCAACCAGACCGCCGCCAAGGCGTTTGCAACGCTGTCAGCGCGCTTGGATAAGCATTTGAAGGCTGAGTGACTACTTCCCTTCAGCTTTCAATTCTTCACCGGACTTGCCGCCGTGTTTACGGAGGAGGTCGGCGATTTCGCCATTAGCAGACCAATCTAGCGGTGTTCTTCCATCGTTAGCTTTCGCATTGACAGTCGCACCTTTGGCAATCAGTAGTTCGACGATTTCCTTGTGGCCAAATACAGCTGCAGGATGCAAAGGGGTCCAACCATAATCATCCCTCTCATTCACATTCGTACCAGCAGTCAGATGTTGTTTGACAGCTTTGATTTTCCCTTCAGCAGTAGCATCGAGAATTGAGATGGCTGGTGCTTTGGCTATCGACGGTTTTGGCGCCTGCGTCACAGCACACCCCACAATCAACACGGCTGCGATTGTTGTTAGTAGTAGTTTCATTTCCCTTCAGTTTTTAATTCCTCACCCGTCTTGCCGCCGTGTTTGCGAAGGATTGCAGTAGTTTCGAAATGGCTAGCTTTGATGGCATAATCTAGCGGTGTATAGCAATAACTATTCTGCGCATTCACATTTGCACCTGCGACAATGAGGCGTTCGGCGATCTCTTTGCGACCACCAACAGCCGCGGTATGCAAAGGTGCTCCACCACGTTTACCCTTCGCATTCACATTCGCACCGTTGATGATAAGCAGTTCCACAATTTCCTTTTGACCGATACCAGCCGCCTCGTGCAAAGCGGTGAGTCCCATTCGGGTCTTCGAATTGACATAAGCGCCATTTTCAATGAGTAGTTCGACTATTTCTTTGTGACCTCCCAATACCGCTACGTACAACGGTTTGGCTCCACCAATTGATCGTTCATGCATATCAGCACCTTTGGCAATGAGTAGTTTAGCGATTTCCTTACGGCCTCTACCAGCTGCATATAACAGAGGGGTGGTGCTTAGATCATCCTTCGCATTCACATCCGCGCCAGCAAACAAGTGTTGTTTTAACGCTTCTGTGTTCCCAGTTTGTGCAGCCTGCCAAATTGAGATGTCTGGAACTTTGACTGTTGTTGGTTCAATCGACTGTATCGTCACACACCCCACCAACAATACGGCTGCAATTGTTGTGATTAGTATGTTTTTCATTTACCTTCAGCTTTCAATTCTTCACCCGTCTTGCCGCCGTGTTTGCGGAGGAGGTCTGCGGTTTCGGGGTTTTTGCCATAGATGGCCGCATCTAGCGGTGTTCTGCCATCAACCATCTTCGCATTCTCATTCGCACCTTTGGCGATAAGTAGTTCGGCGATTACCTTGTGACCTTTCCAAGCCGCACGATGCAAAGGAGTCCATCCTGCAAAATCCTTCGCATTCACATCCGCGCCTTTTTCTATTAAAATTTCAACTATTTCAGTTTTTCCACCCCTGGGAGGAAATAAACGCCACCAGCCCGCTCCTCATAAAGTGGGAAAACCTTACCAAACAAAAATACGCTCGAGCTCGACAACCATAACCTGCTACTTTCCTTCTCTAAACGGAGCTAAAATCTTCAGATGTGGAACAATGCCGTAACGGTTTGACGACTGGTGATCCTCATTTGCATGGTAAACTGCCGCTTAGTTTTTTGATTCGACTTCACGATAGGTAATCAATTGCGACTTGCGCGGTTCATCAATCGACAAGTTTAGCGAAGCTCTTAATTCATTTCCACTAAAAATCTCTTTTCGTTGTTGATCTTCAAAATGAACTTCATATCGACTGCTTTCTTTTAATCCCCATAGTTTTACTACCTTTGATTTAATAATACATTGGGAACGTCGAAATGCCATTATAATTCCAGAGTTGTCATTTTCGCTGTGAAACTGAAATGCCATCCAAACTTCATCTGACGTACTGTGTGGAGTTAGAGGATAAAAGTCTTCGTAATAGTAATGACGTATTCGGTGGAATTCTTCAGCTAGACGCCTGGCGTGATCCCAAGGAAAAGGCTCACTCATAACGTATCCTACTCGGTTTTTTCCATCGACAGTTTTTCTGACTACTTTCTTTAACTTGTATGGATGCTTTTGCCTCACAGGGAAAGCAAGAGACCAGTTTTGTTCAACTTCCGGTTGATAGGGATTCCATGCAATCGTACTGCCATTGTTTATAGAACTGCGAAATGAATAAGTATCAGGATAACCGCTAGCCGTGCCGGTCGACGGTATCCATTGGCTAACACCGATTGTCTGAGATTGAAAACCTTCCGGTTCGAAGCCCGGATGATTGTTGTCAGATCGCCAGAGGTAAACACAGCGTGACATGGCTTCGATGTCAATTCGAGTAGCGCCCCCACCGCAAAGATCAATTATTAGTTCTGGATTCTCTTCTCGGAGCCGATCCCAAAACTCATATAAGCCCTCGACATAACGAATCTGAGTTATGCCTTGTCTATCAACTTCGTCATTATCCTGCCACCACTTTAAGGGCTGCTTGTGGGCGTACTCTAGATTCGCGCCAATCGGTCCGTCTTGGCGGTAGATTCCGATCCCCTCTTTCTTGATCATCTCCGTCGTGTGGTCTGTGATCAGGGCCAACGCGTTCTTGTCACCGAAATTAAGTATACTGAAAAGTGGATTCTTAGGATCTAGCTGCGGATCACGTGGCCTAAGGAGTAGTTCTGGAAACTCGTGTTCGATCCATGAATTGCCTCCGAGGAATTCGGGTGCATTCCAAGTTAGCAAACCCATGTTTAATGCCTTGAGTTTATCTGTGAGAGGTTTGAACCCGTTTGGGAATCGACTCCGATCGATGGGCCCAAGATGAGAGTGACCATTGCTGGAATCATGCCACCCCACATCCAGCCAAAGATATTCAACACCCAATTTTGCGAATTGAGCAGCAAACTGGATTTGATTTTCTTCCGTCGCATTGAATGCTTCATTGTACAATCCCGCCGAACTAGCAAGAAACGGCACTGTCAGCGGCTTCCCGTCCTTTTGCGGATGATAGTGTTTCAGAATCATGCGCCGCAGTAAATTTTGACCATTAAATTGATGATGGCGCCAAAATAATAACATGATCTTAGGAGTTCGAATTTCTTCACCTGGATAAAGCTTCAGGTGTGTCCCTTCCATTCCTGCCTGAAGGATGACCGAGTCTGTTTGGTGTTTGAATATTGCATTCCATTGGCCGGTCCACCCAATAGCAACGATAAGCCCTTCTCGAGATTCGGCATCCTTGGTCTCTATATTAAAGAATGGTAAACTTTCGCCCCAGGAAGGTCGGCCATGCATAGGTGTGGTTGCAAATTCAGAGTTAGGTCGCAGTATTCGTTTTACAGGAGCTAGATCAGAAGAATGGGCGGAAACTCCCTCGCCAACCCCCTTGGTATAATGAAGAATTGTATCTTTGCGTAGTGGGGTAAATCGTGTATGCAACGACATTACATCAGAAATAATAGCGGTTTCAATTTGGCCAGTGTTTTTAAATCTGATAATCCATTCAACAGAAGGGTGATGCTCAAAGACTATTGCTTCACAACGCACTTCGATTGCCTTTTTTGGATCCGAGTATGTCAATATGATTTGGGTTTTCTCGCTACTTAAACTCTTTGTCGCGGAACTAAAATGCCAATCTTTAAGAAGACCGATTGATTTCATTCCATCGTACCTGAAGGAAAATGGCGTTCGATCTTTGCCTGCGAGATATTCGGCTAACCATTTATCTCGACTATCATATGCCGCAGAATCTGAGATGCGATCTAAGGTCACCTCTGAATGTGCACAGATGCCATTATTAGACAGTAGCCCTAAAAGAAAGATCGCATGTATCGAGGCTGCCGTGATTAGCCATTGATGAGAACGTTGAACAATGCCAAGTGATTGATATTTGGAGAATGGGTTGTCTAGTCCAATATATGGTGAGTAACGAGTTAATCTTTTTAGCATAATAACTGTTTAGGGTTACCATCGATCGAAAACTTACGTGAAAAGTTTACATCCGAGAGTAAGCCTACGATTGTTGTGAGTAGGTGGTGTTTCATTTTATTAATAGTTCCCTTTACCGGGGATTAGATGCCGCACGCCACCTCTGGGGTTCTCTACATCATTCTTTCTTCTAGGTATCAAATGGACGTGGGCATGGAATACTGTTTGCCCAGCGACCTCACCGCAGTTCCAACCGATGTTAAAACCCTCCGCGCTGCTGTCTTCCGCCAAATCTAGGGAGAAAAACGCCGCTGACCAACCTATTTTAACCCATGTTTACCGCTTCAAACCAGGCGCTTGGCCAAGCGGCAGCGGGGTTCAGTAGAGTGCGATGGCACGGCCGGGACCACCATGGCAGCCCTTGGTTTTCGGCGAGGCAAATAGAAATACCGCCTTGGCTGGTAGTTGTCCAAGTCTGGTCAGAAACTCGACTCCGACCATGTCCTGCGTTCCCAATGTCCAGTAGGTAAATAGTGCCTGTTTTGAATCCACACCTCCGAGCGTGGGGGCGTCAGTGCCCACGCAGCGGATTCCGCGCTTGGCCAAATGCAGGATAGCTCCCGCGTCTGGAGCCGGCCAGCCTTCGCTGAGTCCGTTGATTGGGTTTTCCATGCACGTTTTACCTTCCGGCAACGGCTTGTAATGGGTGTCCACATGCCCAGTGCGAAACAGAACGATTTCACCCCGTTCGAGTTTGCCGGTCTTCTTCTCGTAAACTTCAAGGTGGGCGGCAGTGATCGCCGGTGAGGCAGGCCACTGGCTGTTCTGTGTTGTGCCGATGAGGGGTCTCACATCGATCACACGGGCGTTTCCCGAAATTTGCGAGAGGGGAACCTTGTCTGCAGTTACTCGACTGGTGCCGCGTTTGCCGAATTTAACTTCATATTCCTTGAGCCACTGCAGTACCTTCGGTGGATAATTGTTGTTGTTGAACCCTGGCTTTGGGAGGGAGTAGGCCGGTGGGACTAGGTGTGTACCTGCGTGGCTGTCCATCAGATGGGTATGATGAAAGATGTCCAGCGCTGGTTCATAAAAAAAGTCTGCTCGGGTATAGGGATGGCGGTGTCTTGAGACTCCACGACCGGGCCAGGTCAACGGATAGTTCGCCGCCATCACCACCGAGAGATCGGCTACCCGTTTTGCGCGCGCGGACTTTATGAGGGAGTCGGCCTGGCCTCCTACAATGGCAAAGGCTCTTCCCTCTCCATATGGTCCCTTGAAATGCCTCGGCCCCATCATGCAGTAAAACGCCCCGGTCGGCGGGAGCTTCTTAAGATTGGTGGCCCCTTCAGTGAAGATCAGGCCCCGCAACAGGCCCTCATCATGAACCGCTGCGGCGAGGTCCGGCATTGGCCCCATTGTCGGGCTGTCACAGCCAACGGCAGTGACGCCTTTCTTTGCGATGTAGGCCATGCACTCGGGATCGGGGTCTGGCCAGGCTGGCGATTTTTTCTCGAGTGGCAGTGCAAGGAATCTGCGACCCTCTGGCATAGGTTTGTAATAACGGTCACTGTAATCACTTCTTAGCAACACGATGTCTCCTCGACCAAGTGGACGATACTTCTTTTCCCAAGCAATGATATGCTCCTTTTTTATAAGGGGACTGACACCATTGGGCGCTTGGTCGAGGAGAGAAGTCACGTCGATGACGCAGGCTTCGCCGACCAGTTTCCAAGCCGGGGTTTGGTCGGTGTACTCAAGGCCAAGTGGGCCGGCATTCTTGAGTCCGCTGCCCGGGCGCGGGATGGAGTGGGGCGGCACATCGATCTGAGTGCCGGTGTTGCCGTCGATCTGCAGTAGGTCACTGTTGTAGGGGCTCGATGGCCCGATCCGGATGTAGCGGTTCATGTAAAACCGCGGGAATCCGGTGGCCCAAGTGCAGGGGTAATTCTCAGCGACGATTAGAGAGAGATCGACAATTTGTCCCTGGTCCCGGTCGTTCGCCTGAACTGAGCCGCTTTGGCCAAGCGCCATGACGAAAGTTAGCAATGTGACTATGTCGAGTCTTGTTTTCATGGATTTCATAGAGTGAATTCAATACGTCAAGCATTCAGGTGGTTTTTCGATTTGTACGGCAAGATGTTCGAGAAATCTTGCCGCGGGAGCTCCGTCGACAATTCGGTGATCAAAAGTCAGATTTAGGGTTAAGCGCTCCTGACACATGGCTTGTTCCTTTTGCCATATCACTTTTTCTTGAATGCGCCCAATCCCGAGGACGGCACATTGCGGGGGATTGATAACCGGTGTGAATGCGTCAACACCAAGTCCTCCCAGATTGGAGATAGTGAATGTGGCAGCTTGCATTTCCTCGGCTTTAAGTTGGCCCATGCGGGCTTTTTCCATCAGTGCTCTTGTTTGCTCGGTCAACTCGTCTATGGCGAGTCGGTTCGCATTACGGATGACCGGGGTAAGGAGTCCTGCTGGTGTGTCCATCGCGAAGGCAATGTGGATCTGGTCCGGCAGAAAAATCCCGTTTTCATGCCATTGGCTGTTAAGCTGAGAGTGGCTCTTGAGTGATTCGGCGGTGAGGCGAATGAGCATGTCGTTGTAGCTCGGAATTACTTTTTTTTCGGCGCTAGTTTGCTTGTATTTTCTGCGCAATTCGACCAGCGCTGTGGCATCCACTTCTCGGTGTAGAGTCACTGGCGCCGCCGGGTTGGTTCCGATCGTCATCTGCCGGGCAATGACTTTTCGAGTGGCGGAAAGCGGTTCCGTTTTTCCAGTTAACGGGTCATTCGGGCCAGATGTTTGGGCAACAGTAACTGCAGCGCGTATGTCCTGTTCGCGAATGCGTCCGCCGCGGCCGGTACCTTCAATATTATCCCAGTCGACGTCCATCTCGTTGGCCAAGCGAAGGGCTCTCGGCGAGATGGATTTCCCGGGGCGCACCGGCTTGGCTTGGGACGCGGCCGGGCCGGGCGATTTGTCGGTCGGGATCTGGTGGCCAGGCCCCGCCTCGGCCCGGGGGGCATCCTTCCACGGCTCTAGGTCGTCTTCATCAGCGAGAAAAGCTACGCGCTGACCGACCACAACGGCGTCCCCGAGCTTGGGCGCATCGGGCGGCAGGCGCAGGTAGCCGGCGTCAAAGGATTCAACTTCCTGGGCGGTCTTGTTCCCCTCCATGACAAACAGCATGTCCCCGACCTCGACCCGTTCACCGTCTCTCTTGAGCCATTCCTGAAATGTGCCCTCCTCCATCGACCAGCCCATGCGGGGCACTATTACTTCCGTTGCCATGCTCACTCCTCAAGCAGGTCGCGGATGGCGGCCTCTATGGTGTCCGGGTTGGGTACGATGGCCTGTTCGAGTGGCGGGCTATAGGGAATGGGCGTGTGGAGTCCATTAAGCCGCTTTACCGGCGCGTCGAGTTCATCGAAGCCTTCCTCGGCTATGTGAGCCGCGATTTCCGAGGTTAGGCTGCATGGGCCAAACGCCTCATCCACCACCAGTAATCGGCCAGTCTTGGATACTGATTGAAGGATTGTGTCGAAATCCAATGGGGACGCTGTTCGGGGATCTACCACCTCGACTGAGATGCCTTCCTTGGCCAGTTTTTCAGTTGCTTCCAGTGTATGGCGCACCATCAGAGACAGGGCGACGACGGTGGCGTCCGATCCTTTGCATGCGACTCGCGCTTGGCCAAAAGGAATCTCGTAATCTGATTCAGGAACCTTGCCCTTGGTGGCCATCAGTTCACGGTGCTCAAGGAACAGTACAGGGTCGTTGCAACGCAGCGCGTGATGAAATAGGCCCTTTGCATCATATGGTGTTGATGGCAACACTACGCGAATGCCCGGGATGTGCGAGTAGATGGAAGCGTAATTCCCGGAGTGGTGCGTGGCTGCGCTGTGCCCGATGCCGATGCAGCCCCGAAGAAGAATAGGCATCTTCAAACGGCCACTGCTCATGTAACGCATCTTGGCCACCTGATTGATGACCTCGCCGAAGGCGTCGTTGATGAAGTCGATAAACATGAAATCGATTACCGGCCGTGAGCCGGTCATCGCTGCGCCGCATCCGAGCCCGATGAAACCCCGCTCGCAAATCGGAGTGTCGCAAAGGCGTTTTGCCCCGTGTTCTTCGTACAGGCCAAGCGTGGTGGCGAAATTGCCGCCTCGCTGGCCGATGCCCTCACCCATTACAAAGATGGCCGGGTTGCGTTTCATCTCAAAGGCTAGTGCTTCAAGTGTGCCGCCTACATATGTCGTCTCTCTGTCGCCAGGTTCGGGTAGATTGGGAACAGTTTGGATATCCTCGCAAAAGACATGGTTGGTAACTATTCCCGGATCAGGCCAGGCGGCCTGCTCAGCTTCTGTCTGGCCCAGCGCGACTAGTTCCGCGATCTCGTCCTCGATGGTCTTTAGTTCATCAGCCTCTGCTTTTCCCGATTCAACCAGCGCTTTGCCAAGCTGCCGGATGGGGCAGCGTTCCTTCCATCGTTCTACCTCCTCATGTGTGCGGTAGTTGAAGTCGGACATCCCTTCGGCATGCGCCCGGGTGCGGTAGGTTCTGCACTCTATCAATGTTGGGCCACCACCATGTCGTGCCTGTTCAATGGCCTGTTTGGCGGCCTGCTCAACCTCACTCACATTGTTGCCATCAACTTCAACTCCGCTCATTCCGTACTGCTTCGCACGCCGTCCGACATGCGGATTGCTACTGGAATAATCGAACGGTACCTCGGTTGCGAAATGGTTGTTTTCGCAGACAAAAAGGACAGGCAGTTTCCAGATGCCGGCCATATTGAGCCCCTCATGGAAGGCGCCATTGTTAACGGCTCCATCCCCGAAAAACGCCACAGCCACATTGTCCCGGCCCAGCAACTTGAAACTGTAGCCACCCCCGCAGGCCTGAAGAATGCAGGGCCCGACGATACCGCTGGTGCCCATCATCCCAATCTCAGGCTTGAACAGGTGCATGCTGCCGCCGCGGCCCTGGGAACATCCGGTCTCTCGGCCAAACAGCTCTGCGATCAGTTCCTCCGGCTCCATACCCTTGGCTAGTGCATGTCCGTGACCGCGGTGTGTGCTAAACACGACATCCTCCCGTCTCAGATGAAGGCATACCCCAGCGGCGATCGCCTCTTGGCCGACATATGTGTGGCAGGCACCGTGAACAAGCCCGCGCTGGTGCGCCTTGGCCAGAGCCAGTTCCGTTTGCCGGATGAGCTGCATTTGACGATAAAGAATCAGATTGGTTTCCTTGGTGGCGATCATCGGCTGGTTATTCTTTGAAGGTCTCATTGCCATGCGAGCCCCCGGCGTTCTGGGCTAGGTTGCCGCCGTCCATCGGGATGAGCGCGCCGGTTATCCACGACGAGGCGTCAGACGCAAGAAAAACAGATAGCCCGCGGATGTCGTCAGGGTGGCCAAACCGTCTGGAAGGGATACCACTGAGAAAACGATCGCGAATCCCCGGGTCGGCATCGATGCGCTTCTGGAGTCCATCGTTCATTACCTGCGCTGGCAGAATGGCATTCACCCGGACACCACGATGCGCCCACTCGGTGCTTAACTCGCGAGTCATCTGGGCCACCGCGCCCATGGCCATGCTGTAGCCGATGTGTCCCCGGCCCAGCGCGGTGACGCTGGCGAGCGAGCCGATATTGACAATGCTGCCTCTGCCTCGTGCGAGCATGCGTCGGCCCGCTTCTTGGCAGCAGCAAAATCGGCCCAGCACGAGGTTGCGCCATGAGGATTCGATGTCTTTTAGTTGGATTTTCTCTGGTTTTTCGCGGACGGCTTCGCCGGCAACATTGCCGAGAAAGTCGATACAGCCGAACGCTTCGTCGATGCTCTCGAACATGGCCCGGATGTCGTCTGGATTGGATACGTCGCATTTGGCAACATGACATTTTTGGCCGAGCTCCTTGATTTCCCTTGCTACACCACGTGCACCCTCCTGATTGAGGTCGATTGCAACCACATCCGCCCCGGCCTCGGCAAGGGCAAGTAACATTGCCCGGCCCATGCCGCTGGCCGCGCCGGACACGGCTGCGACCTTGCCGCTTAGGTTAAAGAGTGAGTTGGTCATGGTTGAATTTTATCACTAGAAAAAAAGCTCCCGGATAAGCGGCACCTGCGTTTGGAAAAAAACGATACTTGCCATGCCCAGATAAAAAATGCCGCACCCAATCATCCCCATACGGTGATACCAGCGCGGCCGCAACTGCACGGGCAGCAGCCGGCAGTTCATCCGCAGGATGAGAAATGCCGTGAAGCCAATGCCGATCGTATTAAGGTTTGCGACAATCAGCACCATGAGCTTAGGTTTGCTGTAAAACAGGAAAATTGTCGCACAGATAAATGTCCATAGGATGTAGATTGCGAGGATGGAATAATAGATTCGCCGCACCTGATCGGGGCGCATTTTTTCGCGCAAGGTCTGGCTGCCGGACCACAGGATATCCGTCCAGCGACGGCAGACATCCTCGACGATGGACATTTGACTGGGCAATAGCACCACCAGTCCAATAAGACAGGTGGTTACCCAGAAAAAGGTCGAAAGGCCGGTTCCCGGCGTGAATGCGTGCCGCATTCCGTCTGCGCTGATGACGGCCTGAGCCCAGTCAAGCCGGTCTGGATCATTGAACATTGGGGATTGCGGGGAAAACTGAAGCGAGATCAGTGCCGGCAACGCCATACCCATGAAGCATCCGGGCATCCAGATGAACAGCTGGTCGGTGCGGATGTATTTCCACCAGCCGTTCCAGCGTTTGATGTTGTCATCGTTGACGTCGAAAGTCTTGCCGATGTGGCTTAGAGTTATCTTACGCCCGCCTATTGCGCTCGGGATCGCTCCCACTGTGCTGCCCATGCCCCAGCCTTTGTCTCGCACAAAGTTGCTGTACGTTGCATTACCTAATCCGCCCCCGCCTGCGTAGCCTGCGAATGCCCCGAGCAGGGCAATGTTGCCAAGGAACAGCGTCGGCCAAACCCCTTGTTCCCAGCGGTGGATGAATACATTCGTCACGGTCTCTTTCCCGTTCGCATCCAGCACTGGCAGCGTGCCGAGTTTGAAAAAACCGCCGAATACCTTGCCCCAGTTTTCTGCGCTCACGAAAAACACGCCAACGAACAGGCAGAACCCCAACACGATCACAACCTTGGCCGTGAATACCACCTGCATCATGTTGAACACCTTGCCACCTAGAAGGATGGGAACTGAAACTAGCCCGAGTATCACGTACGCCAGCGTGATTACCAGCGCGCGGTCCTCCTCTCCAGCCGGTTGACCCTGTATGATGGAGGCAATAACTGCTGCCCCCTGGGTGGAAAGCGCCGGGATGAACATCCCAAGGCTTAACAACAGAAACACACCCATCCAGAACCTAGGCCCCGGACGGCTGCGCATCATCCCGGTGAACACTGGCTCACCGCAAAACAGCGCGTACCTCCCGCATTCCATGTTGTAAAAAACCTGACAAATGATGGCGACTGCTGCAATCCACATCAATCCGCCCCCATACCGTGCGGTGATTTCCGCGCCGACGAGCCATTCACCACCGGCGAGTTGAATCCCGCACATCACGAACCCCGGCCCGACAAACCCAGTCCAGTTCCGCCAACCCAACGGTTTTGGCTCCGGCAGTTCCGCCTTACTCCACGAGGGAAGGCAGTTTTTCTTGCTTTCGGTTTTTTGGAGATCACTCATCCCGGATCTTCAATTGGATACTCCATTGACGATGTTGGGCAGTGGCTCCTCTTTGATGGCTTTGAGGATGGTTTCCGCTGCGGACTCACGCAGGGTGATCGCAGCCTGCTCGCTGGCAGACGCAATGTGAGACCCGACAATGACGTTCTCCATTCGCAGGATTGGATGGTCTTTTGGGATCGGTTCCGGCGAAAAGACATCGAGTCCTACGGTGCTGATCCGCCCTTGGCCAAGCGCAGACATAAGGGCGGCAGGATCAACGAGGTCGCCGCGGCCCACATTGATCAGAATCGCTCCAGGCTTCATCTTTGAGATTGACGACTCGTTGATAATCCAACGTGTTGTCTCGCTAGACGGGCAGTGAAGCGTGATCAGGTCGCTATTGGCCAATAGTTCACCCATAGAGATCGGTTCGCCTCCTCCCTGCTCAATTTCTTCATCGCCGATTGCAGGGTCATAGACTAGTAAACGGGAACCAAAACCGGCCAAGCGCTTGGCTACGGCACGACCAATTCGGCCAAAGCCGACGATTCCAACGGTCAACCGGGCCAGCGTTTTCATCTGGCCAAGCGGCACGGCCAATCCCCAGTTCCCGTTCGTAGTGGCGTGGTGATTCTGAAAAAGACATCGTGTGGCGGCTACCATCAGGCCAAGCGTGTGATCGGCCACCTCGTCAGTGCAAAATTCCGGCACATTGCAGACCGGGATGCCCTTAGCCCGAGTTGCATCCAGGTGAACATTGTCGTAGCCGATGCCGTATCGGACTATAACCTTCGCTCGCTCCATCGCATCCACGACTTCAGCGTTTAAGGGTGCGAACTGGGTAAGTACATAATCGGCGTCCCGCACCACTTCGATCAGTGCTTCGGGTGTTTGGCACTGGTGTCCAGTCAGTTCACAGCCGCTTGGCTGAAGCACTTTTTGCTCAATCTCGAGGTTGGGAAATGTGAAATCAGTTACGACGATTTTGGGCATATCACTTCGTTTTTGGTCAGGCCACCAAGTTGTTGACAATCTTGCCAGAAACGTTGGTTAGGCGGAAGTCGCGGCCGTCATGGAGGTAAGTGAGCCGCTCGTGGTTGAGCCCAAGCAGATGCAAGATTGCTGCGTGGAAGTCGTGGGTGTGGACAGGGTCCACGACGGATTTAAGTCCAATCTCATCAGTTGCGCCATGCGTGTACCCAGCCCGAACGGCGGCTCCGGCAAGGAAGGTGGTAAATGCCCAGTTGTGGTGCTCACGCCCCTTGTGGTCAGCTGAGCTGTTGAATGGAGTACGGCCAAACTCCGTTGCCCAGACAACCAACGTGTCCTCAAACATGCCACGTTGTTTGAGGTCGGTGAGCAGGCCATAGATTGGCCGGTCGACCTGCTTAGCCAAGTGCTCGTGATCCATCATGTCGCCGTGCGAATCCCAGTTGCCGGAGGAACCGGTGTGAATCAATTCAATAAACCTAACCCCGCGTTCGGCGAAGCGCCGCGCTGCGATTGTTGTGAGTAGGAGGTTTTTCATTTGCCTTCAGCTTTCAATTCTTCAGCTGTCTTGGCTCCGTGCTTGCGTTAATAAATCGTTATGGTTGCAGAGCCCTAAAGTATTGCTGCTGTGCAAAATTTTTCGTTATAAGGAGAAGCGGACTCTTGGCATCAATTTTCGACCAAGTAGCGTTGATATTTTTTGAGGTCTCCAAGATGCCTGTCCACTCAATGACTATGTTTCCTGACTCATCCCGAGAGATTCTAACAGTGGGTGGCTCTTTGTCAGCTGGAGGCGGCTCAACCACTGTGCATTTGGGGCCTTCAAAGAAACCTTCGAGTCCGGCTACAACAGCGTAGATATGCTTGCCATCAGGTACTAGAGTATCGCGGAAGCTAGTCTTGTCACCCGCGAGTTCAATGAGCTTTTCGCCGTTACGCCTGATAACTATCGAATCATAGTTTGCGTTGTTAGACCATTCTAAGTCAACGGTACCGCCGTCTCCTGATCGATTAGAGATCAAATCTGTTGGCGGCTGATTCGGGGTGAAGTACTTTGTATTGAGGTAACTTTCAAGTTCTTCCAACTCTTGTTCTTTGATCTTGCGGCTATAAATAATGACTTCAGCTATGAAACCATCGAATCGTTCACCGTCTCCGCAGCAAGGCTGGGAATGTCCTCCAAGCGCGAATGGTTCGGGAACAGAGTTGTTACGGTTTATTATATTCATCGGAATGCTGATAGGCCACATGAACTCCTCAGGATCTTCTGTGTCGTCGTCGAAGAACTGCACTGTATCGTCGAGGCCGCGCTCGTCAACTTGCACCATGCTAACATGCCAACGATTTTCGTAGATTGCATCTTCGGAGCGATACTCGGTAATGGCGTCATACTGGACGAAGTTTAATTGACCGAGGAATTCGTCGTCGATGCCGTGTATGCCGAAAGTGTAGACCGATTCAGTTAAACCACGTTTTCCGAGAATGGTTTGATACCCTAGAGCCGGAGTCTCGGTGGCGAAAGGCTTATAGACTACGATAATTGTGAGTCCGTGACCATTGCCAATATCAAGGGGATCAAAAACATCAGTGTCACTAACTTGAAAGAGACGATCTTGATTTCCGGGTGAAGGCGGGCCGGCCACGTCAAATCGGACGACTGGCATCGAATTAGGATTACCCGGAAAAAGCTCTTCAGCATAACTCGGGGATTCATCTTTCCCTTTACGGGGTGCGAGTTTAGTGCCGTAAGAACTTGAATCGATCCAGGCTTCAACCAGACCGTTGTCGTTTCCGTCTAGAGTTTCGCCTCTCAACCATAGTCGAAGTGTCAAGTCGGTCGGGTCGGGTGGTGTCGCAAAAAGATTAGAGCTTACGAGAGAAAGGGGGATTACCCATGTTCTGAAAAAAAGACTTAATCTTATCATTTACCTGCGCCCTAACCTATTCCGAAAACAGTATAAAAGCTGTGACTTTAAGAATCCTGCGCCTACCCCCATTTTCCGACCACGGATCGGCTTTTTTAAGGTGGAACCTGCCATGTCCCAGTTCCGTGTTATGACAGCCTTGCGGCCATCTGTTCCTGATGCCGTTACGGAGTGCAGCCCGTCCCCAAAGGGGCGGCCCGTAGGGCCGAGGGCGCAACGCAGTAACGGCATCTCCTCTCTAGCTTTCATCTCATGTCTGCTCCACATCCAAATACCTCTCCGGGTGTCGCGTTGTCCAGCTCCGAATGTTTCCATTTGCATTAAATTTATAGCCAGCAATATAAACACAACCCTTATCATCGATAGTTGGCGGACCAAAGGGCCACTTATCTTGACAATCTAAACCTATAGACCATGCTTCTTTGCCGTTACTCCCATTAATGCAATGTAATCTGTAAACATAGGTCGATTGAAACCTGCCGGAACTGGTTAAGAAAATGTTTCCATCATCGTCTATTGATGGAGGGGCTGTACTCCCCTCGGCGGGAATACTACCGGTACGTAACGCTGTGTCCCAAATTTTTATGCCATTAAAACTGACATATTGAAGTGAAGAGCGATAAGCAATGTAGATTCCTTTTTCACCTAAGCAAATTCCTTCAGCATATGGAAAGCTTTTCTGCCAGACTACATTACCACTGTTTCTGTCAATTTTGATTAATTCATCAGCTGGCCCATGGGAACCATAAGTTGAATAAAGCCCATTTTTGTTAATTATTGGGGCCTTAATTCTCTTTTCAAAATCTTTTGTCCAATCGACTGCTAATTTCTCATCGATAACAGTATTTTCACTTCCGCCATTCAAAAACCCACCTTGGTTCACATAGCTGCCACTGCTGTTCTCGTCGAAACCAAACGGCTGCCCGATCGCCGAGATGTTGCTGTAAGACGCGCTCTCTGAAGATCCCCCAGCCGAATCCACCACGTGCGCCGTGTTGACGAGGCTTTGCGCCTGCACACCCACGCCGAGGCCCAGAGCGAGCAGAAGAGCCCATAGGAGGCGGTTATTCTGGAGAAACGTGCGATGCATATCAGCCTTACAGAGCGAATCTACTGTGAAGTCGGCATTTAATCCAAGATTGGAGTTACGCCCGAAAGCCCGACGCACGAGGCGGTTAGGCGGGGCGTGCTCTGTTCTAATTGGATCCATCTTTATTTTTGGAACCGGTCAACGCCGCTGCGATTAAACCAGTGGGGATCGCAATAATTCCGATTCCCAGGATGGTAATTATCGATGTGAAGATTTTGCCGCCTGTTGTAATCGGGTAAGCGTCCCCGTAGCCGACCGTAGTTAGAGTCGCGACAGCCCACCACATAGCGGCTGGAATCGAAGAGAATTTCTCCGGTTGAGCTTCATTTTCAAACAAATAGATACCCACAGAGGAAAATAGAGCAGTATCAGCACGATCGAACAAAACAGCAGCAGATCAGTTCGGACTTCTAATAGTGCATTGCTGATTCTGGTAACCGCTTGATTCATTTGCTTGCTGCGGAATAGCTTGAAGATTCTCAAGAGCCGGAACACGCGGACGGCCATAAGGTTGGTTCCGAACAGTGCGGGGACAATTGATACAATATCCACGATCCCGAAGAAGCTGAACACGTACTTAATCGGCTTGGGATAGACGATCATCCGACAGACAAACTCGAAGATGAAAATTCCGGTAAACACATTTTCAAGCGTCTGAAAAGTTGGGTTGTGTGCTTCAAGACTCGGCAGCGTCTCAAGTGTTAGGCTTATTAGATAAAGAACGATAATGACAATGACTGCGACACCAAGCGGCCCGTCATCGAGCGATTTGGCGATCTTTTGGCGTGTAGTCATAAATCTGCCCGGAAGCTAGTTCAGCAGTCGGACACCGGCAACGGCTAAAGAGCTGCGATTATTGCGGTTTAAGCTCTACCGCTAAAATCGAGTGGTCGGATGTTCCGGTTTCCCGTTCCACGTGGGAAAACTCGGCTTTCTCCAAGCACCCGCGCAAACCCGTTGACAACAAAATGTGGTCGATCCGAAATCCGTTATTTTTTTGGCTGTACCAGCTGAACTCATTGCCAAGCGGATGCATCGTTCTCCATGCGTCTGTCCAGCCATTGGCTAAAAGCGCCCCAAACTTGGCGCCGCGACTGAAGCGATAGCCTTCGCCATCCAGATAGTTGATCCCGGTGTTGAAGTCGCCGGCGATAATCGTTTTACCGAGAACAAACTTTTGCGGCAGTCCGCTTAGATATGAATAAGCTGGGTTGCTCTTGTTGTTGATGTGTAAACCGATGAAATTGAACGTATCAAACTCAGCCACCACGAATCGGCTAGTATGCTCCCCGAATCTCGCCGATCGGTTTTTGCTAACAAACGACAGCTTGCTCGCGAGCAGTACAGTGTTGTCATTCGGCCTAGCTGTTTTCGGTGAATAAACATACCGGTATCCCGCTTCCTCCAATGCTGCAGAGACGACATCCCCGTCTGCGTTGTTTCTGTATTCACTAAAGAAGATCGAATCCGCGTTGTGACGCAACAAAGCGGATATCACTTCGGGCACACGATTGCTGGCGCCTCTCAAGATGTTCCAAATCAATATTTTCAATTTCAGCTGGGCAAGACTGTTCTCAGCCGACGCGAGCTTCAAGTTGATCCTCCACTCGCGTGGCGGTTATCGGGCGGCGGCCTCGCTGCCTCGAATCACTTCTCGGACCAGCTATTACAGACTCCCGATTCAACCTCAAAACAAACATCGGGGAACGCATTCTGAACTGCGTCTAACATCGACATCTCCACCAGCATCTTGACCTCCTCAGCTGTATCAATCTCGCACTCCACGATCAGTTCGTCGTGTACCGTAGACACAATCGATGCGGTTGGTGGCAACTTGTCAGCTAGATCAACAATCGCTTGCTTGAGGGCATCCGCGGAGCCGCCTTGGACCGGGGTATTCAAGAGCCCAACAAACCGAACCCACTCGACGTCCTTTCCATCCGGCAACCATCTCACTCGGCCAGATACTGTTCGAACACTCTTTAAGTTTGTGGAGGCTGCTTTCCGGCTTTTTTCGTGCCACGCTCGCAACCCGCTGTAGGCGGAGAAGAATCTGCCGTGGATCGCTCGGGCTCGGTCATAGTCCATCTCCACCCCGTAAGCTTTCTTTGCATACGCAACCAAGCCTTTGGCTGACTGACCGTAGAGCAGCCCGAAGTTCACCGCCTTGGCCAATTGACGATCCTCTTTGGTTATGTCAGCCGAGGTCTTGCCCAGAACGATGCTGGCGGTTTGACGATGTAAATCTTCGCCGTTCTTGTAGGCTTCGATCATCCGTTCTTCATTGGCGATCACCGCTGCCACCCGCAGTTCCACCTGCGAATAGTCCGCTACAACCAACCGGTTGCCCCCGTCCGGAACAAAGCAGTGTCGGAGTTTGCCCCGTCCGATGTTCTGTAGATTGGGACTCTTGCTTGAAAAACGCCCGGTGTTGGTACCGGCTGGTTCGAAGCGTGCGTGGATGCGTCCGTCCTCCTCGATTGCCTTGAGGAGCGTTTCAGCCTGCTCCATCCGCTTCTTGGCCGAACGGTAACTTAGAATGCACGTTGTGAGTGGCTGGCCTTCCTCCTTCAGCGTTTGCTCGCTTGTGTCGGCAAGCTTCACGCCTTTTTTCTCTAACGCTTTCTTTAGCTGCGATGGGCTGTTCGGGTTGATTTCCTCGCCAAAAGCCTCCTTGAAGCTGCCGAGAGCATCGTTCAGTTCGGTTGAGTAATCTTCGATCACGCCAAGCAGTCGCTCTTTGTTTATACCGAAGCCGCGGTTCTCCATTTCCACCACAATAGGAATCAGCCGGTTTTCCAAATCCAGTACGGTTTGAAGCTGCTCGGCCGTGATTGCCTCCAGCTGCTTGTTCATTAACGGGTGAAGGTGCAGCACATCCAGCGCGGCGTATTCCAACTGGTCATCGGTCAGAAACATCCCACCCCAATCGGATTTGCCGTGGTCAGTGCCTGGGTCTAACCCGAGGAATCGTTCCCAGCACGCATACAGACCGTTTCGTAGCTCCCTCTTGCCGTTGCTGAGCAACCGGGCTGCTGTGAGTGTGCAGAAGACGTTATCAAGCCTTAGGCCGCATTTATGGCGCAACCAGAGCAGATCAAACTTGGCGTTGTGCGCGATGATCTGCCGCTCTTGCAAACACTTACCCAGTTCACCTAAGTCATACCCAATCTCTTTCAGATCCAGCAACCAAGTAGGGTGATCGGGGATGGCCAGACTGAGAAGGCGAACATCGCCTCGCCACGGGTTCAATCCGTTGCCGTACGTCTCGATGTCCAACGCCACAACGGCTCCAGACTGCCGTATAATGGTTGCAACCTCGCCCAGCAGAGACGAGTCAGTCAAAACCCGATACTCCGGCGAGGGAACATCGAGAACATTGGGAACCTGTTTCACTCCGTGCGCGTATAACAATTCTGCATTGTCCTTTGTTCTCTCCTCTGTGTATGTCCCACTATTTTTTACCTCCTGCTGTGTTGTAGATGTTCCTAATGTTCTTGATGTTCCCTTTTTTGAGGTTGAGCTAGGGGTGGTTTCTGGCTTTGCCACCGAACACACTTCATCGGATGTTCCCGACGTTCCTGCATCCGTCGCCGCAATCTTGGAGCTACCGCTCACCAAAGCAAACCGGTATCTACGGTTATTCTTGGTGCCACCGCTTTCCAGCACGATTCCCCCGAGGTGTCGGCCATTGAATCTATTTAGGGCTTTCCCGAATGCAGTCTGGCCTTTTCGATCCTCAAGATCCCACCACGAGAACAACTCCAACTGCTTAGCCAAATCATAAAGCTGCTTCTTGCTGCCCCACTCGCTGCCAAACTGTTCGTGGGCGGCTCGATACAGCGTCTTCATATCCTCAGTGGTTTCATCCCCACCGGTCATTCTCCCACGGTTGCTGGGCTGCCTCGGAGTCCCCAAATTACACGCCTCCATTATCCCGCCCACAACTCTTGCCCACTCTGGAAAACTGGCAAATGGGGCGGATCCGTCGGGACGGCCTGCTGCATCCCACTTTCTAACAAGCGTTGCCAGCGCGGAAAGTATTTTAGGCCTTCTTTCCTTCGCCCACCGGTGAAGGTCGGGATGTTTAAATGTTCTGTCATTCGGGTTTTCTTGGGCCAGAAATAAATCGATGATGATCATTCTATGCTCCAAATCCGGCGTCCAAGTGGTGCCAACATTGGTTGACATCGAAAATTCCAACTCGTTTGAGAATATCTGGTTTTGGTTCCCGCCTAGGATGCGGTCCTCCCAGAATTTGGATGTGATGGCCTGCTCCAGCGCCTTGCTGGTAATGTGTCCACGAACGTTCCCAAAGTGCATCCGACGAGCGCCTGCCAATAGCGCCGACGTAATCTTCTTTCTCAGTTCTGCATCGCTCTCAAACGCCGGATGACTGCTGCTCCGGCCCTCGTGCACGATCTGAATCAGCTCACAAAGATAATCTTTCCCGCTGCGCTCTCGGTTGGCCTCAAAGACCCAGAGCGGCATACGGGCTGCCCAACCCATC
>Ga0187827_10001930_pt1 | contig 29232 bp, 23 predicted proteins | sample ETNtaG_39_FD_167969 | JGI IMG/M metagenome (GOLD analysis project Ga0187827, IMG submission 167969) | Marine microbial and viral communities from oxygen minimum zone, Eastern Pacific Ocean - ETNP2014_SV_150_PacBio MetaG (Illumina Assembly) | ecosystem: Environmental > Aquatic > Marine > Hypoxic...
CTGGCGCACAACACGCATGCCTAGTGGCTGATAATTTAGGTATAGAAAATATACATCTCCACCCATTTGCAGGGGTTTTATCAGCCTTCGGAATAGGATTGGCGGATACAAGAGTTATTAATGATTTAGCTATCGAGTCGATATTGTGCATTGACCTTATAAAAACTATTAAAACAGAGCTAGAATCACTAAAACTTAAGGGCACTAGACAAATGTCCAAACAGGGTATAGATGCTTCTTCGTTAAAGTATTTTTCTCGTCTACAGATTCGTTACGATGGTAGTGATAGCGCTTTATCTATTAGATTTAACTCTATCGACAGGATAATTCTTGCGTTTGAGGATGCTCATCGAACTAGATTTGGATTTATCTCGAAAGAAAAACAGCTGATTGTAGAATCAATACAAGTTGAGACGGCCTCAAAAAGTGATCTGAGCGTCAAAAATAAGATAAGAAACAAAAACACAGCACATAAATTATTAACCAAAAAACAAGTTGTGATGAATGGCAAGTCTCAAGAAACAGCTTTCTACAACAGAGATCAAGTTGCCACTGGAATACCCCTCCCAGGGCCAGCCGTTATTGTTGAGGATACCTCAACTATAATTGTCGAACCTGGCTGGCAAGCTGAACTTTCCGCGAATAACGATTTAATTCTAAAAAGAGCAAAACCTTTAGCGCGCCAACATGCTATCGGTACGAGTGTGGATCCAGTAATGTTAGAAATCTTTAACAATTTATTTATGAATGTGGCGGAACAGATGGGCACAGTACTTGAAAACACAGCTGCCTCTGTAAACATAAAAGAGAGGTTAGATTTTTCCTGTGCCATATTTACCCCAAGTGGGAATCTTGTAGCCAATGCGCCTCATGTGCCGGTCCATCTAGGTTCAATGAGTGATTCAATCAAAACCATTATTCGTGAAAACTATAAAACAATGAAACCTGGTGATTCTTATCTTATGAATGCGCCTTACAATGGTGGAACCCACCTGCCCGATATTACTTTGATAAAACCAGTTTTTGATATTTCGGGCGAAAAAGTAGTTTTCTATGTTGCCAGTCGAGGCCACCATGCCGATATCGGCGGCATTACCCCTGGCTCTGCGCCAGCTCATTCAATCCATGTTGAAGAGGAGGGTATCTTGATTGATAATTTCAAATTGGTATCTGAGGGCAAATTCTTAGAATCTGAAATTAATGAATTACTGAATTCTGGCACTTATCCGTCCCGCAATTCCGATCAAAATATCGCTGACTTAAAGGCTCAGACAGCTGCCTGCGAGAAAGGCGCACAGGAACTCAATAGAGTTATTGATCGATACAGCTTGAAAGTTGTCCATGCCTACATGCAACACGTACAAGACAATGCTGAAGAATCAGTAAGAAGAGTGATTGATGTATTAAAAGACTCTGATTTCACTTATAAAATGGATGATGGTCATCAGATAAGTGTTGCCATCAAGGTTGATAAATTAAATCGCTGCGCCACAATTGATTTTACTGGTACCAGTTCACAGCACCCTGGCAACTACAACGCTCCAACTGCAATCTGCTATGCCGCAGTTCTATATGTTTTTCGCTGTCTCATTGATGACGACATTCCACTTAATAGCGGTTGCTTTAAGCCACTAAATATAATCATACCTGTTGCCAGTATGATTAATCCCGTCTACCCCGCCGCAGTTGTCGCAGGCAATGTTGAAACTTCTCAATATATTGTTGATGCGCTGTTTGGTGCCCTTGGAACAATGGCTGCATCTCAGGGCACAATGAATAATTACATTTGGGGCAATAAAAGGATACAAAACTACGAGACTATATGCGGTGGTTCTGGCGCTAGTGCCAAGCAAAACGGCTGCAATGCGGTGCAGACTCATATGACCAATACCAGACTAACAGACCCAGAAGTTTTAGAGTGGCGCTTTCCTGTGAGACTTGAAACTTTTGAAATTAGAAAGAATTCGGGAGGCAAGGGTAAACATAAAGGCGGAGAAGGGGTTAATCGACAAATGCGCTTTCTTGAACCAATGACTGTCAATATAATTGCTGGACATCGAATAATACCTCCTTACGGAATTGCAGGAGGTGAACCCGGTGCGGTTGGTGAAAATTATGTTGTTCACTCTGATCAAAAAGTGACGAATATAGGAACAAAAGGTCAAATCGAAGTTAATAAAAATGATGTTTTTATCTTAAAAACTCCTGGTGGTGGTGGTTATGGCAATCCCGACTAATAGATCTATTTATAATGGAGAAGAGCATCTTGGGGACTTATCATTAATACTGGAGAGGGTTGATTTATGAAAAATATCAAACAAAACCAGGCTCCTCTTGATGTCCATAAACGACTACGATATAAACCAGTTATTGCCTATCCCTCGGATCGTCTGCCTCAATATAATAGCGATCTCTACGAGTCTGCAAGAAAGCAATTAACTTTAATTGATGAAACCATCATACCTCCAAGAGAAGCAAAAACTTTTGTCGTTCCAGCGGGTCATTTTTTTCGAATAATATGTAGCGAAGGCCCACAAGTAGGAGATCTAAACCTTTGGAATAATGACAATATTAAGGAGCACTTTTATAGCGGCAAAACAAGGGCACTTTACGGCACCCATGTTAGTACCGGTGATTGTCTATACTCAAATTTTCCTTTTCTCAGGCCGATTGCAACTATCACTCACGACACACTAGATTGGTATGACTGGGATGAAGATGGCGCTAGCGTACACGATGTGATTGGAACTCGTTGCGACCCCTACACTCACTTAGCGCTGAGTGGAGAAGAGTATCATTATTGTTGCCACTCAAATCTTTGTAGAGCGCTAGCCGAACAGCAAGATAAGGCAATATCTGAAATAGAGCCACTAGTACACGATGTTCTAAATGTTTTCATGTGTACGGGCTTTACCAGGCAAACACACCAGTATTTTATGAAGGCAAGTCCAGTTCGCCCTCATGACTTTATTGAAATGTTTTCTGAAATTAACTTATTGGGAGCTCTATCGGCATGTCCTGGAGGAGACTGCGGCAGCTCGCACTCAAGCGACTCGGCTGCCTGCTACCCTTTGAAAATTGAAATCTATAAACCAAATAAAGACAGCTTGAATGGCTGGCGACCACCATCAATCAATCAATACTCCGGCAATCATGGTCACGAATGAAACTGAATTACATAAAACCAAATGCAACACATGACTAGTTACGATTACATTATCGTTGGTGCCGGCTCTGCTGGCTGCGTGTTGGCCAATCGTCTCAGTGCAAACCCTGAGAATAGCGTCTGCTTAATCGAGGGAGGTGGCAGTGACAAAAGCCCATGGATTAAAATTCCAGCAGGAATTTTTGGGGTTTATGGCCATAAGAAATTTGATTACGCATACCAAGGCGTACCTCAAAAGAACCTAAATAACCGTATCATCACAATCAATCGTGGCAGGTGTCTTGGCGGCTCGAGTTCAATCAATGGTATGGTCTACATGCGAGGCAACAAAAATGATTATGACAATTGGGCTAGACTGGGTTGTAAAGGCTGGTCTTATGAGGAAGTCCTGCCTGTGTATAAAAAATTTGAAAACGACCAGACCGGTGGCGAATCAAAATATCACTCTTCAGAAGGAGAGTTGCCAGTAGTAAAGCCGCAAAATGCTAACGCTGCGGCTGAACGATTTGTTAAGGCTGGGAAGGAAATAGGCCTACCCCATAATCCTGACTTTAATGCTAGTTCACAATTAGGACTAGGAATTTACAATGTAAACCAAAACAGGGGCACTCGAGTGAGCTCCTATACAGCCTTTGTCGAGCCCATTCTTTCAAGACCAAACCTGACAATCCTCACACACGCAACGGTTACCTCAATTGATATAGAGGGTGATTGCGCCAAAGCAGTCAATATAATAATTAATGAGACAGCTAAAAAACTAGTTTGCAGCAAAGAAATTATTCTTAGCGCTGGCACTATAGATTCACCCAGGATACTCCTCGCTTCCGGTATTGGAAATAAAAAAGACCTTGACGAGCTTGGCATAACTTGCAAACACAACCTGGTTGGGGTTGGCGAAAATCTCCAAGATCACTTGGATTCTATGGTTACTGTGCGCTCGAACAAGGCTGAATCAATAGGTGTTTCATGGAAATCTTTATTGCCTGACGTAATTACTGCCCCGTTCAAATACTACTTTAATAAGATGGGCTGGTGGACAACTAACTACGTCGAGGCAGGTGGCTTTGCGCAAACTAAATACGCCAACAATGACTATCCAGACGTTCAGTTTCACTTCACTCCCATTTATAGAAGTCATCGCGGCAAAAGATTTGAGTTTGGCCATGGCTACTCGCTTTTTACTTGCCTGTTAAGACCTTATAGCACTGGCTCCGTCAAGTTGGCCAAGGAGGGGTCAAAATTTAAACTACTTATTGACCACAATTTTTTATCTGACCCAAGAGACGAGGCCATCATAATTGAGGCACTAAAAAAAGCCAGAGAAGTCTTATTATCGACAGAATTTGACGAAGTTCGTGGCAAAGAAATGGCGCCAGGAAAAACTCTAAAGAGTGATGAAGAAATATTAGAATACATAAGAAAAACAGCGCTGACAGTCTACCATCCAGTAGGAACTTGCAAAATGGGAATTGATGAACTTGCAGTAGTTTCTCCGTCTAATCTGAAGGTAAGAGGGATGAAAAATCTACGTGTTATTGACGCCTCAATTATGCCAACCATTGTCAGCGGCAACACTTCGGCACCAACCATGATGATTGCTGAAATGGGGGCAAGGATGATACTGGACAAAACATACTCAAAATAATTTTAAGGCGGCATATGGAAAATTTGCGGGGTATTTTATTCATGCTTCTGGCTATGGCTGGATTCGCTCTTGAAGATTTATTTATCAAGCTCCTTTCATCGCATTTACCAGTATCACAGATTTTATTTATTCTTGGCTTTAGTGGAACCGCAGTATTCTTAGTTATAGCGCTTCTAACACATGCGCCAATTCTGCACAGAGATCTATTAAATAGGCCCGTTATCGTGCGGACATTATGTGAACTGTTTGCGGCATTGTTCTTTACTTCAGCGATTGCTTTAACACCACTTTCATCGGTAGCATCAATTTTAATGACAACCCCATTAATGGTGACGATGGGCGCTGCGATATTTTTTGGAGAAAAAGTTGGTTGGCGACGCTGGACTGCAATAATGATTGGATTTTTTGGGGTTTTATTGATATTGCGCCCAGGATTTGATAGTTTTATGCCAGCCTCGCTACTAGCTGTTATTGCAACTATATTTTTAGCAGTAAGGGATTTAGCGACCCGCACCATGCAGATTGATATTTCAACAACAACAGTTTCTATTTATGCATTTTTTGCAATGGGCATCTCTGGTTTTTTTGCTATGCCTTTCTTTTCAGCTATGGTTATCCCTTATTCAATTGAAATAGTGTATTTAATCTCAGCCGTGTTTGTCGGCGTAATTGGCTATTACGCAATTGTGCTTGCTACTCGCAATGGAGATGTATCAGTTATATCACCATTTAGATACTCACGTTTGGTGTTTGCTATGCTTTTATCAATCATAATTCTTAGAGAAAGACCAGACTTATTAACACTGAGTGGAGCTGCAATAATTGTGGCTTCAGGCATATACGCATTCATTCGTGAGGGTCACTTGAAGCAAATACACTAAAAGTGGTATTGATAGTTTTCTTCTTGTTATAGTTTAAGAACGTAGTGTATAGAAAAAGCTTGCTTTCCCAAGAAAACTTTATTAACATCCGCAGGATAAATCACATCAAGGATATGTTATGAATCTGCCAAGAACAAAGCTTATTCCAAATGGGGAAAATATTGTCCATACGTTTTCTGATACAGAATATAAAAACCGCCAGTCAAAGCTTAGAAATTACATGACCAAAAACAATATTGATACTGCGATTTTTACCTCAATTCACAACATCAACTACTACAGTGATTTCCTCTATTGTTCTTTTGGTCGTCCTTATGCCCTAGTTATTACTCACGATAAAGCTACAACAGTCTCGGCAAATATTGATGGTGGACAACCGTGGCGCCGAACCTTTGGTGAAAACCTTGTCTACACCGACTGGCAAAAAGACAGTTTCTTTTTTGCTCTTCAGCAACTAGCTCAAAATAAAGGCAGGATTGGAATCGAGCATGATCATATTACAAAGGAACGACTGGATAAACTTCTAAACGCATTTGATAAAGCCGAACTTACAGATATATCAGTTGACTGTATGAAGATGCGTTCGATTAAATCAGATGAAGAAATTGCCCATATTATCCAAGGCGCTAATGTCTGTGACATTGGTGGTGCAGCCTTGGTGGAGGCTGTCAAAGAGGGCGCTCTAGAACATGAGGTGGCGCTTCATTCAACCCAAGCAATGGTTAGAGAGATCGCGAAGAGGTGTCCGCACTCAGAATTAATGGATACTTGGACCTGGTTTCAGTCTGGCATCAATACCGACGGTGCACACAATCCTGTTACTACAAGAAAAGTTGAGAAGGGGGATATTCTAAGTCTCAATAACTTTTCAATGATCGCAGGTTATTATGTTGCGCTTGAAAGAACGCTATTTTTCGATCATGTCGATGACGAGTCATTAAGACTTTGGGAAATTAATATTAAAGTTCATGAGGAAGGCATGAAGCTAATTAAGCCAGGTATGGCGTGTAAAGATATTGCTCTTGAACTAAATAAAATCTTTGCAGAATACGATCTACTTAAAAGTCGCACCTTTGGTTATGGTCATTCATTTGGAGTGCTATCACACTACTACGGTCGTGAGTCAGGAGTTGAATTGCGCGAAGATATTGACACTGTTTTGCAAAAAAATATGGTCGTATCTATGGAACCGATGATTATGATTCCAGAAGGACAGCCTGGCGCTGGAGGTTACCGTGAGCACGACATCATGGTTATTACTGAAGATAGTGCTTATGACATTACCAAGTTCCCGTACGGGCCTGAACACAATATCATAAAGAGCTAAAAAAGCAAAAAAAGAGTTTAAATTGCTGTGATAGTTGAAATCAGTTCTCGTAAGAGAATATTTCCACCATCATTTCGTTAGCTATGTCCTCTAGTCGATCTCGGATAGCATATTCCTCAACCGTGGTAGGTATATGGAGAGTAATTTCTGCCTTAAAGAGCTTTTCACCAGACATAGAGGCTTCGATAATTTCCGACTTAATCTCTTCAACATTTCCCCCTAGCGCAACTAATGCGTGAGAAAGTTTGTTGATAATCCCTATATGATTTTGCCCAATCAGCTCGATATTGTATGACTTAAATGGTTGAAGGGCGTGCGATTTGGTTTCTTCACAAATAATCTTTAATCCTAAATTTGAAGCTTCTAACTTCTTGATCAGATTATCGACATTCTTTGAAGGAACATTAACCTTTATAATCCCTGCAAACTTACCTTCAAAGCTTGACATTCTGCTTTCCACCCAGTCACCTTCATATGACAAGATAATCTCAGACAAACCATCTATTAAACCTGGCTTATCCTCACCCAATACGCTAACTAATATCGACTTCATATTTCTACTCATAATTTTCTATGCTTGGACAGGTACAAATTAAGTTCTTATCGCCATGCACATTATCTACTCGAGAGACTGGCGGCCAATACTTAACCCTTCTTAAGCTTTCCAGTGGATAGGCCGCTTCTTCTCTAGAATATGAATAACTCCAGACTGAAGACGATAACATTTCCAGTGTGTGAGGTGCATTAATTAGAGGATTATCTGTGACCGAATACTCCCCCGCTTCGACTTTTTGGATCTCTTTTCTGATTTGAATCATGGCGTCACAAAAACGATCTAGCTCATCCAAAGACTCTGACTCAGTTGGCTCAATCATTAAAGTTCCGGAAACTGGAAATGACATTGTAGGTGCATGAAAACCATAATCGATCAAACGTTTTGCAACATCATCCACACTAATACCGAACTTTTCCTTAATGGAGCGAAGGTCAACAATGCATTCATGAGCAACCCTACCATTCTCATCACTATAAAGTATAGGATAGTGCTCTGACAAACGAGTTGCTATGTAATTTGCATTCAATATTGCATTTGTGGTGGCTTCGTAAAGACCATTCTTGCCAAGCATCGCAATATACATCCAGCTAATTGGCAAAATACTAGCAGAACCCCACGGTGCACCAGAAATACTACCAACATCAGTATTATTTAATGGTGTTCTCGGTAAGAAATCTACCAAATGTTCCTTAACTCCAATAGGGCCCACACCTGGACCACCACCACCATGAGGGATGGCGAATGTTTTGTGTAAGTTAAAATGCGAAACATCGCCGCCGAATTCACCGGGAGCAGAAATTCCAACCATTGCATTCATGTTCGCACCATCAATATATACCTGGCCTCCAGCTTTATGTACAACCTCACAAACCTCCTTAACATCTTTTTCAAATATCCCATGAGTAGATGGATAAGTGATCATAATTGCAGCCAAATTTTCTTCATTTTCTTTGCACTTAGATTTTAAATCTGCCATATCAATATAACCATTATCTGCAGTCTTGACTACAACTACTTTCATCCCCGCCATCTGTGCAGAAGCTGGATTTGTTCCATGAGCAGAAGCTGGAATTAGGCAAATATTTCGATGTCCTTCACCGTTACTTCGATGAAAAGCACGAATTGCTATAAGTCCTGCATATTCACCCTGGGCTCCTGAGTTAGGCTGCAAAGAAATCGCAGAGTACCCAGTTGCTTCGCACATCATCTCTTCAAGATCGCTTATCATTTGATGATATCCTATCACCTGATTCATTGGTACTGCGGGATGGATTTGACAAAATTCCGGCCAAGTTACAGGTATCAATTCAGCCGCAGCATTCAACTTCATAGTACACGATCCAAGCGGTATCATTGCTCGGTCAAGTGCAAGATCCTTATCACCCAGATAACGAATATAGCGCATCATGTTGGTTTCTGAACGATATGTATTAAATACATCGTGAGTCATGAATTCTGACGTTCTTTTTAATTTTTTACTTATTTGAGATTTATTTTTTTCAAATAGTAATTGTGCGCTGAGCTTAGATTCTGTATTAAATATTCTCCATAAATACTCTATATCCTCTGGAGTACTGAGCTCATCAAATGAAACTGAAACAAGGGTTTTACTAAAAACATTTATATTGTATCCATTTTTTTCAGCCTGCATGACAATAGCATCAGAGTTTTTAACCTCTATCGTTAATGTATCAAAAAACGTTTCATTAACAATACGAAAACCCATTTCAGAAATACCATCAGCGAAGACAGCAGCGTAACGAAAAATTCTTTCGGCAATTTTTATAAGGCCTCCAGCGCCATGATAGACAGCATACATGCTTGCCATAACTGCCAAAAGAGCTTGCGCAGTACAGATATTACTTGTTGCCTTTTCACGACGTATATGTTGTTCTCGAGTTTGTAGAGCTAGACGATAAGCCAACCTACCGTTCGTATCTACTGAAGCACCAATAATTCTGCCGGGCATTGAGCGTTTATATTCTTGCTTAATTGACATATAAGCAGCGTGTGGTCCACCGTAACCAATCGGCACTCCAAACCTTTGTGAATTACCAACCACGATATCTGCGCCCATTTCTCCGGGTGGCTTTAAAAGCGTTAACGCTAATAAGTCTGCACTCACAGCAACAAGAGCATTCTTTTTGTGGATAGAATCTATTAATTTAGAGTAATCACTATAGCTGCCATAGGTATTTGGATACTGCAGTAATACACCAAAAACATCAAGTCCTTTTAAATCAGTCAAAGGATCGCCAACCACAACTTCAATACCCAGTGGCTCAGCTCGTGTCAATACCACCTCAATATTCATTTGATAACAATCATTAGCAACAAAAAACACCTTGCTTTTTGATCTACTAATCCTGTCACACAAACTCATAGCTTCAGCGCAGGCACTTGACTCATCTAGCATCGACGCATTCGCTATATCTAGGCCGGTTAAATCTGAAACCATTGTTTGAAAGTTCATCAAAGCCTCCAGACGGCCTTGAGAAATCTCAGGTTGGTATGGAGTGTATGCGGAATACCAAGCCGGATTCTCTTCTATGTTGCGCTGAATTACTGGCAATGTAATTGAATTGTAATAGCCCTGACCAATAAATGACTTGTAACGGATATTCATTCTAGCCAAGTTTCTTAACTGCTTCAGTGCCGCCAACTCTGAGAGACCTTTAGCAATATTCATTGGCTTTTTCCGTCGAATAATATCTGGCACCACCTCGTCTATCAGGTCATCTAAGTTATTAAAACCTAGATAGCTGAGCATTGTCTGACGCTGTTCAGTTGAAGAACCGATATGCCTGTTGGTAAAAGGGTCGCTATTTAGAAGATCTTCAATCTTAGTGGCCATTAGAATGTCACCTCAATCTACAATAAATGTTTGGTATGCTGACTCATCCATCAAATCGTCAAGTTCTGAAACATCGGAAAGTTTAACTTTGATAAACCAACCCTCACCCATAGGGTCTTCACTAACCAGTTCGGGTTCATCTTCCAATTGATTATTTACATCAACGACTTCCCCTGAAACTGGTGCAATCAAATCCGAAGCAGCCTTAACAGATTCAATTACCGATATGTTGTCACCACATGTAATTTCGTCTCCAATTGAGGGAAGCTCAATATAAACCAGATCACCTAGTTGTTCCTGAGCAAAATCTGTTATCCCGATAACCACCTCATCTTCCTCTTTAAGTTCGATCCATTCATGATCTGTTGAATACTTTGTTCCCATCACTTCTCCTATTTTCTATTATCCTCTATAGTAATTTTGTTTTACAAATGGCAGCTTAACAACATTAACCGGAATCTTCTTGTCACGTACTAATGCGAATAAGGCAGAATTATCGTCAATAAAGTTTACTGTAATTCTCGCTATAGCGATGGGTTTTCCGGCGCTCGGACCGAAACCACCACTGGTAACATTACCGACATGATTGCCAGCTTCATCTTCAATTAAAGTTCCGTCACGAACTGGTATCCTTCCTTCGGGCTGAAGACCGACAATCTTTGCCTCTGTACCCTCGGAAAGCTGCTTCATGATAACACTGTCGCCGGGGTAACCTCCTGGGCGAGCCCCGTCATGCCTTCTTGCTTTTGATAACGCCCAGACTAATGAAGACTCTACCGGAGTATGATTTTCATCCAGTTCATGGCCATAGAGAGACAAACCTGCCTCTAAACGGAGCGAGTCTCTAGCCCCAAGACCTGCCCACTGAACTGCATGGTTAGACAAAAAAAGTTTAGCAATACGCTCTGCCTCAAATGCTGGCATTGAAATTTCAAATCCATCCTCGCCACTGTAACCGGACCTCGTCACTAGACACTTGACGTCTCCAATCGTCAATTTCTTAGCCGTCATAAATGTCATTTCATTACATGCAGGCGCAAATTGTGCCAATACTTCACATGATTTTGGCCCTTGCAAAGCCAACAGCGCAACATCTTCAAGAAGCTCAACTTCACAACCACTATCAACTAAACTCTTCAAGTGTTCAAAATCTGCCACTTTGCATGATGCGTTTACCACTAAAAACAAAACATCATCGATATTAGTTACCATTAAATCATCCATCACACCGCCATTATCATTTGTCAAGACAGCATAGCGTTGTTTCATTTGAGATAAATCGACTATATCGACAGGTACTAGGGTCTCCAATGCTTGTTTTGCATTTTCTCCCGTGATCTTGATTTGACCCATATGGGAAACATCAAAAAGACTAGCATTTTCACGAGTGTGAAGGTGTTCTTTTTTAATCCCTAAAGGATACTGGAGAGGCATTTCATAGCCCGCAAACGGCACCATTTTTGCACTGGCATCTAGATGCATTTGATAAAGCGGAGTAATTAATATTTGATTAAATGATGACATAATAATAACCAATTACAAGTTCATTTTGTCTATTGAAATGAAGTCTAAAACTTGTGTTAAATTAGAAGCGTTATTATATTCCCTTACTTGTAAAAAGAAAACGATAATTTTAGTTTGATTCACTAGCTATTGAATTAATTTATCGTCAACCCCTAGTAGCCTTTATTAATGTCATAGATTGGAAAAGGTAGCTTGCCATCCTCTATGCGGTATATATTTTCAGCAATTGTTTTTGCTGAGGATGTTGGATTGCTTTGTCCTGCAATATGAGGAGTAATGTAGACAGACGGATGACTCCAGAGAGGGTTATTTACAGGCAAAGGTTCTTGTCCAAATACATCTATAGCCGTGGCAGTAATGTGCCCTTCATCTAGTAGAGACAATAAATCTGTCTCGTTGACTATACCTCCTCTACCCATATTTATAATAAATGCGCCTCTAGGCAAACATTGAAGCTCTTGTTTTCTGAGCAAATTAGTTGTGTCTTTAGTTAAAGGCAGAACATTAATTAATATATTTGTCTTGCCCAAAAAATCGCCTAACTGTTCACCCCCAAAAAAGTATTCTATATCGCCCAAAGACGATTTTTGACTAGCACCCCAACCCAAAACCTTAAAGCCTTGACTGACAAGTGAAGCTCCGATACCTTTTCCAATATTGCCCAAACCCATAATCCCTACTGACCTGTCCTCAGGCTGTATGGAACCTTGCTGAAGCCATTTTTTATCAAGCTGCTGATTCATATATAAATAATGGTCACTATGAAAATGTAGCACCCAATGCAGGGCATGGAAACACATCTCATGCGTTAACTTGACATCAACTAAACGAACAATTGGCAAATCCTTTGGCAAATCAGGATCACTGAGAATATGATCTACCCCCGCACCTAAAGATAGAATTGCCTTCAAATTTGGGTATTTCTTTAAAATTCCATGGGGATGTTTCCATACCACAGCGTATTTTATTTCATTAACATCACCATCATCAGGATAGACTCTAACATCAATATCTGGCAACTCCGCCTGAACAAATTGACGCCAAACATTTTCATCTTCCCAAAATTCGCTGACCGAAATTAATAATGCCAAAACTGACTCCTAAAGGCCTTAATTAAATCAAGGTGTATACTAAAGCAAGGTAGCTATAATAACCTGTTTCATTATCTGACTCTAATTTTAATTTGAGTTGGCATTAGGTTTTAACATGTTTATTAGTGTTTTAGATTTATTCAAAGTAGGAATTGGTCCATCAAGCTCCCATACCATGGGGCCTATGGTTGCTGCCAATGACTTTATGCAACATGTAAGAGAATTTTCAAACTCTAATAATGAAATCTGTGATTATCAAATTAGATGCACCTTAAAGGACTCTTTGGCATACACAGGTGTAGGACATGGGACAGATCGAGCAGTAACACTTGGTTTGCATGGATATCTACCGAATACAATTATTAATGAGAAAATTGACGAAGTTATTGAGCGTATTTGGGCAGCAAAAAATGTGTCTATCGATACCAACCAAAACGCTTCTTTCTTTGCAGAAAATGACATAATTTTTGACACTAGAAATTCACTGAAACAGAATCCAAATGGACTGATTTTTGATCTTCTTGATGCATCAAACAAGAAACTCATATCTCACACCTATTTTTCTATAGGTGGAGGCTTTATTTCCACGCCAGAAGAGATTGACCAGGTTGAATCTCCCATTGCAAGTGAGCCAAGCGCTGAATACCCTTTTCCTTTTGATAATTCAGTTGAGATGCTAGAAATGTCTAAAAAATATAACAAGACAATCTGGCAAATGAAGCTTGCTAACGAGCTACACAATATGTCAGAGCAAAGACTCAATAAAAAGCTCGATCTAATTTGGAGCTATATGAAGAAATGTATTGAAAATGGCCTCTCTTCAGAAGGCCAGCTACCTGGCGGACTTAATACAAATAGACGTGCAAAAAAATTGCATCAGAGCCTTCAGGATGACTTTGAAAACACAACCCCAAATGACTGGTTATGTGCCTATGCAATGGCGGTCAACGAAGAGAATGCTGCAGGCCATATGGTCGTCACTGCTCCAACCAATGGCGCAGCTGGAGTTGTTCCTGCATCCCTGTATTATTACTACAAACATAAGTCTGCCACCACTGAACAGATACGTCAATATCTGTTAACAGCAGCAGCCATAGGAGGTCTAATTAAACACAATAGCTCTATATCGGGAGCAGAAGTTGGTTGTCAAGGTGAAGTAGGTTCAGCCTCAGCAATGGCGGCGGCTGGACTATGTGCAGCCAGAGGTGGTAGCAGCGCTCAGATAGAAAATTCCGCTGAGATGGCACTAGAACATCATATGGGGATGACATGCGACCCGGTTAAAGGACTTGTGCAAGTGCCCTGCATTGAACGAAATGGTTTCGGCGCCGTCAAGGCTTACACAGCAAGTTCACTCTCACTGAGAGAAAGCGGCGAACATTTGGTTTCATTAGATCAATGTATTGCAGCTATGAAAAAAACCGGTCTTGATATGTCAAAGAAATATAAAGAAACATCTCTAGGAGGATTGGCAGTTAGCTTTATTGAATGCTAAAGTGCCCTCAATCTGACAAATATATTAATCCGTGTCAACCATCCCTGCACCTGCACCTGAGGCGCGAGATTCTACAGTTGACTTCACCAAGCAGCGCGAAAAATAATCATAAATCCCTTGCCATTTTTCTCCCACTCTAACACCATTTTGCAATATTTTTTCCTTTTCATTAGCAGTGGTATACCTCTTAACATTAGCATTGGAGGGTTGCGTTATTTCACTAGAAACAGGTTGAATAATCATATTAGCACCCTTACTTAACTCTATCGGCTGTGAATTAGAGCTTACTACTTCCCATACACCCTCAGCAACAAACCTAACTAAGTATTCATGATTACTTTCATCTAGCCAGAATGCCTGCAAACTGTTACATTTATTTGCACCCATTGCAGCTATAACCAAAATAGGAAAGTCAACATTTTTCATAACTAATTGATTATCTTTAATACCTAGATTAATCCTATCCACAACACTTACAGATGCAATAAGGGATGACAAATATAAGTCACTTGGACAATAAAAACGCCCCCCATGTTCTGTCTTTTTGAACAGTATTTCTAAATCACTAGCCTGACACTCTATATTATCTAATGCGCCAATACTACACAAACTAGGATCAAAACCATTTTCTGCAATCCAAACATTGCTACGTGCAAAATCCTCAGCAACGCCGACCGGCACTTTTAAACCAAAACCTGCACGAGTAAAGAAAAAAATTACCTCATTCAGTGAAATAGTTAGCTGTTCTTTTGTCATCTAAATAAACTCTTTTGGTATAACTGGAAAGTACCAGTCATCAAAGCCACTGTCAGATAAATGTTCTGGCATTGGAGCGCCTTGATACATACATATTCTGGTCCATAGTTCAGACTTAGGATCAAACTTTGAGGCTCCAAAAAAAGCCAACTTGAAGCGCAGCAAGTTTAATGGCAGCATAGATTCATCTAATAAATTATCTTGCACTTCCGAATACGGTTTCTTAAAAGTGTTTTGAATACGACGTATGATATGTCTGAATTGAGGATGAGCAAGCACTAATTCACCCACCAACATATCATTATCAACTGAATGCATTGTATCGTTAAGTTCATATGCGTCACGGCCTATAGTTAAGGGCATCTCCTGATCGGAGCCCTCTTCATCTGCACGAGAACCAAAGCGAGGCTCTAATTTATCTTCCGAGTAATACCAAAAATGTTGCTGTGACTTAGTTGTTGTGAAGTCAATAGTAGTTGCCCAAGCGTAATAATTCTTAACTATTTCTTTTAATTGTCTTATTGTCATGTCAACTTGAAGCTTTGGTATAGATTCAGAGAACATTGTATCGGCTAGATCATCTACCAACAGGCCATGAGGCTCTATAATTAAAGAGACAACTAATTCTTGACATTCCAAAGAATAACAATCTTCAGTGTGTTGATAAATTCCGTTCCAAGGATAAGGTTTCACTAGGTTAATTTCTTTGTTACACCAACTAGTGAGCGATTCAATTTCACTCTTAAGGCATTCAATACGGGTCGTCTGTAGTTCATCATCAACATGCCATTCACTAAGATGCTGACTAACCTGGTGGAGAGACTGCAAAAAAATTTCAAGCGAGCCATCTAGAGGCGTCTCAATACTTCTAACCCTCGCTAATGCAATTTCTTTAGCTAGAACCCAGCTATGAATTAGGTTCGGGTGTTTTAATAAAAAAGGCGCCATACCCAAACCAGTAGAATTACCAATACCAAGGAATCGACTAATACTTGGGTCAAGTCTAGTCGCTTTATCGCCACCCCTTTGTTTGGCCAGATACTCAACTAGATCTATCGTAAACCAACGAATTAAATAAACCGCTAATAGCTCAATTTGGAATGCTCCTCTGCATTCTTCTCGGTTGGCAATCTTTTCTCTATCAGCACAACCAAATTTACCACTACCATAGATTGCCGTAGTGCGCATCAGATAACCTACTGACGAGAGTAATTCGATATCTGGTTGATCCCCCTGTGCAAGTGAAGAGATAACATGCTCGAAAAGTCTAAGGCTTTTATTTGCTCTTCCTAAAACAAGTTCACTGGGACGAAATCTGCCGCCCTCCTGTTTGGGTGTATTGTTTGCTAAGTAATCTATATCTTTTTGAGTTGGCACACCATCGTATAAACTAAATGTCGCATCCCAAACTTCTGCTATTACACGGTCGGTCCTTTTATTGGGCGGTATGTCTTGTGTAAAGGCAACAAGTGAATAAGTTCTCTTGGGTGTCTTAACTGCATAAACGCTTACACCAAAACCATCACTATCTATATCACGTTGTAGGCATTCAAACTGCCATTTTTCGTTAGACATGCGTCTAATCAGTGAGCGCATAAAGCTCAGCCTAGTTTGATGGGAGGATCCCATCCTATCTAAACGCATCACCTGTTCAGGTGAACGCATAAAATCAACACTAACATCGGAAAATTTGGAATCAGGAATCATTACAATGTATTTTCTTGTTCTTTAATAAATAATATAAGTCAATTATTATTTATATTTATCAAATGAAGACTCAAAGAAATTCAACCAATTACCCCCCATCACGGCATCCACGTCATCATTAGAAAAGCCAACCTCTCTTAATCCTGAAGCAATATTATTAAAGTCACGGTTATTTTGGAACCATGAAGGTTGATCAGGAAAGCCGGCAAAACCAGCGGAACCCTCGCCAAAGTCTCGCTCATTAGTCCAGGTGCCGTTTCTCATCCATTCAACGACACTGTCGGGCTGGTTTTGACACAGATCGCTGCCAATCCCAATATGACTGATACCCATTAGGTCAGCGGTACTAGCAATCATCTCACAGAAACTCCCTAGTGTGCAGTTTGAGTTGTCCTTTAAGTGATGCGGATACACAGAAAAGCCCAGCATCCCACCACTCTCACCGAGCGCTTTAAGAACTTCGTTAGATTTATTTCTCAGTGCTGGATGCCAGAAACTTGGGTTAGCATGGGTAATTGCAATCGGGCGCTCAGAAATTTCTATAGCATCCATCGTTGAACGTTCAGCGGAGTGACTCATATCGACAACCAACCCCACTCTGTTCATTTCTTTGATTACTTGCTTGCCCATCCTAGTAACCCCGGCATCATTCTCTTCATAACAACCAGTTGCTAACAAGCTTTGGTTGTTATAGGTCAACTGCATGAATCGTGCCCCTAGTTGATGGCATATCTCTACTAGTGCTATATTGTCCTCGATTGGTGAACAGTTTTGGAATCCAAAAAATATTGCGGTACGCCCCTCTTGTTGCGCCTTAAGGACATCCCTTGCACTACGACCTAGAAAAATTTTGTCCGCATACATCTCAAATCTAGAATTCCAATCAGTCACATTTTGTAACATCTCCTGGAAATCTTCGTGGTAACAAATAGTGACATGAATTGCACTCATACCGCCATCTTTAATTTGTTGAAATATTTCCTCACTCCAGTTGTTGTACTGTAGTGCGTCAATAAATAGAGATGGATGTGCCATTAAGGGTTTCCTGCCAGGATATAAGATGTTTTAACTTGAGTATAGAGCTCTTTTGCATACTGTCCTTGTTCCCTTGGACCAAAACTGGAATTCTTTCTACCTCCAAATGGCACATGGTAGTCAGTTCCAGCAGTAGGAAGGTTTACCATCACACAGCCAGCCTCAGCGTTTCTGCGAAAATGACTCGCCCTTGCAAGTGACCGCGTGATAATTCCTGACACTAAACCGAATTCAGTGTCATTGGCTACCTTGAGAGCCTCGTCATAGCTTACAACTTTGATTACACAAGCCATTGGCGCGAATAACTCTTCGCGATTAAGTCTCATAGCATTGTCACCACCAGTTAATAAGGCCGGCTGCATATAATATCCAGGAGTTTTAAGTTCGAGAGCATCTCCACCACAAACAACCTCGCACCCTTCTTTGCGCGCCAAATCCATATAATCAAGATTTGATTTGAGCTGTTGTTCACTAACGGCAGGTCCAATTTGTGTCCCCTCTTCGAGCGCATGCCCAACCTTAAGTGCTGATGTTGATTTACTCATACGATCAACAAACTCATCATGAACTTTCTCATGCACAACCAACCTCGATGAAGCAGTACATTTTTGACCGGTACTTCCATACGCCCCAGCTGTAGCAGCTGCAACAGCAACATCCATATCTGCGTCATCCATTATCACTAAAGGATTTTTTGACCCTAATTCTAATTGAAATTTAGTTAAATTTTTTGCTGCCGCAGTGGCAATCTGGCGACCCACATCGTATGACCCTGTAAAACTAATAGCATCGACTTGTGAGCTTTCTGCTAAAGCTTGGCCAATAGATGCTCCAGAACCCATAACTAAATTAAACAACCCTTCCGGTATATCTTGTCTAGAAATAATCTCGCTCAAAGCTACAGCACTCGCAGGTGTTAGGTTAGCTGGCTTCCAAATAACAGCATTTCCGAATGCAAGTGCAGGTGCAATTTTCCAGCTCGCCGTTGCTGTGGGAAAATTCCAAGGAGATATAATCGCTACAGTACCCATAGCTTCACGACGCACATCTACCTCAATACCCGCCCTTACAGAGTCTGCAGTATCGCCATTTTGGCGTAAAACCTCAGCCGCATAATAGGTAAAAAATTGTCCTGCCCTATATATCTCACCTTTCCCTTCAACCAGAGGCTTCCCCTCTTCGCGAGACAATAGCTCTCCCAGCTCTGCGCTGCGAGCTATCATCTCCTCTCCAATACTCATCAATATTGCTTGACGTTGCTCTAAACCGGTCATCGCCCATTTTTGTTGTGCAATCTTTGAGGCAGTCAATGCATCCTCAAGTTGTGAAATACTTGCCTGTGCATATTGACCAATAGTATCGTTTGTATCAGAAGGGTTAACATTAGCTACAGAAGAATTACCCTCAACCCAGTTACCAGCAATAAAGTTGTTAGTTAAATTTGACATATTTTACAAGCTACATAAAAAAGCAGAAATTGTACACTTTTCTCACTATATTTCAATAATTTAATAGTAATTATATTACACTTGGTATGACTATTAATAGCTATTATTAATGCTATTTATCGATTGACATTATCATATTTATGAGTAACAATATACAATATGTATACAATGTTGTATTTATTCAATGATATCTAGCACTACTGAACGTCTAGGTCGTAGCGCTAGAAGATCTAGTCGTTTAAAAACAAAAATTGCAATGCTCCCTAACTTAGTGCGCAATATCCCTCTGACCGAACCAATGAGCGAAGAGCAAATTCTTCGAATTGATGATGCTTCATTGTCAATTCTTGAGGAAGTTGGAGTTGAATTTCATGACTCTATTGCGATTAAACAATGGCATGAAGCAGGGGCAGATGTCGATGGCAATAGAGTTAAATTTGATAGAGAACTTATTCGCGAATTAATTTCTTCGGTTCCCGAAAGTATAACGATACATGCAAGGGATCCAGAAAAAATACTCCAAATAGGGGGAAACAACTCAATCTTTGTTCCAATGACTGGAGCGCCATTTATTTGTGACCTTGAAAACAAACGTCGCTGGCCAACAGTGAAGGATCTCAATAACTTACATAAGATTGCCCATATGTTGCCAGCAATCCATTCAACTGCACACCATATTGTTGAACCGATGGACCACCCCATCTCGCATAGACATTTAAGGATAACTTATTCATCAATGAAGTACTCAGACAAAACCTTTATGGGAATGACAACTAGCGGCAAAAATGCCGAAGATGTTATCGCTATGTGTAAGATTTTATTTGGTGAAGACTATCTTGATAAACACGCTGTAGTGACCGGCAACATTAACGGCAACTCTCCCCTAGTATGGGATCAGACAATGCTCTCAGCGCTTAGAGTCTTCTCTACAAACAATCAACCTGTATTGTGCTCACCATTCGTCCTTGGTGGTGCCAATACTCCTGCAAGTGTAGCTCCAACCGTAGCCCAGCTCAATGCTGAAGCGCTCTCAGCGTTAGCCTATACTCAGGTTATTCGCAAAGGGGCTCCCGCTATTTATGGACACTACCTGGCCACCGTCTCAATGCAATCTGGAGCGCCGATGGCAGGCACCCCTGAAATCTCATTAATGAATTTTATGATAGGGCAAATGGCAAGATTTTATAAAATCCCTTGGCGTACCTCTAACACACTTGGAGGATCTAAGTTATTTGACGCTCAGGCTGGTTATGAAAGCGCGTCAACTATGATGGCAGTGCTTCTTTCTGGAGCCAACTATATATGGCACTCTGCGGGCTGGAATGAAGCTGGAATGCACTGCTCTATGGCTAAATTTGTTGTTGATGCAGAGCAATGCGAAATGGGCTATAGAATGTCGGAGGGTATTCGTTGGGATGACTTTGACGAGGGTGTTGCTGCAATCAGAGATATTGGCCCAGGCGGTCATTATCTTGGCCATGAACATACTATGGCAAACTTCCAAAGGGCTTTCTTTATGCCTAAACTATTTGATAATAACTCTATCGAACAGTGGGAGGCTGATGGCAGCAAAGACACCATACAAAGAGGTCTTGAACATGCCAGAAAGCTACTTAAAGAGTACCAAGAACCAGAATTAGATAAAGCCAAGAATGAAGAGCTACTTGACTTTATTGCAAGGCGGGAGAAAACTATCCCGGCAATGGAAGCACTAAACAATGAGCACTAACTGATGAAAAAAAATGAACTTTACGAAGAGCTAAAACGTCAAATATTAACTTTGAAGTTGTCGCCTGGAGAGAATCTTGAAGAGATAAGCCTGTGCAACGAATACAAAATCTCGCGCACACCATTGCGTGAAATTCTGCAAAAGCTGGCAGGAGAAGGATATATTGAACTTATCAAGAATAGAGGTGCTACCGTCTCTTCAATGGACTATAAAACGTTGCGCAACTTTTTTATAACTGCACCGATGATGTATTCGGCCGTTGGCCGCTTGGCAGCCAAAAATGCCACACAAAGTCAGATTGAAGAACTGCAACAAGTACAAGGCAATTTTATAAAGGCCAATAAAATGAACGATATTGACGGAATGTCTTTATACAATAACCGGTTCCATCGATTAATAGGAGAAATGGCTGACAATAACTACCTTATGCCCAGCTATGATCTTCTATTAATTGACCATGCCCGTATCGGCCAAACCTTTTTTCATGCCATAAGCAAAGAAATGCTGAATGATTTAAAAGAGGTCTCCAAACATCACGACAAAATGATCGAATGCATAATAAAAGGTGATTCTGAAGGCATGGTAATATTGACCCATGAACATTGGAGGCTCGCTAAAGACCATCTAGAGATGTATGTCAGGCCAGACCCTCTACCAGACAAAATGTTAAATGAATAATCAAGAGTTGAAAAAAACATGAATAGAGCGGGGAGAAAAGTTGCTTTAGTTACTGGTTCCTGTGGTGGTATTGGTAGAGCTCTAGTAAAAAAATATGCAGCACAGGGCCTTGCACTTGCACTTGCTGACCGGGAACAATCAGCAACCGAATCTTTTGTTAGCGAGATTAATCTGAAGGGTGGTGAGGCAAAATCATTTGCAGGCGATCTCACTGATCAGTCCTATTGCGATAGCCTGCCATTACAAGTTTTTAATCAATTTGGAAGGATTGATATATTGGTCAATAACGCTGGTCTGATACGTCGCGGCAAGATTACAGACACCTCAGATGAAGACTTTTCCTTGTCTATAGCAGTTAACGTCGAAGCTCCATTCCGTCTTGTTAGAGCTACTATCCCAATAATGGAAAAGGCTGGTGGTGGTAGTATTGTTAATACTTCATCTTGTTGGGGCGTTTACCCTGGGCCCGATCACTTAATTTACTGCACTACAAAAGCAGCCTTAGCGGCAATGACAAAATGCTTGGGTAGAGATCATGCCCACCAAAAGATTCGTATTAATGCTGTTTGCCCTAACGAAGTCAACACAGCGATGCTTAGAAGTGGGTTTAAAATTCGTGGGCTAGATCCTGAAAATGGAATCGCCAAATTAAACGAATCCGTTCCCTTGGGTCATGTAGCAGAACCAGAGGAAATAGCTAATGTTATTGCATTTTTGACTTCAGACGAGGCGAGCTATATTTGTGGCTCTTTGGTGGAGATTAATGGTGGGAAAGCGGTTTACTGATAAAGTTGTTGTCGTGACTGGCGGCTCGCAAGGGATAGGTTTAGCTTGCGTGAAACGCTTCCAGCAAGAAGGTGCAACTGTTTGCGCTATCCAGCGCACACTATCTGAAAACGTAGAGTCTTATCAATTTGACTTAAGTAATCATCAAGACTGTCAAAAAAGTATCGAGATGGTACTTGAGAAGCACAGCAAGATTGATGTTTTGGTAAACAACGCCGGTATGATGAACGAATCCTTAGCTGCAGAAACGACTCTAGATAATTGGAATAAAACCATCGCTCTAAACTTAACTGCGCCATTTTTAATGATTAAATACGCGATACCTCACCTAATAAAGTCAAAAGGTTCTATAGTTAATGTTGGTTCAATTGAGGGTATTGGTGCTAACCCCAAACATGCCGCCTATTGTGCCAGCAAGGCTGGGCTTCATGGACTCACGAGAGCGATAGCTATAGACCATGGTCATGATGGAGTGCGATGCAATGCCGTTGCACCAGGCTGGATAGACACTGAACTTAATGAGTCCTTTATAGAGTCAATGCCAAACCCAGACCAGTTTAGAGACAATATCGGCAAAATACATCCACTTAATAGGACCGGGAAAAGCACAGAAATCGCCTCTCTAGTTGCATGGCTTGCATCAGATGAGTCAAGCTTTGTGACTGGACAGGTGTATACAGCTGATGGTGGAAGAATGGCAAAAATTGGTCTGCCAAATGCTTAGGAGAAAAGATGAAATTTGATGGAATTTATACACCAATTGTCACACCCTACAAGGATGATCATAGTATTCATTTCGATGCTATAGAGGAGATAGTTGAGAAACTTTTAAGCTGTGGCGTGCATGGCATTGTAATTGCTGGTACTACTGGTGAATACTATGCGCAGAGCCAAGAAGAAAGATTACAAGTGATGAAAACATGTAAAGAGGCGGTCAATGGTCGTGTACCACTTATTATTGGTACAGGCGCTATCCGTACTGAGGATTGTGTATTATTCGCCGAAGAGGCTGCCAAGGTTGGAGCTGATGGAATTTTAGTGTCAACCCCTCCTTATGTAATACCAACAGAAAGAGAGAATGCGCTCCACGCTCTGGCAATTGATAGGGCGGCGAACCTGCCAATTATGCTTTATAACTATCCTGGCCGAACGGGCGCTATGATGGGTGAAGAGTTTCTTGACAGGGTATGCAGATCATCCAACTTTTGTGCCATTAAAGAGAGCAGCGGAGATATCAATAGAATCCATTTGCTGGCAAGAGATTATCCGCACATTCAACTGTGTTGTGGGATGGATGACCAGGCCTTGGAATTTTTTGCCTGGGGTTCAAATTGCTGGGTTTGTGCTGGCTCTAACTTCGCTCCAGAAGCACACATTGCCCTTTATCAGGCATGTTGTATTAATGGCGATTTTGATCAAGGTAGACGGATAATGTCTGCCATGATGCCTCTGATGAGGGTTCTTGAACAGGGTGGCAAGTTTATTCAGTGCATAAAGCATGGCACAATAATGAGAGGACTTCCGGCGGGACCACCACGCAGACCGTTAAAGCCTTTAAACAAAGACGATAAACGTCAACTTGAGCAAGTCATCAGTGTTATGAATAACACGATAAAACTAATAACAAAGGAGGGTAACTAAATGCCAAACCTACTAACCTATGAAGAATACAAGGCTATCGGAGAGTCTCTTGACTGTCCTACCAATGCCTTTATTAATGGCCAATTTCAATCCTCTAAGTCGGCTAGAACTTTTCCAACAATTAACCCTGCGACAGGCCAAGTGATTGCTGAAATTGCGTCATGTAATAAGGAAGATGTTGACCGTGCAGTTGATAAAGCGCGAGAGGTTTTTGACCAAGGTCAGTGGTCTAAATTGCATCCAAGCGAAAGAAAAGAAGTGCTCATTAAGCTATCAAAATTAATAAGGAGGAACCTTCAAGAACTAGCTGTCATGGAGAGTATCGATTCTGGCAAACCGATTCGAGATTGTGTAACAATTGACCTTCCAGAAACTATAGACTGCCTTGTTTGGCATGCTGAAGCGGTTGACAAGATATATGACCAAACTGCACCCGTAGGGGAAGATGCACTTGCAGTTATTGTGCGCGAACCGGTCGGCGTTGTTGGTTGCGTTTTGCCTTGGAATTTTCCATTGCTGATGTTGGCATGGAAAATAGCCCCAGCTCTTGCGGCTGGCAACTCAGTTATTGTTAAGCCTGCTGAACAGACAAGCCTAACAGCTCTTAAGATTGCAGAGCTTTCGATAGAAGCGGGCATACCGAGAGGTGTACTTAACGTTCTTCCAGGTTTTGGGCCTGATGTAGGAGAGCCTTTAGGCATACATCCAGATGTAGACATGGTGTCCTTTACCGGTTCAACGGAAACAGGTCGTCGATTCTTGCGTTACTCTGCAGACTCTAATCTTAAGAAAATCGTTCTTGAGTGTGGCGGGAAAAATCCTGCAATCGTTCTAGATGATGCTGAAGAACTAGAATTAGTCGCTGAACATCTAATCAATGCCTCTTTCTGGAATATGGGGGAAAACTGTTCAGCCAATTCCAGACTTATCGTACAAGAAAATATTAAAGATGCTTTGTTAGAGAAGATGCTTGCCCATCTTCGTGACTGGAAAACTGGCGACCCACTAGATCCGAGCAATTATTTAGGCTCATTAGTTGATGATGAGCACTTCAAAAAGGTATGCAGTTATTTAGATAACGAAAACATTCTTACCGGAGGCACTACTCAGAGTCCTTACTATGTACTTCCAACAATTGTTGACCAAGTGGACCCTGACTCCAAATTGGCTCAGGAAGAGGTCTTTGGGCCGATTCTTTCGGTAATTACGGTGAAATCATTTAATGAAGCTATTGCTGTTGCAAATAACACTGATTATGGTCTCGCAGCGAGCGTTTTTACTGCCAATGGCAAAAAAGCAATCCGAGCAGCAAGAGCTATTAAAGCGGGAACAGTGACAGTTAATTGTTATGGCGAAGGTGACTTGAGTACGCCTTTTGGTGGTTATAAACAGTCAGGTTTTGGAGGCAGAGACAACTCTATCCATGCACATGATCAATACACAGAATTGAAAACAATCTGGATAGACTTGTCAGACCGTGCACCCGAAGAGTCTATTGACTAGTTTCTGCCAGATTATAGGTGTCTAAAATGATTCATCTACCCGCCAACCCTGGTATCTCAGGCTGGAAAGCGATTCTGCCTTCTAGGCAAGCACATAAACAACTGGAAAAAGATATCAGCGCCGATTATCTTGTAATTGGTGCTGGCTTTGCAGGACTCTCTGCAGCACGCCGCCTCAATCAATTGCGGCCGGACGCTAAGATTGTAGTATTGGAAGCTTGCGAGGTAAGCGAAGGTCCAGCTGGTCGCAATTCAGGCTTTATGATTGACCTACCTCATGACTTATCATCTGAAGATTATTTAGGTAGCGCTAATAAAGACATTGAACAAACTCGAATTAATAGGTCTGCAATTGAATTCGCTAAAAATGCCGCTGAAGAGTACCAAATGCCCTCTGAAGCTCTTCAACAAGTCGGCAAAATCAATGCGGCTGCAACCCATAAAGGCATGACTGCCAACACTGACTATGCAAAACATTTAACCAAAACAGGCGAGTATTATCGACTACTGGATGCCGCTGAAATGCAAGAACTAACTGGCATCAACTACTACCAGGGAGGATTATGGACGCCTGGAACTGTACTCTTACAACCTGCCCTATACATTCGAAGTTTGGCTGATGGCGTTGCAATGTATTCGAACTTATATCTCTACGAAAACTCTGCGGTAATAGAATTGACTGACGAAGGTAGATATGAAGATAGGACGCTTTGGAAAGCTAAAACTATGTCTGGTTCTGTTATTAGTCCTAAAGTCATTTTGGCTGTCAACGGTTTGATCGAAAAATTTGGATATTTTCAAAAAAGACTGATGCATGTTTTTACTTATGCTTCTATGACTAGACAATTAAGCACCGATGAAGTTAAGAATTTAGGCGGTCAATCTGCATGGTCATTTACCTCGGCCGATCCAATGGGATCATCAGTTAGGCGCCTATCTGGAACTGGTGGTGATCGCATTATGGTTCGCAATCGTTTTACCTATGAACCTAGTATGGAAGTCTCTGGGTCAAGAATTATGTCAGTGTCCAATAGCCATATCTCGGCATTCAGTGCCAGATTCCCGATGCTAGACAAAGTGTCAATGGAGTATTGTTGGGGAGGCCGTTTATGCCTAAGCTTAAACAATGTCTTTGCCCAAGGCGAGGTTGCTGAAGGCTTATATTCTGCCTGCTGTCAAAACGGACTTGGTACCGCTAAAGGTACTGCTATAGGTGTTATAGCGGCTGAAAAAGCAGCGCAAGCAACTGACAGCGCTATAGATAATTTTATAGATGAAGAGCCGCCTAAAAAGTTGCCACCTAAATCTCTGATGTATTTGGGTGCTAACGGCTATTTGCGCTGGAAAGAGTGGCGTGCAGGCAAGGAAAAATAGAGTTTTTATATTAACTAATAATCTAAAATTTATTAATGAACAAAAGAAAGATAACTGACCCCTTTAATATTGAATTTAAGCCCTTTGATAGATACGGTAAAGTCATAGAAAAAATGAGCTGGCATCTAGTCAGCTTTGATAGAGAAAAAGGTTTTGGGAGTTATATATTAAAGATGGAACCTGGTGCTCAATCCATTCCCCACGAACATGGCGGTTTTGAAGAGTTTATGGTTCTGGAGGGTGAACTGATTGACTCAGACAATACAGTTTTCAAGAAGGGAGATTTCGTCACATTTGAACCTGGCAGCTCGCACTCCTCTTCTACAACAACTGGATGCTTGCTTATGGTTTTTCAAAGAGGTATCAATAAACCGATTTAATTGAATAGATTATTATTGACTAGGGACAAGAACCAATTTACCGATATATTTTTTATTTAAAAAATCCTTTTGTGCCTGAATAATTTCTTCAAGCGGATAGCTCTTCGCTACCAATGGCCTGATCTCATTTCTTTCAATATAACCAATGAGGTTTTCAAAAACCCTACTATCCTGGAAGGTGCAACCCATCAAAGTTAAATCTTTTAGGTAGAGCGTTCTAACGTCCAGCTCTACAATTGGTCCAGCAATTGCGCCAGCGGCAGCGTACCTGGCGCCTTTCTTAAGGACATCAAGTAATTCACTCCACTGGCTCCCAGCTACAAGGTCAATCACAACGTCAACACATTCGCTACCTAAAACGCTACCTAGACTTTCTCCCCTCTTGACTACAATATCAGCACCAATAGTTTCAACGCCAGCTATTTTATCTTTGCTCGCAATACCTATGACCTTTGCGCCTCGTCTTTTGGCTAATTGGATAGCGGCAGAGCCAACACCTCCAGACGAACCCGTAATCAATACAGTTTCGCCCTTACTCAAGTTTGAGCGCTCTAAGAGATTTTCTGCTGTTGAATAAGCGCAAGGAATGGAAGCTAATTCAACATCGCTCCAGTCACTTTCAATATTGTAACTCTCGTCACTATAGGCGACCATATATTGTGCAAAGGCGCCATCACATTCTGAACCCAGAGTCCAGCATGTAAAAGGTTTATAGTTAACCGCATATTGCTGCATAGTGCGCACTATAACTCTCTCGCCAATTCTACTACGATCAACCTGATCACCTACTTCAACAATTTCACCACAACAATCAGCACCTTGGATGATGGGGAAACTAAGCGGTGTTCCTGACCAACCACCGTCATCATTTTTTGCATCATCAAAACCTCCAGCACCCCCAACACCGGTCTCGCCTGTCACTGACTTTGAATACCAAGCTGTGCGTGTATTGATATCGGTATTGTTAACTCCTGCAGCCAAAACCTTGATCAGCACTTGGTCTGAATCAGGTCTAGGCACCTCAACATCATTACGAAATTCTAATACTTCAAAACCACCGTGACTGGTGGTTATGACTGCACTCATTTTTGTTGGAATCTTGATCATCGCATACCCATAAACAGAATATTTAGTTTACCTCAAAGTAACAAATCAGATTCGAAAGGGTAGTTGGTTAATAACTCGTGGCCTGTTTCGGTGATTAATACTTGTTCCTCTAGTTTGACGCCTGGACCGCCGTCACGTCGACCAACATAGCTTTCAACACAAAAAACCATTCCCGGTTTGACTGTACCATCGAAACTGTTCTCATTCCATTCCCAGGTAAAGGGTATGGCAGGGTATTCATCACACAACCCAATGCCGTGATACAAAAGCGAATAATGACGAAACTCATTCCTTAGATACTCTTTAGACGAAAATGAAAGCTCTTTAAAGGTGATTCCAGGAGACAGCCTCTCAATATTTTGCCTAACCTGTTCGTAAGCTTTGGTATAGATATCTTTTTGCGCAGGACTTGCCTTTTCATCACCACACAACCAGCAACGAGACATGTCAGTACAGTAACCGTATGCACCAACCAGATCGGTGTCAAAACTCATCAATTCTCCACCCTGGATAGCTCTTGATGAGCACTCTTGATACCATGGATTAGCCC
>Ga0187827_10001931_pt1 | contig 29225 bp, 24 predicted proteins | sample ETNtaG_39_FD_167969 | JGI IMG/M metagenome (GOLD analysis project Ga0187827, IMG submission 167969) | Marine microbial and viral communities from oxygen minimum zone, Eastern Pacific Ocean - ETNP2014_SV_150_PacBio MetaG (Illumina Assembly) | ecosystem: Environmental > Aquatic > Marine > Hypoxic...
ATTAGTAAGAGGACTCCGAAAATTATATTTTTTGTTTTCATAATAATAAGTTATTGGTGAATCATAAATATATATAAATCAAAAAGATAGGTATAATTACTCATTGACTAGCTCAATTATTAATCAGAAAAAAAGCCTTCCCGAATGTTAGGGAAGGCTTTTTAAATCTATTTAAAAAGGTTTATTTCGTTTTCTCGGCAACCCAGTTACGAGCATTTACAAAAGCTTCAATCCAAGGCGAAACTTCGTTTTGGTTTTCTGGGTAATGTGCCCAGTTCCAAGGGAAGATAGAACGCTCTGGGTGAGGCATCATCACTAAGTGACGACCGTCTTTTGACGTTATGGCTGCAGTATTAAAGTCAGAACCATTCGGGTTAGCAGGGTAGTTTTTATAGCTATACTTAGAAACAATATTGTATTGATCTTCATTATAAGGCATATCGAATTTACCTTCACCGTGAGCCACCCAAACACCTAAACGAGAACCAGCTAATGTGCTAAACATAACCGAATTATTTTCAGGTATGTCTACATTCACGAAACCGGACTCAAATTTGTGAGAGTCGTTATGAAGCATTTTTGGTTTTTCTTCGTGATCAGCGTTGATCAATCCGAGTTCAACAAACAACTGACAACCGTTGCAAATACCTAAAGAAAGTGTGTCTTCTCTTTCGAAGAAGTTCTTCAAGGCAGTACGTGCATTGTCGTTGTATTTAAATGAACCTGCCCATCCTTTAGCAGAACCTAAAACATCAGAGTTCGAGAACCCACCAACGGCAGCGATAAAGTTTACATCTGTTAAATCTTCACGACCGCTCATTAAGTCAGTCATGTGGATGTCTTTCACATCGAAACCGGCTAAGTAAAGAGCGTAAGCCATTTCGCGCTCAGAGTTAGAACCCTTTTCGCGAATTATTGCTGCTTTTAATCCACTAGCTTTTTTTCTGTTTGGGTCTAATCCCATAGCTGCTAACTGACCGCTGAACGATGCAGGGAAGTTAAACTCTAAAGGCATGTGCTTATAGTTATTGAAACGTTCTAAAGCTTTTTCTTCACCACTTTGCTTGCGGTCTATTAAGTAAGAAGTCTTGTACCAAACATCTCTTAAATCGCTAACGCTTAAGTTGAAGTTTAGCTCATTACTTGTAATGTTCAATTCAGAAGCTTCAACAACTTTACCTAAAGCGTGGTATTCAATATTCATATCAGCTAAGATGGCATCAGCTTTAGTAATGTCATTTACCTGAAGAAGTACTCCTGCGTTTTCTGCGAACAATATTTTTACTAGATCTTGTTCTTTTAAATAACTTAAATCGATATCAGCACCTAAGTTAACATCAGCAAAACACATTTCTAATAAAGCGGTAATTAAACCACCGGCAGAAATATCGTGGCCGGCCTCAACCAAGTCAGACTTGATTAATTTTTGAATCGCATTGAAACCATTTTTAAAGAATTCAGAGTCTTGAATGGTAGGCGTTTCAGAACCTACTTTATTATTTACTTGTGCAAATGAACTACCACCCAACTTAAATGCATCCTGCGATAAGTTGATGTAGATGATTGGCGCATTTTCTTTTTTCTTTAATACAGGACTCACCACTTGGTTGATGTTGCTACACTCACCAATGGCAGAAATGATGACCGTACCCGGCGAAACCACTTTGCTTCCGTCCTTGTACTTTTGCGTCATCGATAAACTATCCTTTCCGGTAGGAACGTTAATCCCTAAAGAAATAGCGAAGTCGCTAATTCCTTTTACAGCATCGTATAAACGTGCATCTTCACCATCATTTCTACAAGGCCACATCCAGTTGGCGCTTAAAGAAACTCCGTTTAAGTTACCTGAAATAGGAGCGAAGACAATGTTTGTTAAGGCCTCGGCAATAGAATTGCGCGAACCGGCAACAGGGTCAATTAAAGCGCTAATAGGAGCGTGACCTATTGAAGTAGAAACACCTAATTGTCCTCTGAAATCTAAGGCCATTACACCACAATCGTTAAGCGGTAAATGTAATGGACCTGCGTTTTGTTGTTTGGCAACTTTACCCGATACACAGCGGTCAACCTTATTGGTTAACCAGTCTTTACATGCTACAGATTCCAATTGAAGTACAGAGGTGATGTATTCGAATAGGTTATCTTGATTGAATTCTATATTAGAGAAGTTTGCTTTTTCTCTAGAATCTGTCATTATCGTTTTTGGAGAAGAACCGAAGTAGTGTTTCAACTTCATGTCGATAGGCTTGCTTCCGTCTTTCGTAGACTCGAAAGAGAAGTTCATATCGCTTGTAATCTCACCTACATTGTAGAAAGGAGCTCTTTCGCGCTCAGAGATTCTTCGTAATTCTTCGATGTGTTTTTCGTCGATTACCAATCCCATACGTTCTTGAGATTCATTACCAACAATTTCTTTAGCAGACAAAGTAGGGTCTCCAACAGGAAGTGCTTCTAAATCGATTTTACCACCTGTTTCTTCCACCAATTCCGAAAGACAGTTTAAGTGTCCACCTGCACCGTGATCGTGAATAGAAACAATAGGGTTATTATCGCTTTCTACCATGGCTCTAATAGCATTGGCAGCACGCTTTTGCATTTCTGGGTTTGAACGCTGAATAGCGTTCAATTCTATAGCGTTGTCCAATTCACCTGTATCTACAGAAGATACTGAAGACCCTCCCATACCAATACGGTAATTATCACCACCTAAGATTACCACACGGTCACCTTTGTTTGGAATGTCTTTTAAGGCGTCAACATGTTTACCCCAGCCGATACCACCGGCTTGCATGATCACTTTATCGTAACCTAATTGCTTATCATTTTCAGAATGCTCAAACGTAAGTACCGAACCTGTAATTAAAGGCTGCCCGAATTTGTTGCCGAAGTCAGAAGCACCATTTGATGCTTTGATTAAAATATCCATTGGTGTTTGATACAACCAAGGACGCTCTTCCATTCCTTCTTCCCAGTTACGCTCTTCTTCCAAGCGAGAGTAAGAAGTCATATAAACCGCAGTTCCTGCTAAAGGTAAACTCCCTTTACCACCTGCTAAACGGTCTCTAATTTCACCACCCGAACCTGTTGCAGCTCCGTTAAAAGGCTCTACCGTTGTCGGGAAGTTATGCGTTTCAGCTTTTAGAGAAAGTACAGATTGAATTTCTTTTGTGTGATAGTAATCGGCAATATCTTGACGCTTAGGAGAGAATAATTCGATTTTAGGACCTTTTACAAAAGCAACGTTGTCTTTATATGCAGAAACCAAGTTGCCACCGTTCATTTCGGAAGTCTTCTTGATTAATTTGAAAAGACTGGTTTCTTTTTCTTCACCATCGATGATGAAAGTCCCGTTAAATATTTTGTGTCTACAGTGTTCAGAGTTGATTTGAGAGAATCCGAAAACTTCAGAATCTGTTAATTTTCTACCAATCTCTTCACTTACGCTATTTAGGTAATCTACTTCATCAGTACTTAAAGCCAATCCTTCTTGATTGTTATAAGCAGCGATGTCTTCAATGTGAATGATTTCTTCAGGCTTTGTATCAACCGTGAAAATCTCTTGATGAAGTCCATCGTACTTTACTTGCAACATCGGATCGAAGCCCGCTTCTTCATCAAAAGCATAGTATTCTTCAATACGAGCTATACCATATACACCCATATTTTGAGTGATCTCAACAGCGTTTGTACTCCAAGGTGTAATCATCTCTTTTCTTGGACCTACAAAAGCCCCTTCAACAGCCTTAGTATTGATTTGCTCAGCATCGCCGAACAACCATTGTAATTTCTCACAATTTTCTTGGCTAATAGTTTCTTTAGTGGCTACGGCAAATACTTGGTTTGCTCCCTTAAAGAATGAAATCATAGATAGATTTTTTGGTTGCTTTTAATAAGTTGCAAAATTAAGGATTTTTTGGGAAATAGGGTCCAAAAAAAGCCCCTATAAACGGGGCTTCATTTTACTTCAAAAGGCTTTCAATTTGTTCAGCCAATTCGGTACCTATTCTATCTTGGGCTTCAAGAGTAGCAGCTCCAATATGTGGACTTAAAGAGATTTGATGAGTCATCAGTACCCTCATACTTGGTGTAGGTTCGTTCACAAAAACATCTAAACCTGCAAAGCGAACTTTTCCAGATTCCAATGCGTCTAGTAAATCAGCTTCATCTATTACACCACCACGTGCAGCATTTATCAAACCTACATTATCTTTCATCATTTCAATTTCTGCTTTCCCAATTAAAGGTTTCCCTTGATAAGGAACGTGAACTGTAATGAAATCAGCATTTTTATAAACTTCTTCAATAGCAATTGTATCAATTTTGAAGTTTACTTTTTGCCCGTCGTAGAAATTCAATTCGATGTCGGCACTTTCGCAATAAGGATCGTGAGCCAGAACTTCCATTCCTTGACCTAAAGCAATTTTAGCAACTTCTCTACCAATACGTCCGAAACCAATAATACCTATTTTCTTACCACGCAATTCTATACCAGCACCGTAACTTTTCTTTAATTCCTTAAAGCGTGTATCACCATCTAAAGGCATATTGCGGTTAGCGTCGAATAAGAAACGAACCATACCAAAAAGATGAGCAAAAACTAACTCAGCTACCGAAGCCGAACTTGCGCCAGGAGTATTGATTACGTGTAAGCCTTTTTCGCGAGCGTAGTCTACATCGATATTGTCCATACCAACACCACCACGACCGATGAGTTTTAGATTGGAACAAGCATCGATAATATCTTTGCGAACTTTAGTTGCCGAACGAACTAAAAGTCCAGCAACATCATTTTCGTTGATGAAATCGATTAAGCGCTCTTGAGCCACTTTATCTGTGATTACTTCAAAACCTGCAGTCTCCAAAGCGTCAATTCCGCTTTTGGCAATTCCGTCGTTAGCTAATATCTTCATGTTTATTGGTCTTCGTCGTTACAGTTGTCAAATACTTCAATAATATTACTCTTCTTCACTAAGGGTGTCCATTTCGTTTTAAAACGAGTAGCTCTAACAATATGGTTGTCTATCCAATGGTAATTTCCTCCACGTGGTTTATTCATTAATAAACCGTGGTATTTAAAGCCGTGTTTATCAAGCCAAGTTAAAGTCACCTCTCTTGTGTCTTCAGTTCTGGAAGTAAAGAAAGTTATGATGTGCCCTTCTTCGTACCATTCGTTAATGATTTTATGAGCATCTAACCAAGGCTCACAAGTCACCATTCTTTCAGGTTCCTCGTTAGGTACATCTTCGGTAATAGTACCATCGATATCGATAAGGTAATTTTTAACATTCTCATCTAGTTGAGGTGAGATGTGCTTACCATCTTTGTCGAATAATTCTTGAAGTTCGTGAGTCATCTTAGGCTAGTTTTTGCATTGCATCAACTAACACCTGAACACTTTCTATAGGAAGGGCATTGTAGATAGAAGCACGGTAACCACCAACAGAACGGTGACCCTTCAGCCCGTTAATACCTGCATCATTCCAAAGCTTGTCAAAAGCTGCTTGTTTACTTTTGTCAGTTAATACGAAAGTAACATTCATTTTAGAACGATCTTCTACAGCTGCAGCACCTTTAAATAAAGGATTGCGATCTATCTCAGTATATAGTAACTCTGCTTTAGCAGTATTCATTTTTTCAATCCATTGCACACCTCCATTTTTCTTCAACCATTCCAAAGTCAACATCGAAACGTAGATTGGGAACACAGGGGGTGTATTGAACATCGATTCCTTTTTGATGTGAGTTGTATAATCCAGCATCGTAGGGATTTCGCGCCCAGTTTTGTTTAAGATTTCATCTTTAATAATAACCAAAGTAGCTCCAGCAGGTCCCATGTTTTTTTGAGCACCAGCGTAGATTAAATCAAATTTCGAAGCATCGAATTGACGAGAGAAAATATCCGAAGACATATCGCAGATCAATAGACTATCGCCATTTACTTCAGGGAATTCTTGGAACTGTGTTCCAAAAATAGTGTTGTTCGAAGTGAAGTGTAGGTAGTCTACATCTGTAGGAACTGTATATCCTTTAGGAATGTATGCGAAGTTTTTGTCGTCAGAACTAGCGATAACATTAATGTCACCTAATTTCTTCGCTTCTTTAATAGCTTTATCAGACCAAGCTCCGGTATTGATATAAGCAGCTTTCCCATCTGTTTTTAACAAGTTCAATGCAGTCATCAAAAACTGTGTACTTGCTCCACCTTGAAGGAATAAAACCGAATAACCTTCTGGAAGGTTCAACAATTCTTTCACCAATGCAATAGCTTTATCCATTACGGCAACAAAATCTTTCGAACGGTGCGAAATTTCAATTAAGGAAAGGTTGGAGTTGTTGAAGTTGATTACAGCTTGAGAAGCTTGTTGGAGAACCTCTTGCGGAAGGATGCAAGGCCCTGCACTAAAATTGTGTTTTTTCATCTTGATAATGAGTCAGTTTGATTTAGTGAATAAAAAAACAAAAATCGACTTTTTAAAAGAAATGAGATAGATTTTGCTAGCTTTTTTTTAATAAATTTAGAACCAAAATAGTAGGAAGACAATAGTATTTAATGACTAATTCTTGATTACTGGTTAGCAAACAAAAGTTGTCAAGAAATGATAGGATATTATTGAGACTGAAGGCCTCTTTGGATGTTTTTGGCTTGTTTCCCATCCTGACTTTTATTATTCATAGCCGGAATATCTTCTACAAAACGCCATTTACCATTTTTAAAAGTCAAACCATCATAACTTAAGCTCGGCACGTAAAATTCGTACATACCTTTTTGAGCACCTTCAAGAGGTTCCAGATGATCAAAAATAATATACTCCTTATTTTTATCATAATCCATGTTAGTACTTGTGTTTTTTGAGTATTCAAGTACCATCCTGTGTCGAGTACCATCATTCATTTTTATTATAGGTGCCCCAAAAATAGGTTCTTCATTTTCGTCGAAATAAAGAATGTCAATTATTCTTTTTGTTGTTGAAGAGTTATTTCCATCCCAACCCAAAAAAGTGTAGTAGTTTTGTTTTTCGAATTTAGTGTGTACAATATTAGAGTAAAGTGCACCAAACCAATCTCCTTCAGTAAACATTTTGTACTGCTCATCCTCAATAAAAGAGGATATATCGTTTAGTTTTATAAAATAAAGTTCCTTTTTACGTTTTTTATAAAACTGTAGATAGGCATAGTATTCAAAATTTCCATTTTCTTTTGGAACGACCCAATTGAAAATTTTAAATTTTTTATCAGGAGAAGTAAGTACGCTTAGTTTGTCTAAATTATCAAAGGTATAGTTAAAACTTCCTCTTAGGAGAAGAACTTCTTCAATGTCTTCGATTAGTAGTTTGTTAGCTTCATCTTTCAGAGAGTCATTTCTAGCAGTAAGGATTTTGTTTGCTAGTGTTTGTAGTCTAGATTCAAAAAAAACAAAATCACTTTCGCTCTGAGCTTGTAGTGTGTAAGTCCAAAAACTAATAATAAAAAATAGATATATTAGTTTATTATTCACAGTGAAGGATGGCTTTTTTAGACAATAATTCTTCTTCTGATTCTACATTATCTTCATCATCAACACAACACTCTACTGGACAAACAGCTGCGCATTGAGGTTCTTCGTGAAATCCTTTGCATTCAGTACATTTATCTGTAGCGATATAATAGAAGTCATATGAAACAGGTTCTAATTCTTCATCTGCTTCAGCAGAAATACCACTTTTAGATTGTATTTTTCCAGACAGTTCAGTTCCTTCAGCAAAAGACCATTCCACACCACCTTCATAGATTGCAGTATTCGGACATTCGGCTTCGCAAGCCCCACAATTGATACATTCGTCGGTTATCTTAATCGCCATTGCGTTTTATGCTTAAAAGATTAGTATTTTTGCAGCACAAAGATAGAAAAAACATTGTTGATGAATCGCGAAAAAATAATTGAAGCATTTAGCTTTTTAGGGGAGTTTATGAGCCAGTTCCAATCGCTTGATACTAAAAAGAAAAATTTATCTTTAAACGAGGAATTTTATGAGGTGTTCGTGTCTGCAATTTATGCAGCGAAAACTCATAATGGTTGGTTTGAAGAGAAGCAAGTTCGCAGGTCCATTCTTGCTATTTCAGATTGGTTGACAAAAGAGGTTTTGAGTAGTTGGGTGTCTGATTACCGACCAACTACTAATTCTAAAAAAGTAGCTATTATTATGGCTGGTAACATCCCTTTGGTTGGGTTTCACGATTTTGTATGCGTCTTACTTTCTGGGAATAAAGTTTTGGTAAAAGTATCCTCAGACGATAAAGTGTTATTACCTTTATTAGCTAAGGTGTTGATTCGTTTAGACGAGAGGTTAAAAGAATACATCCAGTTTACGGATGCTCTACTTGAAGGTTTTGATGCTGTAATTGCTACTGGTTCTGATAATACTGCCCGTTATTTTGATCATTATTTTGGGAAGTATCCACACATCATTCGACGAAATAGAAATTCACTTGCCGTTTTATCGGGCAATGAATCTAAAGAGGATTTAGTTGCTTTAGGTGATGATGTTTTCGCTTACTTTGGCTTAGGTTGTAGAAATGTGTCTAAGTTGTATGTTCCAAAAGGATATAACTTTGCCTTGATGTTTGAAGCTTTATTCGAGTACAAAGAAGTGTTTGATAACAAAAAATACGCAAACAACTTTGATTATTACAGAGCATTATTTTTGATGGGTGGAAATGATATGTTAGAAAATGGGTTCTTATTATTAAGAGAAGATGATTCTTTGGCTTCTCCTATCTCTATGTTACATTACGAAACCTATGATAGTGTTGATGCGTTAACATTGGATTTAGAATCTAAGAAAGATAAAATTCAATGTATTGTTTCTTCGATAAATATTTCAAATTCACTTAAGTTTGGACAAACGCAATGCCCTGCCGTAAATGATTATGCTGATGGGGTTGATACTATGGCGTTCTTAACAAATTTATAATCTTTCAATCAGTTTTGTAAATAATTCAGTTAAATGAGGTTCGGCTTTTTCTGCTGTAGCTATAATCTCCTCTATTGATACATGAACTAGGTTGTCTGGATTACACTCATCTGTTAAAACGGATACCACAGCGCACGGTAAACTCATATGGTTGGCAACAATAACTTCAGGAACTGTTGACATACCAACTAGGTCAGCGCCTAATATTTTTAACATTCTATATTCAGCACGAGTTTCAAGAGATGGTCCTTGCCACGCTGCATAAACGCCAGTATGGAAATTGCAGTTAATATTGCGTGCGCATTCCCATAATGAATCACTCAAGTTTTTATCGTAAGGTTGAGACATGTCAGTGAATCTCGGTCCGTGTTTATCTATATTCTTACCCCTTAATGGATTTTCAAATAATAGATTGATGTGGTCATCTAGAATGACTAAATCACCTTTTTTATAATTGGAGTTTATAGCTCCAGAAGCATTAGAAATTAATAGGTTTTCTATTCCAAGTTCCTTAAGTACTCGTATAGGGAAAGTGATTTCTTTCGAGGTGTAACCTTCGTAATAATGAAACCTACCCTGCATTATTACTACAGGTTTATTTGCAATCTCACCAAAAATTAATTGCCCTTGATGTGATTCTACTGTTGATACCGGGAAATGTGGAATATCGCTGTAAGGAATGGTAAGTTTAATAGTGCAATTTTGAAGCAAACCGCCTAAGCCTGTGCCTAATACAATTCCGGTATCTGGTTTTTGAAAATTAAAATTGTTAATAAAATTTATTGCATCTTGTATTTCCTGCATATTCAAGGTTTTTTTAACAAAAGTAATGAACATTTTGTTGTTAGTTTGAGCTATTTCTTGAAATATTATTTTGATAATTCATTGAATTTTATAGTTTTGTAAACCCAAATCAACGAAAAGTTGGTTTTTTATTTCAGATAAAAAATATTTATCCATTCCCCCCAAGTTTTAGATTTAAAAAAGGCAAGTCTTCGGATTTGCCTTTTTTAGTTTTCATTTTTGTTGAGAATAAAAAAAAAGTCTTCGATTTATCGAAGACTTCAGGTGTGACTTGGCAGGGGCTCGAACCCTGGACCCTCTCCTTAAAAGGGAGATGCTCTACCAACTGAGCTACCAAGTCAAAATGTTAAAAAATAATAAGTGACTTGGCAGGGGCTCGAACCCTGGACCCTCTCCTTAAAAGGGAGATGCTCTACCAACTGAGCTACCAAGTCAAAATGTTAAAAAATAATAAGTGACTTGGCAGGGGCTCGAACCCTGGACCCTCTCCTTAAAAGGGAGATGCTCTACCAACTGAGCTACCAAGTCAAAATGTTAAAAAATAATAAGTGACTTGGCAGGGGCTCGAACCCTGGACCCTCTCCTTAAAAGGGAGATGCTCTACCAACTGAGCTACCAAGTCAAAATGTTAAAGTACCTAGGACAGGAGTCGAACCTGCACGACCAAAGGTCATACGCCCCTCAAGCGTACACGTCTACCAATTCCGCCACCTAGGTAAGTAAAGAACGTGTTTATGCTTTGTGAAAAGCGATGCAAATATACGGGCATTATTTTAGAAGACAATACCACTTTTATAATTTTATTTACTGTTTTTTTAAGCCACTTAAATCCTTACTATTCTATGATCGGAGAACGTTCAAAAACAGCATTTTCATCAAATAATTTTCGATATGTTTTAAGGTCGTGGTAGTTTTTAGCGCCTAAAGCTTTGGTTACATGCATCATCTTAGGATTGAAATCACCTATCCATGTGATAATTGCACTCTTGTAATTGGGTCGTTTGGTGCGTAAATGCTCAGCGGCAGAATTCAACACATAGGACTCCATCCCAATACCTTGGAGTTTAGGTGTAACCCCAAAGGCTAATCCCCAAACAAATTTCGGCTTACTAAAGGTTTTTGTCCAAAGAAATTTTAGTTTACCCCAAAGGTTAAAGTTTCCATTTGTAGCTTGGAAAAATTGATTCAATTCCGGAAGCATTATTAAAAAGGCTATCGGTTTATCATTATAGTAGGCAAACCAAACTAAATCCTCTTCCATTACGGGTTTAATTTTTTTAAGCATTGCCATAGCTTGCTCTTCAGACATTCCTTTAAAATTGTCGTGCGTAACCCAAGCCGAATTATAGACTTCACGGAAGTCTTCTGCGTATTTCTTTAAATTCTTCTTGTCTATTATTTCAAGACTGTAGTCTTTGTTTTCTGTAATGCGTTCAAATCTTTTAATGTACTTTTCAGGTAGTTTTATGTCTAAAGGTCGAATAAAATTATGTTGATTGAAATAGGTTTGGAATCCATAATTTTCGAAAAAAGCTTGATAATATGGAGGGTTGTAACTATTAGCATAAATAGGAGGGTGGTCAAAACCACTAACCAATAAGCCCCAATAGCGATCTTTTTCTCCAAAGTTGATTGGGCCATCCATCGCTTCCATATCTCTATCTGTTAACCATTTTTTACAGGCATCAAATAGTTTTATAGCGGCATTTTCATGGTCAATACATTCAAAAAAGCCCATTCCTCCAGTTACTTGTTTAAAAGTTTTTGCTCTTTTTTTATCAATAAAAGCAGCCACCCTACCAATAATTTTACAATTGGAGTCTTCTAGTATAAAGCGTGTTGCCTCTCCGTGTTCGAAGTACTTATTCTTCCTATGGTCAAATACAGCTTCTACTTCTTGTTTGATGTGAGCTATCCAATTCGGATCATTCTTATAAATAAGATATGGAACCTGATGAAATTTTTTAATATCTGTTGGAGTAGAAACTTCAATGATCTTCATATATAAGTCTTTAGGAATGGCGATTAATTTTATCTTTGTTTCTGCATTTTCAATGCAATTTTACGATTTAAAAAGCAATAGATGAAAAATAAGCTTGTAATTGTTACTGGCGCTTCTTCAGGTATAGGAAAGGCTTGCGCAATTAGATTTGCTCAAAAAGGAGCAAACATTGTTTTGGCAGCGCGTTCTGCAGAGAGGTTGAAAGAGGTAGCTACTGAAATATCTAAATATGATGTAGAAGTACTTTCCCTTGTTACCGATGTAAGTAAAGAACAAGATTGTAAAAACTTGATTGAGACAACATTAACAAAATTTGGCAGAATAGATATTTTAGTAAATAACGCTGGAATTTCGATGCGTGCTGCTTTCGCTAATTTGGATATTGATGTTCTTAAAAAAGTAATGGACGTTAACTTTTGGGGAACAGTATATTGTACGCGTTATGCTATCGCAAGTATACTTGATAACAAAGGCTCTGTGGTAGGGGTTTCATCTATTGCAGGTTATAAAGGATTACCTGGTAGAACGGGCTACTCCTCTTCTAAATTTGCTATGCATGGCTTCTTAGAGGCTTTAAGAATTGAGAATATAAAAAAAGGTTTACACGTTTTAATCGCCTGTCCTGGCTTTACAGCTTCGAATATTAGAAATTCAGCTTTAATAGGTGATGGTTCTTCGCAAGGAGAAACACCAAGAGATGAGAAAAATATGATGCAACCCGATGAGGTTGCGGAGTCTATAGTAGATGCAGTTGTGAAAAGGAAAGATCGTTTAACGCTTACGATTAATGGTAAACTAACGGTTTTACTAAATAAGTTTTTCCCAAAACTCGTTGATAAATTGGTTTATAATCATATGAGTAAAGAACCAGACTCTCCTTTTTAGATGAAAATTTTTCTCATAGGATATATGGCTTCTGGTAAAAGTGTGGTGGGAGAGCTATTAGCTCAACAACTCAACTATCAATTTGTGGATACCGACCAATGGATAGAAGCTAGATTTTGTAAAACAATTTCACAGATATTTCTTGATGAGGGTGAAGACAGTTTTAGAGCTAAGGAGAAGGAATGTCTTGATTTTTTATTAGATAAGGAGCATTTAGTAATTGCTTCGGGTGGTGGAACACCATGTTTTCATCAAGCGATGGGATTGATGAATGAATTCTCCCAAACAGTTTACCTGAAAGCCAATATTCAAACTTTAGCCACTCGTTTGTGGGATGAAAAGTCAGTTCGTCCAAAATTGAATTCTTGCCAAAGTAGAGAGCAGTTGATGGATTTTATTTCAGAACATCTTCCTAAAAGAGAAGTGGTTTATGAACAATGTAAACATATTGTGTACGTAGATTATCAATCTGTAGAAATGATTGTTGAAGAAATTAAAAACGTTTTAGTATGAGTCCAATAGAATTAAGAAGTGACACTTTCACCAAACCAACAAAAGCAATGTTGGATTTTATGTTTCAAGCTAAAGTTGGAGATGATGTTTGGGATGAAGATTTTACAGTAAAAGCTTTAGAAGAGAAAATTGCCAAAATATTTAGAATGGAAGCTGCGCTTTTTTGTCCATCGGGAACAATGGCAAATCAGATTGCTATAAAAGTTCATACACAAGCTGGAGATGAAGTGATTTGTGATTATTCATCCCATGTTTATCAATACGAAGGTGGAGGTATTGCATTTAATTCATCGGCCTCTGTAAAGTTATTGAATGGAGTAAATGGGAAATTGACAGTGAATTTGGTTCGAGCAGCTTTAAGAGATGATAATGTTCATTTCCCACATACAAGTTTAGTTTCAGTAGAAAACACAACCAATAAAGGTGGTGGTGCTTGTTACGATTTAAAAGAATTACAGGAACTAGCCTCATTTTGCAAAGACAAAAACTTAAATTTCCATATGGATGGAGCTCGTTTGTATCACGCTATAGTTGAAACCAATACTAGTCCATCAGATTATGGAAGCATCTTCGATAGTATTTCTGTATGTATGTCTAAAGGATTAGGAGCTCCAATAGGCTCTTTGTTGTTAGGGACGAAAGAATTTATTTACAAAGCTAAAAGGGTACGTAAAGTTCTCGGAGGAGGTATGCGTCAAGCTGGGTATTTAGCTGCAGCTTGCGATTATGCTATAGATAACAATGTATCTTTACTAAAAGATGACCACCGTAGAGCTAAAGAAATTGAAAAGGTTTTATTAAGTGTAGCTTATGTTTCGGAAGTTCTTCCAGTAGAAACTAATATTGTTATTTTTTCTGTAGAGAATCCTGTATTTCTAGTCGATTATTTAAAATCAAAGAATATTTTATGTTCCGCTATAGGGCCTCAACAAATTCGTTTTGTAACACACTTGCAATTTGACGACGAAATGCTCACAAAACTCAAATCAGCTTTACTTTCTTATTCGTAACGCAGTGCTTTTACAGGTTCTACCTTTTGGATGAGAATTGCAGGAATTATAAGTATACACATACAAATGAGTATACTCAACAGATTAATCATTAACCAGTTTTCTAGCGATAAAACTACGGGTAATGCTTTCACGTAATAGTGATTTGGATCTAATTGAATTGGGGCGAAAAAGTGTTGAATTCCGATAATCGTAAGTCCAATTCCATTTCCAATGAGCAAACCTCGTCTTAATAAGTAGAAAGCATGGTACAAGAAAACTTTCTTAATCGATATATTGGCCGCTCCTAGAGCCTTCATCAAACCAATCATTTTTGTTCTCTCGAGTATAATTATAAGTAAGGAGCTAATCATATTAATACTCGCGACTAAAATCATAATCAATAGGATAATTAGAATATTAAGGTCAAAGAGTTTTATCCAATCGAAGATTTGAGGATAGAGTTCTTTGATTGAGTTTACTCTGGTGTCATACGGACTAACCATTTCTACCATAGCATAAACCTCATCCATATCATAACCTTCTTTAACTTGAATTTCTATTGAACTACATTGGTCTTTAGTCCAGTGGTTAATTTTTTGAAGATGTTTTATGTCGGCAAGAATGTATACGTCATCAAACAATTCTATGCCCGTTTCATAAAGTCCTTTAATTGTGAATTTTCGTATTAAAGGTTGATTACTTTTCTTTCCTTGAAAGTAAAATAGAGCTTTGTCTTGAACTTTTAAGCTTAGTTTTTGAGCCAGCTTTTTTGAGATAACAATTTCTGAACTCTTTTTATCTGAACGGTATTTTGGGATGTCTCCTTCAGTAATGTGAGATTGAATGAAATCCCAATTATAAATCTCATCTACACCTTTAGTCACAATGCCTTCAAATTCTGTATCTGTTTTTATTAAGGCATTTTTGGTGATATGTGTTTGAATTTTATCTACACCTTTTATTTGTAATAGGCTGTTTATAAGTGTGCTATCAGCCAAAAGAGGGGCGCCTTCTAAGGATTGATTAAGGTCTAAAACGGACACTTGAATATCAGAGGTAAATCCGGTAACTTTAGCACTGATTTTTTCTTGCAGACCTTTACCGGTTGCAATGGCTAAAATCATTACAGTAATGCTTAAGCTCACCGCAGCAATCGCCATTTTTAAAATAGGTTTTGAAATGGAATGCTGAAGATTTTTTTCGGTGTGTAGGCGTTTGGCTACAAATTTTTCAAAATTCAAGGCTATATGATTTATATATATCGTTCCAAAGATAATAAAATGACTCTACTGATTCTGTTTATCTCTTGGTTCTTATTTTCTTGTCAGGCACAGCAAAAATCTGATGATATCATTGTGGGTGCAGCACAGGTAGATGACTACATTTCCCTATTAAGAAATAAGAATGTTGCTGTGGTGGCCAATCAAACTTCTGTGTTTGATGGGATTCATTTGGTCGATACTCTACTTTCTAGATCTGTGAATATTATTAAGGTTTTTGCGCCGGAGCATGGTTTTAGAGGTCAGGCTGATGCAGGAGCGCATATTGATAACACAAAAGACTTAAAAACGGGTTTGCCTATACTTTCTCTTTATGGGAAAAATAAGAAGCCATCCAAAGAATTTTTAGAAGCTGTAGATATGGTAGTTTTTGATATTCAGGATGTAGGTGCTCGATTTTATACGTATATATCAAGTTTGCATTATGTGATGGAAGCGTGTGCTGAGAATAACATACCTTTATTGGTATTAGATCGCCCGAATCCTAACGGATTTTATATAGACGGACCACTTTTAGATACTGCATATCAGTCTTTCGTTGGAATGCATCCAATCCCAATAGTACACGGAATGACCATTGCTGAGTACGCCAAAATGATCAATGGAGAATACTGGTTGAAAGACTCTGTTCAATGTGAATTGAATTGGCAGAAGATGGAAGGCTATAGTCATAACAAAACTTACGATTTACCAGTAAAGCCATCTCCGAATTTACCTAATGCTCAGTCGATAGCTTTATACCCATCATTATGCTTGTTTGAAGGGACAGCTATTAGTATTGGTAGAGGTACTTCCCAGCAATTTCAAATTATTGGTTCTCCTGATCTTGATTCTTGCACTTATATTTTTACGCCTATTTCTAGAGAAGGAGCAAAGTATCCAAAACACGAAAATAAACTATGTTGTGGTTGGGATTTGCAGAACAAGGAATTGATGTCAGGGATAAATCTTGATTACTTGATTGAGACTTTTAATCAGTATGATGTGAAGGGAATAGCATTTTTTAACTCCTTTTTTGATAAGTTAGCAGGCTCAAATGAATTGCGTATTCAAATTGAATCGGGTTTGAGTTCTAAACAAATTAAAGAGACTTGGCAGAAAGATTTAAACCGATTTAGAAACACTAGAGCATCCTATTTAATTTATCCATAAAATGAGTAAAAATATATTTATTTTCGCCTTTGCGATTATTTCTTTAAGCCTTCAATCTCAAACTTTAGATAATACTTTAGGAACTGAAAATCGTAAAGTGAAAAAGTTTGGATGGATAGCCGAAGGTCCTGGCAATTATGAGTTCTTCTTTGTTGGAGGGAATCGATATACGGGTGCTTTTAGTTTCTATTTTGAAAATAAAAGATTGAAGCAATCAGCAAATTTCAAAAATGGTTCTTTCCATGGTGTGGTTATCCAGTACAATAATAATGGTTCTATAAAAAGTAAAGGGCGTTATAGAAATGGAAGTAAGGTTGGGAAGTGGATATATTTCTACGATAACCATTCCTATGAGGAAAAGATTTACTCTAGAAGAGAGCCAAATCAGATTAGGAAATCCGTTTTTGTAAATTCGAATTCGTTAGTCACAGAGCAATTTAAAACATTGCGTAATATGCGTTTTACCAAATACCATTATGAATATCATTCTAATGGTAATTTAAAACTCAAAAAAAAACTGGTTAATAAATTTCGAAAGATTTATGAGATTGAGGAGTATTTTGAGTCCAATCGTATGGCCAAACATTATTTCTTACAGTTTGACGATGAAAATGAAGAGTGGGTTTATGTTAATGAGTACAAAGAATTCAATAAAAATGGTAAGGTACTCATTCACGAGTACCATTAGCGGTTATATATTTTGAATACCATCTTAAGCCAGACGAAGCATTTTATCCATAATCTCCTTAGAATCCCATTGTTCAGCAATGTTTGGGAGTGTCATAATAAGTTGCATGAGTTCTTCTTGTTTCATACCTATTTCCCAGGCTTTAGCATAAGAAATATTGGTAAAGCTCACCATAGAATATAAGGGTATCCATTTTTCCGGATATTGTCGTGCGAATTTCTGTTCTATTTTTTTCTGTAGTAAGAATTTAGGATCGGCAGTTTTATCTCGCATGACAATGAAATTATCCATTGAAAGATCTTGTACACCATCGCCATCCGGTTTTCTTATTCTTGAATATTCTTCAAAACAATCTTTAAGATTATGCTCATATTTATCTAAAAGTTCGTCTAAAACTCTACAGTCTTCGAAACCGCAATTCATTCCCTGTCCGTAAAAAGGAACGGTTGCATGTGCTGCATCTCCAATTAATAGAGCTTTGTCATTTACGTGCCATGGATAGGTTCGCATAATCGCCAATGAGGAAGTTGGATTGGTGAAAAATTGTTCACACAAATCTGGAATGAGTGGGACAAAATCAGGGAAAATACTTTGGAAATAGGATTGCACATCTTCTGAAGTGTTTAATTTTTCAAAAGATTCCTCACCTTCAAAAGGAGCGAAAAGTGTACAGGTATAACTTCCATCCAAATTAGGTAGCGCAATCAGCATAAAATTTCCTCTTGGCCAGATGTGTAATGCATTTTTATCTAACTTATGGGTTCCGTCTTCGTTGGCAGGAATGAGTAATTCTTTATAACCGTGTTCAATATAATGTTGCGAAAATTGGTGTCGGTCACGTTTTATCATTTGTGTGCGGACGGCTGAAAAAGCTCCATCTGCACCAATGACTAAGTCGGATTTTACCGTTTGTTGAATGCCAGAGTTTGTATCCTCAAAAGTTGCAGATGTTGTTTCGAAATCAACATATACGCATTTTTGATTGCACTGAATTTTAGCTCCATTTTTTTCGGCCATTTTCATCATGAGCACATTAAGCTCAGTTCTTGAAACCGAATAAATCGCTTGTCCCGGGTTTCCATAGGCTTGCTCCGATAAATTACCATGGTTATCGTGCATGATCCTTTTGTACATAGGGATCGATATTTTTTCAACTTCTATATCTGCACCCACTTTTTTTAAAGCTGTCCATCCTCGCTCTGAAAGTGCCAAATTTATTGACTTACCTGCGGTAATGATTTCAGACCTTAAATCATTTCTTCTTTCATATATGGAGACATTATATCCTCTTTTACTCATGTATAGGGCGCATAGTGATCCGACCAATCCGGCACCTGCTATGGTAATGTCTTTTTTCATAAAACGGCTTTTAAAATTTGGTAGAAATGATATACGTCTGTATAACTGTTGTATAGTGGAACCGTAGCAATACGAATCACATCGGGTTCCCGCCAGTCGGCAACAACGCCTTTTTCTGTAATCGTGTTAAAGAGTTCTTTGTTTCCATTTTTCACCTGAATGGATATCTGACATCCTTTTTCTTTCGGAGTGATGATGTTAATCTTATTTGATTCGATGGTTTGTAACAGGAAGATTAAATAATCAGTCATTTTTTTTGATTTTGCAACCAATGCATCCATCCCCACTTCATCAAAAATCGATAGCGAAGCACGAATGGCCGCTAAAGATAAAATGGGTGGGTTACTTAGTTGCCAACCTTCAGCCGATGTGATGGGCTCAAAATTGTCGGGCATTTTAAATCTATTCTCTTTATTGTGTCCCCACCAGCCGGCAAATCTTGGTAAATTACTGTGGTGGTACTTTTCGTGTACAAAAGCTCCGGCAATAGATCCTGGGCCTGAATTCAGGTATTTGTAGGAACACCAAACAGCAAAGTCTATATCCCACTTGTGAAGTTCTAGCTTCACATTTCCTGCCGCATGTGCTAAATCAAAACCTACAAGTATTCCTTTTTGATGGGCAATTTTTGCAATTGTTTCTAAATCGAAAACCTGTCCTGTGTAGTAGTTAACGCCACCGATCATGATAAGGGCAATTTCATCTCCCTGTTCAGCAATGATTTGTTCAATATCTTCGGTTCTTATTGCAGATTCGCCTTCTCTTGCCTGAAGTTTTATTATAGCGTTCTCCGGATCGTATCCGTGATGAATGATTTGAGAATTCACCGCATAGATGTCAGAAGGAAATGCATCCGCTTCAATAATGATTTTGTATCGTTTTGAAGTTGGACGGTAAAAGGAAACCATCATCAAGTGAAGGTTCACTGTAAGAGAATTCATGGCAACGACTTCACTTGTTTTAGCCCCCACGATTTTAGAATATCCATCGCTTAGAAATTCATGGTATGGCATCCATGGTTTTTTTGCGTGAAAGTGACCTTCTACACCCAGTTGAGCCCAATCGTTTAGTTCTTGGTCTAAAAACTCTTTTGTTCTTTTTGGTTGTAAACCCAAAGAATTACCGCATAAATAGATCAATTCCTTTCCCTTTTTATCTTTTGGAATGTGAAATTCATGTCTATATGCCGACAGTTGATCTTCTTTATCGAGTTGTATTGCAAACTCTAATGTATTTTTATCGTTCATTTATCTGGAAAATAATCGGTCTGCTCGGAGCTGCATCAGCGATAAAAGCAGGTATTTGAATCGTTAATAAATAGTTACCGTCTGAAATGTTATCATCAACAAAAATCATCTCAGTAATGGTTTTGTGTTTCGTTTTTGGGTTATACTCTTTATCTAGCGTATCCCAAAAAATATTGTGTGCCGATAAGATGCCATCATCAAATAGTCGGTCTACTGAAGGGGTGTCTACAAGCAAATGTTTTACGCCCAACTCTTTAATGTACTCCATGGCATCAATACTAAAGAAAGCTGGTTGTATCTCCATGTAATCCTGCGATTTTTTACGCTGATTATTTGGAAGTGTTCGTATGATTAACCCTTCTAAATATACTTTTGGAATGTCTTTTAATTTCTCAACCAACTTCTCTTTTGTAATTACTAAATCTTCATCGTTTAATTTAGGATTGTAGTTTTCTGAAGTTGATACCGGATCAATAGAAATTAGGTGAGCCGGAATCATTGTATCTTTTAAGGAAGATAAAATGTCAAACCGTTCTGTTGTAATGTGTCCGATACATTCGGTATGTGTGCCGTTGCAATGTGGGGTGAAGTTGTAAACTTCAAAATTACAAGGGCCTCCCAACCGGGTGTCTCCAACAAATTGGCCGTCTCTATAGGGTTTTGATGTAGCCTTGTCAACACCGTAAGTGTTGGGTTGATTACCGTTAAAAATTAAGGGAATTGAGATGTCCAAACCTTTAGCAAAGTTAATGTAATGTTTGTTTTCCCCGATGTAAATTTCGCCTTTCATTTATAGGAAGTCTTCTTTCTTTAATCCCAACCACTCTAAAGCATTTTCGCCCAAAAGCTTTGCTTTTTTCTTTGTAGAATAATCCATGCTATGAATAAGTTTTCCGGGTTCTAATTCACCTAAGGGGAAGGGGTAGTCTGTACCCAAACAAATTTTGTCTTCGCCCATTAAATCAACAATTAGCTCAAGCATTTTTGGTTCGTGTACCAAGCTGTCTAAATAAAATTTACCCAAATAATCACTTGGGTTAACTTGGTTGTCGATTGCACAAAGATCGGGACGTACATTGTATCCATGTTCAATTCTTCCTATGGTTGCCGGAAAGGAACCTCCACCGTGAGCAAAGGCGACTTTTAAGTTGGGCAATCTTTCAAAAACGCCTCCAAAAATCATTGAACAAATGGCTAGTGATGTTTCTGCAGGCATTCCCACGAGCCATGGAAGCCAGTATTTTTCCATCTTCTCTTTGCCCATCATGTCCCAGGGATGAACAAAGATGCTCATTTCTAAATTTTCACATGTTTCAAATACGGGAAAGAGCTCTTCTCGATCTAAATTCCAATCGTTTATGTGTGAGCCTATTTGTATACCTTTAAGACCTATTTGTTTACATCTATGCAGCTCTTGAATCGCTAGAGTAGGGTTTTGCATAGGAACTGTTCCTAGACCAATAAATCTTTTCGGGTTTTTTTTGACGATGCATGCAATATGATCGTTTAAAAACTTAGCGACTTCTAGAGTGTCTTCATCTTTAGCCCAATAGGAAAACATGACAGGAACGGTAGATAAAACCTGAACATTTACTCCCTGTTTATTACACTCCTTCATTCGTGCTTTATCCGACCAACAGTTTTCGTCAACTTCTCTAAAGAATTTGTCGTCCATCATCATGTTTGCACAACAAGCCCTATGATGATCCAGATTAATGAAACCACCATACCCGAATTTTTCTTTGAAATTAGGTATGTTTTCTGGTAGAATATGTGTGTGGATGTCTACTGTGAAAAAAGGTTCCATCTTAAGTATATCTTTCATCAGTTTCCATAATATTACCACATTTTATACAAGTCCTTTTTTCTTCTGAATCATAAAATTCTTTGAAACGTGAGAGGAAGTCATTTTCAATATCTAAGAGTGGAAAATAGGTTTCGTGCAGTTTTTCGTTGCAATGGTCACAAAACCAAAGTAGTCCATCTTTTTCACCATGGTTTCGGTGAAGTTCTACGACTAAACCAACCGTATCTGCCGGGCGAATTGGTGAATGCGGTACTCTTGCTGGAAGAAGGAAAATCTCACCTTCTTTTATTGGTACCTCAACTGCTTTACCATCTTCTTGAATTTTAACTCTGATATCTCCTTTAATTTGATAGAAGAATTCTTCTGTTTCGTTGTAGTGATAATCTTTTCTTCTATTAGGTCCTCCAACGACCATTACAATAATATCTCCGGCTTCGGTGTATACACATTTGTTGCTTACCGGAGGTTTTAAAAATTTCTGATTATCTTTAATCCATTGTTGAAAATTAAAAGGTCGTGTAATACTCATGGTGCTTGTATTTTAAGTGGTTGCAATAACTTTAAGCTCAATATCTATAAGCGTTGGAAGGCAATTTATTTATATAGTTGTCCTATATACCTGATTATCTTTAAAGTATCCAGCGTAGATTTTTAAATCATCTTTCATGTTTTAAATTTTTAAGCATACATTTTTAGGTTCTGTGAAAAATTGTATGGATTTAAATCCACCTTCTCTACCAATGCCAGACGCTTTCATTCCTCCGAATGGAGTTCTTAAGTCTCTTAAAAGCCAGGTGTTAATCCATATAATACCCGCGTCGATATTGGAGGCAACTCTGTGGGCTTTGCTGACGTCTTCGGTAAATATACTTGCCGAAAGTCCATATTTTGTGGAGTTTGCCATTTCAACAACATCATCTTCTGTTTCAAAAGGAATGAGGCTCACCACAGGGCCAAATATTTCTTCTTGATTGATAGGGCACTCGTATGGAAGGTCTTCAATAACGGTTGGTTGAATGTAATATCCATTTTGTAAATCACCTTCTAGAATTTCTCTTTTACCTCCTGTTAGTATCTTACCTCCGAGTGATTTTGCTTCTTCAATTTTCTCTAATATTTTCTCCATGTGTTCCTTAGAAACTACTGCGCCAAGATCACTGCTGTCATCTTTAGGGTTTCCAACAATTAAGTTTGAAACGCGGGAAATAAAAGCATCTTTAAAATCGTTGTAGATTTCTTTTTGAACAAAAAGTCGTGATCCACATAAACAAATCTGTCCTTGATTGGCAAACGAAGCTTTTACAGCAATTTTTACAGCTTTATCGAAATCGGCGTCTGCAAAAATGATATTTGGATTTTTGCCACCTAATTCTAATGACATCTTTTTAAACATGGGAGCTGCAACACGGGCAATATGCTTCCCGGTTACTGTACCTCCGGTAAAGGAAATGATAGGTGTGTCCGGATGTGTTGTTAGTGGGTCACCAACTTTAGCCCCATATCCGTGTACTATGTTTAGAACCCCTTTTGGTAGCCCCGCTTCAATGCAAATTTTACTAAGTAAAAATGCCGTCATCGGAGTAATTTCTGATGGTTTTGCAACTACTGTGTTTCCTGCAGCAAGTGCCGGTGCAATTTTCCAGGTAAGTAGGTAAAGGGGGAGGTTCCATGGTGAAATACAAGCAGCTACACCTATGGGTTGACGTAAGGTGTAGTTTAACGCCACTCCATTTATTTCGTGTGTTTCTGAATGACTGTGAAGGATTGCTGTTGCAAAAAATCGGAAATTTTCTGAAGCTCTAGGAATGTCTACCGCTCGAGCTAAAGATTCCGGTTTTCCATTGTCTTTACTTTCTGCAATAATTAATTCTTCAGCATATTTTTCAATGGTATCGGAAATCTTAATTAATGTGTTTGAACGCTCTTGACTTGAGGTTTTACTCCAGGATTTAAAAGCTTCTTTTGCCGAAGCTACTGCGAGATCAATATCTCTTTGTTCACTATCTGGAATTAGAGAATAAACCGTTCCATTAGAAGGATTGTAATTGTTAAAATAGTTGCCATTTATTGGCTCAACCAATTCCCCATTTATATAGTTTAAAATTTTCTCCATTTACAAGCTTGCTGTTCGCCCACCGTCAACTGGTAGGTTAATTCCATTAATATATGCAGCTGCCGGTGTGCATAAAAAAGCAACAGCACTTGCTGTTTCACGAGCTTCTCCAAATCGATTTGCAGGAACTGATGCTTTCATTATATCGGCAACTTGTTCTTCAGGTATCCCTTGTGTTTGCGATTTTTTTGCAATTATAGATGTTAATCTATTTGTGTTTGTAAAGCCTGGGAGTACATTGTTTACGGTAATCCCATATTGCGCTATTTCGAGAGATAAGGTCTTTGCCCAATTAGCTACAGCACCTCGTATAGTGTTTGAAACCCCTAATCCGGGGATTGGCGCTTTGACGGACGTGGAAATGATGTTTACAATTCTACCGTAGCCGTCTTCTTTCATCCCGCCGATAACTTTTTGAACCAGTAACTGATTGTTGATTAAGTGCATTGTAAATGCATTTTCGAAGGCTTCAGGATTTGCATTTGTTATAGGGCCTCCGGTCGGTCCCCCGGTGTTATTTACCAGAATGTGGTGTTTTCCTTTAATATGTTTAAGTTTTTCCTTTAATTCATCCGTCTTGCTAAAGTCAATACAGATGAAGGAATGTGTTTGTCCTAAACTTGTATCTAAAGTAGATAGTACAGTTTTAAGTTTGTCTTCATTGCGGGCAATTAGCGTAATATTTGCTCCAAGTAAAGCTAGTTCAATAGCTGTAGCTTCTCCAATACCTTGAGTGCTTCCGCAGACAATGGCATTTTTATGAATCAGTTGTATGTTCATTTAACTATTGTATTTAAACCTTAATTGTTGTTTCATATTTTCTGGTAATTCTGGTACGTATGACTTAGAAATCATCAATGTTGAAATGTTTGCAATGTCTGTAAATAATTTGTGCTTATCTACGGTTTGTTTAAGGTATCCTTGACCTGAAGATCCTCCAGTTCCAATTTTTTGTCCCAACATTTTTTCTACCATTTGCATGTGTCTAAACCTCCAGTTAGCTATCTGATGATCCATCTCGATTAAATTTCTTAGAAACTTGTAGGGCAAATGAAGTATTGGGTAATCTCGATATAGACTAATTAGTAATGCGGACATGGTTGCATCATATGAAAGAGAAGTTTCTCCATTTTCAATGGCATTGTTATGCTTTTCTTTATTAAATACTTGTTCAAAGTATTTTTTGTTTTCCTCAATCATTCTAATTCTAAGAATTTCGTCCTCTTTGGTAAGTAATGATTCTTTTATGATTGATACTTCTTTATCCATCATATCGTTAACTGCCGTTTCGTATTTTTTTACGAAGTTAAATCCTTCCATGTTTAAGAATGGAATTCGTTCCAACCATTTTTCTACCAAATCAAAAAGTGATTTATCATCTTCCAGATCTAAAATTTCTTCTTTTTTAGCCCCTTCAAACTGGTTGTGGTAAGGACAGCCTCCAAATTGATGTCGATCTTTTATTTTCAGGCCTAACATGACTTCTAGTTTTCTGAATTGATGTGACTGAAAACCTGAAGCCGGGGAAAGATGGTGACGGAATTCTAAAAAGTCTGATGAGGTCATGGTTTCTAAAACATCTAGTTGTTTTATCAAGATTTGTAAAATCTTATTGACTCTTTCTGTTCTACTAACGATAAGACTCACATGTTCTTCTTTAACTTTTTCTTTTTTGAGTAGATCCATTGCAGAATCTATTTCATGTATAATTTGTTTAAACCATAATTCGTAGGTTTGGTGTATGATGATAAAGAGCATCTCTTCATGCGCCGGGTCTTTTCCTTCAACACAGCTGAGAGGATGTTGTGCGTTAAGAACTTTATCAAGTTCAAGGTATTTGATGTAGTGTACGGATGGGGTTGAATTGGTCATGAAGGTGTTTTTCAGTAAAAATAAAGTTATTTTTTAATTAGGAGGTAATGAATAATAGTTTAATTTTTAAGATTATGGAGGTTTTGGCCTTGGCTCTGGTCATTAATGTTGGTTTTATATTTTTTAGTTTTAAGTTCTACATTGCTTTGTTTTCTTAATTTTGTATTTCAATTTTATTTTCTTTTTTTAAGTCCGCACAATAATATACTTTTGCAGGGCAAAAACAATAACTATGAATTTACACGAATATCAAGGTAAACAAATATTAAGTAGCTATGGTGTTGGGATACAACGCGGAATGGTTGCTACAACTCCAGATGAAGCGGTTGCTGCTGCAAAGCAATTAACTGAAGAAACGGGTACTGGTTGGCACATTATTAAAGCTCAAGTACACGCAGGTGGTCGTGGAAAAGGTGGTGGAGTGAAGTTAGCTAAGAATTTAGATGAGTTAAGAACTCATGCGGAAAATATCTTGGGTATGCAGTTAGTTACACCTCAAACTTCTGCTGAAGGTAAATTGGTACACCAAATATTGGTTGCTGAGGATGTATATTATCCTGGTGAGAGTGAGACAAGTGAAATTTATATGTCAGTTCTTTTGAACCGTGCTACAGGAAGAAACATGTTAATGTATTCTACTGAAGGTGGTATGGACATCGAAGAGGTGGCAGAAAATACACCTCACTTAATCTTTACGGAAGAAATTGATCCTACTACAGGTTTAATGCCTTTCCAGTGTCGTAAAGTTGCTTTTAACTTAGGACTAGAAGGAAAAGCATTTAAAGAGATGACTAAATTCGTTTCTTGTTTATATAATGCATACGAAGGATGTGATGCTTCTTTATTTGAAATTAACCCAGTGTTAAAAACTTCAGATAATAAAATCATTGCTGTAGATGCAAAGGTTGCTTTAGATGCAAATGCACTTTACCGTCATAAAGATTACGCTGAAATGCGTGATGTACGTGAAGAAGATGCTTCTGAGGTTGAAGCGGGTGAATTTGGTTTAAGCTACGTAAAATTAGACGGTAACGTAGGTTGTATGGTAAATGGTGCTGGTTTAGCAATGGCAACAATGGATATTATTAAGCATGCTGGAGGTAATCCTGCAAACTTTTTAGATGTTGGTGGAACTGCTGATGCAGCTCGTGTAGAGCAAGCTTTCCGTATTATTTTGAAAGATGAAAATGTAAAAGCATTATTGGTAAATATCTTTGGTGGTATTGTTCGTTGTGATCGAGTTGCTCAAGGTATTGTAGATGCTTATAAGAATATTGGAGAAATTAACGTTCCTCTTATTGTTCGTTTACAAGGTACCAATGCTACTGAAGCTAAGAAATTAATTGACGAAAGCGGTCTTGCAGTTCACTCTGTAATTTTACTTCAAGAAGCTGCTGATAAAGTTGCTGAAGTATTGGCTTAGTCATTACTTTATTAAACAAAAAAAGGAACCCATTTGGGTTCCTTTTTTTGTTTAATCTACTTTAAGTAAATTCTTATAAAATGGAGATTGTATTCACAATTCGCTCATTAGGAGTGTTCATCTCTAATAAGTACAATCCCTTTTCTAGATCAGTTAGATTTAATTTTGTTTCAGTATTGCTGTATCTGTTTTGAATTATATCCTTATGTATAAGTTTACCACTTAAGTCATATACATTTAGTTGAATATTATTTTGATTCACTTGGTCAATCTTAATGTTAATTGAACCTGTACTTGGGTTCGGGTATATTGCTATGTTACCACCTTCAAGTTCAAAAACACTCATTCCAGTAATAGAAAAATCCTCATTGGAAATATCAAAGAAGATGTTGTTGGTAGGAATAATTTTGATTCTATTTTCAGATCCTATTAGGTATTCTAAGTTTGGGACTACAACTTCTGTTTCTCCATTATTTTCAACATTTTCAGCTAGAATTAACTCTTCCCAAACACCATCTAACTTGTACATTAGAATAATGTTTACCTCTTGGCAATTTACCACAATACCATCAGTATCTGCAACCTCCCATTCTACAATATAGGTACCATTAATACCCCATGTTTCATTTCCATTTGGGGAAATGATTTCAAATGGACCAGCCTGTTCAGTTACCTCAACTTCTGTTTCTTGATAAGAAATACCACCACCACCAGCTTTATTGTCTCTTGCAGTAAGTCTGAAGTGAAGAGTACGAGCATATTCTGGAATTAACTCTCCTTTTGTCTGAGTATTGTTTAAAATATCAAACATTCTTGGGAAGACTCGACTAGAAACTGTTTTAGGGTTAAATGTTCTAAAGATTGGAGCATTATTTACAGGAGAGTCTGGATGACCTGCTGGGCCTAAATCCATTTGTTCCCAAGAGTATGTTAATGTATCCCCATCAATATCACTTGCACTACCATCAATTTTGAAAGCGGTGTATACTGGAATAGTGTATATAGTCTCTTCAATAAATACTTCTGGAGCAGAATTTCCAGTTTCTGATATTTGAGCGCAAGTATTACCATATGCACTATTTATATAATATGTAATTTCATCGTAACTAGCAGGGTGAAAATAAGGATCGCTATTAGACTGTATGTTATTGCTGCTACAAATACCAGCATAGGCCATTATTGTACTACCGCTGCCGGGTTCGTAGGCTGTTTCTTCATTCCTGTTACCGTTGCAAGAACCTGCATTTCCATTAAATGTATGGTTTGCTCCAAATTGATGTCCGATCTCATGAGCTACATAGTCAATGTCATATGGATCACCCGTTGGAGTGTTTGTTCCTGTAACTCCATTTCCTTTCTGATTTGTTTTACATGGCACAGCTAATGATGCTAGCCCACCTGCACCAGTACTAAAAGTGTGACCTATATCGTAATTATCATTTCCAATAAATTCATCAATTACTTCTTGTGATTCATTGATTAGCGCTCCGGTATTGTAATTATTCATTCCCCAAGCAATAGAGTAATCAATTAATGAGTCGTTATTGTCAACCATAATCAGTCTTATAGAGAGTTCAGTCTCATAAACTTCATTTACTCTGTTTAAAGTTGTTACCATTCCTGCAAGAGTGCTTTCAGTTGTACCTCCATGGAAATTGGAATATTGTTGAGTGCAAGCAATTGCGATTCTATAACTTCTTAATTCTTCTCCTGAGCTTATTTTGTCTAAACTAATTGGATTTGCTTCCTTATAGTTTAAGTACTCTAAATAATCAGATGACTGAATTGGTTCTTCCTCCTTAAATTCTTTTTGGACTTCGTTTATATAATCCTTTTTATAATAGGATATTATATAATCGCTATTATGAAATGAAAAAGGATCTATAAAAATTACATCTGTTTGACCCATTATCATTGCGTGGAAACCATAGTCTGGGCTATAGTCAAAACGCATTGTCATATTTCCTCTTAAGCTTTCCCCTAAATATGTTTTTATATTTTGATGTCTTGCAGATAGATTTAAAGACATTATCGGAGATTCTACAAATCTAAAGGCATGAACTTCACCATTAGGGAAAGGAATGTTGATTAATAAATCGCTTTGATGAACATTGACCTCGTCTTCATGTTGGGCTTG
>Ga0187827_10001932_pt1 | contig 29225 bp, 16 predicted proteins | sample ETNtaG_39_FD_167969 | JGI IMG/M metagenome (GOLD analysis project Ga0187827, IMG submission 167969) | Marine microbial and viral communities from oxygen minimum zone, Eastern Pacific Ocean - ETNP2014_SV_150_PacBio MetaG (Illumina Assembly) | ecosystem: Environmental > Aquatic > Marine > Hypoxic...
CGTTACTTCCTCGTTTGATCCATCGCAGGCTACTCCCACACTGCCGCCCTGCTACACCCTCTTCGGCCACGGACATGATTGAGAACAATCGCATAGAGATAAAAGCGGGTGGAGGATGCCTGATGCTCTTTGGGCTGCCGTTCTTCAGCGCGGGCCTGTTAGTGATCGTGCTGGGGTTGATGGGGAAGGTGAATTCGAGTTCCGGCGGGCCGGCGCCGCTCTATTTCGTCATTCCATTTGGTCTGGTCTTCGCATCGGTCGGAGGCGCGCTGATGTTTGGTCGCAGCGGGAAAATCATCGACGGGGACAACAGACTTGTGACTTCGTGGTGGGGATTGCTGGTGCCGTTCAAGAGGACGGATTATTCATTTGATGGCTTCCAGATGGTCTGTGTCCGCAAGGAGGTGCGGCGTTCGGAGAATTCTTCGTACACCTGCTATCCGGTGAGGATAGAGTCTGCAGATGATTCTGTGACCGTGGAAGAGCCGCGGGTCTACCATGACGCGCGCCAGCGAGGCGAGGAAGTGTCCAAGCTGATGGGGCTGCCGATGGAGGATTCCACAACGGGAGAATCGGTGGTCAGGGAAGCCGAGCATCTCGACGAATCACTCAGAGACCGAATGCAAAGGACAGGAGAAAAACTCGAGATCCCCGACCAGCCAGATGGCTGCCGGGTGACTTGCCATCCGGAGGGGGATGCTCTGGTTCTCGACCTTCCTCCTCCCGGGACAGGTATCATTCATTACCTGATGCTTGGTGGCTCACTGATTGGAGTGATCGTCGTTTGCGTTTTCTTTCTGCCGAATTTCGCTTCGGCGCCGCCGCCCATGAACTATGTATTCATGGGTTTCATTGGCGTATTCTTCATTCTGTTACCTTTTCTGACGGTGGCCCGGAAGATGAACCGGGAGGCCATGCGGAGAGACCGTGTCACCGTCTCAGCTCACGGGTTGACCGTGGAACAGAAGTTCTTCATTGGCAGCAGAACTCTCGAGCTGCCATCGGATGAACTCGAGGAACTGAAGGTCGAACTTCTGGAGAACCAACAGCAACCGGAATTCATCGTTGCCATGGGCAGGCACATCACGGCGCGCAGCGACAAGGTCACCGTGGTCTTTGGGAACGGCCTTTCCAGAGACGATCTGAGTTGGATGTACCAGTTGTTGAAGTATGTGCTGGTGACCCAATGACGGATACAAATTAAGTGGATTACCTCATCCGCAGCGAGTAAACCAGCGCTCTTCAAGAAACGAGAAACGACCAGGCGGCGCGACGCTGCCGAAACCAAGGGAGACCCTATGGACCCTCTGAAATCCAGTGTCACCTGCCTGCTTCTCACAGTCTCTGCAGGCGTCTGCGCTGATGCAGACTTTGAGCTGCGTAAGGGCGACCGCATCTGCTATATCGGCAACACGCTGGCAGACCGCATGCAGCACGTTGGCGCGCTGGAGGCTTACATCCAGACCCGCTTCCCTGAGCATGAACTGGTGTTCCGCAATCTCGGATTCTCGGCAGACGAGCTGACGGTGCGGCCGAGGTCCATGAACTTCGGCGACCCGCATTCGCACCTGAGCCACTCGCAGGCCGACGTGGTGTTCGCATTCTTCGGCTACAACGAGTCGTTTGCAGGGGAAGCAGGGCTGGACGGGTTCCGGAAGAACCTGCGCAATTTCATCGACGATACGCGCAAGCAAAAATACAACGGCAAATCTGCCCCGCGTCTGGTGGTGTTCTCGCCTATCGCGCACGAAGATATCAAGAATCCGAATCTTCCCGATGGCAGCGAGAACAACGAGCGACTGCAGCTCTACACCACGGCAATGGCGGCGGTGGCCAGGGAGGCCGGAGTGCCCTTTGTGGACCTCTTCACCGCGACCCGGGCGCTCTATGTCGAGTCCAAGACGCCCTTGACCCTGAACGGCATTCACCTGACCCCGGAAGGCAATCAGCAACTGGGGCGGGCCATCGACACGGCGCTCTTCGGAGAGCGCCCCAAGGTCGCTCCCGAGCTTCTGGAAGCCGTTCGCGAGGCCGTCCTGACCAAGAACCTGCGCTGGTTCAACCGCTACCGCGCGGTCGACGGCTACAGTACCTATGGCAAGCGTGCCTACCTCAAGTTTGTCAAGGGACAGACCAACTTCACCGTCATGCAGCACGAGTTGAAGATGCTGGATGTGATGACCGCTAACCGCGACAAAGTCATCTGGGCCGCAGCGCAAGGGCGCAAGGTCGCGGTGGACGACAGCACCGTCCCTGCCCCGATCAAGGTGGTCAGCAACGTCGGTGGCCGTAGCTGGGGCAGCAGCGCTGCGAAGGAAGGCAGCGAGGCCTATCTCGGTGGCGAAGAGGCCATCGCCAGGATGAAGGTGGCCAAAGGCATGACCGTCAATCTCTTCGCGTCGGAAGAGCAGTTCCCCGAGCTGGTGAACCCGGTACAGTCTGCCGTTGATACGGACGGGCGGCTCTGGGTTTCCGCGTGGACGACCTACCCGCATTGGCATCCGAACAAGCCGCTCAACGACAGGCTGCTGATCTTCCCGGATGAGGATCGCGACGGCAGGGCGGACAAGTGCATCGTCTTTGCCGATGGCCTGCACAACCCGACGGGCTTCGAGTTCTGGAACGGAGGCGTACTGGTGGCCTGCATGCCGGACATCTTTCTTCTCAAGGACACTGATGGGGACGACAAGGCGGACGTCAAGATTCACTATCTGAATGGGATCGATTCGGCCGACACCCACTGCGGTGCGAACAGCTTTGTCCTCGGCCCGGACGGGTACATCTACTTCTCTGAGGGGATTTTCCATTACACCAACGTTGAGACGCCGTGGGGCAAGCCTTTGCGGACAAAGGCGCCGATGCTCTATCGCTGGAACCCGCGGACGGGCCGGATCGCGGAGCACTTCCGCATCAGCCCCAACCCCCACGGTATTGTCATCGACGAGTGGGGATTCCTCTTCGCCACTGACGGCACGAGCGGCAACGGTTTTTACGTAGGCTACCCGGGCAAGGGCACGCCTCACCAGTTATACAGGAAGCGCGTACGCCCCGTAGCCGGATTCGGCCAGATCACCGGCACGCACTTTCCCAAGGAAAACCGCGGCAATCTGCTGATCTGCAATACCATCGGGTTTCTCGGTGTATTGCAGCACAAGGTCACCACCACCGGCGCCGATCATGTGAGCCGGGAGGTAGAGCCCGTCGTCGTCTCCAGTGACAAGAATTTCCGACCGGTCGACGTCGAGCTAGGAGGGGACGGCGCCCTGTACATAGTGGACTGGCAGAACCGCATCATCGGCCACATGCAGCACAACATTCGCGACCCAAGTCGCGACCACAAGCACGGGCGTATCTATCGAGTAACGGCCGATGGCCGGCCCTTGACGCCGGCGGTGAAGCTCGCCGGCAAGCCAATCCCGGAGGTCATCAAGCACCTGGCTTCGACCGAACCGATGGTCCGCTATCGGGCCCGTATCGAGTTGAGCGGCCGTGACAGCAAGGCGGTCCTGCAGGCAGCGGGCCAATGGGCTGCCGGGCTTGAGGATAACGCGGAGGATGGGCATCATCTGCTCGAGGCGCTGTGGCTTCACGAGCAGCATAACCAGGCGGCCCCGGAACTCTTGAAGCGGGTCCTGAAAAGTCCGCGCCCACTGGCCCGGGCAGCGGGCGCCCGTGTTGCAGGACACTGGGCAAAACAGTATCCCGATGGCGTGCTGCTGCTGCAGGAGGCGGCCCGCGACGCGGATGCCCGCGTGCGCCACGAAGCTCTGGTAGGCGCGGCCCAGTTCGATGGCCTCCCCGCCGCCGAGGTGATGTTCGAGGCATCGCTCCGTGCCACGGACCCGCAGATCGACTACGCCATGCGCGAGACCCGCAAGGTCGTCGACGGTTACTGGAAAGCGGCTCTGGAGAAGGGCGAGAAACTGTCGACGGCAGGCCAGTTGTTTGCCCTGCGCAATGCTGATGCAGCGGCGTTGGCGCGAATGGAGCGAACGGAGGCCGTGTGCCTGGCGCTCTTGTCCCGCGGCAGTATCAAAATTGACGTGCGACGCGACGCCCTGCAGCGACTTGCCGGTTTCACCACCAAGAGCCGCGGCGAAGTGCTGATCGGGCTGATCCGCAAGCACTCGGCCAATCCGACCGCTGCCTCCAGTGACTTGCTCGAGCTGCTTGGTACGCTGCCGGGCTCAGAGCTGACTGCGGTGAAATCCGATCTGGAAAGCATCGCCGGCGCCGAGGGCAACGCCGCCTTGCGGGCAGCCGCCATCGCCGGTCTGATCGAGTCCGGAATGGCGCCTGATCGTGTCCACGCGCTTGCGGCCACGAGCGCCGGTGGCATCACCGCCTTCCTGCAGGCAGTGCCCCTTGTCAAGACCGCTGTCCGCAGGGACGCCCTGTTTCCATCTGTCCGCCCCTACTTTGATGGCTTGCCGCAACGAATGAAGACGGACAAGGCCGGTTCCGGCGCCCTCGGGCGCTATGTCCGCGTCCAGTTGCCCGTACGTGAGTCCATGACCATTGCCGAGGTCCAGGTGTTCTCCACCGGGTCCAACATCGCTCCGCACGGCAAAGCCCGGCAATCGAGCACCAATACCGGCGGCCTCGCCCCGCGCGCTATCGATGGCAGAACCAACGGGAACTGGCGCGCCGGTTCCTGCACCCACACCCAAACGGAAAACAAGCCCTGGTGGGAAGTCGATCTCGGCCAAGCGGTGCCCATCGATAAGATTGTCGTGTGGAACCGAACCGACTGCTGCCAGCAGCGCCTGGAGAATTTCACCCTCTCCGTGTTGAACGCCGACCGCAAAGTGGTTTTTGAGAAGAAAGGTATCCCGCGTCCCAGACCCAGCGTGAGAATCGCGGTTGAGGGCGGCGATCCCAGTGTAATGATTCAACTGGCTGCCATGCGCGCGGCCGAAAAGACAGGTGGCCACGCTGCCGAAAAATTCGCGGATGCGGCCCGCCTGATCCGGAGCGGCGGCAACGCCTCCGCCGCGGTGGCCATGGCGCTGTCGGTTCCGGTCGCCGATCGGCCGGCGTCGCGAGCCCTGCTGGAAGCGATGATCGCTCACGCGGCAAAACTTCCCCGCGACAAGTTGCTGGCGCCGGCCATGGAAGCGGAGCTCGCCTTCATCGATCAACTGGCACCGAAACTCTCGGAGGCGGATGGCTCTGCCGTGAAGTCTTCGCTGGCAGCCTTGCGCAAACGATTGCCGGAAAAGATTGATCCCAGGATCATGGCCATGGGCAAAGAGGTCTACGAACGCGAATCCCACTGCGGCACCTGTCACCAGAAGAACGGCCTGGGCCAGGTTGATACCTACCCGCCATTGGCCGGCAGTAAATGGGTCACCGATGCCGACACCACGCGCCTGATCAAGATCTCCCTGCACGGATTGGCCGGGGAGATAATCGTCAAGGGAGTCAAGCACGCCAACAAAGCGATACCGCCGATGCCGCCCTTCAAGGATCTTCTCAAGGACGAAGAGATAGCTGCGGTCCTCACCTACGTGCGTAATCAGTGGGGCAATCACGAATCCGCGATTACCGCCAGTCAGGTTGCCGCGGTCCGCCACAGTCACTCTGACCGATCGCAGAGCTGGACGGTGGAGGAGATCAAAAAGCAGCATCCCTTCCCGGTGGAAAAGCAGTGGGTCGTTTACGAAGGCGGCGATGGACCGGGCAAAGGTAAGCACGTTGTCTTTGTCTCGGGCGATGAGGAGTATCGCTCTGAAGAGTCGTTGCCGCAGTTGGGCAAGATTCTGGCAGTGCGGCACGGTTTCAAATGCACGGTGACGTTCGCCATTGACCCGGAAACTGGCAACATCAATCCGGATTACAAGAACAACATTCCTGGACTTGAGGCATTGAAAACCGCGGATCTGATGATCGTTAACATCCGCTTCCGCGACCTGCCGGCGGATCAGATGCAGCATTTCGACAACTACCTGAAGGCCGGCAAGCCGGTGCTGGCGATTCGACCGACGCTGGCTGGCTTTGTCATCCGCAAACACGTGGAATACGCGCAGTATGACTGGCATTACAAGGGCCCGGAAAAGGGATGGCATGGTGGCTTCGGGCAAGCTGTGCTGGGGCAGACCTGGATGGCGCATCACGGCAAGCACCGGCACCAGGGCACGCGCGGCCTGATCCCGGCATCCGCAAAATCGCATCCCATCGTTCGCGGCATCGCGGACGGCGACATCTGGGGCTCGACGGACGTCTATCGCACCCCGCAACCCGTACCCGCCGACTGGACCGTGTGTGTGAACGGGCAGGTGACGGATCGCAAAGGCCCGTACGAACGCAACCAGCCTCACTACGGCCAGCGCCCGGACGATCCGGTGACGAAGAACAGCAAACAGAACAACCCGATCATGCCCATCGCCTGGCTGCGCGACTATCAGGTTCCCGGCGGTAAGAAGGGACAATGCTTCTACGAGACCATCGGCGCCTCGGCCGATTTCGAGTCCGAGGGCCTGCGGCGCCTGACCGTCAACGCCGCGTATCACCTGCTCGGCATGGACGTCCCAGCGAAGGCGAAGGTCGATCGCGTCGGCGACTTCAAGCCGACACCCTTTGGCTTCAGCACTTACACCAAGGGCGTCCGGCCCGAGGAGCACGTCTGGCCGAAACCCCAAGCTGGGGCCCCGGCCAACTGACCTCATGACGGTCATGAATATTGCGCCAATCCGCAGGATGCCCGATGCCTGTGGCGCCGATGCTTTCGTTGATACGCACCAACGCGTTCTCGTTGGCGCGCCGTCCTTCCCGTCCTATCCTTGCGCTCATGCCGGAGAGACCGACGGTTCCCATTTCTTAAAGCAGGTTTTTCACTCAAGCCATGGCTGCAAAATATCGAATCAGTCTGAACATGGAGTATTGCCGCGGCGCAGATTACTCTTTCGTAAAAGGCGTCAAAAAGGCGGCGGAGATTGGCTATCGTTATATCGAACCGATGGTGCACACCGGGTGGGAGCTCCTCAGCGAAGTGCATTACTTTCACTCCTTCTCAATGGAGGAGGATCCCCTGTTGATGAAGGAGATCTGCGACGAAGCAGGCGTGAAGGTCTCCAGCCTCAGCGGCCACAGTCCCCTGATGAAGCCCGAGGCATCGGTTCCGCGATTGACGCGAGCGATCGTACTTGCCGAGAGCGTAGGCGCGAAATTTGTGAATACCGATGAAATGGTCAAACCCGAATGGATGTCCGATGAAGTGGCGCATCAAGTCATGTCTTACACCTTGACTAAGGCAGCGATGGCCGCGCACCGGCATGGCATCTACATCTGTGTCGAGCCGCACGGTGTCTATACCAAAACCTCGGAAGGTCTGATGAAAATCGTTCGGTTGGTCGATTCGCCCTGGATTCAGGTTAACTGGGACACAGGCAACTCCTACCTCGCCGGAATCGAGGATCCTTACGAAGCCCTTCAGGTGGTCCGGGATGCAGTCTTTCACGTGCATGCCAAGGACATCAGCATGGAGCAAAGCGAGGCAGATCGCGGGCAGATCACGGGCACTCCGGTCGGCTGCGCGTGCGGCGATGGCGTGGTCGACTGGGAGCGCGTCCTGTCGATTCTTGACCCGCTGGATCGGGAGATCTTCCTCAGCGTGGAATGCGGCACGATCGAGGAGGCCGAACGTAGTCTTTCTTTCCTGAGGCAGACAATAGGCGACCGCCTCATCTGGGATTAACCAGACATTTGGAGCTCGACAATGAAAGCCCTGACTGCGGCTCTATCCGCTTTCACGATCAGCATTGCCACAGTCTCTCTCGCGGAGCAATCCTTTAACTGGGAGCGGACCGACCAGGCTATTGCGCTCAGGAACGGCAAAGAGATCGTCTGGCAATTCAATACGAAGACCCGTGAAGGCAAACCGTATTTCCATCCGTTGGGAACCCTGGAGGGAACGGTGCTGACGGATCAGGGACCAAGGGATCACGTCTGGCACCACGCGGGCTGGTTCTCTTTCAAGATGCTCAACGGCGTGAACTATTGGGAGGAGAACCGCCAGACCGGACTGTCGGCCGGGCGGACCGAGGTGGTGGACGCCAAAGTGAAGACGAATCCGGATTTCTCCGCCATCATCGATATGCGCCTGAGTTATCATGAACCGGAAAAGCCGGAACTGATATCGGAAAGGCGCATCATCCGCGTTGCGCGGCCGAAACCAAACGGCGATTACACGATCGATTGGCAGATGCGGTTTACGGCAAAGCAGGACGTGGAAATCGAGCGCACACCGCGGCCGGGACAACCCGGTGGCAGAGGACACGGCGGATATGCCGGCCTCTCGCTTCGCATGAGTAAGGCCCTGCTCAAGTGGACGTTCCTGGACAGCGAAGGGCGCACCGGTATGAAGATTCACGGCAAAAGCGCAAGATGGGTCACCTTCAAGGGAGACCTCGGTAAAGGTACGGCCGGAGTTACTTTTTTTGATTATCCCTCCAACCGGCGGCATCCCACGAAGTGGTTCATCGTGACGGGGATGCCCTATTACAGCCCGGCCTTCGTTTTCGACCGCGGAATGAAGCTCAAGAAAGGCGAGGAGTTGGGATATGCCTACCGCATCATGGTCCACGCAAAAGCGCCCGAGCCCAGGGAACTGGATGCTGAATTCAACCGCTTCGCGTTGGAGAAGTTTGAGCTCGCCGAAGCATTGGACCCCGGAAACATCATTAACCTGGTCGAGCTCGGAAAGGACCTTTCAGAACGCCAGGGCTGCGTTATCTGTCATTCCTTGAAGAAAGGCGGGGAGCCGGAAAAAATCGGGCCAGGCTGGTATGGAATGTTCGGAAAGGAACCCAGCGAGCGGCAAGTCATGGTAGCGCGCGGCATGGGTGACCTGAAAGCCGTCGGACAAAAGAGCATCACCGCGGACGACCGCTATATCGAACAGTCCATCCGCGAGCCCACGCTGCACCTGGCCCTGCGTGAAACCGACCCGGAGAAAGGGACGCCCTACCCACCGACCATGCCGGCTTATCTGCATCTGAGCAACCAGGAGATGCTGGCCCTGGCTTCGTATATGAAAACGCTGAATGACCCGGGCAAGCGCGGACCAGACAACGTCTCCGCCGTCAAAGAAAAGACGCAAATCGGTGACTATGACCCCCACGAGATCGTAGTGCGCGATCGCCCAAGGATTCTGCGGGTAACCCTCGCGGATGTATCGTCACGGGCGATTTCAGTCGGTCTGCCGGGCGGATTCAATTATGTTTTCGATCCATGCACATTCTCGGTACGAAAGGCATGGAGCGGCGGGTTCCTGAACACTCGGACCGAGCGGTCGGGTCGGGGCAAGGGCTACAATCACATCAGCAGAACGGGACGTTCCATAGGATTCACGGAGTGCCTTCTGCCGCTGGGAGAGTCCGGCCCGGTGAATCAGGAATTCAAGGACTACATCAACAACACCAGTTATCGCGCGCGGAAACTTCAGGAAGAGCTGAAGGACAAAGAGCTGTTCATTCACAAGAAGGCGGCGGACGACGTGAAGTTTGGGGGCTATCAGCTTCCCGGCCAGACCGCGCCCGTGTTCAACTTTTCCATCAACGGGGTCCTCTACCGCCAGCGTCTGGAATTTGAAGGGCCGGAGATCATGCACTTTCACTTCGAAACTGAAGGCGCCGACCGCCCGCTGCGGTTCGAGCTGAAGCGGGAGCATGTACGCGATCTGAAGGCAAGCGCCGGGGTGTATGAAAACGGCATCCTGACTGTACCAGCAAAGGAAGCCGCATCGTTCATGATCACCTTACTGCTGGACCCTTCGAAGGCCGATCAGGCGAATGTGGCGTCTCGACCTACCGGGTACAGGCTGTCCCCCATGGCCATCTACAATCAGAAATCACAGCTCCAGGAGACCAAGAAACGCCTGGGACTACTGAAGCGCTCCAATGTCGCCCGCGGGGCCCGCGCGACGAGCAAGGGGCGCAAGGACGGCGATGGGATCGGCCCAGTCGGTGCCGTGGATGATCTTATCGATACCTATTGGGACGAAAGGGATCGCCGGCCATCCTATCGACTGCGGGTGGAGCTGAAGGAGGAACAGATGCTTGCCGCGTTGAGCCTGGTCGGGTGGAGGCACCATAACTTTGCCGCTAAGGACTTTGACATTCTGATAGACGGAAAAAAGATCAAAGAGGTACGCGGCGCCAAGTATGACAACAACCTGTTGCTGGTGGAGTTTCCAAAACAACGGGGCCGGATCGTTGAACTGGTGATTGACAAATACTACGGGGGTAGCCCCGCCATCCGGGAACTGGGACTTTATGAATAACGCCGGACAGATCCTGCGAAATAGTCTGCTTTCATGCATGGCGGCCGCGGCCCTTGCCGGACTGTGCCGCGCAGAGCCGTACAAGCCGCGGCTACTTCCCGCAGGATACAGCGTGGAGACGATTGCCGTTCCGAAAGGCGAACAGGGGCACGAGCTGCAGTTCGGCGTCGGCGGGATTGGCTTCTCCAAGGACGGAACGGCATTCATCGCCTCCCGGGTCGAGGGGATCTGGAAATACCTTGACGGGAAGTGGTCCCGTTTTTCAGATCACCTGCATGATCCCCAGGGCATCGTAGTGCTCGACCAGAGCCGCGTGGTGGTGGCCCAGAAGCCCGAGCTCACACTGGTCGCGGATACGGACGGCGACGGAATCGCGGATCTTTACAGGACCCTTTGTGATGCCTGGCGCGCTTCGGGTAACTACTGTGAGTACGTGCACGGTCCGGTACGGGATTCAAAAGGTGATTACCATATCACGATCAACCTCGCCGATGGCGCGCGTGACCCGGGGTCATGGAAAGGCGGCGGCGCGGCAATGGCAACATCAGGTGGTTATGACGGGTGGTACTGCAAGATCACATCCGACGGCCGGTTTGTTCCGCTATCGCCGGGGCTGCGTTCCCCAGCCGGGATCGGCATCAATCACGAGACGGATGACGTGTTCTTCACAGACAACCAAGGCGGATGGCTGGGCTCATCCAAACTGAATCACGCCAGGCAAGGCCAGTTTTACGGTTACCCGGCGTCCCTGATCGACCATGCCGATTACCGGTCCGATACGGCGAGGATCTCGCAAACGGTTTTCACCAAAATCTTGACGCCACCGGTCCTGTGGATTCCGCACGGAGAGATGGCCAATTCGCCGGGCAATCCGATCTTCAACAAAACTAAAGGCAAGTTTGGCCCTTTTGAAGGACAGGTCTTTATCGGTGATCAGACCCGTTCCAACATCATGCGCTGCAATATGGAAAAAATCAGGGGGGCCTATCAGGGGGCCATTTTCAATTTCATCGACCACCTGCAAAGCGGCTGCATCCGCGTCGCTTTCGATCCGAAGGGAAGGCTCTGGGTGGGGCAAACCGGACGCGGGTGGGGTTCCCGGGGAGGCAAGCTTTACGGTGTGCAGCGCATCCGCTGGGACGGCTCAACCATTCCATTTGAGATTCAGTCCATCAACCTTACGCGAACCGGCTTCAAGCTCACGTTCACCCGCCCTGTCGACAAGGCCAGCCTTCGCGATGACCGTATCGCCGTTTCCTCATGGAGCTACAAATATCACGGCAAGTATGGCTCTCCCAAAGTCGGCCTGACGTCCAACGCCGCCAAGATCGAAAACATTGCCGACGACGGAAAATCCGTGCACATCGCCACTCCTCTGCAAACAGGCAAGATCTACATGATCAAGCTCACGGACGTCGTTGCCCCGGACGGCAGCCGCATGAGCACTCCCCGCGGGTACTACACACTGAACAACTTGCTGAAGGACTGATCCGCCCGAGAGCGAGACATAGGACAGTTCCTTCCCACTCTTCATCGAGGCAGGTCTACGCAAGGTCGTCCAGAAGTCTGGCGATCTCTTTGGGTGTTGGGAGCATGCCCTTCAGTTCCGCGGGCAGTCGTTTGACGATGCGGTAGGTGGCCACGCCGATGGGCTTGCGGGCATCTCGCAGGGCGTACTCGACGATGGTGCGATTCTTATCCTTCTTCACTTGGTCATCCAGTGCGGCCAGGTAGAACTGCATCTTGCCGACATGTTCAGGCTCGAATTCACCTATCTTGAGGTCGAGCGCGACCAGGCATCGGAGTCGCCGATGAAAGAGCAGAAGATCGATGAAGTATTCCTTGCCATCAATCTCGATCCGGAACTGACTGCCCACATATGCGAACAGACCGCCCATGGCGCGCAAGAATTCCTCAACACGGCCAATCAGTGCTCGCTCCAATTCCTTTTCGGCGTGTTCTTCACCAAGCTCCAGGAAGTCAAACAGATACTCGTCCTTGACCGCCAGTTTGGCCTGATTCAGAATCTCTGGCGGTACGGCCTGGTCGAAATTCGTCTGGCCGACCAGCGTCTTCTCGTAACTCTGATTTTCGATCTGGTGGATGAGGACGTTTTTCGACCAGCCGAACTTCCGTGTCATCCGGATGTAGAACTCGCGTTCGAGCGGGTCCTTGCAGCGTTGGAGGATGATGACGTTGTGAGTCCAGGCAATTTGTGCAACCAGTGGTTGCACTTTTGAATCTTCCGCGTAGGTGAGAAACATCTGTCTCATATAGAAAATGTTTCGGCGAGAGAATCCGCGCAGGTCGGGAAACTCGTCCTGGAGATCTGCCGCAAGCTTAACTACGACGGCATCTCCGTGATCACCAGCAGACTGTCTTCCCACTATCAATCTGCCGATATCCCAATAGAGCGAAACGAGCTCCTTGTTGACCGCCCTGAGCGCGGCGTATTGTGCGTTGCGTACTCGTTCCTTCACTTCGGTGAGAAGTGCCGAATATCCTCGCGGTAGTTTGCTTACCTTTTTGCTCATGTGGCTGCGCTTCTATTTGATCTGCCTGCCTCCGGGAAGAGCCTCAACCTCTGTCACGGAAAAGTATATTAGATTTGAATACATGGGTTCGCGATCTGAGGTGCGTCTTGAAACAATCAACACAACAGTATAGTTGTGTCATGATCCCAGAGCTCAGACGGGACGGCAATTTGCCTTCTGGAGTTCACGAAGACCTGGGATGAACTCTGTAAAAGATTATGGAATTCTTTCAGCTCGACAAAGAAACGGGCCACTCGAAGGGAATTGTTGGAATACCACTGGAGACCTTAACCGATGATTAAGAACGAAAGGCAATACCGAATCACAATGACGCAGGCTCAGAAATTTCGAGAAGCACTTCGTGCATTGACCACGGAAAAAGGCCGTGGCAAAGGAATCCATCAGAAATTGAAGAAGGCTCAAGTAGACGCGATGCGGAGTCAACTCGCGGAGCTGGAGACCGAGATACAAGATTACGAAGCGCTTCAATCTGGCACAAAGAAAGTTCTTGACTTGGATTCTTTCGACGAGTTTCCCCGTGCTCTTATCGAGGCACGCATTGCCGCTCATCTCAGCCAGCGCGAACTGGCGGACCGCCTGGGTTTGAAAGAGCAGCAGATTCAACGATATGAAGCCACCGACTACGCATCGGCCAGCTTCAGTCGCATGAAAGAAGTTGTCAAAGCGCTGGGTATGGAAGTCAAGGAACAGGTGGTGTTGGCGAAATAGCGTGGCGATGCAATGACGCGAAGCCGCTGAGCGGTGGCCGTGGATTGGGACGGCGCCTTGCTTGCTTTGGGTTCCTGAAGCTGACGTGACACGTCCGACACGGACTTCAGCAGACTGTCCGGACTCATCCAAGTTGAGTTGGATGCTGATGGTAGTCTTCAGGCTTGAAGATTCCTGAACCTCGGCCTGGAGAGCGTGCCGTGGCACCTGTGCAAATGCGAAGGACGCGGCGGATTTACGGAGGCTTCAAGAACTCGATGTTCAGAGAAGCCGGAACACCCAGCGCAGATCTGTTAGAATCTTCCGACAGTATTCCATAAGCCAAACGCCTGACGACGTTCGGGTCGCCCATCCGGCGATCAAGCTTCACAAAGTCGTAGGAGAGGCAAGTATCCGGCTCTTCCTTTTAATCTTGCTTCTTAATTCTCACTTTTCTTCTTCCGTCTTTTAATCTTCGGTTTTTGTCTATCCTTTTCTTTATATAGCCATCATCAGAAAGCAGGAAAGAGGCTGCCGAAGCGGGAGAAAGTAGAGATGAAAACCATAGATGAAAAGGCGGCAGAGAAAAAACAGAGATGAAAAGTGAGAATGAGTTATGTCCCAAACGCGCAACAAAATTACGCGTTTTTCTCCCCGTACCACATATTCAAGGAGGCTGGAGATGAAGTTAATCCATCCTGCGGAATCCCTGCATGACAGGGCTTCGTATCTCATTCAGGGGATTGTGGACATTCCCTTGCCGGCGGCGGGTGAACAAGATGGGTGGGGCGACGCATTCCGACAACTCGCAGCATGGAAGTCAGACTCATCCCTTCTCGAAGACGAAGGAGTCGAGAGCCCTCAGAAACGCATCGTTCGCAGTGCAGAGGAAACGGGCTTATCGCTGAAGGAGCATGGAATCTCATCTCCGGAAAGAGTCGTACCAGACGGTGATGGTGGCATCGCTTTTCGCTGGCGCCAGGGACCGTCATCGTGGACCATCGAATTCGATTCGGACGGCTCAATCGAATCCTATCTGATGCATGAGGGACGACTGATTCGCCGGCACAGCCTTCATGAAACTGCAGGATGATCTTCCATGGCGAATGGGAATGATCCTGTCAATCCCGATGAAATCCTGTTCCGTAGGATTCCTGCTTCAACCGGCTGGTATCGGCCCGGAGACTCGCCGCCACTGGAGCCGGAAGCCTTTCGGCCAAACAAGAACGACATAACTGGCCTTTCGGTATTCCGCGAGAAGTACATCTCTACTGAGCGTGCTGCACAAGGAAGACCGGGAAAGTCATACTTTGTCGCGGTCTTCCGTGCCGGCGACCTGATAGATGCTGGAATGCGTGTGGTGCCTCGACCCCTGGAAGACCATCCAGGACACGCAGAGATAGAGAGTCTCACCTAAAAAAACCGGAAGGAGAGAGAATCCATCGAATGGCGTCATCTACTCGCAGGCGAGTTATGTCTGCGTGTCGAAGGGCCGTTTAAGAGCTGAAGCCCGGCGGTCTTGGGTGTTGGAGCATGCCTTTCAGTTCCGCGGGCAGTTGCTCGACGATGCGGCAGGTGGCCACACCGATGGGCTTGCGGGCATCACGCAGGGCGTACTCGACGATGGTGCAATCTCACAGCCCGGACAGCAGACCACCATCGACGACGAGAGCCTGGCCGGTGATGAAGCCAGCCTTGTCGCTGGCCAGGAAGGCGACGGCATTTCCCATGTCCTCTGGCTGGCCGAGACGATTGAGTGGGCATGAAGCCTCCCATTCTTTGATCGTCTTTTCCGGGTCGGGTTCGGTTTCCACGGCTGCCCGGAGCATCGGGGTATCCGTCGCTCCGGGGCAGATGCAGTTCACACGAATGTTGTCCTTGCCGTAGTCTTGTGCCATCTGCCGAGTGAGGGCGAGGACGCCGCCTTTGGCGGCCGCGTAGGACGAGATTTCCGGGATGCTTGCGAAGCTGTGAACTGAAGCGGTATTTACGATGACCCCTCCCCCACGTTTCTTCATGAGAGGTATACATTGCCGGGAGCAGAGATAGATGCTCTTCAGGTTCACGTCGATAATCTTGTCCCACTCTCTTTCTTTCGTGCCCGTCACGCTGTGGGAGCGAATGATGGCTGCGTTGTTGTGCAGTACATCGACACCTCCAAACTCTCTCCGTGCCAGCGTTGAAATCTCCTTCGCTCCAGTCGACGTGCTGACATCTGCCCTGAGGAATTGCGCGGTACCGCCTTCCCTCTGAATCGAAGCAACCGTTTCCTTCCCTCCCCTTGAGTTCAGGTCGACAGCGAGGACTCGCGCTCCTTCTGCTGCGAATATCTGAGCAGTTGCCCGGCCAATCCCACTGGCCGCGCCGGTTATGACTGCAACTTTGTCATTGAGTCCAAGCTCCATGAATGTGCTCCTCTTCCGGATTCCTGTTTCGTCGACACCTGCTTCTGGGGTCTGTCGTGTATGACCGTCTTTTCGCGATAAATTGTGAATAGATCAATTCGCGATTGGAGGTGTGGGTCTGGAATGATAAGTACAACACTTGGTAACTCATTTTCGCCTCCCCCTGACCATGCCTGATAAAGCCCTCAATTATCTCGTCGCCGAAGCCACCGAGGAAGAACCACGCCACCAGGCTGGGACGATTCTGCCTTTCGACGACGGGCGTCTCTTCCTTGCCTATTCGCATTTCTACGATCGCATCGCCAGAGACGACGGCCCGGCCCATGTGGTTGGACGCTGGTCACACGACGAAGGCGAGACCTGGACAGAACCGGCCGAACTCCAGGCTAACATCGGACGGCTCAATTGCATGACGCCCTCGCTGCTCCGGCTGCCGTCGGGCAGAATCCTCCTCGAGTTCATGCGCAAAGACGCGCAGGCAGATAACTACCCAGTGGATTTGCCGAAAGGCGAATGGCCCGGTCTGCTCCACCCGATGGTCAAACATTCGGATGACGAGGGACAGACCTGGTCCGAGCCCCGTCAGATTACCGAGGAGAACGATTACTGGTGCTCCTGCCACGACCGTCTGTTCCGCACCAGTCGCGGCCGCATCCTGTTACCGATGTCGACACAGCGTGGTGCGTTCTGCTGGTTTTCAGACGACGACGGCGAGACCTGGAAACAGGGAAAAGGCGCCATCAAAGCACCGGAGTCCATTGTCGGGTATGCCGAGCCAATCATCGTCGAAACCAGAGAAGGCCTCTTGAAGATGTGGCTGAGGAACAAGGGCAACCGCTTTCACGTGGCACTCAGCCAGGACAGCGGAGATTCCTGGGAACTCCATTCAGATTGGGGGCCGAACGCCCGCAACACACCCGCGATGGTTCGCCGCATCCCCGACACCGACGACCTGCTCATCCTCTGGAACAACAACCAGATTCGTACCCCGCTCAACTGCGGCATCAGCGCTGACGACGGCGAGACATGGAAGAACATCAAAGACATTGAGCCCATGCGCGAATGGCCGAAGAAGACCATCCACGCCTATCCTTCCCTGGCCTTCCTTAACGGCAACGCACACATCACTTACTTTGAATCGAAGCGCCACAACAACCCCGCGGACGCAGACCACTGCGGAACCATGTTGAGCCTGAGGTACCGCCGGATACCAATGGAGTGGTTTTATGAATGAGGCCCTAATGGGGGTTTTCTGTTTCCAGGAAAGTGCCGTTCAACCATAATAGGAGCGAGAAATGAAAAGTGATGTTCCCAGAAGTCGCGTACAGGATCTGTCGAGGCGCGACCTCTTCTTCAGCCAGGATTTCACCGGAGAGGAATTCCGAAAACGCCGGTCAACGGTGGCCAGAAAGATCGGCAAAGGCTCCTATGCCCTGGTGTGCAGCGCCCCGCCGACGGCTTCCGACGACAGCGTGCAGGATGCTCTCTTTTATTACCTCTGCGGGCTGGAGACCACGCATTCCTACCTGCTGATCAGCGGAAAGGATCGCAAAGCCACCGTCTTCGTTCCGCCCCGCGAGGCGTCCGGCCAAGCCCCGGAGGATGCACTCGGTCACGAAGACTCTGCGCTAATTCGAAAGCGGCTGAAGATCGACGCGGTCAAGCCGGTGAGCGAAATGGAGCGTGCTCTTGGCAAGGTGAACAAACTCTACACACCTCACGCACCGGTCGAGGGCGGCGGAGCCACGCGCTGGGCCGCACGTGGATGTGAGCGGAAACGACTGGAGCACGAATGGGATCAGGCAGAGCCACGGGACGTGCGATTCCAGCGGCTACTTAGGGAGCGATATCCGGACATAATGATCGAAGACCTCTGCCCCATCATCGACGAGATGCGAACCATCAAGAGCCCGGCCGAGATCGAGCTGATGCGTCAGGCAGGCCGGCTCTCAGCCCGGGTCATGATCGAATCGATGAAGGCCACTCGACCAGGCTCAACCGAAACCCAACTACAGGCCATCGCGGAATACGTCTTCAGGCACCACGGCTACTGCGGCAAAGGGTACGGAATCATCGCGGCCAGCGGCACCAACACCTGGCAGGGACATTACGGCCGGAACAATGAAACGCTGCGCAGCGGAGAATTGGTCCTCATGGATTGTGGCCCGGACCTGCGCCATTACACCAGCGACATTGCCCGCGTCTGGCCCGTATCGGGCACCTACGATCCCTGGCAGCGGCGGGTGTACGGCATGATCACGGAATACCACAAAGTGCTCTTGAGCCTCATCGCACCCGGACGCACCCATCGTGAAATCTACGACGAGGCGGCAAAAATCATGACACACAAGGTCAAGAGTCGGACCTTTCCCTATCGCAATGTGACGCGCCTTGTCCAACAGATGATCAAGAGGGACGTTGGCTATTTGAATCACGCGGTGGGGCTCAGTGTCCACGACGCGGTCGGACCTTGGAAAGACCAGCCGCTAAAGCCCGGCTTCGTCGTCGTGGTCGATCCCATGGTCTGGTGCAAACCGCAACACCACTACATCCGCGTGGAAGACACCATCGTCATCACCCGTGACGGCTGCGAGCGCCTGACCGGAGACGCGCCTTTCGAGCCGGACGACATCGAGGCTCTGATGAAGGAAGAAAGCAGCTTCTTGACTTGAGAAGATCACGACTCAAGAGACAGCCTGAAAGCCGATTTCGATAGAGAACGACCAAGACTGGTACTCCCATGGCCCGCCCGAACTTTCTCATCATCATCACTGACCAGTTTCATCCGCGCTGCCTCGGCTATGCGGGTCACCCGGTCGTCTCGACTCCGAACATCGATCGGCTGGCTGCAGAAGGAATGGCGTTCGAGAGGATGTACACACCTCAGCCGCTCTGCATGCCGGCACGCGCATCCATGTTCACCGGGCTGACGCCGAGAGGGCATCGGGTTCGCATGAATGGGATCCCCCTCGACCGTTCGATCCCTACCTTCACGGAAACGCTTCGACAGAATGGGTATCACACGCACTGCTGCGGCAAGATTCATCTTTGCCCGTCGGGGCTCCCCCACGGTCTCAATCCCGAAGAAGCAGATCCCAAGGTCTGGTCTGAAAGCTCTGTCCTCTGGCGCAGCGGCCGAATCCGTGAACTGCCATCTCCCTTTTACGGGCTCGAATCCGTGGACTACGCCAACGGCCACGGCCATAGCACGTGGGGGCAATACCTGCACTGGCTCGACCAGGAACACCCTGACGAAGCCCACTACTTTTACGACCGCGTGCCACTGGAGACTCCAGGCCCCGCATACGAATTATTCAATCGGTCCTCCTACAAATGGGCGCTTCCGTCAGAGCTTCACCCGATGACGTGGATAGCGGATCGCACCATCGACTTCCTGGACGACGCCGGCCGGCAGCGCGCGCAGACAGACGATGCCCCCGGCGAGCCACGCCCCTTCTGCCTGATGTGCAGTATCCAGGATCCGCACTCGCCGTTCGCGCCTACCGCGCCTTACTGCAATCGATATCGCCCGGAGGACGTGCCCCCGCAGATGTTCCGGGAAGAAGAGCTCGACAGCCTTCCGCCCCACTTCCGCCAGATGTATGAATCACCGATCATCACCAGCGGCAACAAGGCCCAGCCGATGAATCTGACCACCCCTCATTACGCTGAGTGCGCTGCGCATTACTATGGGCTTATCGAAATGGTCGATGACCAGGTAGGCCGTGTGATGAAAGCACTGGAGGCTAACGGCCTGCAAGAGAACACCGTCGTCATGCTTCTGGCGGATCACGGTGAGGCCCTCGGCGACCACGGCATGTGGGGCAAAGGCCCTTATCACATTGACGGCGTCATTCGAGTTCCGTTCATCGTGTCGTGGCCCGGCCGGACGAAGCAGGGGGCGACTTTTGAAGGAGTGACCAGCCTTCTGGATTTCGCTCCCACGATTCTGGATATCGCCGGCCTGTCCATCCCGGAGAATTGTCCGGCCGATCATCCGGAGGCACCGGCCGCTCCCCGACCCTGGCCCGGCCGCAGTCTGGCGCGAGTGCTCACCGGCGAGGACACATCCCTCGAATCCTCCGCACTGGTCGAAATGGACGAAGATTATCTCGGCTTCAAGATGCGCACACTCGTTACCCAGCGTTATCGCCTGACGTGTTACTCAGGCCTGACCTGCGGGGAACTGTTTGACCTGGAGAACGATCCTGATGAATTTCAAAACCTCTGGGACGATCCCGCTTCCAGAACGATCCGCGACGAACTCCGAATGCAACTCCTCGACAAGATCATGGAGACAGACATCTCATTACCCCGGCAGGTGTCACGTGCATGAGTACATCCAGAGACGAATGGAGCGTCCAGTGACTCGACGGCTTATGATCGTTGCCGGCAGACATACCGCGATTGCCTGCGCTGTGGCCATGCTGATGGTGCGCGCCGCGGATGCCGAGCCAACGGATAAACACGACCCCCACAGAGTGAGAATCATGCAAAATCCAAGTGAGATGAAACTGCGGTTGGGTGGATGCGGCGGCGTTTACTTTCTGCCCCAGCCGGGTGAGCTTGTGGTCGAGGTCATGAAACAGGACCTGAACAAGCGGAGGCCGGCGAACGTTCGCGCAACCCTGTTCAGCCCGGACCGCCAGGTCATCGAGGATGTGTGGATACCCGACGATGGACGCAAGCGTGGCACCGGTGCCGGGCCAGTGCAGGCCGTACGGCTCTCCACTGTCGTCGAACACACCGGCGTTTACGGGCTCATGATCACTTCTGTTGGCGACCGATATGGAGGCGAAGCAGTGTGGGGCTTCCGGACGAACTGCAGGAAATACCTCATCGAGACGTCCCGCGGCCATCGTGACGCCCGCCACCAGGAACCACTCGTCCTGGCTAACGCGACGGTAAGTGGCAACGTCTGCTTCATGCCGCGGCGCAAAGCGTTCTCCTTTGAAGTCAGAGATATCCCAAAAGGCGTTGATGCTCTGACCGTTTTCAGCGCCAGTGATGAAACTATCGATACGCTGAAAGTATCCGCAACGGGCCGCGTTTCTCACAAGTTTCCCGCGGACGCCCATCGAGATGCTTCCCCGTGGCGACTGCACTTCCCCAAGTTTCACGGAGTCGTGGACCTCGATGGCGTGACCCGATGGAACCGCTCAGACGACTTCGAGAATTTATCGTTGTGGACCCACGAGTCGAGCTCGTGGTTCGCATTCCATGAGAACCGCTGGCTACTCACTCCCTACAGCCGCACGGTCCATGGAAAGCCGGGCGACGAATTCGCCCTGACTTTCGAGGTGCAGAACGGATCGCGCGCGGCGAAGAGCGTAGACCTGATGCTCGAGTTCCCCGAAGGTGGAGACTGGCCCGCTACTCTTTCGACCAGCCGTCTCGACCTCAAGCCACGCTCCACGAAGACCGTCACGCTCAGCGGCCGCGTTCCAGAAAAAGGCGCTTCCTGGACTTGCCGTCTGAGTGCGACCACAGAGGGCTTCTCGACCTACTCCAGCGTTTTTCTCAAACGTGGCGATGCGCCGGCAACGGGACCGGTCCGCATGCCATTGGTGCTCAAGCCCTATGGCCACGAGAACGAGCAGCTTGGGTACCTTCCCGATTATCCACTCGACAACCAGGTTTACTTCGATGTGGCGAACCGGCCTTTCGTGGCCGGCGGGGATACGCTCATTGCCAGGCGCGACAGCAAATGGGTGAGGGCCGACCTGCTCGCGACACAGGGCCGGCCGAAGGGCGCGTCCATCCGCCTGAGCTCCACCAAGGTTGCCTTCGACGCTGACAATGACGTCTACGCGCTTGCCACGGTCGCGAGCAAGCCCACGCTACTGCACTCGACCGACCACGGCGCTACCTTCGCGGCCCACACCATTCCCGGCAAAGGCGGCTTCGACATCGAGCAGTTCTCAGGACACAACACACCGGAGTCTCCCCCGCCGTTCGCTCGGTTCACCCGAACCGCCAAAGACCCCAAGCTGAGGTGGCGGAGCCTCAACGATCTCTCGCTCTTCGTGCCAGCGAAGCGCGATGGGAAGATCATCATCGGAAAGCCGGTACTCATCTCGCGGCGCTGCATTGGCCTTTCATCCCACTCCGGCATTCCGTCCACAATCGTTTCGCGCGGCACCAAAGTGCATGTGGCCTGGGGCGAAGCCACCGAGCCAAAGGAGGAAGTACCGGGCGTCCCGACCTACGTGACCACCTACGACAGGACCACCGGCAAACTCGCCGAGCCTGTGCTGATCGGCTACGGCCCACCCGCGAACGACGTGCACAACTCGCCCTGCATCACGATGGACAGCAAGGGCTTTCTGCACGTGCTCGTGGGAACGCACGGCCGCACGTTCAAATACGCCCGGTCCCTCGAGCCTAACTCCATCGACGGCGGATGGACCAAGACGGAGGACGTCGGGCGCGGCTTGAGCCAGACTTACGTGGGCCTCGTCTGCGACCAGAGCGACACGCTCCATCTCGTCTTCCGCATCTGGCAGGGGCACGGGCCCTACTTCCCGGCCGGCAGCTACGCATGCCTGGCACACATGAGCAAACGGCCCGGCAAGCCCTGGTCGAAGGTCCACCCGCTGGTCGTCGCACCATTCACCGATTACAGCATCTACTACCATCGCCTCACCACCGACCGTCGCGGTCACCTGTTCCTCTCCTACGATTACTGGTCCACATACTGGTTCTACCGCACGGACCGGCCTCGAAAGCGTTCGTTGCTGACATCCCCCGATGGCGGGAACACCTGGCGGCTGGCGCAGGGAGCGGACCTCGTGCTCAGGCAATAGAAGCCGCTTCTGTTATTGGAGTTGTCTTTTGGTTTCCATCCTACGATTTGTCCGCAGCTTTGGAAGAGAGGGGAGAGCGGAGGTCGATTGTAGGATGGATCCTACGATTCGGCCGCCGAAGTTAGGGACGTAGGATGGCCGTCTCGGCCGTCTTCGGCGGATGCGACCTCCAGACGGGCGGGGACGCCCATCCTTCGATTCGGCCGCGGAAGTTAGGGACGTAGGATGGCCGTCCCGGCAGTCTTCGGCGGATGTGACGTTCCAGACGGGCGGGGACGCCCATCCTACGATTCATCCTACGATTCATCCTACGATTCATCCTACGATTCGGCCGCCGAAGTTAGGGACGTAGGATGGCCGTCTCGGCCGTCTCGGCCGTCTCGGCCGTCTTCAGGGGCTGCGGCCTCAGACGCCTGTCAGCCGTCGTTTTCTCAATTCCTAATAAAACAGGCGAATCAACACTCTGTCACTTTCGACGATCTGATCAGATCACGTTCTTCTGGGCTGACAGGCTGGCAGCAGCAGCCTGTCGCCACGCCATTCGAGGCGTCTGATCCTCGAGAAATGCGGTTAGCATATGCGAAATCTCTTCTGACGTTTGTTCATTTGCCCTTCACCAGGATGGCGCGTGTTGTGCCCCTGGGCAGTGTGAGTGTGTGGCGACCGTCGGCGGAGATCAGCTTTGTGCCGGGTGCACGTTCCTTCAGGTGCCAGTCACCGGGGGCGAGGATCGTGAACTTGCCGCCGGAGTTGTCCGAGGGGAGGGTCAGGCGCAGCGCGCCGTTGGAGATTTGAAGCGCGGCCGCACTTGGGGCGACCAAGCCGTGCGCCTTGGTGCGCACTTCGCCGGGGGCGCCGAGTGAGAGCATCGTGCCCGAGGCTCGGACCTGAACTGCGGCGGCCGTGGCACGGAAGGAGAGGTCCTCAGCCGCGGCTGAGGTCTCCACCTCCGATAGGAGTCCGTAGTCCGTGCCAAACGGCCCCGCTACTTTGATGATCTTTCCGTCAGCCAAGTTGGTGAAGGTTGGGACGGCCTCGGCCTGCGGCCGGGGGAACAGCGCGAGGTAGTAGGCGCCGTCTCCCGGCTGCTGCAGGTGCAGCAGGTCCTGGTACTCGGGCACCCTTACCCTGGCGCCGCCGTATCGGAGGGTGTGCCTCGGTGTGCCGGCCGGGCTGGCAACGAAGTATTCGAGGTCCATACCGCGCTGGCCCACCGCGGTGTACCGGCTGCCGGGCGGCAGTTTGCGCGCTGGTAGCATCTTTTTCCCTGGTTTGTCCGCAAGGAAAGCGGCCCGGTCGCGAATCTGGTCGGGGGTACCGATCTTCTCGGAGAGCGACCAGAACTGCCACGCGGTCGGCTGTCCGCCTGAGGTCGTATCCCGGATGATCAGGTAAGCCGGGCCGGCCGGGTTGGGGTCCTTCAGAAACAGAACCTGGCGGGTCCAGTCGAGTTTCCCTTCCCCGGCCGGTTTCAGGCGCGGGTACGCGGGGAGAGCTTTCGGGAACCAGTCGCGGTCGTCAGGTCCAGTGATGACAAACCGGGACCGCACGTAATCTGCCTGGGGCAGGGCGGCGAAGGTCCCGAAACGGGTCTCGGTGTAGTAACCGAAAGGCCCCTTCGGATCGCCGGCTGCGCCCCAGTTCCGGGCCAGGAGGACGCCTTCCCGCAGGAGCTCATGGCGTTCCGCATAGCCCGTCTGAAATGTAAAGCAGGTGCTGAGGGGTTGACCGCGGCCGAACCACTGGGTGATCCCGCCGATGCCGGGGACCCAGATATCCAGGTTCCGCGGCGATTGCACACATGCGAGAACGTTCACGAAGCTCTCGGTCGGTGTTGCGAAACCCGCGCGCATGAGCGTGCCCAGGCCGGGGAAGAGCTCGGAGCCCCACTTCGGCTGGGCAGCGGGGAGACCGCGGTCCAGGTAGTAGCCTTCATACCCTCCGAGCCTCGAATCTCCCACGTTGAGGGGATGGCCGTTCTCGATCCACACCCACTGCATGAGGCGGGAAAGGTCCGGGTCTGACTGGGCGTACATCCTCGCCGCGAGGCCGAACACGCCGAGGGAATCCCCGGACGTACCGCGCCCAAAGGCCGGCGTCACGCGGCGGTTGCGGCGTTGCGGATCACGGGGCGTCTGATACTTGGCGAAGTAGAGGATGACCTTCTTGAGGCGGGGATCGGTCAGGAAGTCATGGTAGCCGGCTCGTTGTGCGGCGATTGCGTAGGAGAGCATTGGCACGAGGCTCACATACCCGTAATGCGAGCCTTCGGGCATCCACATGCCGTTCGGGCCGACCTCGCGGGTCAGCCACATGTCCATCCAGCTCGTGGCGTAGTCGGCCCATTGCTTCGCCATGGGGTGGCCTTTCAGAAGGCAGGAGATGACCCCAAGGGAGAGCGTGTAGGAGCAGCTCATGTTCGGATTGCCCGAGAGGTAGCCGCGCTCCATAGACCAGGTGCCGGGATCGGCCATCACGTAGCCGAGACAGGCCATCTGCGCACGGAACAGGGCCCGATCCTTCGGGGAGAGCAGGCCACTGTCGATGAGCGCGTCGTAATGGGCCGCGGTTCGGATGGCGTAGCGCATGACATCGAAGTTCCCCATCTTTGCCAGTTGGCTTCGGAGATTCCCCACGGCCCTTTCCTGATGCTGCTTTGCCCGTTTCTCAGCCGGGGTGGCTGCGGCAGTCAGTGCAGGGCCGGTATAGTGCGGCAGACTGCGGAGTTGCCTTGCCACTACAGGGTCGGTTTTGGCGCGGACCAGGTCTTCCAGCACTTCCTGCCTGCTGACGAAGAGGAGCGGGTGTTCCTTGCCGCGGGGGGCCGGCCAGTCCAGCACCATATCCTTTACCCGATCAAGGCGGTCCCCGATGCCTGGCATACCCGCGCTGACGGTCCACTTGCGCCGGCCCCCGGTCAGTGGTGCACGGAGCGTGATGGTCCCATCCGTGGCATAGCTCACCGCGATTCGTTTACGTTTCCAGACTTCCCACATCTTCGGGATCATCTCCAGGTTCCAGGCCTTGCACCCGCCGTAGGTGAACGGCGCCACCGGGTCGGCCCACGCGCCCGGATCGCGGGATCGGATGACACACTCCGGACCGTCGGCCGCGGCCATTCGGATCGTCTGCGGGCAGTCGGCCCAGATGTTCGCCAGGCTGGTATCCGGGCTGAGAAAGCAGAACGGCTCGGACGAAGGGGTAACGGGCAGCTTCCGGTCCCTGGCCCACTGGCCGTACCCTTTGGGCAGCACGGCCTGCTTAACCCCGGGCACGGGAGGCAGACGGAACTCCACCGCCATATCCGGCAGGTCTTTCTGGACGGCCATGTCCCACCGGGCACCGGTATCCCCCGCTGCGACGGTTGCCGTAAGGGTCAGGACGTTGCCATCGGCAAAGGTGTATAGCAGGACGACTCTTGCGAAGGCAGGTCCGGCATCCGTCAGTTGTGCGGACCACTTTGTTACCCTCACTTCGCCGGCGAGGGCGCTCCCGCCGGCCCAGGCACTGCTCCCCAGACGCATGGCCTGCAGGGGGACGGGCGCGTCCCGGGCCGCAACAGGTTCCGCAAATGTCCGTTCGCCCAACGGCAGGCGGAGCCCCGTCCTGCTGGTCGTAATCTCGACCCGGCCCCCCTTGGATTTTACTTCGAGGTCGGATGCGGTACGGGGGGCTTTCTTCCTATCCCAGGTGAGGGTGAAGGTCCTGGTTGCCAGCGGCTTCAGTTCATCAACAAGGATGTACAGGCGCGCTGCTTTCACGTACTTCTTCTTATCGGACCAGTATTCGATCTCCGCCAGTTGTGCCGGTAAGGGCTTTTCAAGTTCACTCACCAGCACGGATTCGGGGACGCACTTTTTTTGCTTTGCTGTGAAAGGGTATACGAGGAGCTCCCCTCCGTACTGCTGATTCAACTGCTCCCGCAGCACGATCTGTCGCGATACAGGTTTGCCGAAAACCAAAGTGGTAGACCCCAGCAGCAAAGACAGGGAAACCAAACCCGTCAGAGGGATTCCAGCAACAGTTCTCATTATCAATCTCCAGTTAAAGAAGTGGCCGAGATCTTCCCATCATTTGCCAAGCATGATCGTCCCAGCCCGGTCCACTTCCCATGTGAATGAATTCGTTCCGTACCACATCAGCCACAGGGACGTTGCTGTCTTGCGCACGGAGATGCTGCAGGGAAGTGCCGTCTGTTTTGCCGGGTCTATGCCAAGCCCCTCAAAAGAGATCTTGAACTCCGCGGACCAATGGCCGGCATCGATGACTCTGGCAGCGTATTCAGTTCCCTCTCCGGCTTTCTTGGCCTTTTCAGCGGGGACGCCCGATTCCGTGCTGCTCTCGAAGTGCCCGTTCGGGAAACCGCGCAACACATAGATTGAGGCGGCTTTTCCGCCGGCTGGATTTTTCAGGGCTATCTCAACCGCGTCGTCCTTTCCCCAAGTCGGACCGCGCCGCAACGGTTTCCCCGGATCGACACTATTGAGGATGGCGACGTAGAGGTATTTGCCGTCATGGTAGAGCCATGCGTGACTCCGAGGGTTGGCGGGCTTGCCGCGCACGTCCTCTTTCAGAATCATGGATCGGGCTTTTGCACTCTTCCACTCTTCGTCGCGGATGATGCCATCAATCTCAAAACGCGCCTTCGTCCGCTCCACCTTGAACCTCGGACGCGGACCTTTGCGGACATTCGGCCTCGCTTTGGGCGGCGGAGACTCCATCGGCCTTACTTTGTGCGTGACCGGCCACGATGCCCTGCGGGCGTCCTCGTAAAGCCCGATCTTCTCGATTGGAATTCGCTTGAAGCCAAGCGCATAGGCTGGCGATTCGTCCCGCAATTGAAAGTTCATTGCCTGCTCGTCCACAAAGAGCGGATTCTTATCCAACAGGTTGTCCTTCAGGCTGACCAGAGGCCGCGCCCGCCCGTGAATGCCGTCCCAACGCCCGCCTTTGTTGATGTTGCGCCGGACGATGTTGCCTTTGGGCAGCCCGGGCTCGTCGTCCATGATGTTCGTCAGCTGTGGCCATCGAGTGCTGTAGGGTGGCTTGTTGTAGGGCACGGCCAGCAGGCGGTCTTTCATTACCCCGTCGACGGATTTCCTGGCCCAACCGACGGCCCGCGCATCAACGTGAATGGCCGGAACACAGTCCACGAAAATGTTGTTCTCGATGATGCAATCCCTCCCACCCCCTATAAATGCTGCACGAGTGACCTTGTAAAAGACGTTCCCTCTGATCGCTGTGCCGCTGAACATATCATCGAGATAGACGCCAACGCATCCCCGGCCTCTGAATCCATTGATGTGGTGGAGGTAGTTGTTTCGGATAACCGTCCCTCGCATGGTCCAGTCACGGCCGGCATAGATGGCACCGGCATCATTGGACTCATAGCAGACGCTGTGGATTTCGTTGAACTCGATAACGTGGTCATTCCCCCAGAAGCCCATGGCCTGGTGCGGAGCGTTATGGATGAGGTTGTGCGCCGCCCGGTTGCCTACGCCTCCCAGCGCGACGGCTTTCTGATACATCCGTCTCCAACGACCGTAGTGATGGATGTGATTGTTCTCGGCGACATGGCTCGCAGGAGTAAGCGTCTTCCGGTTGCCGCCCCAGAGCGAGATTCCTCCCCCGCCCATGCCGTAGATATTGCACCCGATAACTGAGTTCTTCTTTCCGTTAGAAATACCTACTGCCGATGTACCCATGTTGCGAATGGTGCAGCCAATGATCTGGTTCTCAGTTCCGTTCCTGATCGAAATTGCTGTACCTCTTGCCGCCTCGAAAGTGAGACCTCGGAAAGTCACGTGGCTCGTGTCTGTCATTGTTATCAGAGATGAGGCGATAGAAACGACCGCTTTGCCTTTCTCGATCGGCGACGGCGGCCAGAAGTAGAGCGTTCCCCTCTCCCGGTCGAGGTACCATTCGCCGGGCTCATCGATTTCGGAAAGAAGATTGAAGGCATAGAACCACTGGCCGACCCGGTACCCGTAACTGTGATACGGCGGCACGACCGAAATGAGTTGCTTCTCGGCGTCGATGGATTCCACCTTCTGCCGCTGGTCCGACCAGTCCCAAAACCAGTAACCGTGGACATGGATGTCGGTGTCTCCGGCCCAGCGCTTCGGGCGATCGCTCTGGTAATAAAACTTTCCGATCTTGTCGCCTTTCGTACCCCGCACGTTCTTGGGTGACCCGCCCACCAATCCAGTGATCTTAATGAACCCTTTGTTCGGCCATCGGGAGATGGGCATTGGCTCGTCGCTGAAGAAGAGCTCCAGGCGGTCCTTCAGCACCCCACCGAGATTGGTGATCCCCTGGCCTCGAAGATCGGCTTGAAACACTTTGCCGCGGGCCTCCTCAGAAAGGCGGACCAACACAGGAGGCTCCGTCACAGGCTTCCATTCCGAGACTGTCTTGCCGCCAGAAATCCGAACTTCACCGCCCTGTTGAACTCGGTAGATGATTCGGGAATCACCAGTGCCGGAATCCT